>Ga0172365_10004053_pt1 | contig 10841 bp, 7 predicted proteins | sample LakKivSesite48cm_FD_114535 | JGI IMG/M metagenome (GOLD analysis project Ga0172365, IMG submission 114535) | Sediment microbial communities from Lake Kivu, Rwanda - Sediment site 48cm | ecosystem: Environmental > Aquatic > Freshwater > Lake > Sediment | place: Rwanda: Western Province, Lake Kivu... | reverse complement strand
GATACCCTTGTTGGAAAATATGCGGCAAAAGGAAGAAGAATACGTTCAAGAGACTGTTGATGAGGCTATTGAAAAGATAAAGGAAAAAGAAAGCGAAAACACGACAGAAAAATGAGGAAGACAAATGCGCACAAGCTTGATGAGTAGCATCTTTATTGGAAATATAGTAGTAGCCCAGATTGCCACAATTGCACAGAGTGTAGCTCCTGTGGATTTCTTCTCTGCAATCGATTTCGTCACCGCAACCGATTATTTGATGCAGGTTCTTTACGGTACATGGATAATCGCACTAATGTTGTTCAATGGCAAAATTTTCTTCGGTAGTTTGTTTTTGTTCATTCGAAAAGCATTCCATGCAGCAGATTACGGTGAAACTGGCAGTGAATTGATGGGACGGGCAAGACTAGGCTGGAAGATTCTAGGAAGCTTTTTTGCTGGCTTTATTCTTATCGGGGCAAGCTGGTCTTATATGAATTGGGTATTTTATGGCTTCTCCTTTTTCCTTGTTTTATGGCTAGCTCAATTGAACTCTAAGGAAAAAGAAAAAGTCATTGTTAATCGATTGTTCGGCCTTCTAGGATTTTTAGTAGTAGGCTTTTTCAGCTGGCTTTTCGTAAGACTAGTCTTGACTTATGGTTCTTCTCTGGTTCAAAACTTGGGTGTGTTGTACGGGTCAGGACTTTGGTCTGTTTTGGTCGCAACTATTCTGTTAATGGGATTCGCCGGAATTTTTGCCGTGTTAGCATTGCTTTGTATTAGAAGCTTCAACTTGGTTAGATCTGAAGGCATATTAAGAGCTCGTCAAGAAATGGGCAAAGAATATTCGGTGAGTACAAAGTCTCGCTACAAAACAGAGAAGTATTCAATAAATGAGGGACAGCCTAATGTGAGATGTACAATATGTCGGCACATTATATTTCAAGGTTTCATCTGCTACAAATGCGGTTACGCTGTTTGTTGGGATTGCGCACATCGTGACCCGATTCTTCTTCCAGCTGTTACTGGAGGCTGCCCTAAATGCGGTGGTCCTATGTATCCATATCCTGACGTTTCTTTGCCTAGCTCCGAGAAGGAACACTCCAGAAAAAGAAAAAGCAAGAAAGGAGGAGGTGATGGCATGCAATGAATGATACAATACTAACTCTAGCGTCATATGCGGTGACAGCTTTTGCCATAACTCTTGTCGTCTACGTATTAACAATGATTTTAGGAATCTATAGCGTTGTGCTACTAGTCGCTCTTATAGCCTTGACTGCAGTGAGTTTGAGCAAAATCTTGAGAAGAGAAAATGTCAAATTCTCTGATGCATTGCCAGCATTGTTCATCCCAATACTGGTTTTCGTGATAGTGTCTGTCATTCTAGCTTTCTTTACGGGCTGGATGATCTGGATTGCAATACCTGCATTGATGTACGTGATTTACATGAATATAGTGGAAGAAAAAGATGAAATGACCGAAGCGTTAATAGGGATTCGCGAAGGATCAAAAGCGTTGCAAGGAAAGTCAACTTTATGGGGAACTCCCTTCTATCCGTTGACGCGTTTCATACACAAGCTATTTCAAGACATCACGAAAACTACATACGCTTTCTCTCTATGCGCTCTTTACGTTTGCACAACAATGATAATCACACCATTCTCTCTACCTCTGTACACTCCTTTGATTATCTGGGCTGTCTTCTTGGTTATGTTGATTCTAGTTGCTCGCAGAGAGGGAGTTAGTGCTGCCTTAGAACACATGAGAAATCTGAAGCACAAGTAGTCAACACCTACAGAGTTGCAGCACACAACATAGGTAAGTGGCACTTCGAACATACGCTTCCAGCGAAAGCAACAGTTCAGATCTGAACCGACTAGTGCGTGGCCTAGTCGGGAGACAGTTTAAATGCTTTAAAGATCATTGTGTAAATGTCTCTGTGGTGATATGTCTATGACACGGAGATTGAAGTTTGCGGTTACTTTTTTCGGAATTGTGTTTATGTTTATCCTAAGCATACTGCTACAGAATTTTGCGATATTGATAATTTTTGGTATCGCATACATCTTCATGCTGGTGTTGGTTCACTTTAAGGTAAATCGATTGAAAGTTGCAGTCACAGGAGTAACGGTATTCTTCGTCCTGAGCTTCGGAATCCCAAACAAGATACCGACCTTTGGTTCCGGATGCGTCTTCGCAGCCATCATAATCTACTATGGAAAAAAATGGTACTCTCTAAAACCCTTGCGAGAACTTGCAAAAAAGGAAAGAATGGAACATAAACGTACTCTCGACAATGTTTGGGCAGTCACCAAATCAATTCTACAAGAAAAACCTAACGGTGCAAAACCAAAAGACATTTTGCCTGAAGTCATGAAAGCGACTAGTTTAGGTGCTCAGAAAATTTACGATATCTTGGGGATTCTTGAAGCCAATTCCAAAATTCTCAAAAAGAATTCAAGATACTATTTGGCCCCCGTTTATGTAAGGATATTAGAAGCATTAGAAGTGCGCGTGTATTATTTAGTCTTATTTTATCTATTTGCTGGACTTTGCGCATATCTGCTTATTCTAGGTCTCTTGGTATACATAGTTGTTTTTGAGTGGATTCTTCATTTACCTTTTATTCCATGGTGGTCGATGATTCAGCAAGTATTTAGTGGAGGACCTGCAACGATAGGTCTAGGCGTTTTCTTAGGAATTGGATTGCTTACATATTTAATGCAATATGCAATAGACAATGGTTGGCGAGCTGTCAAAGAATTCGCTTGGAAATTTGCCAAACGAGCTACGCTAATAATTCCACAGTTGGCAGTCGCTATCTACATCCTGCTAGTATGGTTCAGAGTAATTATGCCCATGGAACCTTTTGTCCCTGCGTTTCTCGCCTTCATCCAAAGTTTAGGAATTTTTAGCGTCATCCTCACATTACCAACATTTCTTTATTGCATTTTCATCATCATCTTCTCAGTCCTTAGTATGGCTTTAGCTAATGATGACGACATAACCCTAAAGGCTCCATTACTGTTTCTCCCTATGATGATCTATATCTTCATTGCTGAAGAACAACATGAAGTTCAGTCGCACTATGGTTACATTAAAACTGCAAGAGTGAATCCTATTGCACAGATGGATTTTATTCGCCAGAGAATGTATGAAAAAGCGATGTTTGAATATGAAGAAAAGATGAGGTTAAGGCGAAGCAAAATATAGACAAAGAATATCCAAACTGCATATTCCCAAGCAACGCTGGGCTTGCGAATGGATGCTGGTTTTGTGGCGAAAAGGCAATCGATTTGCCCGTATTTGGACGGTTTGAGGTGATAGCTACTTACTATGCGCGACGAGGGTTCGGAACTCTCCCTATGCTTTTTTACCGGTAAAGTTGGGTGAGGGTCCCACACCGTGCCATGTTAAGAACCCATTGCACTTAAAGATGAAATAGACATTGATGCAAGTCTTCTGAGATGGCTCAAAACATCTTATGATGCTTTTTAACAAAGAGGAGCCTGCACTAAGCAAATACGTCTAAGCACATTTTTCAGATAAAAGATAACAGTACCACAGGAAAAGATTGCGCTATATTTAAATAGCTGTTTCTCCCATTCTACAAGTGAATAAGTTTCCAGAAGGGAAACAAAATGTCCTTGGATCAACGAGCTCAAATACTTGAAGCCGCTGTATTGACCACCTGTGGTGTCAGAGATCTAGTCCAAGCACTGGATTGGAGAACATCGAAGGTTGTCTCCATATTAAGAGAGATGGACAAAGAGAAGCTCATTGATTTGCAACAAGTTACATATTCGAGGAGAGGTAGACCTAAAAAGAACATAATATGCACCCCCTTAGGTTTAGAGTTTCTGGAAACCTATAGGAAATTAAAAATGAAACCCCTTAAAGCGAGAAAAGAGGATCTAGAACACGCAGTAAGAGATGCATCATATACTAGTAGACTTGTTGCAAATGGCCATTCGCCCTTCCAAATCTTTATGGAGCTGAATACAATTGTCCACAATATTAAGGTCTCTTCAGAGACTTCTGCAACTATTTGAAGATAAAAATGTTCCTTACATGATAATTGGCGGTTACGCTCTTCCTTTCTACGGAAGAATCCGGGCGACAGCTGACATTGACTTAGCTGTAGCAATTAAACCTGGTGAGGAACTGAATCACCTTCTAAATCTGCTACGATCAGCAGATTTTGAGCCAACTATTTGCTCTCCTAGTAACCCTCTGATCGTCATTTTGGATCAAAAAGAGAAAATAGAAATAGAACTATGGTTGAGGCCTGACGGGATTGTTTTTGATGAAGAAACTCTTGGAAGAAGGCAGAAAGTCGAACTGGATTCGAACATTTGGGCATGGATTGTTTCTGCAGAGGATTTCATAGTAAATAAGCTAGCTAGACCTGATAGGGGAGCAATTGATGAACAAGATGTGAAAAGCGTGTTAGTTAGACAAGAAAACAAACTGGACAACGAATACCTTCAGAAAAGAGCAGGAGAAGCTGGGGTGCTTACAATTCTACAAACCATTCAAGCCTCGTGAGAAAAAGATAAGTGGCTTATAACAACATCCAATATGCTTTTTTACCGGTAAAGTTGGGTGGGGGTCCCACCCCCCCGCATCTGAAATTCAGCCACGATTTGATCTTATTTCAGCCAAATAAACCCAATTCAGGACGTTGCGTAAGCCTTGTGCGGGGGATAAGAATTGAACACACGTTTACCGGTAAAAATGCTTAAGCATTGTATTTTCGGGGTAGCTTCATGCTTTTGTTTCACGCTTTTCTTGTATACTAGCAATTTGCGATCAAAAGTTAGCTTTATTGCGCTTGAAATGGTTACGTTTTGCTAGTATTTTGCTATCACCTTGGAACGCGACATTTTTTGAGGCATGTTTTAGAGTGTTCGGTAAAAGATTGAAGATATAGAAAAGGTAATTACCGACAACGAGAATCAGTCGTAAGAAGTAGAAGGAACAATAACAGATGGAAGAGTTCTGGGGATACGGAAATCGTATCATTCGAAATAGGCTCGTTAACAGTCCACGTTTTTTCTCTGAAGTTAACTCACTTTGGCTTAGAGCTCAACAGAAAATACATGGCTATCAAAGAGGGAAAACCGAACAAGGAGTTCTTCACTGTATGAGAGTGGAAGACAATATTGGAATGCTTCTTAGAGAGTGCGCCGGAAAATTCAAAGACGAAGACTTGTTTGTTTTATCGGCGGCATCTGCACTTCACGACATCGGCAAAATCGAAGATCATGAACAACAGGAACTAAATCATGGGCGTCTTGGTGCTCAGATTTTAAGAAGACAGGAGATAGCTGGACAGTTCTTTGCAGATCAAAGATTTGCGGAGGCAGTGGGCTATGTAGTTTCTTCTCATGATGATGGTGATCTTCAGGATGTACCCGAAGATGAATTTCTAGTAGGAACGTGCCCACTTTTCCTTAGAGAGCTTGCTTCTATCTTCCGTCTGGCTGACATGATCGACACGGACTATCGCAGAGTTTCTGATATTGCAATGGGAATCAAAGTAAGGAGGTTCATTGAAAACGAAGCTTTATGGCTTGCGCGAAATGCAATCAAGGGTTGGAAGACTTATGGTGATGAGATTATTTTTCAAGCAATTCCTAGAAGCTCGAGAGAATCAATTTCCGTAGAAACATATGTGAAGTTATTGAACGAATCGTTGTCAGATGATCAAATACAATACCTAAGAAGTTTTCGCGTGGTTTACTTTAACGTCAAGGAGAACAGTCTAGAAGAGGATGTCATTCGTTTTCCGCATCGCCTAATAATAGATCCGAAAGATCATGCCAAATTCCCTAAGAGCCTGCAAACTGGAGCAGTACACGCAAGGCTGTCTCTAGAGGTGTATCCACTTGAGACAAAAACGCGCGTTATGGAAGATGCCATCATAATGTTACGTGTCTACAACAGTGGACTGGGAGAAGCCACAAATATGGAAATACAGGGATGGGAAAATATCCCGCAACTTCAGCTAGTAAGCAGTCGAAGGATTGTTGATGTCCCTGCGTACTCAAGAGTTGAGCACCCTTTGCGAATACGTGCAACCAAGAAAGGCAGATTCATCTTGGACCGCCTTATACTCGTTCATGGAGAAGGGGACGTTATAGGAGAACCTGAAATCCAGATTCCACCCTTTGTCATCTCTGCAACAGTTAAGAAACCAGAACTGAAATTGAGTGTAATCAAACCTAAAACCGTAGATAACCAAGACATTTTCAATATCACTCTACGTATTGAGAATATTGGAGACGGCGACGCTCAAGACATTTATTTGGAAGTACCTATGGATCAAAAGCTAGTCATATCAGGATTCCCAATTAAGTTCTTACCGAAGTTGCGCGAAAAAGCGTTTGAAGAGTTCAATATTACTCTGAAGGCCCCAGATGAAGGCCAGATTAGACTGGGTAGTTTCCAAGTTAGCTACAGAGATGCGGAGGGAAATGAAATCAAACTCGAGAAGTTCGCTGAAGATATCCCGATCACAAGAGTCATACGAAAAGAAGAACAGTTTCCAGCTTTAGTTGTTGGGCAAAGCATAATTGAATCACAATTCTCAGTAGATAGAAAGATTGGGGCTGGCGCATTTGCGGATGTTTGGCTTCTGAAAGACAGAACGTCGGGCCGTCTAGTCGCCATGAAACTGGTACGGACTAGAACTGTGGGGGATGCTTCTCAAATAAGGCAACTTGCGCAAGAAACTAAGAAAGCGGCTGAGATGCATCATCCAAACCTAGTCGCAGTCTACTCATTTGGCTTCTGGGAAGACTATCCGTACATTACCATGGAATTCGTCGATGGAGAAACGCTGCAACATTTTCTTCATACCAAAGAAATCGATTTGTTTACTATCTGTAATCTGATGGCTGACGCTTCCAGAGCCCTCGACTATCTTCACGGGAAAGGAGTAGTTCACGGTGATGTTAAACCTTCTAACATAATTCGTGAAAGGTGGACTCACTTGTGGAAGCTTGCAGATTTCCTCCCAAGTCCACGACTAATAGCTTCTTTTCGCGGAACACCTTCATACTCTGCGCCTGAGGTGGTCAAAGGCCTGCCCATTACGGAAAAAAGCGACATATATTCATTGGGTGCTGTTCTCAGAGAGATTCTTACCGGCCACCCACAAGGAGATTTGTCTAGAATCAAGGGATATCTTCTCGCAACCCAAGGAGAAGAGAAAATGATAACAATTCTGACCGAAGTGGCTGCGAAAATGACCAACGAAAAAGTCTCAGACAGACCAACAGCGATGGAGGTCTTTGAGGAGGTTTCTGCAACATGGGTTCCTTATGTACCTGGCACGGAGGAAATTCTGTGTCTAGCCGAACAATATGGAGGAGTATTGACAAAAACCGCAATCGCTAGAAAATTGAGTATTTTGCCAGACGAAGCAAAACTAAGGCTTGAGCAACTCCATGAACGTGGGATCATAGACAGATTTGGCGCTGGAGAGTTCATTTTCTATTGTAGTGCCAAATATCGATCACATCTGGACGAGATTGACAGGATGATAATAGAATCATCGCTTAAGAACCAGGGACGAGCATCAAGCTCTGACTTAGTACAAATGATTGGATTAGATTTGTTGTCGTTGAGCAATAGGCTGAAGAAACTCGAGATGAACCGAGTACTAGTGTATGATAAGTCAAGTGATGAATACATCCTTAAAGTAGCATCAGATTGCTGACAAAAGAATCAGGTACTTAAGATCTTCCCGACGTCAAAATTGAAAGCAATTTTGTTAGTTACGAGAAAAAACCTATACCAATAACAATGCATAAAGAGCTGAGCAAGACAAGACACCTATACTTCATGCCTTGAGTAAAGAAGGCTACGTATACCTCCAAGACTACTTGATGAAAGAATGCAAGAAGACTACTTGTCAGTCAGAGCTGGCTAGTTTCCTGTAGCTCCTCTTTCGATCAGAAAGTCCATCTGTTCTTTATTCAGACCTCTTACTCCTCTTATCTTCATACCTCTGCAATTGATCTTCCTTATAATGGCATGAGCTTTCTTGGGGAAATGCTTTCTTCCTATATCAGTGCGATAAAGACGAATCGTCTTGTCACAACCTGCGCTTGCCAGATATTTACCGTCTGGACTGAAAGCAACACAATTAACGCCCATAGCGTGTCCCTCAAGTGTAACCACTCTTTTCAGTGTTCTTACATCCCATATCCGAATGTCTTCATCAGTGCTTCCGCTTGCGAGATACTTACCATCAGGACTAAAAGCAACACAACTAATTGAATGCGTATGTTCCTTAAGTATAACCGGATTCTCTAGTTTTTCAATATCCCATATCCTCACTTTTTTATCACTGCTTCCGCTTGCGAGATATTTACCATCAGGACTAAAAGCAACACAATTTGTCTCCTTCTCTTCAAAACGTGTTCCTTTTAAATCTGCGAACGAGAAGTCCGAATCTCTCAAAGTTGTGTCGCTAAGGTTTGCATCCTCCAGAGACGTCTCCTTGAAGTTGAGTTGTGTCAGATCCTGTCCCTCAAAGTCGGCCCGATCCAAAACTGTTTCAGAAAAATCAAATGCTTTTCTAGAGAAATCTTCCCCCAACTCGTTCAACACTGTGACCGCATTTCCACCCAAATATGGAGTTCCGGACAACAGTCCTTTTTTTGCTGAACTAATCCATTCATATAGCCTATTCTTGTCAATCTCAAAATCCTTAATGAATTGCACTACTTCAAAGGTTATTGCTCTCTGGGCAAATTCATAATGCAAGTTTCGCTTGATATCATCCGCAAATTTCCATGCAACCAGGAATTCCATAAATGACTTGTGGGAAAAATGATATTTGCCCCAATTGTCACGACCGAGGAAAGAGCAAGTCAAGAAATCATGCAAATGATACTCGATATCTAGACGAGTCCTTAGGTCAAAATGTGCGCTAAGGTTCAGCACTTCTGGTATACGCTCGTAATGAAGACTTGACGTTTGTTGGATATACATCCATACAGCCAGTAACTTCATTAACGTCAGGCGGTCATCTCTTCGGATAATGGTTTCTCCAATCTTTAATCTACGTTTCAATTCCTCCTGTATAGTAGTTAGATACAACGACGACGCTTTGATCTCTTCTTCTTTGCTAATAAGTTGAGGCAGGTATTTTGTAATTAGCTCAAGTAGAACGGGTCGTTTAGCGAGGTCACGTAGATCGAATACTTCTTGAATCTTGTCGTAATAGTATTTCCATCCTTTCTTATGATTTTTCAATTCTTCAACTAGAGGAACTCGCTTTTGCAGGAAAATTCTAATCTGCTCGTCATTAAACTCCCTAAGGTAAATGATTCCAAAGTTCTTGCGCTTATCAATGTCAAGCAAAATCTCCTTTTCTTTCTCATGAGTTCTGAAGAACTCTGTCCTACAAGTTAGTATTACCTTGCTTTTTTCAGGTTTGGCCAATTCTGCAATCATGGAAAAATTCGTATAAGCAATGTCAAAAATGACCCTTTGTGTCATTTCATCGAAGCCATCGAAAATCAGCACAAGTAGTCCTTCCTTGTTCATCTTCTCAAATAGCTGAAAATCAAAACCCTGAAGACCATATTCATTAATCAGTAAATCTGTTATCAGTTGGCGAATGCTCATGACTTTCGCATAGTCTCTAAGGTTTATCAGAATTGGGATCCTACACCCATAAGGATCCTTCTTATAAGTCAGGGACAAGTCATGCGCAAGCTTCCTGCAAAATGAAGTTTTTCCAGTTCCATATTCACCCAGAATTGAGAGATGATTAACCTTGTCCTTAAGTATCCACTCGTAAACATATTCTTGAATAGGAAAGACATTCTCAGGCATTTCCTCCTTGTCTTGAGCGAAAAGATCCACGTAGCAGTCGCTAAGTGCAGGCGTATTATCTTTCGACGTTTCAAAATCCTTGATTAGGTTGTCAAGGTATTGATCGAGTCTTAGTATTCGATGCTGTAACTCGCGAAACGTCAAGAGTTGAATCTTGTTTGCTGTTGCTGTAGCCCAAGCTTCCTTGGCAAAACCATTTGTAGTGACGATAACTAAGCTCTGGACCTCGTCATTCCTCTTCAAGTCTACTAGTGCACTAATATTACTCATGATTGCGTTTTTCGTTACATTGCCTCTTTCAACATACTTGCATTCGACTGCAGTCTTGATCCTTATTCCGCCTGGCTGCGTATAGGTCAGGATAATGTCAATCTGATGACCTAGAAAACAAACATTCTGCTCAACTTCATACCCCATCAACCGGTAAAACTCCGCAACCTGATTCTCAAAATCCTTTCCTTTTGACATTGCTGACATAATGATCCTTTCCGTTCGAATTAGAGGGTGTCACATGGCTATTATTCAGACGAAAATATATAAATGTCATTTCCCTACCTCAAAACCATGACTTTGTTAAGTACTCGGTGCCAACAACGTTACTTGGTGACAATCTCACCTGCATGCTAGCCAATCCCTTTCTCCAAGCATTAGTTCATATAGATTGCGTCTTGATCTCCGCAGGTTCGCCATGATGTTTTTTACCGGTAAAGTTGGGTGGGGGTCCCACCCCCCGCACTCGATTTCACTTGAGCTCATTCTTAGCATAGAATGCTATAAAATCGACTTCGAAAGGTAGGCGCCTTCTGATTTCACATTAGCGTTTAAAACTGTCAACTTTCTCTCAATTTCCGTTTTTGCATTAGTTAAGACAAAGGCTATTTTGCTGACAGAAGCCACGCAGTCCAATACGCTGTACTCAAGTGAAAGACCTCGTGGAAAAGGGCGAAATCAAATTCTGACGGCTAAAAAGAAACGTGTTTCTCAAGTTAACCCCATTTAGTGTCTGTTTG
>Ga0172365_10004043_pt1 | contig 10857 bp, 12 predicted proteins | sample LakKivSesite48cm_FD_114535 | JGI IMG/M metagenome (GOLD analysis project Ga0172365, IMG submission 114535) | Sediment microbial communities from Lake Kivu, Rwanda - Sediment site 48cm | ecosystem: Environmental > Aquatic > Freshwater > Lake > Sediment | place: Rwanda: Western Province, Lake... | reverse complement strand
GATGCTAGAAAGCGCCTGGACGGCCCGACTTGAGTTTTTTTATCAAACCCAGGAAGGTTCCCAGGAATTTCTTATCCAACGCCGCATCGAATTCCGCCAGCCACTTCTGTATGTAGTGAGGATCATATCCCGGATTCTTGATCAGGATCGACTCCACATCCTCGATGTCTCTGGGCCTCCCGGCGATCACTTTATGGATAACTACGTCTTCTAAAGCGGCAAACTTGATTGGCGTTTTTCCAAATAGAACGGCCTTGGCCCTCTCGATGGCCTGCTTTTCGTAAGGGGAAAAAGAAAAGATGAAATCGACTCTTATGCCGCTCTTTTCTTCAATTACCGGCATCACCATGGTTTCTCTCACAAAAGTGTCCACGTCCTCCGTTAGATATCCAAGCCTCAACCGGTTGACGAGTGCTTTCATATCGCCGAGACGATCGATTCCCACGCCGAGGGTGATGTCAATATCTTTTGTCAACCTCGGTTCTCCGTAGAGAAGAACGGCCTGACCCCCGATCACCATATAAGGGATGCGGCGCGTATCCAGAGATTTGCCGATTTTCTTAAGGAGTCTTTGAAACACTGTTGACCGCCCGGGCAATTCTAATGTCGACTTCCAGACCTGAAAGCCGGTCCTTAAGAGGGAATGCGCCGAGAAGAACCGCTTCCTTATACATGGCTTCGACAATACGCATATTATTTGAAAGATTGGACTTTTCTTGGCGCAGGACTGCTATCTCCAGGCTCCGGAGCGCGTCTCCGTTTTTTACCATTTTTGAAGTTCTATGTTGATTTGTCCTTTCAATTATAACATATCTTGTGGCCGGCTGACCCGAGAGTTTGGAGCCCCCCCAGAATCTCCTGGGACACCCGCTTGGCCTGGCGCCCCGTCTCCCGGGATGGACCCACGCACGAGGGGCAGCCCTCCTGGCAGGGGCAGACGTTGATCGTTTTCAAGCTGTGCCGGAGGAGGTCTTTCTCCAGGTCAAACAGCGCCGGGCTCAGCCCGATCCCGCCGGGGAAGTTGTCGTAGATGAAGATATTGGGCTCAAACTCTGGCTCGATGAAGACGGGGTTTTCATCGAAGGTTGCGACCCGGAGAGGGAGGTCACGCGGGGGAACGGATTCGCCGGTCAGGTTGTCGCCGACCGAGACACCGACATCATGGAGGTCGCACATCATAAAGAGCGGCGAGACATGGTGGAGGAGGTAGGCCAGGCCGAAGAGGCCTCCGGCGCCGACATTCTCCTGGGTGAAGAGCTTGATCTTTTTGAAGCCGACGACCTGGGTGGCGACATGGACCTCGCCGTTGGAGATCCGGCAGCGGTCCATAGCCCAGTTCCCATACAAGTAACGGACCTGGCCTGTCCGTTCGTCGAGGGAGAGAGGCTCCAGGCTCAGGACTGGCCGGATCATGTATTTTCCGATCCGCTCGGCCTCGGACTCTGTCTTGACCCTGACCCTATTATTCGATTCCCCTGGATATTGCCGATAGGGCTCCATCTTCAATCTCCTGGCCAACGGACAAAAAATGGCTCCCTAGCCGTCCTTCATCTGGGCCAGCCGATGGCGAATCTGGCCGAAAAAGGTTCGAAACAGGCGGCAATTGCTCTGGTGATCTTCAGGGACGCAGCCGCTGCGGCCGTATTCTTCCTTGGCCTTCTGTTCCAATGACAGGAAAATCCCGATAAGGAGGTTCCTCATAATCTCGTCTCAATCACGCTCAAGTCCCTGCAGAGGACCGTTGACCGTGAGTTTGCTTTTTGGTACGTTATGAGTGATGGCGACATTGATTTCGGGGTCGTTCATTGGGCCACTCCTCGTTGTGTTGCAGCAATTATCATGGAGGGTTGTAGCCCTTTTTTCCTCGCTGTCAAATGCCATCACGTAGCTTTCCGACAAGCCCCAACTTTTAATAACAAAGGGACATTTTTGCGGCTCTGTGACGAATAGTGTGGCAAATCTGTCCCGTTTTTTTATATATAATTTTATGAAGGACAAAACTTGTTTAATTACTGGTGGCACTTCGGGTGTTGGCAAATCAATTGCTATTGCACTTGCAAAACAAAATGCAATTGTGAATATATTAAGTCGAACAGTAGAAAAAGGGATAAAGACAGCTGAAGAAATAAAAAAGATTTCAAACAACCCGGATGTTTATTATTTTATTTGCGACCAGTCGGATAAAAATTCTATTTACAAATTTATTGATGAATTTAAAACGAAATATTCACGCTTGAATCTTCTCGCTAATTGTGCAGGTGCTTTGAACTGGAAAAGAGAATTGACGAAAGATGGAATTGAAAAAACATTTATGGTGAATTACCTTTCGCATTTTGTTATTACTAACGAATTATTGGATTTATTGAAACAGGGAAAACCTGCACGAGTAATTTCGGTCGGTGGTACACTTGACTGGGTTCAAAAAGCAAACTTGAATGTTGATGATTTTAATTTCGAGATAAATTATAATCCATTCAAAGTTGCAATTCATTCAATTCTTGCCAAAACTGTTTTCACGCTAGAGTTAGGAAAAAGATTAGAAGGAACTGGTGTTACAGCAAATGTATTTCATCCGGGAATTATTCGTTCAAATTTGGGAAGAGATTTGCCTTTCTTCTTAAAATATTCTCAAAAGATTTTTAATATATTTTTTAGTAAAGAAAGCAAAACAGGAATTTACCTTGCTACTTCTGATGATGTTGAAAAATTAACAGGAAAATATTTTGTAAAGAAAAAACCCTATGAATTTAAACCAAAATATGTTACTGAAAATGATACTCAAAAATTATTAGATTTAAGCAAGGAATTACTCGGACATAAATCCGTGTAAATGACATAGTCATGTCGTCGGCATCCGGCCAATCAGTTGAACTTGTACTGAGTTTATCGAAGTATCTGCGTTCTCTTATTGAAAGGAGTTGAATGTCTTGACTGATCAACCGTGTTAAGCCCGCCTGAAATTCTTTTTTGAATCGATAAAATTGGATAGCGCGGCCTGATGGGGAAGAAAATCAGGGCGCCTGCCGTGGGCAAAATGCCGAGGCCACGTTGATCATCGCAAGCACCAGAAGCGAGTATCTTGCCCAGATCGAAGGGACGGGAAATAGCGACATGAAGAACAGGTAATGCTGGGCGGCGCTCCAGGCCAAAACGGACATAACGCCGATACCCAAAGAGAACTGAATGGCTCGTTCGATACGGGATCGCGGCGAGAGCGGCGCCAACCGTCGCCTGCCATTGCGCAGCGCGGCGGCCAGTCGATAGGCCTGATACGGGGAAATCAGCGCCACTGCCACGATGAGCGCCCACAGCGCCTTTCCGGCTCCGGCGATCCTGCCCATCTTGACCGACTTGAAGCCTTGATATCGTGACCAGTCGATCAGCACCTCGGCCATGAAAGGCCAACTGCGCTGGCTGTTGGTGAGGATGACGATGCCGTCTCCGGACTGCGGAACTGCGTGAAAATGAGCCATCCAGCCGTGACCCTGGCCGCCGTGCCAAACCGCCCGCCGGCCATCGGAGAGGGTTTCGATAAAATGGCCGAAACCATATCCGTCGGCGACCAATCCATAGAGGCCGTGAATTTCCACCTGGGGGGTATGGATCTGCATGATGCTGTCAGGATTTAGCACACCATTATCCATAAACACTCCGGTCATGCCGGCGCGGATAAAGCGGGCGATATCTTCAGCCGTGGCGAACAGCCCGCCTGATGCCTTGGCGGGATAGACGTAGGGCGGAACCGCGGCGCCGTTCAACTCATACCCCATGGGAATCGCAGAGCGAAAACGCCCATCCCAGGAAAAACTCGATTGCTCCATTCCCAGCGGAGCCAGCACCTCATCGGCCATGTATGAAGAAAAATCACGGCCGGTGATTTCTTCGATGAGCAACTCCAGCAGATTGAATCCGACGTTCGAGTATGCGAAACCTGCGCCGGGCTCACGGATCAGGCGCACCTCGTCAGTCAAATAGTCCCGCAAAGATGGCGCCCCACGACCGGGGGGATATTCCACGCTCTGACCGATGGTTCCCAGCGGCAGGCCGGCATGGCCGCTCAACAGTCGGCGCACCGTGATCTGTTGTCCGGATTGGGGGGATCTCGGCAAATCGAATGTCCTCAGATACTTTTGCGCCGGCTCATCGAGATCGATGAGCCCCTTTTGGACCAGTCGCATGACGCCCCATGCGGTCACTGATTTGGATATCGACTCCACCCGGCAAATCGCATCAACCGTCATCGAACGCTGATGTTCGAGGTCCGCATACCCGTAGGCTCCGGACCAAACCAGTTCGCCGGCCCGCACAAGGGCCATGCTCGCACCTGGAACTCCGTGCCGCTTCAATAGCCGCGGAACGAGTTTGTCCAGGTGTGCCGCAAAATCATCAACGGAATCCCCGGCGCTAAACCCATGTGGTTGAAAACCGCCAGGCCAAAGCAGCAGGATGATGGCCAAAGTGGGCCACGATAGACTCCGCACGCGACCTCGGCCGGCCGCGAAGAGGAAGCCGCGTGCTTTTTGTTTCTCGATGGGGCTCATCAGTTCGTTATGGAAACTCCGCTTCGCCGGTATCAGGATGAACGTTCTTGATCATGGAATATGCGCACAGGATCGTTATGACATTGAACGTCGGAATGATGAAGATCACGGGTATGACATTGACGCCGTTGAGCGCCATGGCGATGATCTTCGCCGTCAGCGCCGTCATCAGCAACGACAGGAATACGATGTAAACGGTGCCGGCCAAGTATCCCAGAGGTTTTGGCCGGATGAGCAGCCATCCCGAGACAAAAGCCAACGGCAGCAACATGCCCAGATCAAAACCCTGAACGATCAACGTGGTGTAATGCTGCAAATTTTCGGGATAGATGGTGCCGTCGAGCAGGGGCGGCACGATGCTGCTCAACCAGAGGAGGGCGATGGAGAGCGAGTTGAACATGAGAAATCCCCCGACGAATTTCGCCGGAGTTTTGGGAGCAAAATACTGTTCGAGCCGCGGGACATCGAATGAAAGCAGTATCATGATCAATCCGAAAGTGGAAAAACACAGCAAGGAGACATAGGGCAAAAACATGATGTTATACATGCCCATGGCCGTGTAGAACAAAAAAGTCACCCAGAAATAGCCCAACGTCCCGGCCAGCAGGAAACGCCCCCTTAATGAATTTCTGCGATAGCTGATCAAAGAGATAATAAGGAGGGGGATGCCTATGAGCAGCGTGACATAATCCTGGGCGATGCCTTGGATGGCCACATCGGCCGACATGTGCTGATAGATGCCCTTCCCGTAAATTTCAACTGTCTGGCCGCGAATGCTCTCGTACGGGAACGATCCCGGGCCTTCACGGGAGAAGATGCCAAAGGATGTGGTGACGGCGGCAGCGGCCGCGATGAGAATTATAAGAATAGTCATCGGTCTTTGATATTTCATTTTTCTTCCTTTTATGATAATTTCGATTTCTCTGTCTTTTTCCTTCCGCGTGTTTCTCAGTTATTGATCAGAACATCATCCACCGGACGGCGATAGGATCTCGGCCGGGGATTGGCGTATCCAATCCGTATCAGTAAGAGCGGATGCTCGTTCTCCAGTCCGAGGTGACGCTGTAATTTTTTTCTGACTTCCAGAACCTCGCACGGCATGTTCAAATGGGCATGTTTGAGATTGAGCGCCGTGGCTTTCAGCGCAAGCCGCTCGAAACTTTGCCCGAGCTTAATCCATGATTCTTTGTCATTGGATTTGGCGATGAACAGAGCCAAACCGGATGAAGCACGAATGAGTTTTTCACATTTTTTTGCCTCTCCCTTCGGAGTGGCAAAATGATTGATGATAAATTTCCCCAACCAGTTTGGTCCAAACGGCAACCCCATCGAGGCGGCATTCAACCCGTCGAGCCGGGTCAGCGCTTCCTTTTTGCTGAAACGAATCCATTGGATCAGTTCTCGGACGAATGCTTGATCACTGAATTGGGCGATGTTGGCTTCTTTGGCCAACTCGATGATCGGCTCAATTTCCTTGATATCGGAAAAAATGCGCAGTGACACGCCGTCCTGCTCGCCCGCCTTTTCAAGTTGTTCCAGATGCTCTGTCGGGATGGGATTTCCGTCATATTGACTTCGAGTGGACTGCCGCTCGGGAATGGCAGCAAACAAAACAGGATCAGAATCGACCGTTTCTTTGACCAGACCAACCCGAATGCATTCCCGGCCTTCATCAGGCGGGAGATAATCGACTTGAGCCCGATACCCCATATGGTTGGCGGCAACGATAAGATTTTCCAGAGTACAGCCCAGGCTGATGAACAGGGCGTGATCGTCGGGGTCCACGACCGGAAGCCTTCTGGAATGATCAGGATAAACAACGACACAATTGTCTCTGATCAAGAATTGCCACGGCTGAGTATTATGCCCCGAGGGCGCCAGAGTGGCATAATGGATCATCTCTTTGATTCGGTTTTCCATCGTTTGACCTCCTTTAGGGATTGTGCTTATTCGTCCGATTCCGGTTTCCCGAAGAAGAAAGCGCCGACGAATAATCCCGCAAAGATGAGACCGCCCAGAAGGTTTAGGGCCATGCCGCTGACGCTAACCTCGGCGGATTTCCATTGGTGGACATCGGTCAGCAGATTGCCGATGAGCATGGCCGCGGCCGTGAACAGCAGAATATGCCTTCTCTCCATTGGTTTAAAGACAACCCAGACCAGCAGAGCCGCCCAGCCGAATTCCAGGGCGATGGCGGAAATCATGATCTGCCTCGAGGCTTCGCTGTATTGGGGATCAAATAAGGCTTTCAAAAGACGGATCCCGTAAGACGCATTGATCATCACTCCCACAAGAGCGACAACGATGACGACGGCTTTTCGAACTTTCAATGTCTTCATCCTTTGCCTCCCGGCATGGCCGGCTCGAGATGTCCTCTTGAGAAGAACATGTCTCTGTCGACCCGGATGATCGCGGCGGCGATGACGGCGACCACCGCCGTTTCGATACATTTGGTCGATTGGGTGATGTTGAACATCTCATTGAACAGATTGACGATCAAATGAAAGAGGATGGCGGCGATGATGCTCCTTCCGTTCTTCATCCAGATCCAACTGATGACCACGCCCATGGGCAAAATGGCCGCAAAAAAATTCACGGAATACCAGATGTTCTGATGAAATATTTCGTACTGGTAGGTGTCCTTGACGAAAATCAGCGGGACGTGCCACAGCGACCAGAGGATGCTGAAAATGATCGAGGCTTTGAAAAAGGTGTGGCGGCTGAGCAGGCTGTCGAAGGCATAGCCTCTCCAACCGAGCTCTTCGAAGCATGCGGCCAGCAAAAGAAGAAGCAGCGATGGGACGGCGCCTATGGAAAATGAGAATCCTTCGGATAACCCGAACTGGGAGGTCGACCCGCCGAAAGGCAGGGAAATGACGATCGCCGCAAAGATGGCGACGGGCATGATAAAGAACACCGGCAGCGTTCTCGGCCGGATCCTGCGGAGGTTGAGAAGACGGTCGACGAAATCCTTTTTCAGGGCCGGGTTTCTTGACCGAAGGATCATCACCAGGGAGGTGATGAAGGGCGCCATAAGCCCGAGCAGCAGCAAGAGCATGTACGAGCCGCTTTCATCCCGAAAGCTCAAATAGGCCGCGGCGAACCAGAGCAAATAGGTGGCCAGGGAGGTCACTCCAAAATAGGCCCGTGGATTGTATGTCGAGTTGGGGATCATTTTCCCTCCATTTTTGACAAGAATTCAGAGTTTACTTCGATATGGTTTCGAGAACGAGATTGGCCAGCCGGTTTTCCATATCCGGGATCAGCGGCGTCGAGTGGTCGATGACACCGATATCGGTGTTGATCTGAAATGCGACGGCCACACCCCGGTCGGGGTAGTAGCGAAGGCTGGAACAGTAGCCGGGGATCCAGCCGCCGTGTCCCCAACTCGGTGCGGGCGCTGCCTCGCTGCGGATCGAAACGGCGATCCCGTAACGGTTGCCCGGATCGTCGGGGCTGATCGGCACGGAGCGGAGAAGCTCGTCCAAATAGTTCCCGGTCATCGCCCTCCCCTCGTAAAGCGCCTTGGCCCAAACCACGAGGTCTTTGGGGTTGCTGATGAATCCGCCGCCGGCCCCTTCGATCCCCGGATGCCAGGCCATGACACCGGGGCGGAGCGTCGTTTTGGCCGGGAGGCCGAAAGGATCACCCGGGGCCGTATAACCTGCGGCGAGACCGGGCAGATCAGGGCGATCCGAGGGCGATGTCAGGGAAAGCTGCAAGGGCTCCAGAAATCGCCGCGTCACATGCTCATAGAAGTCCAGGCAGGTCGCCGCTTCGATGATCAGTCCGACAAGGATGTATCCGGTATCGCTATAGGCCCACCCTCGCCCCGGGGCAAAAAGGGCTGGCTGGTCCAAAATGAAGCTGACCAGGCCTTCCGGAGAAAGCGGCTCCGCCAGGGACATCGAGGTGCCCAGAAAATGCTCCCTGAATCCTTCTGTTTCCACGTGGTTGGAGATGCCGGAGCTGTGGTTCAGCAGGTGGCGCAGTGTGATTGCCTCATGATGGGGCAGACGCGCGAACCATGATCGATCGCCGAGCCACTTCGAGATAGGGTCGTCGAGAGTCAGCACGCCTTCCATGGCCAGCGCCAGAACCGTTGCGCCGACAAAGGTTTTGCCGATGCTCGCCGCCAGCATTCGCGATTCCGGCGTCATGGGAATGTTCAATTCCACATCCGCCAGCCCGGTTGCCGCTGCCCCTATCGTCCCGTCAGGCAAAATGTACGCCGCCGTCGCCCCGGGAAATCGGTATTGGGTCCGCAAAGAGTCAAGCGCCTCCTGGAATCGCATTTTCAAATGCGATGTAGGCGCCTTCACGGACCGGCATTTTGCCGTGGCGGAGATCAGGCACAATAATCCGGCAAAAAAGAGAATTGTGCGGCGCGGGTTCTTCATTTGAGTCTCACCCTGATGGATTACCTTCCCCTCGAGGTCCATGAGGCATGCCCGACATCGTTGTGCCGTCTCTTCCCCGAATTATGGGGTAATAGAAGGGCTCCGTCAAGGCCGGTCAAGGTCGGTTGAGGAGAAGGACGGCCGGAGCCGTTGCCCCTTCGAAAGGGTCTGGCCGGTTGCGGATCAGCCAAAAAGCCCCAGAAAAAGGACGCACCTCAGCTCCCCCGGCAAGAGGAGATTATGAAGAAAGCTCGGCCAGTGACTCGGCAGCCATCAGGAGTTGCTGATAGGCGATCTGAGGAGGCGGGGGCCTGTCTGCCACGAAGGTGAGCTTGAGGTGTCAGCGGGCGAATCCGCAGCGCGGACTGGCGCAGTCCAGGTAGCGCTCCACGACCTCATTAATGATCGTCCGGAAGAAGCCGTACTCTCTCTCGAAACGGCTCTCATACTCCGTGAGGAAGCGGTCGAAGTAATGAAAAGGCACCCGGTAGAGGGCAGTCCGCTCCGGATGTCGGGGGCGGTAGGCTCCGGCCACAGCGGGACGTTGGACTCAAGAGATGGGCCAAAACCATCCTCCTGAAGCTGTCCGAGTCAAGGCCGGAAAGCGTCAACTGGCGTTGCCTCAGCGGGGGGAGAACTGTAAAGGAAAGGCGAAAAAGAGAAGAAATCCGACAAAATCGCGGAATTCTGAATCCGGCGGTTATTCCTCCAGGAGCCCCCTCAGAATCTCCTGGGCCACCTGCTTGGCCTGACGCCCCGTCTCCCGGGAAGGACCGACACAGGATGGGCAGCCCTCCTGGCAGGGACAGACGTTGATCGTCTTCAGGCTGTGCCGGAGGAGGTCTTTCTCCAGGTCGAAGAGCGCCGGGCTCAGCCCGATCCCGCCGGGGAAATTGTCGTAAATGAAGATATTGGGCTCGAACTCGGGTTCGATGAAGACCGGGTTTTCATCGAAGGTCCCAACCCGGAGAGGGAGGTCACGCGGGGGAACGGATTCACCGGTCAGGTTGTCGCCGACCGAGACACCGACATCATGAAGGTCGCACATCATAAAGAGTGGCGAGACATGATGGAGGAGGTAGGCCAGACCGAAGAGGCCGTTGATTTTCTCCTCTGAGGAGAAGGGCAGCGACTGGAGAAGCGCCGCCGGGATGGTCAGCCAGTAGGCGGTCGTGTGCATCTCGTTCTGGGGGAGGCTCAGGTCTCCGGCGCCGACATTCTCCTGGGTGAAGAGCTTGATCTTTTTGAAGCCGACGACCTGGGTGGCGACATGGACCTCGCCGTGGGAGATCCGGCAGCGGTCCAGGTTTTTCTTATCGAAGACGTCGAGGATCTTGATCTTCGTGTAGTCGATGGCGTCGGTGAAGTAATCGACGTCGGTTTTCTTAACGTAGGCCTTGCGCTCCTCAAAATCGAGTTTCTCGACGAAGTACTGCTCGCCCTCACAGAGGTAGATCGCCTTGGGGTGGAGTGTGGTCAGGGCCGAGGAGAAATCGACCTCGGCGATGGCCCTGGTTTCATCTGTGGCGTCCACAACGACAAAGTTGTCCGAGCTGATGCTGCGCAGGCTGACGCCGTCGGCGGGGTAGGCGTCGGACGTCCAGTACCACTTGTCGCGGGAATGATGGAGGAGTTTCTCTTCTTCCAAAAACTTGAGAACTCCGGAAATGTCCAGCTTGCCGAAGGTCTCCCCGTCGGCGAAGGGAAGCTCGAAGGCGGCGCACTCGACATGGCCGACCAGGATGGACGGATTGTCGGGGTTGATCAGGGCCTTCTCCGGGCTCTTGGTGAAAAAATAATCGGGATGGTTGATTATGAACTGGTCGAGTGGCGAGCTCGAGGCGACCAGGACGGCCGCTGATTTCCCGGTTTTCCGGCCGGCCCGGCCTGCCCTCTGCCAGGTTGAGGCGATCGTC
>Ga0172365_10004042_pt1 | contig 10858 bp, 7 predicted proteins | sample LakKivSesite48cm_FD_114535 | JGI IMG/M metagenome (GOLD analysis project Ga0172365, IMG submission 114535) | Sediment microbial communities from Lake Kivu, Rwanda - Sediment site 48cm | ecosystem: Environmental > Aquatic > Freshwater > Lake > Sediment | place: Rwanda: Western Province, Lake Kivu... | reverse complement strand
GGCAGCAAGCTCTGGCAATTGCGCGGCTGGCCGATTGACTGGTTCTTCCAGCTTGATCCACTGGTGGCACTGGCGACAGTATTGACTACGCATACACTCTATTGGCCGTTATTGTGGGCGCTAGCGACAGTTGTACTTACAATAATATTCGGGCGATTTTTCTGCGGCTGGGTTTGTCCGTTCGGCTCATTGCATCATTTCATCGGCTTTTTGGGCAGACGCGATAAAAAACTTGCGCACAAAGTCCAACTCAATAGATATCGCAAAGCTCAACGCATAAAATACTATATTCTGATCGCGTTTCTTGCCCTAACTGTGTTTCCTTCCGCTGCCGCTACATTACAGGTTGGCATACTTGATCCTATTGCGGTCATAACCCGCTCATTCAATCTGGTCTTGTTGCCTATTGCCGATAGCTCGACCAACTTTACATCTATCCCCAGACGGTTCTACGAGGGAGGCTGGCTGATTTTTGCGATATTTCTGGCGGCAGTACTGCTCAACCTGGTTATTCCTCGCTTTTACTGCAGATTTATTTGCCCCCTGGGTGCTTTATTCGGGATTATTGATAGATTTGCGATGTGGCGGATCGGCAAAAAACAAAGTGAATGCGTCAATTGTAAGTTATGCGAACAAGACTGCGAAGGCGGCTGCGAGCCGGCCGGCAACATAAGAATAAGCGAATGTGTTCTTTGCTTCAATTGCCTCGATAGCTGCAAATATGACGTAATTGGCTACCAGACTAAATCCTCGGCGGCAGGAGAGATTACCAATCCGGACATCTCGCGCAGAGGTTTCGCATTATCGCTGGTCAGCGGCTTATTTGGCGTAGGAACAATACGGCTATCCAACAAGCTCGGCAGTAACTGGTATTATAAGGTTATCCGCCCCCCCGGCTCACTGGCGGAAGAAGAATTCCTAAAACGGTGTGTAAAATGCGGCCAATGTATGCGGGTCTGCCCCACGAATGTCATCCAGCCAGCAGGTTTTGGAGGCGGACTTGAGAATCTCTGGACGCCCGTGCTGAACAATCGAATCGGCTCAAGCGGCTGCCAGTTGAACTGCGTCGCCTGCGGGCAGGTTTGTCCGACCTCAGCTATCAGGCCAATCACGCTGGCGGAAAAGCTCGGCGTCAATGAATTTGCCGAGGCCGGGCCAATCAAAATAGGCACCGCCTTCGTTGACCGCAGCCGATGCCTTGCCTGGGCTATGGATAAGCCCTGCATCGTTTGTGAAGAGAATTGCCCGCTCAGTCCGAAGGCCATTTTTACCCGCGAGGAGTTTGTTACAGTAAGAGATGGAGTTTTTGCGGTAAAAAAATTTGGCGGTGATACAATAGAGATACTTGAAGGCAACTTAAAGCCGGCTAAATTTGCCAGCGGCGATTACTATTGTGCTTGTGAAGGCAATGCGCGATGGAAAATCACCGCAAATACCGAAAGTTCGCTGACAATTTCTGCTGACGAGCAGTTCGGGAAATTGGCCGCTGAAATCAGTAAGGTCGAGGTTCAGGTTCGCCTTCAGCAGCCTTATGTTGATATTGAAAAATGTATTGGCTGCGGAGTATGCGAACACGAATGCCCGGTAAGTGGTAAGAAAGCAATAAGGGTTTCTGCTGAAGGTGAAACAAGAAGCGCTAATAGGAAGCTGCTGCTTGAACGCTAATCCTGTTGAGGTTTAAAAAGATGGCCGAGGAACGAAACAAAATCGGTAGGAGGAGATTCCTGAAAACGGTAGGGGCGGTGGGCGTCGCCTCTATTCTTGTCTCGACTGATGCTTTAAGTGCCGAAGGTCAGGCTGGCCAGGCAAAAGAGCAGAAGTCTGAGTTTCCCCAGGTGCCCAGGCGAAAATTAGGCAAAACAGGCGTGGAGGTTTCCTGCCTGGCTCTGGGGACGATATTCGATGTGATGGAAAACCAGACCGTTTTGAGAAACGCCGTCAAGTGGGGCGTAACCTATTGGGACACGGCGCCGGATTATGCCGGGCCGAACAGTGAGCTTGGAATAGGCAAATTCATCGCGGCAAACCCAGATATTCGCAAGAAATTGTTTATCTCTACCAAGGCATCCGATGCAGTGACTATTGAAGATGTGGAAAAGGCTCTCCAGGCGTCACTAAAGAGGTTGAATACCGATTATATCGACTTATATCACGTCATGGATCGCGTGGTGGGAGAGGGCTATGCGGGTCACGGATTGTCCGACCCCGCTCAGTTGACAGACGAGTTGAAGGAGTGGGTCAAAAGCGCCAAGAAACGAAAGCTGATACGGTTTTTTGGCTTTCCCACTCACCAGAATATCGTTGATTGTCTTACCGCCGCTGCTAAACTCGACTGGATCGATGTTGTAATGTTCATCTACAATTTTAGATTGATGCAGGACCCCAAGATGTCCGCCGCGATTGACGCCTGCCATAAAGCAGGCATCGGCCTTGTCGCGATGAAGACCCAGGCCCGGCGTATCATCAGCGATAAGGACAAGAAACTCACTGGGCGTTTTATGCAGCGTGGTTTTACCGAGGGCCAGGCAAAGATAAAGGTGGTGCTGCAGGACGAAAGATTTAGCTCAGCTTGTGTGCGGATGGAAAATATCGCCGTTTTGAATGAAAATGTCGCTGCTGCGATGGATAAGACTAAGCTGTCTCAGGATGATATGAGGGTCTTCAATGATTATGCCCATCAGACGCGGAGCAGTTATTGTGCCGGGTGTTCGCAAATTTGTAGTTCGGTCTTGCCGGGTGTGCCGTGTGTCAGCGATATTATGCGCTATTTGATGTACTATAACAGCTACGGCGACCAGGTGAGGGCAAGGCAGCTCTTCGCTCAGATTCCCGAGCGGATAAAGGGTAACCTGCTGAGCATCGATTATGGCCCGGCGGAATTCCGCTGTCCACAGTGTCTGCCGATAGGCAAACTTGTTGCTGAAGCGGTCAGAAAATTGGCGTAAGCACTATTATTCAAAACTTGGTTGTTTTGGGAGTCTAATGTGATGACAGAAGAACAAAACAGAATGGATAGAAGGGGATTTCTGAAAACGATGGGGGCAACAGGATTGGGCTCTCTCATCGCCACATGCAAAGGCAAAGAAGTGGGGTCGTCTGGCTCTGGTGAGGCTGAAACTTCACAAGCAACGCAAGTGAAGAAGTACCCGCAGGTGCCCAAACGCAAGTTCGGCAAAACCGACATTGAGGTCTCCTGCCTCGGCCTTGGTACAATGTTCAACCTTGTTGATGCCCAGATCGTTTTACGGGGCACCCTGAACTGGGGCGTGAAATACTGGGATACTGCAAATGGATACGCAGGTGGAAACAGCGAGCTCGGTGTAGGCATGTATCTGCAAAGGAATCCTGAGGCTCGAAAAGGATTGTTCATCGCCACCAAAGCCTCAGGAGCCAGAAACGTAGCGCAGGCAGAAGAACGCCTTCAAACCTCCCTGAAGCGGATGAACACTACTTACATCGACCTGTACCATGCCCCGCACGGAGCAGATGACCCTGGCCAGCTTACAAACGAGCTGAAGGAGTGGGCTGAAAGCGCCAAGAAGCGCAAATTGATACGGTTCTTTGGGTTCAGCACCCACAGCAATATGGCCAAAATGCTGGCTGCCGCCGCCAAGCTCGATTGGATTGACGCCGTAATGACCAGCTATAATTTCCGCCTGATGCAGAATCAGGAGCTTATGGACGCTATTGAGGCGTGCCATAAGGCTGGCAAGGCAATTATTGCGATGAAAACTACCGGCAGGACAACTATTAAGCGATTCAAGCTGTCGATCGAAACCGATGCAGACAAGAAACTGGTCGCCGACTTTCGTCAGCGAGGTTTTAGCGAAGAGCAGGCGGCTTTGAAGCTCGCCTTGCAGGATAAAAGGATAAGTGCTGCGCCTGTTCAGATGGAGAACACCACTGTTTTAGCCGCTAACGTTGCTGCCGTTCTGGATAAAACCGAACTGACAGAGGCGGATAGACAAGTCTTCAGGGAATATGCCCAGGCAACGTGCAGCAGCTATTGTGCCGGCTGTGCCTATATCTGCAATTCGGCTGTGCCTGATGTGCCATGCGTCAGCGATATCATGCGCTACTTGATGTACTACAATAGCTACGGCGATAAGGCCGGCCCGCCAGACGTATGGCGGGCAAGAGCCAGAGAAATGTTTGCTCAAATTCCGGGCACAGTAAGAGGCAGACTGCTCAGCGCTAATTATGGGCTTGCCGAAGCTCAGTGTCCACAGCATCTACCGATTGCGAAGCTGATTTCCGAAGCGGTCGGTAAGTTAGCTTGAGCGTTTAGCCGCGTCCGGCACGGACGCGAGGAAAAGTTATTTCTTTCGGCAAAAAAATCCGGTCGCCCGACGAAGCATAAGAGCCTTCGTAGAAAAGAGTTAAGTGTGATGTTAGCCGGTTTTTCTTGCCTTTTGGCGACCCTTTTGCTAAAATAGTCTTATTATAGTAGGGCGGAATTTAGAAGTTGGCTGTTTCAAAAGGTGATGAAGAACTTTTACTACAAAATCTGGATTCCCTTTATATTTACGAAGAAGCGGATTCTAATTCTGGCAATCGCCAGCTATATCGCTTTGTGCTAAAGAAATATTGCGCCTTGAGGGGATTTTTAGCCGCTCAGTTTTGGGCGGTTTTTTTATGCGCCGTACGCTGGCAAAAGTTTGACACCTCGACGATGGCCAGTTAACGTGAATATAACTCTGGGAGTGCTGAATGCCTTTTACGCCATACCATTTTGGTCCCAGCGGATTTGTCGGGCTGGCATTTAGAAAGTGGATTGATATACCAGTCTTTCTACTGGCCAATGTCGTAATCGACTTTGAGCCGGGAATTGTTCTGCTTTTTGGCCTGAATTATCCTACGCACGGGCTGTGTCACACATTTCTATTCGGTACGGCGATAGGTCTTGCCTGGGGGGTTCTTGCGTATCCGATAAGGGGCGTATTCGGATGGCTAATGCGGCTTTTTGCCCTTTCCTACCAAACGAGTTTGGCCAAGATGGTTTTCTCAGGCGTGCTGGGCATTTGGTTCCACATCTTTCTGGATAGCTTCTGCTGGTGCGATATCCGGCCATTCTGGCCGCTGCGCGCAAACCCGTTTCGTGATCTGATAGAAACGAAGACGGTTTATCAGTTGTGCATACTTTCTTTTGTCCCCGCCATTGGCCTATACGTACTGGCGGTTGTGCGGCGTTCAAAAAAATCTAAAAGTGAAAAGGCCGCGCAGAAGGCAAGGTGATAGTCTTGCGGTCGGTTTCAGCATTTGTCCGACCAATCCTTGCTTATTTTCCGCCCCCTCTTATAATCTGCGATCAGAATCAGTTGCTCTATAGAGAAATCTGTATGACTGAAGAGATTGCAGGACAAATCAAACTATTAAAACGCGGCACGGTCGAAATCTTCACCGAGGCAGAGCTGGCTGAGAAACTAACTGAGGCGGCTAAAAACGCCCGGCAACTGCGGATAAAGCTCGGCCTGGACCCGACCAGTCCAGATATACACCTTGGCCATACTGTGGTGCTGCGCAAGATGCGGCAATTTCAGGACCTCGGCCACAAGGCGGTGCTCATCATAGGCGACTACACCGCTCGAATCGGCGACCCAACCGGCCAAAGTGCCACCAGGCCAATGCTTTCTACCGAGCAGATCGAGGAAAACGCAAAGACCTACTTTGAGCAGGCAAGCAAGATTCTCGATTCATCCGAAAATAAGCTGGAAGTAAGATACAACAGTGAATGGCTCGAAAAGTTGACTTTGATGGAACTGATTCGGCTGGCGGCCAAAAAAACGGTCGCTCAAATGCTTCAGCGAGACAGCTTCAAGCTGCGTCTGAAACAGGATGAAGATGTCTATACGCACGAATTTCTGTACCCGCTTATGCAGGGATATGATTCGGTTGCCATACAAAGCGACGTCGAGTTAGGCGGCACAGACCAGACCTTCAACAATCTTGTGGGCAGAGACATTCAAAAGGCGTATGGCCAAAAGCCGCAGGTCGTGATTACAACGCCCATCCTTGTCGGCCTAGACGGCAAAGAAAAAATGAGCAAGTCTAAGGGCAATTACGTCGGCGTGACCGATGAGCCCAACGATATGTTCGGCAAGATTATGAGCATCTCCGACAATATGATGGAGAATTATTTTACGCTTCTTACTGATCTGCCGGGCGATAAAATTGCTGAGCTACTTGACCCAGCCAAAACACATCCGAAGGAGGCGAAAGTCCTGCTCGGCAAAACGATAGTCGCTCAGTTTTATGATAAGGCTGCCGCTGATGCCGCCGCCGAGGAATTCGACAGAGTGTTCGCAAAAAAACAGATGCCTGATGATATGCCGCAGTGGCCGCTGCCGCCACAGCCCATCTCGCTAAAACGCTTGCTCGTCTCTTGCGGAGCTGTTGCCTCTGCCAGCGAGGCAAAACGTCTGATTGCGCAGGGAGCAGTGTCGATTGATGGTCAAAAGGCCACTGATCCAAACCAGGAAATTACGCCTGCCGACGGCATAATCATCCGGGTGGGCAAACTTGGATTCGCTCAGATAGTCATCGAAGGTAGGGCAACAAGCGGCGGATTGTAAGCTTCAGGCTGCTGTAAAATCAATATCCAATTTCACCGAGGCCTGCTTGAGCCTTCTATCAAGTGTCCATAAAGTAACGCCCGCCAAAACAGCAGCGGCCAGAAGGTGCACGTCAACAAAGCCGAGGCCGATACCCATCAGGTGGTTACGTTCGATGAATAAAAGCAGTTCCTGGTGCTCAATGACCTCGAGCATGGGAAGTGCTTGTAGCAAAGAAAGCACTTCCATCCTGTTTTTAATTCTGCCGCAGGCAAGCTCCCCAATAATAAATGGGTGGCAGACGACACTACCATCCAGTAGTAATGCCTCCAGGCGAGAACTGCCATATCTTAGGTGGGATACCCAGACTGAGGTATCGACAAGGACCTTTATTTGCTCCGGGAGCGTCTTCGTGGAATAGGGCGGAGATTCTTCTCGGTGCCTGCGAGCCTAGCCAGTCTTTTACTACTCTCTTGGGCAATTAGAGCCTGTAGACCAAGCCTCACCAGGGATGTTTTCTCCCTGATGCCCGTTAATTGAGAAGCCTTGTTTAGAATGTGCTCATCTATATTAAGCGTTGTCCTCATGCATATAAGTATGCATAAATTGTGCATACATGTCAAGCAAATCTTTGACGCCGCTGCGAAAAATGTTTGTTTAGCGCGGCATTTTGCTGGCGGTCAGCGCTTGATTCTTCGTTTCTGAGTCCCACTCCCGCATCGCGGTGTGAGACAGACCCCAGCGGTAGTTAAGTTTAGCCGTCGCCGGAATGGCGATGGCATACGTTGCTCTCACTCAGGCGCTCTTATAACGGGCCACGTAATAATCAAGCACTTTTCTAATCATCTTCTGGTAAGGGAAACGCAGTTTTCGAGCAGCCTTCTTAAAAAAGTTCACACTTTCCTTGCTCAAAGTTATTGTTACCTTGACATTCTCCTCCTTCAGGGCAAGCCTTTCCGGGGGCGGTAGAAAGTCATCAATTACCTCAAATTCAATAGGCTCGTTACTATATTTTATTCCCTTTTTCATAAGCCACCTTTCCCTTTCTCCAGTATCCGGCGCCAATAAGCCTGATTACATTGCCTCTATAAGTGAACCTGACAGTAATTATTCCATCGCCAACTCGACCAATGCAGAAATACCGCGGCTCCTTTTTACTGTGCGCAAGGTCTCTGGCAATAATACGCTTAGGGTCCAAAAACGCGTTTTGGGCCAGGCTGAATGATACATTATGCTTCCTCTGGTTTACTTTGTCTTTTCTCTCATCCCACTCAAAGCGTGCTTGCGGCATCTCTTCAGCTTCTTCCATACATATATTTTGCCATATAATCATACATATTGCAACAAAAATTCCCGTTTTTCATCGGCTGTTGGTAGTGCGGCAAATTCAATGCCCTATCTGCCTCATGTAAAAATGTCCGTACAATCTATCGAACTTGTCAGGGGCTTTCCTCTGGGCCCTGCTATACCTTGTTCGCCTGTTTCCTGCCTCTATTCGTCATACACCTTATCCTGACAAGGGGGATACGATGTTCCTTTGCCATCCCAAACCTGGCCAGAACAGCATTGACTGGCGACCTTGTGATATGGTAAAATACCTCCCTGTCAGGTAGAAGTGTGATGTCTATGGAATCTGTGAGGATCTCATTTCTTGCTCTGGTGTTATCTCTGGCCGTTTCTGCCAGCGCCAGATGTCCGGTTGGTGACCTCAACAGCGACTGCGAGGTCAACTTGGAGGACCTACGGATTTTTGCCGAGCAGTGGTTGGCTGCCCCGGATAGTCCGGCTGACCTCAATAGCGATGAAGAAATCGGCGTAATTGATTTTGCCATGTTGGCTGAAAAATGGCTCCAGGCAGGCATCCCACTGGTTATCAACGAGGTTATGGCCGCCAACAGCAGCACTATCATGGACCCGCAGGGCGAATATGACGACTGGATTGAGATTTACAATACTGCGGATTATGCCATCAATGTAGGTGGCATGTATCTGACGGATGATCTGGCTCAGCCCACCATGTGGCAAATTCCTGCTAACAATCCCGCTGCAACTACTATACCAGCTCACGGCTATCTCTTAATATGGGCAGACGGCGATACGCAGGACACCGGTCTGCACGCGAATTTTCAACTCAATGCCGATGGCGAACAGATAGGTCTGTTTGCGGCTGATGGGCATACTTTGATTGACAGCATCATGTTCGGCAACCAGGTCGCTGACGTTTCTTTTGGCTGTTACCCCGATGGCAGCAATAATTTGAGGTTTCTTGGCTCGCCCAGCCCGGCGTCACAAAATAGCGGCGCGTACCTGGGCCAAGTCGCTGACACAAAGTTCGGTCATGACCGCGGCTTCTATGATCAACCTTTCGAGCTAACGATTACCTGCGAAACGCCTGGCGCAATGATATATTACACACTCGACGGCACTGAGCCGTACCAGCCCGGAGCCCGCTTTCCGACAGGCAAGATTTACCTCGGTCCTATTCCCATCACCAAGACTACGTGCGTGCGCGCAGTGGCGATGAAGGCAGGCTGGATGTACAGCAGCATCGATACTCAGACTTATATTTTTCTGGACAATGTAATCCACCAACCGGCCAATCCCTCTGGATTTCCAAGTGTGTGGGGTTCTGAATCGGCTGATTACGAAATGGATCCTGACATTGTAAACGCCCATATTGATACGCTCAAGGATGACCTGAAATCTATTCCCACGATGTCACTTGTAATGGACCTGAAGTATCTGTTCGACTCCACGGACGGTATCTATAGCCACGCACAGAGCAGCGGACTTAGTTGGGAACGGCCAGGGTCTATTGAACTGATTAATCCTGACGGCTCAAAAGGCTTTCAAGCCAATTGCGGCGTCCGCATTTACGGCGGCGTCGGACGTCGGGAAAAGAAAAAAACATTGCGTCTGATGTTCAAGGGCATATATGGACCTACCTGGCTGCGCTATCCTCTATTCGGGCAAGATGCCGCTGACGAATTTGACTGTTTGATTCTTCGGTCTAACTTCAACGACGGCTATCCTTTTGGTCAGGCTTGTTCACAGTACATTCGTGACGAATTTTGTCGTCGGCTGCAACTTGCTCTTGGCCATCCTTCGCCGCACGGTATTTTTGTGCACTTATACGTTAATGGTCTGTACTGGGGCCTGTATAATCCCGTGGAGCGGCCGGAATCCTCTTTTGCCGCCACATATTTTGGGGGTGACAAAGAAGACTGGGATGCGCTTAACTCCGGGCGTCCCGTCGGAGATAGCACTACAATCACGTACAACGCTATGCTTAATGCAGTTCGGCAGGGAGTGCAAACGAATGAGGCATATCAGCGGTTGCAGGGCAATAACCCTGATGGTACGCCAAACCCAAATTACGTCGATTACCTCGACATCGAGAATTACATAGATTATATGATTATGAACTTATATGTCGGTAATACGGATTGGCCCAGCCATAATTGGTACGCTGCTTTCAATCGTGTCAATCCCGCCGGCTGGAAGTGCTTTTCGTGGGATGCCGAGTGGGTCGTAGGGCTGATTGTCGGGCATGGGCTGGATTCGTACCTTACTGAAAACATGACTGGCGTCAGCGGCTATATCTGTGAGCCTTATGCCCGTCTTCGCAACAATTCTGAGTTCCGGCTGCTTTTTGCCGATCACGTACATAAAGCGTTTTTCAACGGTAGGCCGATGTACGTAGACCGCTCTCAGCCCCAGTGGGATCCTGCCCATCCTGAGCGCAACTGCCCGGCAGCGTTGTACGCGGAGCTGGCCAATTTGGTCGAAAGAGCTATGATCACGGAGTCCGCCAGATGGGGCGATGTCGGCAGTTCTACACCTTACACCGTCCAGCAATGGCGCGCTGAGCGGGATCAAATTCTCTACACATATATGCCTCAGCGCTCACAGATCGTCCTGGATCAACTGCGAAGTGCCAGCCTATATCCTTCAGTGGATGCGCCGGTCTTTCGCGTAAACGGCTCATATCAGCACGGCGGACGGATTTCTCCGACAGACCTGCTTTCGATTACCGCTGCAAGCGGGACAATCTATTACACTCTCGACGGTTTCGACCCGCGCGTGCCAGGCGGGGCCGTTAACACGGCCCACGCAGTTAAGTATTCCGTACCTATTAGCCTCGCTCAGAGCACACACGTCAAGGCGCGGGCACTCAGCGGCAGTACCTGGAGCGCTCTTAATGAGGCGACCTTTGCAGTTGGCCCAGTAGCAGAAAACCTCCGCATAACCGAGATTATGTACCATCCGCCAGATACCAACGGCCCAAGCGACGCGAACGAAGAATT
>Ga0172365_10004041_pt1 | contig 10858 bp, 10 predicted proteins | sample LakKivSesite48cm_FD_114535 | JGI IMG/M metagenome (GOLD analysis project Ga0172365, IMG submission 114535) | Sediment microbial communities from Lake Kivu, Rwanda - Sediment site 48cm | ecosystem: Environmental > Aquatic > Freshwater > Lake > Sediment | place: Rwanda: Western Province, Lake... | reverse complement strand
CTCATAGCGGCATTTCTCCGTCTGAGCGTGAGGGACGACGGGGCCTGCCGTGTTAGGGAGCTGCATACGTACGGACGGGCGCTGCAGGTGGGTGAAAGGCCATCGGGGAGTGCTTGGCAGCACAGGGGTCTGGGGATGGGTCTTCTGAAGGCCGCGGAGGAGAGAGGCAGGGATGCAGGTGCCCGCTCCCTGCGTGTGACCAGCGGCATCGGTGCAAGGGACTACTACAGGAGGCTCGGCTACAGGCTTCACGAATTCTACGTGTGCAAGAGGCTCTAGGCGAGCCCGGCCCAGGTCTGAAGTGCGCCCAGGGCCGACCTAGAGGCGAACCTGATCGAGTAGGTCAGGGCCGGTCTTCTCCCCTCAACCGTGGCGCAACCTCTAGCGATGTCCGATAAGAAGGAGTCCACGGCATCGCCGTCCGTAACGGTCAGGCCCGAGCCCACCACTTCATAGGAGTGTGCGTCGCTGCCCCCCGTCACTGGCAGGCCGTACTTGGCAGCGAACTTCCGGGCAACTAGGTTCGGGTAGACCAGGATGGATGCCATGGCGTTGAAGGTCTCGACCGCCAGCTTGAGCTCCCTGGCGAGCCAGCTGACGGATATCGTGGACAGGTAGAACGGATGGGGGGCCGACACTATCCCGCCCTCGGATCTGGCTTGGTCCACGAGCTCCTCGGCCTCCACGTCCTCCGGCCAGTCGCGGTCAACGCCGATGACCAGAAGGTGGCCGCGCGAAGTGGATACTTCGCACGCGGGGATGACGACCGGGTCGCCAGGCCTTCGAATCCGGATGGCCTCGCGGTAGCCATCCATTGTGTTGTGGTCAGAGATGCAGAGCCCGTCGATTCCTGACTTGATTGCCGCCTTCAGAATCAGGCTGGGACTGGACTTCTCTGGGTGGGATTCCATGCTGTAGCTTGAGTGAATATGAGTGTCCACTTTCATCCTTATCCCTTTTGAAGGCACCAGACGCCCAGTTTCGGCGAGAAAGAGCAGAATTGGCCTCTTTTTCCCGAAAAAGCGGGGGTAGACGCCTGCATGAAACATTTATTAAGTGTATCGATCGAGCGCGGCTGCGTTCGGACCCCCTTGTGATCGATCCACCGTCGATCGGAGGTGCCTCTGTTTGAGAAAACTCGCGAGTTCGGTTCTTACCCTGATTGTTCTGCTGAACTTCGTGACCATCTTCTCGCTTCCGGCCAGCGCAAAGCTGTCCAAGACGAAGTCCAATCTGAAGGTCCTCGTCCTCAAGATCCCCGAAACGGGCGCCGGGACGGAGCAGTACTGGACAGCGGAGGAGGCCAGGAAGTTCAACAACGTGACCCGGTGGCTTCTTGACCTATACGGCTTTCCGTATGATGAGCTGGACGCGACGGCGCTCACCAGAGAGACCCTTTACGATGGCAACGACTTGAAGTACTCCGTGATCCTAGACAACGGCAATCGTCTCGACGAGCTGGACAAGGACGACATAGTCCTGGAGGCGGTGGAAGAGGACGGGGTTGGGCTGGTGATTCACACCATCTCCTCCATGTATGTGAGGGACGCTCTGGACCTCCAGGACCGGCCTTCGCAGGGCTGGAAGGATCAGCAGATCGTTGGGGAGTTCTCGGTGACCAACGACCTGCACTACATCACCCGGATGTTCTATGCGCCCATCGAGCATGTCACGCACAACCTCGCGCAGCAGCAGAGGACCCCGGAGAGCTATGCGCACGGCATCAGGATCGAGAAGAGGAAGGATCAGAGGTTCGCCATTGCCAACCTTGTGAAGCAGACCGGCGAGACAACGACGGGCGTTGAGAAGGGAACCCTCGCCCCGGAGATCATTGCGGAGCGATACGGAGCCGGGAGGGTTGTGTGGTTCGCACGTCCGTACTACGTCTACCTCAAGGGCAGCTACTTCTTTGTTGAGAGGGACTACAGCCTTGCATATCTGGTCGGAAGGGCGGTGGAATGGGCCTCGCAGAATGGGGTCTTGGCCTCCAAGGGGCTTTATCCCAACGGCAACTGGTTCGCCCACGCGCTGATCATCGATGGGTACTACGATTTCCCGCCGCCTGGCTATTCTCTGAACGTGACCCTGCCCGGGAGCTTTGATGAGCTGATCGCGGACTACAAGATCGTCGAGGACCTCGTCGAGGGACTGGGCCTCAAGTACACGGGCGCCGTCATCTTCAGGAACAACAACACCCTCGGCTGGGATGCTGGCTATAACCTGACCTACTGGGATGCCGGAAAGGCCGCGCTGACCGAGAGGGCGGAGAAGGGCAATGAGCTGGCCTTGGGCGCGTTCGACTATGTCGACTACGGCAAGATTGCGAAGCAGAGCATCAGGGAGGCAGCGGCCCTACTGAAGAAGGGGCGGGAAGCCATGATTTCAACCTTTGGGGTCGAGTTGCCCCTTTACATCTTCAGCTTCGTGCCAGAGGAGGTGCTCATATCCGATGACGCATACATGGCGGCCTTCGAGGCGGGATTCAACCTCATGGTCGGCGGGATATACAAGACTGACTTCCCCTACGACCTTTACGGTTCCATCTACCCCTTCTATCTGAACGGGGCGTATGAGGAAACGGCTGAGGGCTGGGTCCCGAGGGCGGTCGTGGTCGAGAACAACTTCTACTTCGATGCGATAACCGAGGCAACCGACCTCTATTACTGGGAGGATGTCTACAAGCGAGGAGGCGCTCTAGTTACCAGGCTCGTGCCCTGGGGCATCTACAACCTTCCCATCACCCTCTCTAGGTTGCAGGCTCACGTTGAGGAGATCCGGAGCAAGTACTCAGATGTGTGGTGGACGACCGTGGGCGAGTTGGGCAAATACTCCCTTGACAGGAGCAAGGTCAGGATCTCCGCCACCTCCGAGGACGCGGGGGGCACGATCTTCGTCACGGTGAAGAACAATGGCGACAACAAGATCGAGGGATTCACCGTGAAGGTCAGGCTTGATGACCAGAGCAAGTCGGAGTACCAGTACGCCTCTAGGCCGATGAAGGTCAAGTCGGTGAAGGAGGGCGGCGAGAAGCTGGAACGGGGAACGAATTGGGAGCTTAAGGATGAGGTCGAGGGCAAGTACTACGGTGCCCTCTTCATCTGGGCGGATCTGGAGCCCGGACAGGAGAGGACCTTCGAAGTGAAGAGCGGCAGGGGCCTGGTCCTTCCGTGGGCCCAGTTGCTGATGTTCCCCATATTCTTCCTCGGGGTGTTCCTCGCATGGTACCTGCTCATCAGGAAGCCGCCCAAGCTTCCCGAGGAAGCAGCGCCGAAGGCAGCTTAGATGCTGACGGTGTCTCGTGCCTAGGGCTTCGCAATAGACCGTATCTTCACGTGCGGGACAGGCAGATCGTCCATTGAGCCAAGGATCCTGAAGGTTCCCAGGCTGCGGACGGTGCCCGCCAGCTTGCTTGGGTCGGTCGGCAGAAGGCATGCCCCGTCGGTTCCAAGCTCCCTGAGGATGGCCTCCGGCGCCACGGCTGGGATCCTCGTGTTCCCGTCGGCCAGCATCAGGGCCGGCGGGCTTCGCAGGGCCTCGAACTCAACGAGCTCGGCCCTCGCAGTCGTCTCAAAGATGATCCCGGGTTGCAGGGTGCACGCCACGACAGCGTCGAGATCAACCCTTCTAACGCGCCCAACTCCTGATGCCTGGGTCAAGGCGTAGGAGAAAAGCAACGAGCCAGCAAACGCCAGGGCGATCGCGATCAGCACCAGGGCAAGATCCATAGCATCGCCTCATACGGGGGCTTGGGTGATTCACCGGCTTCCCTTGTAGCTGTAAGCCCTCGCATCATATATAAGGAGTAAGCGGACCAGATTCTTTCCGTGGCATGCGGCGTGTTGTTGCTGCTTCTCGGTCAGCTGTCGGACGTCAACACCTCCGTGATGGTCGTCACGGCGGCCGTGGTCATATTCCTCCTGTTCGGCGCTTGGAAGGCGCTGCAATCCCACAGGGCCAAGCCAACCACGGGCAGGGAGGGCCTCATAGGGCAGGTGGGCAAGGCCCTTTCGGGCCTGGGTCCTGAGGGACAAGTGGAACTCCGGGGGGAGATATGGAGGGCCGTCGCGGTTGGGGGGAGCGTTGACAAGGGCTCAAGGGTGGTGGTCGTCGATGAGAAGGACCTCACCCTTTACGTCAGGGAATCCTAGGTTCACGAGAAGGAATCAAGCGTTCTCAAACCGCTCGCCCTTGCCAGGTAGGCCTCAAGGTCATCAGGTCCCGTCCGTACAAGCTGGCCCAGGAGCCGGAAGTCCTCGCGCAGGACATCCTTCAGGTTCGGGTCGTACAGGGATGCGGCGGGGTGCAGGGTCGGGAAGTAAACGATCCCGCTTCTGATAATGGGTCTGCCCCTCGATCGCGTGACGCTGCCTGAAGCAAGGAGAGTCCTCAAGGCGACCGCGCCGAGGGTACAGATGAGTCGGGGCTCAATGGCCGCCAGTTGGGCGTCGAGATGGGGCCGGCAGGACGAGATCTCCTCCGCGGACGGCGTTCTGTTCTGTGGAGGGCGGCATTTCAACACGTTGGTGATGAACACTGAATCCCTCTTGATGCCCGCGATGGACAGTAGCTCGTCCAGGAACTGGCCTGCTGGTCCGACGAAAGGCCGTCCTTTCTGGTCCTCGTGGAACCCGGGCGCCTCCCCCACCAGGAGGATCCAGGACGGGTTGCCTTCGCCCGGGACTGCGTTCTTGCGAGTTGCCGATAGCTGGCAGCTTGAGCAGTTTGCGATCGATTTTGAGATCTCGCAAAGCCTTGAGGATCGGCGGTCTGTGTCTCCCAAGCTGGCTCTTGCGCTGGCTGTGGCTCTATTATGTCTTTGGTCGGAGGTGGAGGTGGAGGTGGAGGTGGGCGGGCGGCCCTGCCCCGCCGTAGGGGACGCGAGGCGCAGCGTCTGGACAATAATATTCAGCATTGGAAGCCTTATGTTGCACTTTATTCCATGATGTAGCCCGATTTGCGAAAGATTAATAAAGGGGGCTAACAGTTCTTGAATCGCGACGGCGCAAAGTCTTCGGCCTCGGGTTGTGAATCACTTTCACTGAACACGAACTACGATGTGCCGAAGGCCTGCCGCCGCCCCTTTTCCCCCTGCTTGAGCCTAGTTTCATCGACTTGAACGCCTAGGCCAGGGCCAGCAACGCTGGCCGCACCCCCTTCAATGATCGGTCCGGTCGCCACATGATCGATGATGAACTGCGGTCCATTCAGGTCGACGGGATAGCTGATCTCGGCCGCAGCAAAGAGTTGCGCGCTGGCCGAGAACCCAACCATTCCCTCCGTCAAGCCGCTCCCGAGCACCTCCAGGCGCGATTTCCTTGCCGCTTCGATCATCTTGCTCGCCGGCATTATGCCTCCCGACTTCGCAGTCTTGATCACAACCCCGCCCTCGAACCCGAGCGAGACGAAGTCAATGAGGTCCCTGTCGGTGAATGCCGACTCGTCTATGGCTATTCTCACGGGGGAGGACTTGGAGAGCTTCACGAGCCCGTGCCTGTCCGTGGAAGGCAGCGGCTGTTCAAGGACCTGGAGGTCAAACCGGCTGGCCTCCCTTGACAGCCTGAGGGCTTCCTCAAAGCCGTATGCCTGATTGGCGTCGGCCCAAAGGAGCCGCCCACCCGCCTCCTCCTTGCAGGCGGAGATCATCTCAAGGTCCTCCTTGATCCCCTTTCCTATCTTGATTTTGAACCCCCGGAATCCCTCGCTTCTCCCAAGGCGGGTCTGGGCAACGGCCTCCCCCCGCGATGATGCGCTGACGAGATAGGAAAGGTCAACGCGGGACCGGCCGTGTCCTCCGAGGTATTCGAAGAGAGACACGCCTTCGGCACGGCAGATAAGATCATGGGCGGCCATGTCGATGCTGGACTTTGCGATGGGTTGGCCCCGTGTTATGCCTTCCGCGATGACCGCGTCCATTCGCCTGTGCAGCCCTTCGAGGTCCTCTGGGTCGTGTCCCTCTATGCAAGGCTTCAGGTAGTTCTTCAGCGTCGTGAACACGGTCTCCTTCGTTTCGTAGGACCAGAGGTGGCTCGGCCTGGACTCCCCCCACCCCTGGCGGCGGGACGCCTTCAGAGAAACCAGGGTGTGGGGCGCAAGTTCCCCGACGGCCCCAATCCTTCCCCGGGAGATCCCGAAAGATGCCTTGAACCTGAACGAGGCAGGGTAGATATCCATCCTGTCAACGATCAAACATGGTCTCCCGATGCTGTCCCGGCGCACTTAAAAAGGAGATCCGGGCGTATTGGGCGGAAGTGTAGGTTGCCCCGGGGAATCGGGGGGAGCCTCCTTCTGCCCAGGATTGTGGGAGAAGCGATTGCGGCAACGGATTCAGAACCCTGCCGCGTCGAATATGAGCAGGATGCCCATCACGGCCAGAAGGACCCCGGCCGCCGCGTTTGCCTCCCTCTGGTTCTTCCTGAACCAGTCCATAGCCCCGAGGGCACGGCCGTAGAGAAGCCCTGTCAGAAGGAAGGGAATCCCCAGGCCCAGCGAGTATGCGGAGAGGAGCAGGATGCCCTTGCTCAGTGACCCACTTGCGGCCGCATAGGCAAGTATGGACGATAGGACGGGCCCCACGCACGGGGTCCAGCCCAGGGCGAACGCTGCACCAATTGCCACGGCACCGAGGGGCCCCAGCGGGGAGACGAACCTCCTCGGGAGGGTGACCCTTCCAACCCTGTTCAGCACCGGGATTCTGACCACGCCCGCGATGAAAAGGCCCATGACGACGACTGCGATCCCAAGCATGATGTTCAACAGCCTTCTGTGTCGAACAAGTAGCTGGCCGAGGGTTGATGCAGTGGCGCCCATCAGCACAAAGACGATGGAGAACCCAAGGACGAAGAGACCGCATTCCAGCAGCGTCTTTCCTTGCCCCCCTTTCTCGCTGAGTTCCTGGGAGGTCAGCCCGGTCACCATGGAGAGGTAGGCAGGAACAAGAGGTAGCACGCAGGGCGAGACGAAGGAGACGATCCCGGCAACCAACGAGGCGAGCAGCCCAACCTCTTCCGCTGCCATGTAGAGCCCGGGCAACCGGAAAACTGAAATATGTCAGCCGGACGGAGTGTAAAGAAATATCAACAGGTTCGCCGGCATGCATCGGCGCGGTGGTCGGATGACTGAAGAGCTCCCTGCGAAGCTGAAGGGCAAGACGGCCGTGGAGGTGGACGGGTCCCTGCTCGGCGTGATCGAGGAGGTCGAGCCCCAGATCAAGGAGGGGGGCATCATCTTCAGGGTCAGCATCACGCCACCTGGCAACTACTTCCGGGGGAAGTCCTCCTTCGTGTCCCGCAAGGTCAAGTACCTATCCGCCAAGGATATCCTGAGCGTGGGAAGGGACTGCGTCATAATCAGCTACGGCAGGATACCTCCGGTCGCCGAGATAGACGGCCTCCTGGAGATAGCCCGGAAGCACGAGAACGTCAGCAACGATCTGGAGAACCTGCGCAAGGAGTACTACGGCAAGCTGGAGGAGAACAAGCGAATGGCCCAGGATCTCGAGCTGGCGAAGGAGAAGGCCAGCAGGCTCGCCCGGATGGAGGAGGAGTACGAAACCCTGAAGGAGACCGTGATCGAGCAGGAGGGCAAGTTGAAGATCGCCCGTGACTACGTCGGCGTCATGGAGGAGCTCGAAAACATGATAAGGGCTCTGAGGGACGACATCAAGGGAATGGAGGAGATAGAGAAGGTGGTCAGGGCGATCGTCAACGAGGAACTCGATGCCAGGGGGCTAAGGAAGACCTACTAGCCTGCCGGCCTGAAGACGTGCAGCAGGGCCACCAGGAAAGCAATGACGATGCAGGCGGCAATGATTACCTGGGGGCTGAGTTTCACCCCGCGCGCCTCCTCATCGAAGAAACGCATGAGTCCTGCGCCCGTCGGGGGCATTCTGCCCTCTTGTCTGGATCTCCTTGACATTGTGGCCCAGCTTGCGCGGAAAATTTATTAAATCTTTTTTCAGTTTCATGGCGAGACCTGACGCGGCCGTAGTCTAGTCTGGTTAGGACATGAGCTTCCCATTCCCCGGAGGAGACAGCTCATTGCCCGGGTTCAAATCCCGGCGGCCGCATCCCTCCCTTGCTCCGTGTGCGCATTCGGGCGGATTGCCCGAAATGAAGCATCGGGGCTGTGGCCCGCGAGAATGATGCTCTTGGGGACTGCCTCCACTGACGGAACCAACCCCGGAAGCCCTATTCCTGGCGGCGGGCCTGATGGTAGCCCGAGACACTCCTGGGACTCCAGATGTTCGTACGACCCTCCTGGCAGTCGGGCTGGTCCTTCATGCCCCGTCCCCGGCCAAACACTTAACAGGGTCATCACTGGCCTCGGGGTCGGGCGGTTGTCATGGAGTTGCTTTTCGACGATGAATGGATAGACCGCAAGGCAGGAGTCCGACGTGTCCACGGCCCCGTGAACAAGGAACCGGAACCCATCCTGAAATCGGAGATGCCTTGGGAGACGGCGGGCATCGGGGGCACATCCGTGATCTTCGATCGAGAGGAGGGCATGTTCAAGCTCTGGTACCGCTCAACGGTGGTGGAGACGGTCGTCCGCAAGTACCAGGGATTTGTCGGGTCATCAGAACGAGAAACCGGGACACGCCGCGTCTTCCTTTGTTACGCAGAGAGCAAGGACGGAATCAGTTGGACCCGGCCCTCCCTAGGAATATGCGAATTCCAGGGGAACCGTGACAACAACATACTGCGAGAACTCGGTTTTGAAGGAGACGGCGTTTTCTTCAACGTGATCAAAGACCCGCAGGATCCAGATTCGGCTAGGCGTTACAGGGCCCTAGGGTTCGACACCTCTGCCGCCTCGTCCGTGCGGGGCGTCGAACCCGGGGCGAGGGGAGTGTGCGTATGCTACTCCCGGGATGGCTTCCACTGGGAAGAGCCGAAGCTCATAATGAGCACAAACGACGTGACGGACTCCGACTGCGTCCTGGCTCAACGCGACGCGATCACGCACAAGTGGATTGGCTACTTCCGTCCCCGTACACACCCGAAGCGGCGCTTCATCGGCTACTCAGAGAGCGCGGACTTCGACCACTGGACCCATCCGCGAATGCTGCTGACGCCGGACAGCGAGGATGATCCCTGGACCGAGTTCTACGGGCTAACAGTGGCATGCGTTGGACGATGGCGAATCGGATGCCTGTGGGTCATGCACAACAACCCTGACTACTCGCCCATGACGATTGAGCTCGTCTACTCACGCGATGGCAGGAACTACCATCGCGCGATGCCCCGTGTGCAATTCCTTCCGCTGGGATCTGAGGGTTCGCCGGACAGCCGCATGATCACAACCTTCGCACTAATCGAGCGTGACAAGGAATTCCTGCTCTACTACCACGGCACAAACCAAGAGCACGGGTCTGACCGTTCCAAGAACGGGACCGGCGGCATGCAGATGCCCAAAGGTCAGGTCGAGGGCGAAGGTCGCAAGTCGATCTTGGGCGTAGCGCGGATACCTGGCAGGAACTTCTGTGGCCTGCAGGCTGAGGTTGACGGAGTTGTTGAGACGAAGTGGCTGAGCAACTACGGTGAAGCGGGTGTACAAGCATACGTTCAGAAAGAGAAGGACGGATGGATCAAGGCTGAGATACTCGACCAGTACGGCAACCTGATCCCAGGCTGGGACGCCAGCGCATGTTCTGCCCGTGAGGATGCCGATGGGCGACTGGGCTTCTACTGGGGCCGTGAGGACCTGGTGGGGGGATCCGGCCAGATCAGCGACAAGCAAGGAAGGGTCGGACACATCGTCAAGCTACGGTTCCACCTCCACAAAGCCACGCTCTACGCGTTCCAGGTAGGGGAAGAGGACTCGATGCCTCCGTATGTCTAGCCACACTGCCGTTTCAGTCGCGCAATTCCATCCCCGGCTCGAACAAACCTGATCGATTGCCCTCTGCGTGGCACGCTTCTGACAAGACCCGGGATGGGCCCTAAATTGAACCTAGCAGGAAACCAAGCAGCCCTACGCTGAGGGCGACGAGGCTGAGGCTTCTCAAGCGAGCTGCCTCCTGAGGCCTCGATAGTTCCAAAGCCCTGACAGTAACGTATGCGAGTATCAAATCCGTCAGGAGAACGAGTCCGATGTAGTTGAAGTTGTGGTAGAAGGAACCCGATGCCCTTGACAGGAATGGTATCGGGCTCAGCGATACCGCTGCCAGAGTGCATATGGCCGAAACCCTGGCCGCGTAGCCGATGCCCCTGGTTCGTGCAATCGTCTTGGTGTCCCTGACAGCGTCTCCCTCGTAGTCCATTATTCCCTTCAACACCTCCCTCCCTACGCCCGCGAGGAAGGCGATCGATGAGAGGACGAGGATGGCAACGGGCAGCCTTCCCCCCACCGCCACCGATCCGTACACGAATGGTATGGCCATCGTGCAGGCGATGAAAAGGTTCCCCGGCAGTCCCGTATCCTTCAGATGCAGGTTGTACATGAGGGCGAGGCCGGAGAAGGCTCCTGCGATCAGGAGGCAGCCAACGTTGATGGCTGATGAGAGGAGGATGCCGATGGGGAACCCGGCTAGGAAGACCAATCTTGCGGCCTCAGGAGACAAATCCCCCCTGACAAGCGGTCGATCCATCCTTGCGCCCTTCAGGTCGGCCTCCCTGTCGTAGTAGTCGTTCATGGCAAACGTGGACATGCCCAACATGAAAGGCCCAGCGAAACCGAGGAGCGCCTCACGAAGGGGAGGGGGTCCGGCGCAGGAAACCACCTCTCCCACGATGACCCCCACCCCGAGCATGATCTGATTTGGCACGATCCTCGTCAGATCGAGGTATGCCCGCGCCTTGCGCATCATTCCGGGCAGGTCCAGGCTGGGGACGATAAATATCATTTGGCGGCTTGGGAT
>Ga0172365_10004040_pt1 | contig 10859 bp, 11 predicted proteins | sample LakKivSesite48cm_FD_114535 | JGI IMG/M metagenome (GOLD analysis project Ga0172365, IMG submission 114535) | Sediment microbial communities from Lake Kivu, Rwanda - Sediment site 48cm | ecosystem: Environmental > Aquatic > Freshwater > Lake > Sediment | place: Rwanda: Western Province, Lake... | reverse complement strand
ACAAAATTACCTGCCTGAGCCAGAGCTTAACAAAGTTAAAATACTTGATTGGAAGCTGAGCGAATTAGGTTATGTTGTAATTCTGAAAACAATCCGTAAGCCTTGGTGGGAAAATCAGTTAGGTCCACTTCAAGAGCAATGACTACAGTTGCAAGATAGCTAAGACAGTGGAAGAAGCCAGCCAATTGATAGAACAAGGATTCGACTATGTGACCGAGATAGACGGGTTCAAGTTGTTCAGAAAGCGAAAGTAGAAAAAAGTGGGGTTTGAGGGATTAATTCCCTCTTTTTCTGTTCTTAGTGTCTTCTTCTCCATCTATGAAAGACAAAAGCGATTACTAGACTCAATAACACAGCATAGATAAAGGCTGAAGCAAGCTGGTCAAAGTTGATTACTGGCAAAAGCGGAATAAACGGCAATCCCAGATAGAGAATCGCATACAAGAAAACGAAGAAAGCAATGAAAGCCGAGACAAAGAAGACAACAAAGGTTTCAAGCCAAATCGATAGAGTATTTGCTGGTTCTGACATTTTTATTCTCCCAAAAATTATTTCAAACTTCGAGCAAAATACTACTCCTACAATCTCCGCTACGAAAATGAGCTGAGTAATTTCTTGCTCATTCTCCTATTCTGTTTGTTGACCTTTTAAGTTTTATTATCACTTTATCTATGAAAACTGCATTTCTTCTGTTTCTCCTATCATCTTTCTGCATTTCCCGCATTCTTGTTCAAAAACCACAAAACTAACCCTTTTTTCTTCTTGTTCTATTTAGTATATCGAAAAAGTTAAACTCAGAAGCATTAAACATAAGATAAAGGAATTATGCCCATATGCCATTCCGAAAAAAGCCAAAAGAAAAGAGAAAACCGCAATTTGAAGCTGATATACCAATGGACAACCCAGATGTCAAAGTTGTCTGAAAGGTGGAAAAACTAATGCTCTATTCCCACCATTCAGTCTCCATCTCGTTGAACCATTCTTCTTTGAAATAGTAAATTGGTGCCCATTTCTTTTGTCCACCTATCCATGTCCATCCGTTATACGTTTTGTATGGTTTCTTCAGTAATTGTCTAAAACTTTTCCAAAACCATTTTCTCTCTTCAACTGGTATCTCCTTCTCTTCTTTCTTGTTCCTTGTTTTCTCAACAACGTAAACAACGGGGATACCAGTCAATTCCTCATATCTGACATAGTGTTTGACTCTGTATTCCTCCATTCCATAACCGCCGTATTTGTGCGGATACTTAGATTTCACTTCAGCATTGAAGACTAATTCTCCTTTTGGACTTTTGACATCCACGTCTCCGACAACTACTCTTTCATGGTTTAATATTTTTATCGCCGCTCCCCTTTTCGCTTTGGGTTGAAGTCTTTCAGCTTCGTAATCATTATTTCGCATGATTTCGCAGAATCTCTCCTCAGCATCCGCTCCTTTCAGTCGGTCCTTATCTAAGTTGATACATCTTCTATCTGAATTTTTGACCATGCAAACCACCACTTTATTCTTTGCACAATAACAACTATTTATAAGATTAGCAACTATAAAATTAGATTTAAGAGCGGTTAGATTTGGGTCAAGAAACTGAAACTAAAATCAAGATTACTCATAAGCCACCAAAAGAAAAACCAAATGATTTAGAACCTAAGAAATGGAGAGAATACGAAAAGCAAGGTCTCCAATTCTTTTCGGTATGGGACACTCCAGAAAGAGACCCGCTTGGATGGACATTAAAAACTATTCATGGTAGCTGTCCAGTTGAAATCCCGAGACAATGCATTTGGAGATTTTCAAAAGAAGGGGAAACTGTTCTAGATCCGTTTGTTGCGAGTGGGACAACACTTGTAGCATGTGCGAGAATGAAAAGAAATGGTATTGGTATTGAAATCAATCCCAAAATCGCCAAGATTGCTAGAGAAAATCTGGCTATGCGTCTTGACCCCGACCTTAATGGATGGATGCAAAAACAAAAGCTGATAATCGGCGACTCAAGAAATCTGAAAGTCTTAGGAATTGAAGACGAATCTATTGATTTGATTTTTTCACATCCGCCTTACTGGAATCTTATCAATTATAGTGAAGAACATGATGGACTAGTAAAAGGCGACTTGTCAACTGCTCCCACACTAGAAGAGTTTCTAGAAGGAATGAATCAAAACTTTAGCGAATGTAAGCGGGTTCTCAGGTCTGGGAGATATTTCTGTGTTTTGATTGGTGAATCCTTCATGAAAGGGGGAAAAGTGGTTTCTCTTGATTATCATCTTACAGATTTGGCTTTAAAGATGGGTTTTGAATTCTATGCGAAAGTCATAAAATATACAAGGTTAGCAACTTCCAGAATGAATTTCATCAATACTATGAAGTATCGTTCTTTAAGGTCTAACTTTTTCATATGTATTCATGATTATGTTCTAATCTTCAGAAAGCCGAGGGTTTAGAACAATGGAGCATGATGAAGTAATTGAAGCGTGTGCAAACTGGTTCAAGGCAAATTCGCAAGTGGTTCTCATCTCAAAAGGCTACGGAAAGGGCTTTCCAAATCCAGACGTTAGGGCACAATATCAGAACGATAAAGTTGCTTTCGTGGAATGTAAGCCGAGTGATGCTGGTGGCAGAGAATACTTAACGGGTCTTGGTCAATCGCTAGCTTACTTGACACTCGCAGATTTTTCATATTTGGCATTACCAGAGAAAGAAATGGAAGAATTTGAGCGATACTTTTGGATAGACAGCATTGGTCTGTTATCAGTAGAAGACAACTTAAGAATTCAGCTTCGCAGAAATGCACAACAATCACAAGTTTTAGTTTCTAGAGAAAGACCAAGAGAAAGGGGCTATGGATATTACAGAGACCTAAGACCTTTAGAAATCCATTCTGTTCTGAAGTCAATAGAAAGGGGAAGAGTTAGACATAGAAGACCAAACATTCAACAGATAAAGAATGCAATATGGCAACAGATTTGCAGAATGAGAAATATAAGAAGCCAAAGACAGAGAAACTCATTCATTCTGAACACACATCTATTACTAAGAGACCTTCAAGTGATAAATCCAGATGACTATTCATTAACAAGTGACGGAATTAAAATCTTACAACTAGGAGAGCGAAGAGACAAACAACCATTTCTGAATGAGCTAGCTAGACTATTTCTGATTAACGCTAACTATCTCGACATTGTGACCATAATCCAAGCTCTAAATGATAGGCATTCTGGTTTCACTTCGGTTTCTCAGTTTAAAAATCTCCTAGTCCAAGAAATAATTAACCAAAAACTAGCCACTCCAAACACGAATGTCATGAGAGACTTACAAGACATTCCTAGAATTCTGAGAGATTTGGGCATCATAAGCGATTGGCAACAAGTGGGACTTGCATCTCGTCACGTAATCAATTGGAAACATGTCCTTTCGGTAATCTCGTAGAATTGTCTTCTGTGCATGTTTAATTCTTTCGTTCTACATAGGTGGTCATAGGCGAAAGCCTATTAGCGACTCTAGAGCTGTCGACAGCATTAAAAGCGATGCGTTCAAATGTAAACTATGCTACAAAACCAAAAGGGAAAAAATTGGTAGCTCACTTGCGCTTGTTATGTGTAAGAGATGTCAAAATCTGCGACTTTAGTATATTCTGGAGAAAAAAAGAAGCGGACATCCCAGGTGGTCAGAAGACGAGGGATTGCTGTATGGAAAAGCAGGCCATATCAGGGTTAATTGAATTAGATGTTGGGAGAGTCACCATAACAACAAAGCGACAACGAGACTAAGCTAGAAGAGAAGTGATTACAATTTCGAGCCCTAGGGCTTTCTAGTTGACATCTTGTTTTTTAAGGTAGGTCCCAATGCAGAAATGTTATGATAGTCCATTTCATGCACAAAAGATTTAATTTACTTCGCATCGAGTTAAGATGAATAGGAGAAACACTAAAGTGGAAGAACTTTTTCAAGTAGTAAGATCTGACATTGAAGCTTCAGTTAAGGCTTTCAAAGAGAATGACTTCGAAAATATGAACATATTTGCGAACAGATCAATGGCTAATGCTATTTTGGGTGAGGATAAGAAACTAATTCTACCAGGCTTTTTCATGAAGGAACTTGCGGCAGTCTTCGGAACCCTCGAAGCTCGAAGGGGAAGAGAACAACCCGCCTTTTCTACAGCAAAAACCATGGGTGTCGACTACGTTAATTTGCTTAGCAAGCTCCTTAGCAAAAAAGACTTTGAAGAAAGTGAACTTTGGCACAATTTTCATGAATTAAATGTAAAATTGCGAAAGTTTGTTATGATTACATTCGAGGAACAAACATACCAAGAAGACACAAGATTTACCAGACACGCCTTTGAATGGTTGATAAATTATCTTGAAAAAAAGAAACAAACTCTGTTGAACCCTAGGAACCTTTTGCTTAAGGGAATTTTAAACGAGATGGATCGTATCTTTAGAGCCCACGGTGGAATGTTGCTTGACACTTGTGCGCTTTCGTTGATCAGGGCGCTCGATAGATACTATGATTACTGTCGCATAGCTTATGGAAAAACTGATGGAACGTTAGACGAGGACAGAATCACCTCCATAATCTTTCCTTACATCGAAAGAATTCGCAATCTGTTTTCGTCTCCAACCGAAACTCAGGCATCCATTGTAAGTGAAACTTTGTGGGGATTAGTAAAAGGATGGCGGGAGTTCTTTATAGAGTATATGGAGTTGCCTAGACCCAAGATTGAAATAGAAAGAGGCGTTGAATTACCCGAAGAAGCAAAAAGAAAAATAGCCGAAAGTGTAACCAAAACTTTAGAGAAGGAAATTGGGGTAAGGAAGACCCGGGTCGAGAAATGATGTCTTCATTATTAGAGGAAATAGTTGCTGAGGTCAAGTTAAACAACCCTCAAGCTTCGGCAGAAGAAGTAAGTGAGGCAATGGTGAGGTTCATAGAGCAAGACATCCTCCCCGCAGCCTTAAGGAAAATGAGAACGCCCGAGCCCATATCACCTTTACAAAGATGGAGAGAAAAAGAGATGCTAAAAAGGGTTAAGAAAAAAAGGCGGGAGGCGGCTAGGATACGCATGGAAGAATCCAGACAATTACTTTTGGAATTTGAATACGTCAAACATAAACTTGTCAGAATTCACATGGATACAAGTTCCTTAGCACCCGATTTATTCCATAGAGATATTGCCGACTCATTGCGAAGAAGAACAATTTCGGTCGGTACCATCCCTACCACGGAAAACCTCTTTTTAAAGAAAGATGGCATTCCTAGCATTGAACCGGAACCGGTGAGAAATAAAAGAGAAGAGTTATCAAAGCTTATGCCCTATACGCCTGTTCCAAGAAAAGAAGTGAAAGAGCCTCAAATTTTTCTGATTGACGAAATAGTTCAAGAGAAGATAACGTCTGACCCTATTTTCGCTGAAAACCTCGGTGTAATAGAAAGAGTTGCAAGAACATATGCCACAGTTTCTCCGTTCAAAATGGATTTCTTCGTATATTTTCGCACCGATGTTGAAATTCCTGATTGGGAGAAAACGATCCTTAGTGTTCAAGTGAGTGAACTAGATTTTGACAAAAAAATGAAACTCTGGGATGAGTTTGATGCCGTAATCAGAAAGGAAATTCAGCAGAGAATAAAAATAGCCAGTAGGCTGGAAAAAGAAAGACTGGAAGAAATGAACAGAACGCTCTTTACTCGCATTGAACTTGCATAAGGGAGATTTATGCGCACTTCGTTTGATGCGCGAAGTTTTCTTCATCTTGCAGATCGGTTATTGAACGACAACAGATACGAGAAGGAAGCTCGAATCAGAACTGCTATTGGTAGAGCGTACTACGCCGCTTTCTTGAGCGCAATGAAGAAATTGCAAGGGCTTGGTTGCTCTTTCAAGGACGTTTACCGATTGCACAAAGACGTTATTGAAATGTTATCGAGCAGGAATGGTGGCTTGGGAAGCAAATTAAATGATCTTTTGGAATATAGAGTCGATGCAGACTATAAGATGGAAGCGAGGGTAACTCATTTGGGAGAGAAATGTTGTAGACTTTCTGAGCATATCATAAACCGTCTAGAAGAACTCCATTAGGTAGTACAGTGTTTTCAACCTCTTCTCTTGTGTCCCAGGTGTTGAACATGAATCCGCTAATGTCCATTGGTGGCATGCGTTAACGGAGTTTCAGTGGGCTTAGCCTACATAGTGAGCCGAGGAAACATAACGGCAACCATCATGTTGTTCGTCATAACAACAGGTGCAACAGCAGGATCAAGCTACTACGAAGAAGAACTATAGGCTAAAGCATGTGGAGAGGCTTACCACGCATAATGTTCTTAAATATGAATAGTGTAACAATTTTAGAAGAAGCAGGCGGTTTTATGGTCAATTACGACCAAGCTGAGGGATTCGTTGATTACACGAGCAGAGATGTATGGAGAGACTACGTAAAGAGCCAAGTGACACCATTATGGAGAGACACGCTGATTTTGAAAGAGTTCCTTGAAAACTTGACGAATGAATTTCAAGGTCTCTCGCTCAATAATGTAGGCGAAGAGGATCTGCCCCTATTACTGGGCGGGGTTGTCCCAAGTAGAGAAGAAGTTTATAGAAGAAATAGCCTAGCAAAACTCTACAGCAGATTCTTTGGGTTGAAGCTTAGCGATTTACAGTCTTGGGTCTTGGGAGGCGGGGTCGTTGGGGGCGAGATGAAGGTCGTCGTCGAAGAAACATCTTTTACCCGTTTTATCAACGAACTATTTAAATGGTTAGATAGAGCTGTTCGTTATCAAACATTGGTAGAGTACAAAGAACCAACGGTACCTTATGATGAACTTAAGAAAGACCCCCAGAAACTTAAAGTGCTTGTCAGCAACTTTTATCAAGCTGCCCTAGGCATCTCAGCTAACTACAATTATCATACGTTCTTTCTCTGGTCCACAAGACAGATTCCGTATAAGTTCATGGAGGCAGCCTATCCAAGGATCGATCAAATGATGGGTTTCCTTCAACGGGAATTCGGCCTCGCTGAGCTCAAATGGAACGCCCCATTCAGTGAAGACTCTGAACTTTATAATGAATACATGATTTGGTGTTTCCCGGAGTATAATCCCAGAAGTGAGGGCAAGTCCTTTGGTGGAGCCATATGCAAGGCAAGCGAGGTAATATGGGAAAACATTAGGAAAGGCTATTCGCCCACAGACCTCGAAAACACGCTCTCGACCTTGTTTTCGAGAGTGCCTGACTTAAAAAAAGAATATGTCGAATGTGTAAAGGAGAGGGCCGCTGGCAAATACTATTCGTGCATCTACTATAGAGGATTATCTGCTGCAGAACAAAGATCAGCCGTTGGCGAAGCCAACAGGACGATCATGGAAATGTTGGACGAAATATCTCCTCAGCTATTCGTCGGCTTAGCAAAAATCAGTTATGTGGGCGACGATTACTTTAGTTTTGCGACAGTTTGAGTGTGATGGGCATGCAAAGCTATGATAACATAGAGGGGTTTGAATACTGGAATACTGAGGCGTGGAAGATGTTCATACAAGATAATATCGTGCCTCTAAGCCAAGCTGTATCCATATTGTTGAGCGTGAGGGAGTACATTGCAGAGATCGTAGGTCAGGACGGAGGCAGCACCCTTTCAGAAATCGAAGAGAAAAGTGCGGATATTTTGCCTTTCATCCTTGGTGGAATAGCTGAGAATGGAGAGTATAGTAAGAATAGTTTGGCAAAACTCACAAGAATGATTTCTGGATTTTACGTGAGCCCAAGGGAATGGTTAACTTTAGAAAGAGAAGAAGGAATACGGGCATCCGACTACGTCAACGTGAAAGTCGAAGTATCTACTTTTCTGCAATTCTTGAAGAAGGTTAATGATGCCACAGAAAACATTCTCAGATTAGGGAAAGTCAAAGTCACGAAGGTGAATCAAAGCGAGGTGAAGAAAGTAATCCAGAACCGACAAGAAGCGCTGGGCATCCTCCAAACCATATATGAGAAATCCTTGCGTGTTAGCGCCAACCATAACTACTACACCTTCTTTATCATAAGCACTAAGTTATTGCCTTGGAGGTTCATGAAGGAAGCATATCCTAAGTTGAAGGATGATTTTGACCTTATAAAGACATTTCTGGGTTTGGAGAGGTTCTTTGAGCCGAGAATAAATGAGGAAGAGAAAAGAGAAGAGTATACTCTCTGGGGGCACTCCAAGGAAAGCTTGAGCACATACCTCTACGACCTAAATCAAGCAATTTGGGAAGGCTTTTCGGACGAGAAGGTTAGAGGCGTATTCGGTTATGTTTTATCTAATGTGAAAGATTTAAGACATGAGTGCTCTCAAAGAGTACAGCAAAAGCTTGAAGAAATAAGATGGGAGTTCCCGCCACATATAGAGATGAGTTATGGTGATTATCGTCACATATACGTGATTTCCGGGCCTTTTTTATCGCAACATAGATTAGATGTCTACACAACAGGTGATCATCCATGGAGTTCAGACCGAAGCGCTTATCAGACTGTCAGACCCAGATGGTTATCGCAAAGTAAAGAATGCAATATTCAATTACTGGAATTACTTGACGAAGTATCGCCAGCGTTATTCCTTGGCGTACCTTCCTTTGAGATGAAAATTTCAAACGACGAATTAGAAATGGTTAGGCGGTAACCATGCGGAAAGAGAAAACGTCGAGCGAGGAGGATTACGTAGAAGAGGATAAGCGAAGAAAAAGAGCCAAAGAAGCTGAAGCAAGAAAGGAAGATTTGAAGATGGCTGTCTCGGAGATAAGAAAGACTGAAGTCGCAACTATTGTTCCCCAAAAAGAAGAGAAACACATCAAAGTGCCGATAGTAAGCCAAGAGCCTCCGGAATTTAGATTCAAGGAATTAGAAATAGACGAACAAATCACGAGGGTTGAGAAAGAAAGGAGAAGATTGTCCTTACCAGTTCTAGAGCTACAGGGACCTCCTTTAATGCTTGCAGAAGCCAAGGTTGACAACGAGATTTCACGAATAGAAAAGAGAAGAGAACTTGTCAATATTCCTATAGTTAGGCTGAGAGCGTTGCCCAAAGTTCTTGAGTTGATATCAGAATTTGATGCTGAAGTCATCAGGCCTAAACCGTTGCCACTTCCCAAGGTCAAGGTACCGATCTATAGAAAATCTGCTCTTATTTCTCCAAAGTCTGTCTTGGATGACTTTGATTTGTCTATCAACCAGCAACTGAGGGAGCATTTAGAAGAAAAAGAAAAGCCGCAAGTAACGCCAAGCATAAGAACCGAACCAGTTGAAGTGGGCGTGCCGTCCTTAGGTGAAGGCGAGGAGGAAGAAATTCCCGAGTTTATCGAGCTCGCTTTCAGTGAGGACGGAGGAAAGATTAGAGGAAAAGGCCCATGGATCATTCTGATGAAAGATTTCGAAGATGACAGCCATGTCAGCTTATTGGAAACTTTATGTGCAAGGATTTATCGCGAAAAAGAAGGCGGAGAACCTGAAGCCGTAAAGATACAAAGAATAGACGAAATGAGTAAAAAGGAAATTGAAAAGTGGATGAAACCAAGCCACAAGATCTTCACAATAAATTTAGACCATACGGAAAAGGAGAAAAAAACATGGTTGGAAATAGATGAAGATCGCTTGTGGGAAAGGTTGGAAGAAACTTATCTTGGAAAGATAGGATTCATCATCTTCGCTACGAGAGACGAGGAAACGTTTGAACACTACAAAGAACTACTGAATAGAATTAACCTGAAAGCCCAGCTTAGACTAAATGTCGTGGCACTTCGCTCCGCAAAGTTACCGTGGGAATTGACGAGATTGGTTTCTGGAATGGTTAGCTTAGGCAGCGTAGAACCCATAGTAGGGATAGAGAAAAGAGCTAAGACTCCAATAGGCGCGACGTTCGACAGCATACTCAACGAAGCTCAAAAGAGATTTGACCAAATTCTCCAAGCTGTCAAGGAGGAAGAAAAGGGACTCTTCAAATCGGCCACGAACCGCAACAGAGGCCAAATAGAAGGCAAAGAACGAGAGTCTGATCTTCATTTTGATATCAAAGTATTTCTGGTAAGGTACTTAACTCACGAGTTAAGAAAACAGGGTCTACCCCTCAAAAGTCGTGAAGAGGTTATGGAAAAAATAGAAACGGAGAAAGGTGTTGCGTCTCCGGTTCCCGATGTCCAAGTTGGCTCAGAGGCGTATGAAGTTGAGACTCTATTTGGCGAGGGCGAAAATGCCGACAAGAAAATCGACCTGACCATCGATAAATACGATGGAACCGGCATCGGTAGGGTTAACATAGTTATGGACAACATTGGCTTCTTGATGCATGTAAGAGACTTGAAGATGAAGAAGGAACAGTTCAAAAACAAGAAGTTTGGCGTAGAATTTTATACATTAGACCTCCAGAATAAGAGGCTGGCTTCACTTTCAGAGGTCGTGAAGAAGTTACGGAAGTTAAGAATAGAAACTTAGAAAAGTCTAGCCAATTGCGCGGGCGTTTGTCAGTAGTTCTTCTTTTGTAGAACCCCATGCTTCTCGTAGGAATGTTGTTAGTGTCCAGCCTTTAGCGCTCGCTGACCATCACCCAACCTCAAATGATACTTCAAACAAAGACTAGCCGCAACTTCTTCGTTGCCGCTTTTCATTGTACTCTTTCTCCTCCAGCCATTTATCAAACTGTTCTAGCACATGCTCCATCTGTTTATGGATGAAGTTTTGCGCGTTATGATAAGGCGTATTCATCATCTTGACAGCTTTATTAAGCCGTCCATACTTTTCCTTGGGAATCTCTACGTATTCATATTCCTTTTTTAGAAATTTGAGTCGCCATCTCGCAGAGTCTCGTATGAACTCTTCCCTTGTTGTATAGCCCAAATGCTT
>Ga0172365_10004039_pt1 | contig 10859 bp, 13 predicted proteins | sample LakKivSesite48cm_FD_114535 | JGI IMG/M metagenome (GOLD analysis project Ga0172365, IMG submission 114535) | Sediment microbial communities from Lake Kivu, Rwanda - Sediment site 48cm | ecosystem: Environmental > Aquatic > Freshwater > Lake > Sediment | place: Rwanda: Western Province, Lake... | reverse complement strand
TTCACCCTGTCATGCTACAGCAGATCCTGATCTCGGCTCTGAAGCGCCTGGCTCGCTACACGTCAAACGGATGGATTGCCATCTACGCCAGGCTTGAGGATGGGAACGCCAGGATCACCTTGACGGGCGCTGTGGCCGCGCAAGGCGGGCTCAACGAGGCAGACTTTAGCGGCGATATTCCAGTACCGGAAGGCGTATCTATCGAGGTCTGCATAGATGGCTCCCAGGCCTTTGTGTGGATTGAGGCGCCTGCTGAGGGCAAGCTCACTGTACTGGTCGTGGATGACAACGAGGACATGGCGCGCCTCTATCGGGGGGCTACGGTGGGAACCAGGTATCACATCGTCCACACCGTCCAGGGACGAGGCCTGTTCGAGCTCATCCGGGCAAGCGCCCCCGACGTCGTCGTGCTGGACGTCATGCTACCCGACATTGACGGATGGCGCCTGCTGATGCGCCTGCACGAAGACTCCACGACCCGAGCGATCCCCGTCATCGTCTGTTCAGTCGTCAGGGAAGAGGAGCTGGCGCTGTCCCTTGGCGCTGCCCGCTATCTGCCAAAGCCCGTGCGGCCCCGCGAGTTCGTACAGGCACTGGATCAAGTTCTCTCTCCGGCCGCAAAAGGAGCGCCGGTATCTCCAGTGAGCAGCGGAGAAGCTGGCTGAGCGATAGCCCGTCGTCCATCGTAACCAGCAGGAACCTGCTCGTCGGCGGCTGCTCCGTGGGATCTTGAGCCGATACGAAGAAAGTGGGCACTTTCTGTATCTCCCCATCCCGGGCCATTGCCTCCAGCACCTGCCAGCCATCCATGTCGGGCATGACGATGTCGAGCAGCACGAGATCGGGCGGCGTGCGATGCAGTTTATCCAATGCCTCTGCGCCACTGGAAGCAGTCACGACCTCCAGGGCGCTATCGCAGACGAGTAGCATGCGGCTGAAGAGTTGCAGTGCGTCCGGGTCATCGTCTACTATCAAGACTCGCCTGACGTGCTTGCCAGCCGCTTGAATCGCCCGCTCCAGGTCCGCCCGCGTCACGGGCTTTACCAGGTAGCCCCACGCACCAAGGGCTATCGCGCGCTCGACCCCGTGCGGCACAGAACATCCTATGATAGGCGTCCCTGGCGCTTCTCGGCGGGCTGTCTCGACCAACGGCCAGACATCCTCCAGAGCTGTCACATTGAACATCACCGCGTGAGCAGGGCCCTGTTCCGACTCCCTGGCGGCCTGCGCCAGATCCCGGGCATCCACAAACTCAGCCTCATCCGAATGGCGCTTGAGCGCTGCACATAAATCACCTGTCTCGTCGCAGATGATGAAGCGCGGTTTGTAGTGAGAAGCGGGGAAACTGGGCCTGGAGCGACGTCCGCGCCAAACCCAGTCCTCCTGAATCTGATGCCCCGGCCTGTCCACGGGCGCGATGGGTGAGGATATGGGCAGCTCAAAGGTGAACGTGGTGCCGACGCCCAATGCGCTTTCCACCCACATGCGGCCGCCGTGAAGCTCGACGAACTGCTTGCTGATGCTCAAGCCCAGCCCGCTGCCTCCCTTGTCGCGCCAGAGCTCCCTCGTACCCTGGCAGAAAGGCTCAAAGATTCTTTCGACGTCCTCCGGTGGAATGCCCGGGCCTGTATCGGTGACGCTTACGAGGACGTGCTGCTCCCTTTGAGCGACCGTCACAGTGATCTTGCCCTCTTTGGTATAGCGGACCGCATTGCTCATCAGGTTGAGCACTACCTGCTCAATGCGCGTGTGATCGCAGTAGACCTCGGGCAGGTTCTCTGGAACTGAGATAAGCAGAGCCAATTGCTTGCTCTCCAGTAGAGGGTGCACCGCTTCCACGGCGCTGTCAATCACCTGATCTATATCCACGCGCTCTTTATAAAGCACCATGCGATCCGCCTCGATCCGGGTGAGGTCCAGGACATCGTTTATCATGTCAGCCAGATGCTCGCAGTTGCGGTGCACGACCTCAAGGTCTTCCCGCATCCTGGGCGAGAGCGTCACGTCGTACATCTGGGGGGTTTCCACCACGAGATCAACGAGTCCGATGATCATATTCAAAGGAGTCCGGAACTCGTGGCTGACTCTGGCCACGAATCTGGTCTTGGCCTTTTGAGCTTCTTCCGCGAGCAGGCGCAGCACGGCGACGCGCTCATTCATCAGCGCAAGCTGGCGGTTGGAATGCGCCAGATCGTCGAGCGCCTGCTCCAACTGGGCCCTGTGATCGCGAGCTTCCTCCAGAAACCGCTGCGCGCGCTCAAAGTACTCGTCCAACCAGGCGCTGCGCTGGCGTACCAGGTGATACACAGCGCACATAGCGCCGAACACCGCCCAGATGGCTAGCAGCGCAGCGACGGCGTTAGACGAATCGAACCCCCTGGCCGGATAGCCCGCCAAAGCCACGACGAGCAGAGATTCCCCCACCGCAGTGACGGCCGCCGCGGTGAGGCTGACCAAGGGAACGGCCAAAGCGGTAGGGATCACGGCCCAGGCGAGAGATGCAGGTATGTCCAGCCAGAGGCCCGTGAGATGAACGGCAATGGCCAGCGCCAGAACGGTAAACCAGCGCCCCACCAGTGGCTTCCAGTTGACAAGTAGCCAGCCGGCGCCTGACAAGGCGGACAGGAACAAGAAAAGCGATATGGTGCGATCCACCGTCTGCCACGGATAGGACAGTAACTCCGCGCCCAGGAAGAGCAGGCATCCCAATGCCAACAGCGCGGCCAACACCGGCCTGGGAGAAATGTGCAGTTCGGTCTCAGAGCTCGAAGCAGAATCATTCATCGCCATTTCCAGATTGTATCCAATTCAAGTAGATAAGCAAGTCACCATTACCGCAGCCTGGTTTCACGATAAGCCACTGGAAGCAGCGGCCCCGCTTCTCCCCCGCTGGTGGCTGATCTACGTGTCGCTGGTGGCCGGCGCAGCGCTGGGGTGGTTCTTCGAGGCCAAAATTACGGTACAATATGAATGCGCAACCAACGAAGGCATCAATGCAGCATGAGCATTGACGGCCAGCATCGAAGCGCTACGTAGCCCACCCGCCGTCAAGGCGTGGTGGGTGTTTTGTTTGGGGGATGATGGGCAGCAGCGCGGCGGACTGGCGTCCCCTTGCTAGCCTGCGGCTCGCTGGCGCGCCCCCGCTGCACGCGGCTCAACCGCCGCGCCGTTATGCGTAATTCAGCGAAAGCGCTACGAAAGCGCAACGGGGAGGAGTGGAGCGATGAAAACACGGCCATTTCTTCTGCTGACCGTCGTGGTGGGCCTGCTTCTGCGATGGAACGCGGCTGCTCAAGGACCAGGTCAGGCGGCTTCGGGCGATACGAAGCTGACCGCCCAAAGCGGCGGCATCTGGTACAGTTACACCAACGGGAACATGGTAATAGCCCTGGCCGTGGAGGGCGACTACGTGTGGGCGGGCACAGGTGGTGGCGTGGTGCGCTGGAACCGCACTCTTGGCACCTACGTCAAGTACATCACCACTGACGGTCTGACAGACAACGATGTCCGCGCGGTCGCCATAGACGGGGCAGGGCATAAGTGGTTTGGCACCAATGGCGGGGGCGTGGGCGAGTTTGACGACAGTACCTGGACTACCTACACCACCGCCGACGGTCTGGCGGGGAGCCAAGTCAACGCCATCGCCATAGACGGGGTAGGGCACAAGTGGTTCGGCACCAGTTGCTGTGGCCTGAGCGAGTTTGACGGCAGCACCTGGGCCACCTACAGGACCACCCACGGCCTGGCGAGCGATCTTGTCTGGGCCATCGCGATGGATGAGACGGGGCACAAGTGGTTCGGCACCAGCGGCGGTGTGAGCGAGTTTGACGGCACTACCTGGACCACTTACACCACCGCTGATGGTCTGGCAGACGACGATGTCCGGGCCATCGCCATAGATGAAGCAGGGCACAAGTGGTTCGGCACCAGCGGCGGCGTGAGCGAGTTTGACGGCACTACCTGGACCACCTACACCGCCGCTGACGGTCTGGCGCACGACCTTGTTAACGCCATTGCCACCGACAACGCGGGGCACATGTGGTTCGGCACCGCCTATGGCGTGAGTGAGTTTGATGGCAACACCTGGACCACCTATGACTCCTGGAATAGTGGCCTGGCGGACGACCTAGTTTACGCCATTGCGATAGACGGGGCAGGGCGCAAGTGGTTCGGCACCTTCCACGGCGGGGTGAGCGAGTTTGATGGCAGTACCTGGACCACCTACGCCACTGCCGACGGCTTGGCGGGCAACTATGTCGAAGCCATTACTATGGACGGGGCAGGGCACATGTGGTTCGGCACCTTAGGCGGGGTGAGCGAGTTCGATGGCAGCGCCTGGACCCGCTATAGGGTGGGCGACACTATCAAGGCCATTGCCACAGACGGGGCAGGGCATATGTGGTTCGGGTCCTAATAGACGGCGCGGGGCATAAGTGGTTCGGCACCGAGGGCATGGGCGTGAGCGAGTTCGACGGCAGCGTCTGGACTACCTACACCACCGCCGATGGCCTAGCGAGCAACTATGTCGAAGTCATCGCTATAGATGGGGCAGGGCATATGTGGTTCGGCCATGGCTGGAGAGGCGCTGGTGTGAGCAAGTTTGACGGCAGCACCTGGACTACCTACACCACCGCCGACGGACTGGCAGACAACCGGGTCCGCGCCATCATCATAGACGGGGCAGGGCACAAATGGTTCGGCACGAGTGGCGGCGTGAGTGAGTTTGACGGGAGCACCTGGACTACCTACACGACCACCCACGGCTTGGCGAGCAACTATGTGAGCGCTATCGCCAATGGACAGTCTGGGGCGCAAGTGGTTCGGCACCGCTGGTGGAGTGAGCAGGCTGTGGGGCAGCGTCTGGACTACCTACACCACCGCCGACGGCCTGGTGGACAACGGTGTCGGCTCTATCGGCATAGACAGGGCAGAGCACATGTGGTTCGGGACAGGCGGCGGCCTGAGCGAATTTACCTTGGATGAGTACGATTGCAAACCCGCAGGCGGGTGAGTTTTCCCGTTATGACGGACGCTTCGCTCGCTGCGCTTCGCTTGCGTCTGTCTGCCTGTGGCTGCTTTCCTCCAGGGCACAGAAAGAATGGCCTACGCAAGAAGCCCCGGCCCGTGCGAGCCGGGGCTTTCTGCATGTGCAAGCAAGGGCCAGGGTTGGCAGTTACTTACCTTGCCTGATAGACTGCATTAGGCTGTGCTCGGTACGCTGCTCTGGCGGCCAGCAGGGAACTCCTAACGCTACGAAGAAATCCTCTTCCTCTGGCGTCGGGATCACGGGCACGCGGGGCATGCTGCGCCCTACCAGTTGGGTGAACTTCGTGGCCGGCATCCTGATAACGTTGTGCCTCTCGATCGTGGTGTACGTGGACAAATCCCAGACGCGCCCGCCCGCCACCTTGCGGTCTGGCGGGCAGGCCCCGCCCAATGCCCGGCTCGTCACCAGGCGATGGTTGAAGTCGCCGGGCCGGTGCAGATGGCGTAGATAACGCCCCACTGCGCTGGCTCGATCACCTGAAACAGGTCTACCGGCGCATAGTCCTTGCCCTGGAAGAAGACGGCCCGCTTGACCCCAGTGCCCCAACAGTGGCGACCTTGGTTGTCGGGCCGTTTCTCCAACTGCCCGGTAGCCAGCAGTTCATTGCACCGGAGATCGAGCACGTTCTCTGCCGGCTCCACGCCCCACGTCAGCGTGACCTGGCCGCGCCACTTGGGAACGGCCACGCTCTCGACGTCGTTGGGAGTGGGCTTGCCGCGCCGGACACTGCCCGCGATCTCGATCCGTTGACAGGCCGGGCGGAGGAGTTCTACCAGCAGCCAGTTCTTGGTGGTCTCCTTGCCATTGCCGAGGGCTTCGTCGTTGTAGTAGTACCAGGAGCCTTTGGAGATGGCCTCCCAAGCCCTTCAGCCGGAGGGTAAACAGGCTCGGGGAACCATCCACGCGGGAGGTGACTAGGGTCGATTCCCCGTCCGTTTGCACTTCATCCGGCAGGGTCTGCCAGCGGCCAAAGCAGGCGCGCAAGGTGGTGCGGACGTCTTTCATAGGAACGCGCTCCGTGCGGATGGTGACTTGCTCGGCGGGGAAGAGCTTGCTCTCCAGGCATGCTTCCCCCACCGGGTCACGTACCGTGTGCAGATCGACCTGTGTACTATCTTGCAGCTCAATCCCGATCTTGAAATCGATCTGCCAGCGTTGATGCACCGCCGTCGGTTGTGAAGGCCGCTCCGCGGGAGGCTTTTTCCTGCTCTGACGGCGAAAACGCGGCCACTGATGCAGACACCGCCCGATGCTGGCGACGCTCGGCAAGGAGTCCTCGCAGGGAAGATCGCTTCTTCAGGTGGACACGGATGCGATCCGGTCCCCAGCGAGGGTGTTTCAGCCACAGACGCAGGATACAGTAGCGCACCAGTACTGTCCGCGATAGCCGGGTACGTCTCGCCCTGCCGATGGCGATCATAGAACTCCCAGCGCTGGTTGGGTGTTGTCCGTGTAGCTATCCTGAACCTCCCGTATTTTGCTGGCGGAAAGGATGCCGCACACGACGTCACTTGGCAAGCTCACACGAATCAAAGGGGTAAGTTGTTGATGGGCAAATCGGGGTATGACCCTACGAGCAACTACATGTGACGTGACAGTCCCCGAATGTCTTGTCTCTTCAAACCATAACAGTGACTACTGAGTCAGGCTCAGATACATCCGAAGGGGGCGGCTCTTCTTCAGCCTGCAACTCGTACAACGCCTCTGGCGCAAAATCGGCTTCGTTGGGCCAGACTACCGTGCCTGCCACAGGATCTATGGCTGCACGGGCGAAATAGGCCGGGTCACGCAAGGGCTCAAAAATGGGACCGTCCAACAGTGGCAACAGGTTCACCCGTTTGCGTGTGCCGTCACTGAACGTCAGCCGCAGCGAGCGTGGCCCGCAGACTTCGGCCTCAAGGATGTGCAGAATCATCATCTGTCTCCTCTCAATCAAGCGGCGGGATGCGCTGCAATGGCTGTCCCGCTCGCGCCAACTCCCAGTTGGCCCGCAACTCGTTCTGGTACCTGGCTGCCCATTCAAAGACCATTGACTGTGCCCGCCGGGGCAGGCTTCCCTGCAAAACCTCGACCGGATCAATGCCAATCGCAGCATCATACTGCGCATAGATGGCGTGGAAATGCGGCGGCACGTGCTCTTTGTAGTACATGTAGATCGCGATCCCGAAGAAATCCGAAATCCTTGGCATTGGGGGTCCTCTTTCGTAGGTATGTTAAAGACGTCTTCACTCTCTGGCAAGTTCTCTCTTATGATACACCAACCTACGCTACTGTCAACTTGTGCTTGAGCAACGCGCCTGGAACCGTTCTTCATGGGGCAAGCCCGAACCGGGGATGGGGCTGGATTGCGAATACGAATTGGGTACGACTGCATACGGTGGGAAGCAAGAGGCCAGGGGCGACCGCATCCCTGGCCTCTCTGCTTGGCGGCACGCCCTCCTCCTGTCAACGCTTCGCCCGAACGATTGCTCGTTCCTGCGCAGACTGGCGGCCAGCCTGGTTCGCTAGAACTTGGCTGCATAGGACTCTCACCTACTACACCTTGCCGGTTTATCCTGGCGCACGGGACGCCACTAATTTGCCCTCTGGGGGTTTCCCGCTCTCCCAATGCTCGGACAGTTTGTGGATGGCGGCCTGCACAAAAGCTGTCGTTTGGCCTGGACTTGCCGCGCCGGACACTGCCCGCGATCTCGATCCGTTGGCAGGCCGGGCGGAGGAGTTCTACCAGGGTCTCTGCCAGGTCTCTGGCGTATTCGAGCGTCATTCCCTGGTCGCGCTTCATCTACTCCGCCTTCTGCCGCAGAACTTGAGCGCGGATCTCTTCCAGCGTCTCGGGGTGAGCGATCAGCCAGTTCCTGGTGGTCTCCTTGCCATTGCCGAGGGCTTCGTCGTTGTAGTAGTACCAGGAGCCTTTGGAGATGGCCGCTATCTCGATTGGCTTGTCGGCAAGGGTCATCAGGATGCCCTCTCTTTGGAGTCACGCGGTGACTTGCACAGACAGGTCGTGTCAAGTCAAATGATAATGTTACCGGGACGCCCGCCACCGCTGCGAGCCGATGAATTGCATCAGTTGGATCGTCGGCCACCTGGCCGACCAGGAGAATCACTTCTGGGTGCTGTGGGCGCAGGGGCAACAGGGTGCGCCCGACCTGCACGAACGGGTGGGATATGGGCAGCCCCCCAGTACGCCGCCGCTGGACGAAATGTGGGCCGTGTGGCGGACGATCACCAACACGGCCGACCGCTACCTGGACGCGCTGACGCCTGAACTGTTGCAGACGCACCTGGAATGGAAGGGCAAGCCGCTCCCGGAGAACATCGGTACGATGCTCATGCGCAACGTCTACCATTACTGGTACCACCTGGGCGAGGCGCACGCCATCCGGCAACTCCTGGGCCATCCCGATTTGCCCCAGTTCGTGGGCGACATGTCTGAGGCGCTGTATTTTCCGGAGCGCCGGGGATAGAAAAGCAGCCAGTCACTCTGGCTCGCCAGCCAGTGTTGCTCCCGCTTTGCGCAAAGCGGACGGACGAGTCCAGCGGCACCGAGTGATTTAGCCCGCCAGACGCTGGTTAGCAAGTGTACACCGTGAATTGTGTGGCGCGCTGCCAGTCGCTATCAAGGGTAGCAACGTCGCGCACTCCCAACCGCTCAGCCACGGCGAGTATGTAAGCGTCCTTTGGCAAGAGATTGCAGGCGGAGATGAAGTGACGCATTCGCTCTTCCAAAGTATAACTTGGCTGCTTAAGCGCCAGATCCTCTGGGGTAATGATTGTGACAGGCAGTGCCTCTACGGCTTGGTGAAAAGCAGTAATTGCGGGAAGACACTGCTGGATCACTTGTGGATTGAGCTTGTAGTACCGATGCCATAACGTATGTGCGAGTCCTTCGATGTAAGCCTGTACAATCTTGAAGTAGCACTCTTCCAGAACCAGTGTCGGTGCCAGGCGTACCGTGTTTCCAGCGAGGCACTCCTGTCCTACTCGTTGGAGGAAGGCTATTGCGTGAGCCTGATGTGGATGTTGCGATCTAGATCGCAACACGAGCAACAGTGATGCATCAACCACGAGGTAATCTGGCAATGGAGCATTTGGGTCCGCTAGGTTAACGACAGGCATAAGCTTAGCCGTATGGTTCCTGAGCAATCCTATCCCACACGCCGTCCTCTACAGGTACATCCTGCAAGACGTGCACTAGCCCGGCAATGGGATCGCCGAGAACGGCGCGTAACTCCTTGGCCCTGCGGATGATCGAAGGCTGACGTTCTCTGATCCGTTCTAGCCCTCGAGAAGGGATTTCTTCGTATGGGTAGATACTATTCGGAGGGATTGGAAGGTCTAGTCCATTGACCTTCTCGTATTCGGCAATCTGTTTGATTAGCAACGCTGCTACAGATTTGGCGTGTTGGGGGCTCATTCTCACGCTGCATACTTTTCTTGCCTCAACCAGCGGTTGCTGTTCTGGCTCTGTGAATATGTGCGTCTGCACCCTGAAATGCAGAGTTACATCATAGAGACTGGTTGTCACTTGAACCGAGTTGGCGTAAAAGTCACGCTCTTCGCAGTCCATCCTTGTCTCCTCTCCTCAAGCATCCTGGTGTACAAAAGCCAGCGACTCTCAGAACTTGCTAAGCGCTGCCAGCCAATTAGGTGGGTGTTGTCACCCTGCCACGACCTGTACTCAGTATAGCGCAATTCTCACAGTCGCGCAAGCGGGCCGTCACTGACTCACTGACCGAAACTGTTGCCGACCGGAGCTACCGAAATTCGCCGGGCGGCTGACGTCAGCAGTCGCCTCGCCTGCCTCACGAACTGCATCAGCCTGTACAGGGATCGCCAGTGCTCAACCACTTGCCCTCCAGGTGGGCGACTACCTTGACCAGCGCCGGTTCCATCGAAGTGGAATTGGTACGGCAGCCGCCCCTTCTTGACGAAGTTGTCGGGGTTCGTGGCCTTGTGCTCGATGACCGTTCCGCAGGGGAACTGCCGGCACTCCTCGACGAAGAAGTCCAGGTGCCCCAGCCAGCGCTCGTTGCCAACCCTGAGAGCGGGGTCGCCCTGCTCCCAATGCAGGAGGTTCCCATAAGCCCGCTGAAGCGCGATGCTCGTCTCGCGTTCCCACACGTTCCCGACTTCCATGATCTCCTGCACGTATTCGTCGTAGGGGTGAGTAACCTCGGCGTGCAGGGGGTGCTCTGGGTGATGGCGCACGGCCTCGAAGACGCACCGGCGCGGGCAGTGGCTCAGTTGGGAGACCGGGATGTGTGAGACAAAGCGGCGGGCGGGGCTTTGGTTTGCCCCGCCCGCCGCACTCGTGCGTATAGGATATGGGGGTATGGATTTTACGCCTGGCAACCAGGTCGAATGCTGTTGGCGATCAGCCAGTCAGTGCGCTCACGGTTGCGCCGCTCCGCTCGTGCGAGGAGTGGACAGAGGAACTTCTGCCGCAGAAAAGCAAAGAGTCCAGAGCGAGCACTGCTGATGCTCGACTCTGGGCTTGACGTGCTGGGCGCGGCCAGAGGGGGGACGCCCCCTCTGGACTCCCCCCAGATCCCAGAGGCCCGAGCTCCAGAGGTCAGGGGCAGACGGGGGACGCCACGACCCGAAAACCGATGCTCCTGATGCGATCGCTCGGAAAGATCCTCATGCGGGAGGCGCACCGGACGTCCCTGGCTACATAGCTGAAGGCGCCCCCACGCAACACACGGTGCACATCGCGGCCTGCCTCCAGATTCTTCTGTTCATCGCTGGGGTCGTAGGGATACCTCAGGTACAGGCTCCGCGTCCACTCCCACACGTTCCCGGCCATATC
>Ga0172365_10004038_pt1 | contig 10860 bp, 8 predicted proteins | sample LakKivSesite48cm_FD_114535 | JGI IMG/M metagenome (GOLD analysis project Ga0172365, IMG submission 114535) | Sediment microbial communities from Lake Kivu, Rwanda - Sediment site 48cm | ecosystem: Environmental > Aquatic > Freshwater > Lake > Sediment | place: Rwanda: Western Province, Lake Kivu... | reverse complement strand
CAGCATCAATCTCACCAACATCATCGCCTATTTCCTCAGACCGAGCTGAAATTGTTATCTTACCCGGGGCTATTACCAAACGGACAATGCCACCGCCATCACTGGCAAAGATAGAGGCGGTCTTGGTCGCCCTCATGAATTGAGCAACATCAACTACCACCCGTGTATTGTAGCTCTGGGGAATAAGCTGGCCATACTTGGGGAAGGTGCCTTGCACAAGTTGGGACACTAGTTCAATATTCTTCAGGCGAAATAGAGCCTGACTCTTATTAGGATTCACTGCTATCTCAATGGCTTCCTCTTGGTCAGCCATAAGCCGATTTAGCTCAGCTAGAGTCCGCGCCGGAATAATAACTTCAGTCTTCTGGCTAACCGGGCTAATAAGAGGTAGCTTATATACGGCTAATCTAAAGCCATCAGCCGCTGCCAGCGTCAGCAAATCACCGTCAAACTCAGCATCAACACCGGTGAGCACTGGGCGAGACTCCTCCGAAGCGGCAGCAAATACAACCCGGCTAATCCCCTGACGAAGAGCGTCTACCTCAACCTTGGTAGTGATGCCATCTTCAATCCTGGGTATAGGTGGGAAATCCTTAGCATCAACCCCGCTAATTCGCGCCTCAAATCGGGCGCATTTTAATCCCAATGTCTTAGTCCGGGGGGAAAGGCTAATATCAACCTTATCGCTGGGTAAGGAGCTAACAAACTCGGCAAGAAGTCGGGCGGGAACAGTAATTGCTCCTTCCTCCTCAACCTTGGCGCCAATCCAGCAACTAATAGCCATCTCTAGGTTAGTGGCAACCAGCTTAAGTCGAGACTGGTCCACAGTTAAAAGAACATTATTAGTTATCGGCAAGGTTGTTCTGGTAGCCACCGCCCTACCCACTATGCTGAGCCCCCGGTTTAAATTCTCCTGAAGACACGATAGTTTCATAATCCACCCCCTAAGTCATACTAACCGATAGTGGTTAGTATATACCAATAATTAATTCTACTCAAGGGTTATCGCCCCGCTTTTGCCGCCACTTTTCCTAACCAATCGGAGGTTCTCAATTTGAATTCCCCGGTCTACCGCTTTACACATGTCATAGATAGTCAAAGCAGTAATCGCTGCCGCAGTAAGTGCTTCCATCTCCACCCCGGTCTTCCCTAGGCTTTTTACCGTGGTGGTAATCTCTACCGCTCCTTTCTCCTCTTCCAGAGTAAAATTAATCTTAACATCTCCGATAAGAACCGGATGGCACAGGGGTATTATGTGAGGCGTTTGCTTGGCAGCCATGATGCCAGCTAGCTGGGCTACAGCCAGAACGTCCCCCTTGGGCATGCCTCCCTTCGTTAACCGCTCGAGGGTAGAAGCCTTCATTCTGACTAGGCACTTGGCTACCGCCTCACGCTGGGTATCAGGCTTCCCAGTAACATCTACCATACAGGGGCGACCTGATGCGTCTATATGGGTTAGTTCTTCCATAATTAACCCCCTACTTGAGAAAACGGCCTATCTTTAGGTATGTAGCCTTCGTCCAGATGGTGACGCAGTGGCTTTCGGGCCACCGCTTCTTCAATCAATTGTTTCAGCCTGTCTGGAGATACACCACTACGCAAGGGCTGCTTCAGGTCTATTTCATCCTCGGCTAACAGGCAGGGGCGGAGTTTACCATCAGAAGTGAGCCGCAGCCGATTGCAGTGAAAGCAGAAATGCTCACTAACTGGAGTAATAAAGCCAAGGGTGCCCTTCGCCTGAGGCAAGCGAAAGTATTTGGCTGGGCCGTTACCGGCACCGGGTAGGCACGGCTCTAATTGTCCTAAAGGTTCAAGGCGCTTTCTCATATTATTGACCGGGACAACTTGAGCGGCAGTGGTGCTCACCCCGGCTGGAAGCATAAGCTCGATAAAGCGAACATGCCACTCCTCGTCAATGGTTTTAGCCGCAAAATCAAGTAGCTCATCGTCATTAACCCCGGCCATAACCACCATATTAATCTTGACCGGATTAAGCCCCACCGACCTAGCAGTTTCAATGCCGGCCAATACATCACTAAGACTATTATGGCGACGGGTAATAAGCTCAAACTTGTCTTGTTTAAGTGTATCTAGGCTTACATTAGCTCGCCGTAAGCCTGCCTGCTTCAGCTCAGCAGCATAGCGACTGAGCAAAAGCCCATTTGTGGTTAGAGAGATATCACTTATGGTGTTTATATGTGTTAACATCTGGATTAGTTTGGGCAGCCCTGGTCTCACTAATGGTTCACCGCCAGTAAGCCTCACCTTATCTATGCCCAGCTCGGCAGCCGCTAATACTACAGTATAGATTTCTTCATAGCTAAGGACATCTTGGTGGGACATCAAACTAACGCCATTGGATGGCATACAGTAGATACAGCGCAGGTTACAGCGGTCGGTTACCGAGATGCGCAGATAATTTATTGGCCGTTGGAAGGAGTCAGAAAGTCCAGTCATAGATAACTTCCCCTCTCGCCATTTTAGCGGACGGAGCGTGAAGGAACAATAGTAAATTATAGAACAAACGAGAAGGATACTTCAAGATTTTGCCTTCTGAGTTTTGCTCTCTCTAGTGGCGAGCTGAGCCAGAAACTGGTATGCTTTCCTAGCCGCTTGCCCCCGATGGCTAACCTGATTTTTTATTTCCAGAGGTAACTCAGCCATTGTCTTTTCTAATTCGGGGAGGTAAAAGACCGGGTCATAGCCAAAGCCCTGCTCACCTCTTGGTTCAAAGGTTATCAAGCCCTGACACTCGCCGGAGCAAAACTCTATCTTGCCATCAGGGGTAGCTATGGCAATAACACATCGAAAACGAGCCGACCGCTTTCCCCAAGGCACGCCCTTGAGTCGCAATAATAGGTAGTTAACCCTATCCCTATCGGAAGCGTTTTCGCCAGCATAGCGAGCCGATAGCCGACCGGGTTCCCCACCTAAAGCGTCAACCTCCAACCCGGAATCATCGGCTAAAGCTATTAGCTGGCTCTCAGCGGCTAGGAGGGTTGCTTTTAGCCCGGCATTTTCCTCCAGGTTCTCACCTACCTCACTAACTATAGTAGTGATGCCCTGTTCGCTTGGAGTAACCAGCTCATAGGGGAGGTTTTGGAGAAGACTCCTGTACTCGCGTACCTTGGCTTGGTTGTTTGTTGCCAAAAGTAACTTGCGGCGCAATTGAACTCCCAAATAGGCAATTATCTCAGAGATTACTGATAAACTCGTCGAGAGTCATAGTAGACTCGACTTTAACAAGTCCTGCCCCAGGTCCACTTGATACTCAGCCAAGGTCTACAAACCTTCCCTCTACCTTCTTCATTACCTGGGGCATGGTGGTGTATTCCATCTCCTCTAGAGGCAGACGGTGCGGTTCAAAGGGGCCATGAGCCCGCATAAAATCAGCGATATCACTTGCCTGCTGACGGGCATTATCAAATGACTTATCAGCAAACATATCGCGAGGTCCCACCAGTTTGCCCTCAGAAAGTTGGAAGCCAGCCGCCACCACTCTGGGTGGCCCATCAAAGCGAGTTGGGGTGCTATCCTTAATAGATACCGGCATAAGGGGACCATGGTGCGAACCTCGCATCCACCCCTCTACCAAAAAGGGTAGAGCGAATGGCTCCAGCACCTCTCCTACCGCTGGGAACTGCCCCTGAGAGCGAACAATACACACCGGGTCATCCTTGCCCACATATCGTCCTGCAATCAAAGCCAAGCGCTGGGTAGAGGATACGGCGGCTATCTCTCCGCTCCCGCGGTGATGGATTGACCTTATCATATAGCGTGAAGGTGCGCCTATAAAAACCAGCAGGTCATAAATCTCCTCAGGAGCATTAAAGGTTATCTGCTTATTTTCTTTGATATCTCGTATCTCAAAGGAAAAACCTTGGTGCATATTATCAGCAATAACTAAACCAATGGTATTAAAGGGGTCGGCAAACATCTTGTATAGTGGCAGGTTCCATGCCCCGGATGAGGTCTTATCTGCCATAAAAATAATAACGGTCTCAGCCGCCCGCTCCACAAATTCCATCTCAGCCACCCCAGGGCCCATCCCCCTGACATTGCCGGAAAAGGCATCTGATAACAAATCCTGCCCAGCACCATGAAGCTTTAATTTTTTAGCCACCCCGGTGCAGTCAACGAAGGTATCCCAGGCTAATTTATGAATTTTTTCACTGTCTACCCCCTGTTGGTGGGTCATAATCAGTTCTAGGTCATCTCCGCACTTAGTTACATGATAGTCAACCAGTAACCTTTCTTTTTTAGCTTTAGCCATGCATTCCTCACCTCTGGCGATGACATCAGGGTGAGACTCAGAATGTCCCACATAACCACCAATATCAGCCTTGATTACACTTAGTGTGATTTTCATAATTCCCTCCTTAATTTTGGTTAATATTCAATTCCTTTACGGGCTGTCACTCCCTTATCATAAGGGTGTTTAATCTTCAACATCTCGGTAACTAGGTCAGCCAGCTGAACTAGCTTGGTATCAGCCTGGCGACCGGTGAGGATAAGCTCCACATTTTGTGGCTTCTCAGTGATAAGCCTGACCACCTCATCCAGTTTAACTAGCTTCCAGGCCACCGCCAAATTCACTTCATCCAGCACTATCAGGTCATAGCTACCACTAAGCATAGCCTCACGGGCAGCGGCTAAAGCCTGTCTCGCCTGTTCCTTGTCCTCAGACTTAACATTGGCGGGGTCAACAAATTCCAGGCTGCCAAAGCTAGCCACAGTGACATTGGGTAACTTAGACAGGATATTACGTTCCCCATGAGGATAGCTGCCCTTCATAAAATAAACAATATATACTCTCAGACCCTCGCCCAGGGCTCGGATTACTGCTCCTAGGGCGGCTGTAGTCTTGCCCTTACCCTCGCCAGTGAAAACCTGAACAAGACCCCTAGTGGAGGGTTCTGACGACAAAGACCTAAATGATGTCTTTTCTGCCAATAATGCTCCTAAGCGAGGAATTGATAACAAGCTAGCTCTCCAGTAACAACAGTTTAACAACCTGCCCGCAACCGTGTCAAGAAAATGTTGTAGCGTAATCTAACCCCGAGGCTATATAATGAAAATGGATAAAAGGAGCGGCATCATGGGCTGGGATAAGGTCAAAAAAGCTAGGCAGCAGCTTTCCCGAGAACAAAGCACTATTATTAAAGATTGGGGGGGTAGAATACCCATTGCTCTTATCTACCCCAACTCCTACTACATAGGCATGTCCAACCTGGGATTTCACGCCATCTACAAGCTGTTCAATAGCTATAGTGAAGTCGTTGGTGAAAGAGCCTTCTGGGAAAGAGACAACCGGGCTGAGCCACTGCCCCCTTTAAGCTTGGAATCTCAGCGACCGCTTTCAGACTTTGCCGTCCTTGCCTTTTCTATTACCTACGAACTTGACTACTTCAATGTGGTGCAGATTCTTAGCGCCAGTGGCATACCGTTATATGCTGCTGACCGTGATGAGAGGTATCCGCTGGTTATCGCTGGGGGTCCCTGCATTATAGCCAATCCGCTGCCTCTATCTCCCTTCTTTGATTGCCTGTGCGTCGGTGAGGCAGAGGCAATGCTCCCCGCCATGCTGCCGATACTATTTGAGGGAGTTGGCGGTAAGCGTGATAAGCTACTTAAGGCGCTAGCTTCACTCCCGGGCGTTTATGTGCCTCTAATCCACTCTGGAATTCCCGTGGTTCGCCAGTGGGTAACAAACTTGGATGACTTCCCTGTAACCTCTACTATCCTCACTCCTGACACTGAGCTTGGTGACCTCTACCTCATCGAGGTGGAGCGGGGCTGCAACTGGGGTTGTCGCTTCTGCCTCACCAGCAATGCTTTTCGCCCTATGCGCTATCGCTCTATGGACAAGCTGATAGCTCAGGCTAGGCTAGGACTTGAATATAGAAGACGCATAGGTCTAGTCGGACCAGCCGTTTCGGATTACCCCCAGATAGAGGAATTGCTGATTAAGCTGCGTCAGATGGGGGCTGGACTCTCCATCAGCTCTTTACGGGTGAGCCCGCTTTCCCGCATAGTATTGAGGGAGATAGCCAAAGGAAGGGGACAAACCATCACCCTTGCTCCTGAGGCTGGTTCCCAGCACCTGCGCCAGGTCATAAGAAAGGGTATCTCCGAGGACGATATTCTGGATTCAGTAGGTAAAGTCGCTAAAGAAGGCATAAAACAGCTCAAGCTCTATTTCATGATTGGCTTACCCTCGGAGACTGATGAGGATATAGGGGAAATTATAAACTTAACCCTTAAATGCAAGAACATCCTTGATAGGCAGCAAACCGGCTGTCAGCTTAGCCTTAATATTGCTCCCTTTGTGCCCAAGGCCGGCACACCCTTCCAATGGTTACCCATGGCACCGGTTAATATCTTAAATAATCGTCTGTCTCAAATCAAAAAGGGGCTGGCGTCGAAAGGAATCAAGCTTAAATGTGAAAGCTCGGCATGGAGTCAGGTTCAGGGGGTTCTAGCCCGAGGGGATACTAAATTGGCTGAGGTGCTAGCTAGCATAGAAGAGGTGTCACTAGCTGGCTGGCGTAAAGCCGTAGAAAAATGCCATTTAGATGTTGATTTCTATGCTCACCAAAGGTGGGATACCAGTGTAAAACCGCCCTGGGCAGTGTTGGATTTAGGCACTGAACCGGGTCACCTTGAAATGGAGCTAAATAGAGCTTTGGTCTAGGCAATGTTGATTCACAAGCCTTGAGCCCACTTGACCGCGTTTAGGAAAATCGGGAAGCCATCGCCATACTGCTTGGCTCCGCACCGTGTCCATTGCGGATGCTGGGTGCCCCGAATATAGCGCTCAGGGTGCGGCATTAAAGCGAAGACACGCCCTGAAGCATCACAAATACCAGCAATATTTCCTACCGAGCCGTTAGGATTGTAGGGATAGCCAGCATTGCTGTTTCCATACTCGTCGGTGTAATACAGGACTACATCTAACTCCGGTAAGACATTGGGGTCAGCGACAACCTTGCCCTCGGCGTGGGCAACAGGAAGATACATCCTGTCCACTCCCCGGGTAAAGACACAGGGGCTTTTCCGATTCACCTTCAGGTGAATCCAGCGGCACTCGAACTTACTTGAGTCATTGGTCATCAGGGTTACTAGTGGCGGACCGCCATTTGCTGACCTGGGTAGAATGCCAGCTTTCACCAGCACCTGAAAGCCATTGCAAATGCCTAAGATTAGCCCCCCCTTCTCAACAAACTTCGTTATATCCCCACCAAGCTTTAGCCTGAGCTCATTAGCCAGCACCTTGCCAGCAGCGATATCATCACCGTAAGTAAAGCCGCCAGGGATGACCATTATTTGGTAGTCGGCGAGCCGCTGTTCGCCACGGATTAGCTGGTTAACGTGCACCAGTGATACCTGAGCCCCGGCTTGCTCAAAAGCAAAAACTGTTTCTCCATCACAGTTTGTTCCCGGTGCCCGCAGTACCAGCGTTCTTACCTTGCTCATACCCTACCACCTGAGCGGCTTCTGCCACGCCTCTTTCAATTCACCGAGAGGTTTGCTAGCCACCCGGTTACCTTTTAGGCCGTATATCTCCACTACCTCGGCGGCAGTAACCTGACCGATGTTAGACAGACTAACGCCATCCATTATTTTTTCAAACTCATCTTTATTTTCTGGCGCTACTTCAACCAAGAACCGGCTGTTTGATTCCGAGAAAAGGATGAAGTCGTCCCGGTCTATAGGCTCACCAAGTGGAACCCTCTTCAGGTTAATGGTAGCTCCTAGACCGCCGGCGAAAGCCATCTCGGCTAAGGCAACACCGATGCCACCGTCGCTACAATCATGACAGGCTCTAACCAGGCCCTTTGCGGTGGCAGTGCTTAACCTGTCCATCAACTCTTTCGCCAAGCGTGGGTTTACTTTGGGCACACTATTGCCGATAAAACCATGACTTCTAAAATACTCAGAGCCTCCCAGCTCTTTCTGTGTAGTGCCCATGATGTAAACTAGGCTACCGGCCTGCTTAAAATCCATTGATACGGCGCAATCGGTATCTTCCATAATACCGATTGCTGAAATGAGCAGGGTATGCGGGACGGAGATAGTCTTACCCTTGTATTGGAACTCGTTATTAAGGCTGTCCTTACCGGAGATGAAGGGGGTCCCAAAGATAATCGCCATATCGTAGCAGGCCTGGGCAGCCCGGACTAAAGCTCCCAGCATATCCGCTTGGTTAGTGTTGCCCCAACAGAAATTGTCCAGCAATGCCACCCTCTTCAGATTACCACCAACAGCTATGATTTGTCTTAGCGCTTCATCAATGGCCGATGCTGCCATCCAATATGGGTCTATCTCCCCGTATCTGGGGGTTATGCCATTGGCCACAATTACACCCATTGCTGAGTCTAGGATTGGCTTGATGATAGCGGCATCGCCCGGTCCATCGTTATCTTTCCCCACCAGGGGCTTGAGGACACTACCCCCCTGCACCTCATGGTCGTATTGGCGTATTACCCATTCCTTGCTGCAGACATTGAGAGAGCCGAGGATGGTCAGTAAAGCTTCGCCTAAGTCTATGGGCTGGGCAAAATCAGGCTCCGGGTGATGTGGCGATTCCCATGCTGCCTCCATCTTCAGCTGTGGCCGACCCTTGTGCAAGAATTCCAGACTCAGGTCGCCCACCTTGTTGCCATGATAGAAAAGCTGGAGCCTTCGGTTATTAGTAAACTCGCCAATGACAGCCGCTTCTACATCCTCGCTGGCAAAAAGGCTAAGCAGTTCATCAATACACTCAGGTGATACTGCTAACACCATTCGCTCCTGGGATTCGGACACCCATATCTCTGAGTAGGATAGCCCGGCATACTTTAGTGGCACCTTATCTAGGTAAACGCGCACCCCGGTCTCAGCTGCCATCTCGCCTACCGCCGATGAAAGTCCGCCACCACCGCAATCAGTTATGCGGCGATACAGCCGGCGGTCTCTTGCCTGAAGTAGAATGTCAATAAGCTTCTTTTCCACAATGGGGTTGCCAATCTGAACTGAACTATAAGAAACGGCACTTGACTCCTCGGTGAGTTGGCCTGAGGCAAAGGTTACTCCGTGTATGCCATCACGCCCGGTTTTGCCGCCGACCAGCACCACCAAGTCACCAGCCTGCTGCTGACCTCGGTGAGCCAGCTTTTTAGGCAGTAGTCCCAGTGTTCCACAGAAGACCAGCGGATTGGCCACATATCGTTCATCAAAGAGTACGGCACCATTAAGGGTGGGGATGCCTAGGCGGTTAGCATAGTCAGCCACACCAGCCCGCACACCTTTAAAGATACGACGCGGGTGTAAAACTCCTCTCGGCAACTTCTTATAGGGAAAATCAGGGGGGGCAAAACAGAAGACATCTGTGTTTAGAATTGGTTTTGCTCCTAGACCGGTGCCAAGGGGGTCGCGGACGACGCCGCCTATGCCGGTGGCAGCGCCTCCGTATGGCTCAACCGCAGAAGGATGGTTGTGAGTCTCAACCTTAAAGCACAGCGCCCAGCGACCATCAAAGTCAATCACCCCGGCATTATCCTCAAAGACAGAAAGGCACCACGGTCTCTTTAGTTCCTTGGTTACTTTCATGACGGTGCTCTTGAGCAGGTTATCTATGGTTACTTCCCCGAGCTTGATGCTGCCCTTAAATGTTTTGTGGACGCAGTGTTCAGACCAAGTCTGGGACAGCGTCTCCAGTTCGGCATCGGTAGGCCTTCGCCCCTGCTCCCGAAAGTAGACAATGATGGCCTGGAGTTCATCTCCAGTAAAATCGAATCGTTTCCTGACTTCAGCCAGCCCGGCATCATCAAGAATATTTATCTGGCTTAACATGAACTTATACTGGGGATTCTGGGAGAAAATGGATTGCCTTGGCTTGACTATGTGCTGGACAATCGGATTTACCAGAAGTCGGCTGTGTATGGTATCTAGCTGGCGAGCGTTCAGTTGCCCTTGAATAATATATTGTTTTGCCGTTTTAACCCCTCTGACTCCTTCCACACCCAGATCCCGCACTGCTTTCATAATAGTATCCCCAACCGGGTCAGTGACACCGGCATTATAGGTAACTTCAACAGTATGATAGTCGTGGCTAGTTTGGCTCTCGTCTGAGGGGTGTGGCTCACACCGATAATCTTGGATTACCGGGTCAGCTAGAAGGCGATGACCAATCAGGTCCAGCTCCTTGGCGGTCAAATTCGCATCCAGCCAGTATATGTCCAATATACGAACATTTGAGACTGTCGTTATTCCTAGGTCAGATATATCCCTGACTAGACTAAGCCCTCTGGCGTCCGTTAGGTGGCTTTTCAGGTAGACTTCTATTCTGTGCATTAAATTACGCCTTATACTGACTGAGACATATTAGGCATCATATTTAGGCCGTTTATTAAAGGTAGTCCCTCTCTTTTTTAGAGGAGAGACAAACAAAGGGGTAAAGATTAAATAATATGACAAATATCTGCCTACCGCAAAAAGAGGGAAAAATTAAGGTTACCCCTACCAACTGGATGTCTATGAAGTAAGTAACTCAGTTACTACTGCATTTATCTCACGCCCATCTGCTTTACCTTTAAGCTGAGCAATAAGCTTGGGCATGACCTTTCCCTTATCACCAGGTCCTTGTGCCCCTATCTCTTCAATAACCTGGCGAGCAGCAACTACAATCTCTTCCCGGGTCATCTGCTGAGGTAAATACTCATTTAGAATAGCCAGTTCGGCTTCTTCCTGAGCCACCAGGTCCTGGCGATTTCCCAGCTTAAAGGCTTCGATACTCTCACGACGCTGCCCGATTTCCTTAGCAATAATACCGAGGATATCAGTATCATTGAGAGCAGCTTGCCTGGCGATTTCAGCATT
>Ga0172365_10004036_pt1 | contig 10862 bp, 8 predicted proteins | sample LakKivSesite48cm_FD_114535 | JGI IMG/M metagenome (GOLD analysis project Ga0172365, IMG submission 114535) | Sediment microbial communities from Lake Kivu, Rwanda - Sediment site 48cm | ecosystem: Environmental > Aquatic > Freshwater > Lake > Sediment | place: Rwanda: Western Province, Lake Kivu... | reverse complement strand
CTGAGACGCTGGTCCCTCAGCTTCTGGCCGTCACCGGTGTCCTGCCGAGAAAGCGGCTGTCTGACATCCCTGCCTACCCGTTTTACCTGGTCTGTCAGGCCGTGACAAAGCTCTTGGCGGCGGGAAAGCGACCGCCCCCACCTGGGTGGTTACGACGACGCGACTACTGGCAACTCAACCTCACCCTCGTACCACTGGGCTAGAAAATGGGGGATGGCCAGGCTGATGCAATCGCCCTGGAGGAGCAGAGGAGCCGGTTCGCAGGAAGAGGAAAAACGCAACCGGCAAACCGGGGAGGGTGCATCTCCCCGATCCGCCGGTTCGTGTGAGAAGCGGTCGCCTTGAAGACCGTTTCACTCAGGCAGAGAAATCGCCTCGCTGGGGCATTCGTCCACACATGCGCCACATTCGTTGCACTCTTCCTCGTTCACGACAGCGACATCGCCGTCGAGAGAGATCGCGTCCGACGGGCACACGTCAACGCAGCTTCCGCAGGCGGAGCATTCGTCTTGGTTGACGATAGCAGCCATGTGTCCTCTCATCCTTTTATGACGTGGTGTAACCGACGCGCCGCCCTGGCACGTCGGCGACCGAGACATCCCGCGCCATCGTTCGCCGGGTATCCCGATCAGAAGAAACAGCAAACGACCAAATCATCGCTTCTCGCCCGCCGGGAAGATGATGCGCTCACAGGAGCAGACCACCCGGCAGCGCCTACACGAGGTTCACCTCGCAGCTATCGCCGATGACAAAGCGATTGACCGACGGCGTCTCTTTGCCGCGAGTGAGCCGGACGTTCTTCCCGATGAGGCTCGATTCGATGCGCGTCCTGATGCCGCTAATGACGCTTTTTTCCATCACGACGCTGTACTCGATCTCGCTGCCCTCGATCAGCACGTCGCGTCCGATTGACGTGTACGGGCCGATGTACGCATCGCGGATGACCGCGCCGGGGCCGATGATCACCGGCCCGCGAATCACGCTCCGCTCGACCGTGGCCGTGATGTCGAGGATCACCTTCCCGACCACGGACGACTCCTTATCCACCGCGCCCTCAACCCACGCCTCGCGAATGCCTTCGAGGAGCAGGCGGTTCAGGTCTATCATGTCTTCCGGGCGTCCGGTGTCCTTCCACCAGCCGGTGAGCATCATCGGCTCGACGAGAAGCCCCTGCGAAATGAGCACCCGCAGCGCGTCTGGCAGCTCAAGCTCGCCGCGAGGGGAGGTCTTCACCTTGCTGATCGCGTCGAAAATGCGCGAATCGAAGATGTAGATACCCGCGACGGCAAGGTCGCTCTTGGGGTCCTCGGGCTTTTCTTCGAGGCCGACGATGCGCCCGTTTTCAATCTCCGCTATGCCGAATTGTCGCGGGTTGTCGGTCCGATGGAGCACCACCATGGCCGCCGGACGATTCGTCCGATACTTCTCCAGGAGCGACCCGACGCCGTTTTCCACCATGATGTCGCCGAACACCATGATGAACGGCTGATCCTTCGCCCACTTCCGTGCGAGAGACACTGCATGTGCCGTGCCAAGCGGGTTATCCTGGACGATGTACTCGACCCTGACGCTCCACCGCGATCCGTCGTCCACTTCGCGCATAAGCTCGTGCCGGTTCACCCCGACGACGATGCCGATCTCCTCGATCCCCGCGTCCTTGAGCATTTCGATGGTGTAGTAGATAATCGGCTTGTTGGCCACCGGCAGCACGTGTTTGGCCGAGGTGTAGGTGATGGGACGAAGCCTGCTTCCCATCCCTGCACACAGCAGCAGACCTTTCTTGATCATGAGTATCCTTCCGAGTGTGCGGTGAGATGACCCCTTTTCGGATAACCCGTCTCGCGTGTCGTACGATACCAAGGATAGCATACCGGCGGGGTTTGTCCATTCATGGTTCGAGCGAGCGCATGACGAGACCGGTCAGCAGCTTCGGGTAGAAATACGTGGACTTGTGCGGCATCGTATCTCCCGCATCGGCCACCCCGGCAATCTGTTTTGCGCTTGTCGGCCTGAGCATACACAACAGGTCCGCCGAACCCGTCGTCACGGCAGCGCGCCCGGCTGCCGGGTCTATCGTGTAGGATATGGCGTCGCTCCCTCCGGAGCGATGGGAGACTCCGGCGATCTTGCCGAGAATCACCTCGTGCAGCACCGCCACGTCCAGCCGCCGCCACGCCTCGGACCTGAGCGGGTCAATCCACTCCGAAACCTCGTCCCACGAGCGCAACGTCGCCAGCAGCCATCCCCATTCCCGCGCAAACAGGCCAAACCGGTACGGTTCGCCGGTATCCTGCGAGAGGCGTTCGGCGAGCCAACGGTCGGGTTGGTCGCTTGCCACCGGCTCAAGGTCGAAGTGCTCTTCCAGCCGTCGTCGAATCCTCTTCATGTCCGCTTCGGGGCCGAGCTTCATGGTGCGATGCGCGGGCAGGATCGTCAGGTCGGGGTCGTCCATCGAGGAGAGGTACACCATGACCGACTCCGCCTCGCCCCGTTCGTGGCGCGCTCTGCACTCATCCCGGTACGTCACGGCGGTCTCGTAGCGGTGGTGTCCGTCGGCGATGGTGAGCGCGGAAGCTCGGAGCGTTTCCTCTGCAAGGGAGATGATCTCCGGGTCGGCGACGCGCCACATCCGCCTCCGGCCCTCCGGCACACGAACGTCGCCCTCGGCTGGCGCGCTCATCACCTTCGCCCAGGCGGCGTCGAGCCGTCGCTCCGGGTCGCGGTAGAGCGCGAAGACCTGGCTCAGGTTCGCCCGCGTGGCCCGCATGAGCTTGAGCCGGTCGGCTTTTGGCCCGGAGAACGTCTGTTCGTGCGGGCGCACTCCGTCCTTGCCCAGCTCTTCGAGGACCAGCGCGGCGATGAATCCCCGGCGCACACCGAGCCGACCGAGCGGCGTGGCGAAGGTTTCCTCAAGGAGGTAAAAAGCGGGCGCGGGATCGTCTCGCAAGACCTTATCGGCGCGCCATTGCCGCCAAAGCCGCCCAGCGTGATCGTACTTCACGTCGTCCTGCCCCACTGGCAGATCAATCCGGGCCACGTTGAACGGAGCGCGTTCGACGAGCGCCCTCCGTTGTTCGGGAGTGATCACATCGTACGGCGGCGCAACCACGTCCTCAAGCCTGCCGACGCGCTCGACGGCGTACCTGACCCCTCGAAACGGCGCTATCTCAGCCACGTACTCCCCGCTCCTGATTCCCGGTTACCAAGGCTCACCGGGAAAGACTCCCGTCGGCGCGCGCTTTCTCGATCTCCTCGAACAACACCGCGACCAGTTCCTCTTCCCTGACGCGACGGATGACCTCGCCGTTGCGATAGACCAGGCCCACCCCTTTGCCTCCGGCGATGCCGAAGTCCGCTTCCTGCGATTCTCCGGGGCCATTCACCACGCATCCCATCACTGCGACCTTGAACGATTCGGGGTATCCTTCGAGGCGCTTCTCCACCTCGTCGGCGATCTTGAATAGTTCGATCTCCACCCTCCCGCACGAAGGGCAGGAGACCATCATCGGGCCTTTCACCCGGAGGCCGAGCGTCTTGAGAATATCGAACCCGACGCCCACCTCTTTGACGGGATCGCCCGTGAGCGACACCCTGATCGTATCGCCAATGCCGAGGGCGAGGATCGCGCCGATGCCGACGGATGACTTGATCGTCCCCTGCTTCACCGGCCCGGCCTCGGTGATGCCGACGTGGAGCGGATAGTCCCGCTCACGCGAGAACCCCACGTACGCCGCGAGTGCCATGGCGACGTCGGAGGCTTTCAGGGAGACGATGATGTCGTGGAAGCCGTGGTCTTCGAGGATGCGGACGTGCCTCAGCGCGCTCTCGACCATCCCGGCGGGCGTGGGATAACCGTATTTCTCGATGAACTCCTTTTCCAGCGAACCGGCGTTCACGCCGATACGGAGGGGGATTCTTCGCTCCCGGCAGACCTTCACCACCCGTTCGACGGCCGTCCGACCGCCGATGTTGCCGGGGTTCAGGCGGAGCTTGTCCACGCCCTGCTCGGCGGCGAGGAGCGCGTAGCGGTAGCCGAAGTGGATATCCGCGACGAGGGGAACGTCAATCTGGCGTTTGATCTCGCCGAGCGCGAGCGCGTCAGCTTCGTGCGGAACCGCCACGCGGACAATCTCGCACCCCGCCGCCTTGAGTTCGTTGATCTGTGCGACGGTCGCGTCAATGTCGTGCGTGTTGGTGGTGCACATGGACTGCACCGGGATCGGCGCGCCGCCGCCGACCGGGACATCCCCGACCATGACGCGCCGGGTCTGCGTGCGCAGCGTGAGCGGCTTGCCTTCGCTGCCGGGAAGGGCAAACCCGACCGCAGGAGGGGCAGTTTGGGGGACCGACGGGGCACTGTACATGGGAAGCGACCCTTCAGGGGCCTGTCGGATGCTCATGAAATGTATCCTTGAAGTATCCGTACTCGCATATCGCGCATCATATATGTACGCCGCAGACGGCTCTCTGCGATAATCGCGCTTCTTCAAACCCGAATGGCTTTGTTGACATCCTCGTCCACATGTAGGGAGCGATCCTTGTGATCGCCCCAAAAGACAGGGCGAATACGAGATTCGCCCCTACGGATTAGCGTTCCTTGACACGCGACGATGCAGGATGTCAACAGAGCCAACCCGAATCCAGAAGATACACCCCACGCGAAGGGAAGTCCATTTCCGCCCAACGGCAAGCGCATTCCCACCGTCTCACATTCACCGTGCGGCGTTCACCGTGAAGCCTCTTGGATGAACGAATAGATGTCCATGTCAATGGGCTTTTTGCGCTGCCAGGTGTATTCGAGGTTGCAGAATTCCACCTTCTCGCTCACGAAGCCAGCCATCTTGTCCGTGCCGCCACGAAGCAACTCGTCCACCGCCGCACGGCCCAGCAGCGACGCGATCTCCCGGTCGAGCGCGGTCGGCGCTCCGCCGCGCTGCTGATGACCGATGATCGAGACGCGGCAATCAAGCCCTTCTTTCTTGAGGATGTGCCCAAGGCTTCCGCCGCCGGGGTATCCGTCAATGGTGACCCCTTCCGCGACGACCACGAGGGAGAAGCGCTTCCCCATCTCGAAACGCTCGTGGAGCATGGCAAGGATGGCGGGCATGTCCGGGGGGATCTCCGGCACGAGCACGGCGTCCGCGCCTCCGCCGATGGCGGTCGCCAAGGCGATGAACCCGGCGTGCCGACCCATGACCTCCACGACGAAGATGCGCCGGTGCGATTCCGCCGTGTCGCGTATGCGGTCAATGGCCTCCAGGGCGGTGTTGACCGCGGTGTCGAAGCCGATGGTGAAGTCCGTGCCCGCGAGGTCGTTGTCAATGGTCCCCGGCGTGCCGATCACCGGGATACCGTGCTCCTTCCAGAGCGCGTGCGCGCCGCGAAAGCTCCCATCGCCGCCGCACACGATAAGCCCCTCGATGGCGTGCTTCCGCAGGGTTTCGGCTGCCTTTGCCCGGCCTTCCGGCTCCATGAACTCGGCGCAACGAGCCGTGCCGAGGATCGTCCCGCCCCGGTTGACGATCCCCCCGACGGAAGCGGAGTCCATCTCGACCACATCTTCCTCGATCAGCCCCGCAAACCCGTTCCGAATCCCCACCACTCCGACCCCGCGTGCCATCGCGGTCCGCACGATTGCACGAATATTCGCGTTCATGCCGGGAGCATCGCCCCCGGAGGTCAGCAGCCCTATCCGATCCATCGTCTCTGTCTCCCCGTTGGATGTCGGTTATGAGATCAAAACCATGACGGCCTCATAAAGATACGCAAAGAGATACCCCCCGCACCTCCTCTCCGGAATGCGCGAACGCCGGGCGTCCCATGTCATCCTGAACAGTGCGATGAGTAGGATACGTGGGCTGATCGGAGCCGAAAGTCGCGGGAATGCGGAGAAGCAGCCGCTCAGCGCTCTTTCTTCCGCCTCATCTGCTGCACGCGGGTGCGGACCTTCGCCTCCACCATCGGCGGCAGGGGCTTGATCGGCGGCGATGGACGCTCGGCAGCCGGGGTTTTGGCGGGCGCGTCTTCGGCGAGCACCGGAGGTCTGCGTTCTTTCGGCGTGTACGGTTCGCGCTGGAGCATGTCGTGCAGGAGGATGAGGGCAGCGTCCTTGTCGGGCACGAGGTCCCGGTCGTGGGGGCCGTCTTTCGCGCTCATCGGCAGAGCCGCTCCCACACACGAGGGGCAGCCGTCGCGGCAGGGGCATTCGGAGATGAGTTCGAGCGCGGTCGTCATGATCTGCTCGACCCAGTCGAATGCCTTCTCCGCGAAGCCGATTCCGCCGGGGTATTTGTCGTAGATGAAGAGCGCGGGCCTGCCGAGGTTGCTGCTGTCAACGACGCCGCCGATGTCCTGCGTGTCGCCCATGACGAAGAGCGGGATGACCTCCACGAGGATATTTACGATCCCCTTCAGCCCTTCTGCGGGCACGCGGCCCCACTGGCGGCAGAGCACGAGGCTCGATTGCGGCGGCACTACCCAGAGCGCGGTCGTGTCCAGCGTGCGCGTGGGCAGGTCGAGGTTCTCATACCCGATGGAGTCGCGGCTGCCGAACTTGATCTTCTTGAACATCACCACGTTCACGCTCACCGTCACGTCGCCGAATCCGATGCGGCTGATGCGCCAGGTGTCCTCGCGCTCGGTGGCGTTGAGCGTGATGGCCGATTCGCTGATCGCCTGCGTGAAGTAATCAAGCCCCTCGCGCCGCACGTAGGCGATTCTTTCGTCCACGTCGAGCTTGTCAACGAAGTACGTCTCCCCGTCGTGCAGGTAGATGGCGTGCGTGTGCGCCTGCGTGAATGCGCTGATCTCGTCGAGCGTGCCGATCACCCGCGCGCCTTCCGTGTCTCCGCCTTCGTCGCGCTCTGTGCTCTCCTGAATGGTGTAGGTCTGGTCGTCAATGTTCCGCAATGCCAACTGCGCGGCGGGGTAGGTGCTCTGGGAATAATGCCAGCGCGAGCCAATCTGTTTGAGGTGTCGTTCTTCGGTGAGAAGCTCCAGCATCGCCGGGGTGAATTCGCCGAAGAGATCAGCAGCTTCGTCCGCTCCGATGGGCAGTTCGTGGGCGGCGCATCGCAGATGCCCGATGGCCACGTGCGGGTTTGTCGGGTCAATGATCGCGTGCTCCGGGCTTCGACCGAACAGGTAATCGCCGTGATTCATGAGGTACTGGTCAATGGGCGTGTTCTGCCCGATGAGCACGACGAGCGACGGCTCCGAACCGCGCCCGGCGCGCCCAGCCTGTTGCCAGGTGCTCGCGATTGTGCCGGGGTATCCCACCAGCAAGCACGCCTCAAGCGAACCGATGTCAATGCCCAGCTCAAGCGCGTTCGTGCTCACGACGCCGAGAAGCTCTCCTTCGAAAAGCTGCCGTTCGATTGCGCGCCGCTCCTCCGGCAGATAGCCGCCCCGGTAGGCCCTGATGCGCCGGGCGAGCGTCACGTTCTGGTGCGAAAGCGTCTCCTGCACGAACCGGTAGAGTAGCTCCGCCATCACCCGCGCACGGACAAACGCAATGGTCTGCACGCGCTCTTCGATGAGCGAGGCCATGAGGTGCTGCGCTTCGGTGAGCGGGCTGCGCCGCTCGATGCGCTCGTCGTCAACGAACGGCGGGTTCCAGAGCACGAACGACTTCGGCCCACGAGGCGAGCCATCGTCGTCAATGAGCTTCATGCCGCGGCCTGTCAGCCCTTCGGCCAGCTCCGCCGGGTTGGCGATGGTCGCCGAGGAGCAGAGGTACTGCGGATGCACGTCGTAGTGCGCGCAGATGCGGCCAAACCGCCTGAGCACCCCGCCGACGTGAGAGCCGAAGACGCCCCGGTACGCGTGGATTTCGTCTATCACCACGTAGCGCAGCTTCTCGAAGAACCGCGCCCACCGGGAATGATTCGGGAGGATTCCGGCATGGAGCATGTCGGGGTTGGTGAAGATCAGTTGCCCGTCGTTCCGCAGCTTCCGGCGCATATCGGGCGACGTGTCGCCGTCGTAGGTCCCGGCGATGATGCGCTCCCGGCCCAGGTTTCCAAGCGCACGCACGACGCCGCGAAGTTGGTCCTGGGAGAGCGCCTTCGTGGGAAACAGGTAGAGCGCGCACGCCTCAGGCTCGTGAACGAGGCGCTCGAAGATCGGCAGGTTGTAGCAGAGCGTCTTGCCGCTCGCCGTGCCCGTGACGACGACGAAATCGGCCCCCTGACGCGCAAGGTCCACCGCCTGTGCCTGGTGAACGTAAAGCCTCTCGATGCCCGTTTGTGAGAGGATCGCCTGCACCTGGCCGGGCAACGGCGACTCAGGCTCGGCATACCGCGCCGCACGGGCAGCGATCCCTTCCACGTGGACGATCTGGTCTCGCCAACTCCGATGGCTCCGAAGCCGGTTGAGATGCCGCTCCACCTCCATCGCTCGGTTGCTCCATTACCACCCGGCGAGGGGCCTGCCTGCCACGCCGTTCAATTCGGCCAGGAGGAAGGCTTACCCTCCGCACGAGCATTCGGCACACCGCTTGCCGTGTCTCACCGCAAGTTCGAAGCACTCGGAAGCACCCTCCGACTTCTCCGAAGGTGACAAACGAATATAGCAAAGGAACTCCCGTGTCTCGCAAGCGGCTGGCGATCCTTGTCGCTATATTCGGAGACGCGGGAATTGAGAACTCTGGGAGCTTTTACGCGCCCGGCTCGGCCACGAAGCCGTGCTTCACGGAAAGGACGCGTCATGAAAGGCGTAATTCTGGCGGGCGGAACTGGCTCGCGCCTGTTTCCCCTGACGAAAGTGACGAACAAACACCTCTTGCCCGTCTACGACCGCCCGATGATCTACTACTCGATTCAGGCGCTCGTGAACGCGGGCGTTCAGGACATCATGATCGTCACCGGCGGCGAGAGCGCGGGCGATTTCCTGCGGCTCCTCGGCAGCGGCAGCGAGTTCGGTCTGAAGCACCTCAACTACGCCTACCAGGAAAAGCCGGGAGGCATCGCGCAGGCGCTTGGGCTGGCAGCGAACTTCATCGGACGCGAGAAGTCCCTCGTGTTCCTCGGCGACAACATCATCCAGAAGAACGTGAAGCGTGCGGCAGAGGCATTCGAGAGGCAGCCAGATGGCGCGAAGATCATCCTCGCGCAGGTGGAGAATCCGAGGAGCTACGGCGTGGCAAGGATCGAAGGCAACCGCGTGGTGGAGATCATCGAGAAGCCGGAAGACCCGCCTTCAAACTGGGCGGTGATCGGCATCTACATGTTCGGGCCGGATGTCTTCGAGATCATCAGGACGCTCAAACCTTCGTGCAGAGGCGAACTTGAGATCACCGACGTGAACAACGAGTACATCCGTCGCGGGACTATGACCTACGAATACCTCGAAGGGTGGTGGGCCGATTGCGGCGAATCCATCCCCTGGCTGCTCCGTGCGAACAACCTCGTCGCCAGGGACGGCGCGAACCACATGGACTGAGCGTCCGGTCCTCGTGGAGAGAATACCAGTCGGAGATGGGCCTCTCCAGAGGTCACGTCAAGAGGTGTGTAAATAGCCTCAGGCGGCGACCTTCAGTTCTTCCTGGTTTGTGATGGCCTTTTGATTCTCGAAGGCGTGCCCCTGATACACCTGGTTCATGAGCTGGGGTGCGTTGAGTTTCCTGAAGCGTTTCTCGGCGAGCATGAGCGTCTTCCAGATGAGTGCGGTGGCACAGGTAGCCTTCTTGAAGCGCTTTGCGGCGTTGGTTCTGAGCCTAATGGCGGCGAAGGGGCTTTCCACGACGTTGGTGGTGCGCAGGTGCTTCCAGTGTTCTTCCGGGAAGGCGTAGAAGCTCACCATCCGCTCCCAGTCACTCATCAGGCAGTTCACCGCATCGGCGTAGCGATCCCGATATCGCTTGACGAAGGCATCTCGGCGCTGTTCTGCCTCAGGGCGGCTGGGGGCATACGGTATCTCCTTCAGCAGCGCCCGCGCCTGAGGCTGCACCTTCTTGGGCAGCTTATCCAGGACGTTCACGATCTTATGGTTCCAGCAGCGCTGCTCTGCGGTCTGGGGCCAGACTTGTGCCACTGCACCCCACACCCCGAGGTTCCCGTCGGCAACCAGCAGCTTGGGCGCTTCCAGACCCCGATCCCGCAGCAGCTCTGTCCACGACTCGATGGACTCCCGATACCCCGAAGCGACCGCCAACACCTCCTTGTGCCCGTCGCTCATGGCCCCGACCACCACCAACAGCGCGGCCTTCTCCTTTTCCAAACCCGCTTTCACATACACCCCGTCCGCCCAGGCATATACCAGCTGCCGCTCATCCAGCCGACGCGTGCGCCACTGCGCATACTCCTGTTCCCACTGGGCGCGCAGGCTCTCGATTGAGGAAGCCGACAAGGGCGCCCCATCACCGAGCAACCCCCGAAGAGCAAGCTCGAAGTCTCCCTGCGCAAGCCCGTGCAGATACCGCTCCACCAGCACCTGGCCTACCTGGTCGGTCCGACGGTGAAACAGCGGCAGTATCCGACTCTCAAAGCGCTCCTCAAGACCCCGTATACGCGGACGACGAACCGTCACCGTCCCGGCACTCAAACTGACCCGCCGCTCCTTGCCATACCCGTTGCGATACCCCACCGGACCGTCCACTGAATCGCGACGCTCATGCTTCCCACGTCCAAGAAACTCCGTCACCTCCTCCTCCAGAACCCGTTGAATCAGCCCCTGAATATGACCTCGAACAAACTCCTCAAGCTTCTCCCAGGTGGGCATGGACGACGAAGCACCCTCTACCGTACACTTCCTCATGGCGACGCTCCTTCCTTCCGCCGGGATCCACCCGGCTCTCACGGTCTTCTCAAGGAAGGTTACGTCGCCTTCAGCTTTTTACACACCCTATGAGGGTACCTCCCTTT
>Ga0172365_10004033_pt1 | contig 10867 bp, 10 predicted proteins | sample LakKivSesite48cm_FD_114535 | JGI IMG/M metagenome (GOLD analysis project Ga0172365, IMG submission 114535) | Sediment microbial communities from Lake Kivu, Rwanda - Sediment site 48cm | ecosystem: Environmental > Aquatic > Freshwater > Lake > Sediment | place: Rwanda: Western Province, Lake... | reverse complement strand
GTTGGCGTATTCAACGGTACCATAAGCCGAGACCACGTCAAGCAGGTGAGCTCGGCTCGGCTCGACGATATACTCCGCAACTGCCTCGGCGATATAAAGTGCAGTCTGGCTCATACGATTTTCACGATTCCTGAAACCGCCTCAGTAAGGTTGACAATCCGACTGTACTGCAGCCGCCACTGGAGCGCATTGGAGATGGTGAGGTACCCAAGTACAGGTGGAGCTTGCATGATTTCATCAGCAAGCGCATTGTGAACAATCTCGTCACCTGGCAGGTTGCGATCAGCGAGAAAAGCCATGATATCGTCATGATTCCCATCTCGGGCGAGGATCTCAAGTATGCCACGCGTTGTCTGGTAATCGGCAGTACGACTCTTGTCAATGAACGCGCAACTCACGAAACTCAACGTGGCCGTTCCGTCTTGCTGGTTGTCACGCTTGTCATAGACGAACAACAGCAGGTTGTATCCAAGGCCGTACACTTTCTGTCTGGCGGAACGAAAGGGGCAGGATGACTGAGGCTGGCGGATGGAGGTAACCTTGATGTCTGTCTCGACCGAAGGCAGGTCAATCCCCAGCGCAGAACTGCCAATTTGCACCGTGTAGAGCGCGTCCAGTCTCTCTCGAAACTTGTGCTCGATGAACGTGCCAACGGCTTTTCCATCGGTAACGCCGAATAAATCTGGGTATGTGTGTTCCTCTGAACAGAAGACCTTTGCAGCGGCCATGAGACCCGACAGTGTCAATGGTTCTTTCAAGACAGACCCTCCAAGTCTCTGTTGAGCATCCACGTATGGGTATCCTGGTGTATGACTGATAGGTGGCCAGTTGTCAAGTACAGTGTAGCACAACTTGGTTACCTGTGCAATGCCTCACGCCTGGATGCGTGGCTCGCCGGAGGCTTTGACTTCTGGGCAAAGTCGCCTATACTGAGGCCAAGACCTCGGAGGTCTGTACCCTTGATACGTGGTTCTCAGGAGATACTGATGTCCTCATCCGGCAACGTCGCGTGCGCGCTTTCGTTCCTGGAGGCCCGATGAACCTCATCCAGGTGGACACGGCCAATCACCGCCAGGTCAGGCAGTTCCTGGAACTGCCCTTCCGCCTGTACCAGGGCTGTCCCCAGTGGGTACCGCCGCTGGCCCCCGAGGCGCGTCGCTATCTGGACCGGCGGCGACATCCGTTCTACCAGCACTCCGACGCGGCCTTCTTCCTGGTCGTGAACGGCGCTGGACGTCCGATAGGCCGCATTGGAGCGCTCGACAATGCCAACTACAACACCTTCAACCAGGAGCGCACCGCTTTCTTCTACCTGTTCGAGTGCGCAGACCATCGAGAGGCGGCCCAGGCGCTGTTCGACGCCGCGTTTCAGTGGGCCCGCGCGCGTGGGCTGAACAAGATGATCGGCCCGAAAGGCTTCACCGCACTCGACGGGATGGGCCTGCTGGTCAAGGGTTTCGAGCACCGCCCCGCCTTTGGCATCCCCTACAATCCGCCCTACTATCCGGCGCTGGTCGAGGCGGCTGGATTTGAAGGTGCGAGCGACGTGGTGTCAGGCTACCTGGATGCGCACGTGCAGTTCCCCGAGCGCATCCACCAGGTGGCGCGGCTCGTCGAGGAACGGCGTGGGCTGCGCGTGGCGCGCTTCAGGACACGGCGCGACCTGCGTGCCCTCGTCCCCCGGCTACAGGTGCTGTACAACGCTGCGCTCGAGGGGACCACCGGCAACGTTCCGCTCACCGACGACGAAGCACGCTCTCTCGCCGATCAACTGTTGTGGTTCGCCGACCCACGGCTGATCAAAATCGTGATGAAAGGGAATGAGCCGGTCGGTTTTCTGTTTGCCTATCCCGACGTCTCAGCAGCGGTCCAGCGCTGCAAGGGACGGTTCTTTCCCTTCGGTTGGATAGACCTGCTGCTCGAACTCCGGCGGACGAAATGGGTCAATATCAACGGTGCGGGGATGGTCGAAGGGTATCGCGGGGTGGGTGGGACGGCGCTATTATTCAGCGAGATCTATAAAAGCATCGCTGAGGGTGGCTTCGAATATGCCGATCTGGTGCAAATCGGCGTGGACAACGACAACATGCAGCGTGAGCTGCGCAAATTAGGGATTGACTTTTACAAGATGCACCGCTTGTACCAGCGCGCGCTGTAGGTGCTTGCGACTTCCACTGCCTGTCGGCAAACCCATGAATCGGGCGCTTGCCCCCAGGTACAACTTTGCTACAACAAGTCTTATGAGCTCAAACTCCTGCCGCCCACGCTCGACGAGATCACCAAGCGCTACCTGCTCTACGTCGCCGGCCAGGCCACCGTCAGCGCCGACGAACTGCGCAAGCGGCTGGTCAACGGCGGCGGTAGCCTGGACGACTTCACCGCGCGGGGCTACCTGGTCCGGCAGGGCCAGTGCCTGGCCGTCGCGACGCCGGGACAGCGGAGCGAGTTCCACGTCTTCGGATACGGCCTGCAGCAGGAGGACGTGGGATACTTTGCCGCGCCGTTCGCCCTCTCCTAGCGTCAGGCGGTCTCTAAAATCAATTGCCTTAGTTGAGTTTCGCTGTATAATACCCCGTGGACGCTTGTCGTTAAGGAGCCGATAAATGGGGAATGTACTGTCACGGCTAGATAACTGTCGGGATAGACTTCCCCACCAGGCTTGTAGTAAATGACTATAACTGGTAGTGGGAGGTGAACCATTATGACATTGACTCAAATCAAGGTTAAACTCGCTCCCGAAGGAAATCTGAATATCCCATCTATTATCACCCGAAAAGCCGGCTTCAGTCCTGATGAGGAGGCCATAATCGTCGTGACGGATGATGGTCTCCTTGTCTGCAGGGAGAAAAAGGCTCCTACTGCCGACGATGTACTTCAGACCTTGATCGCTTGTGGTGAAATCCAGCTCTCCGACCTGGGTGAGCATTTACAGGTAAACCTCGTGCCTGGCATCACGCTGGAAAGGGTGCATAAGGCTCTGGCTGGGGTTTCCGTTCCTATCGAGGAGATGATTCACGAGGAACGGGAGAAATATGCGGCATGATCTACTTTGTCCTAGATGCGTGTGCCCTGGCTCGTATTTACTTCCCGGACATTGGCACGCGGAATCTTTTGCAGATTTACGATTACCCCGGTAGCAAGATCTTCGTCCCTCACATCGCTTATTCTGAGACCATCTCTGTTCTCATCAGTGCCTTGAACCAACGTCTGATAGATGATAACCAATATCGGCTGACAAAGGCCGGACTCTCCAGCGACTTACTCAGTGGCAAGATTCTGTCTGTGGAGATCACAGACGTCCATATTTCTGCCAGCGAACGGTTGCTGGAAAAGCACAAACGCCAACCAGGCAAGATGAAACTTGGCGGGGCAGACACCTTATATCTGGCGCTGGCTCTGCAACTGGCGTCATCTCTTCAGCGCTTTGGTGGACGAGTTATCCTGGTAACTTCTGACAATGCGCTCTACAACGCTGCACTTGATGAATCTGACATCGAGGCTTTTCATTTCTGGACGTGTGATCTGGGCTGCCGGTGTGGCACGGTCTGGATTCCGATCAAGGGGTCTCTCCAGCCTCCCAAGCTCTCCAATACTTGTTCCTCCTGTGGCGCAACTTGCGAATCTTGCGGTGTGGAACGCTGCCCTTCCGGATATCAGGTGTCCTTCTGAGCTTAAAAGCCTACCACAAGTGTATGAGCGGACGCTTTGCCTTTCTTGTCGGCCTGATCACTCCCTGCCTCCTGCTTTTCCTGCTGGCATCCTGTGCCCCTGAGCCCGTGGGCGATCCAGCCACGCTCCCCACTCCAGCCACCCAAAGCGTTGCACCCACTCCCACCCCTTCCCTCCCTCCCACCCCTTCCCTCCCTTCCCTCCCTTCCCTCCCTTCCCTCCTTCCCCTCCCTTCCCTCCCTCCTACTCCTTCCCTTCCTATCACCCATACCATCCAGCCCGGCGACACACTCCTGGGCCTGGCCATGCAGTACGGCGTGCCAATGGCCGCCATCCAACTGCACAACGGGATGGGCGATTCCACCGTCGTGCACGTGGGCCAGGTGCTATCCATCCCCGCACAGGCTAGCTGGGAGGGAGCCGCCCCCTTCTGGGTCGTCCACGTCGTCGTCGCGGGCGAAACGCTGAGCGGCATCGCCCAGACCTACAGCCTGGACACTGGGAGGCTCCAGGCGATCAACGGTCTGACCGATGCCGACCAGATCCGCGCGGGCCAGGAACTTGTGCTGCCGCTGGATGCGCCGGCCGCGGCCCAGGCGCCAGAATACACTCCCACACCTGCCCCGCCCCCAACCCAACTTCCAGGTCCAACCACAGAACCTCCGGCTACGTCGCCCGCGCCGACCGCCGCGCCGGCCATCCCACCGCCCGCCGACGTGGCCGCCTGGCCCTACGAAACGGTGCGGCTGATCAACGCGGTGCGCGCCGGATACGGCCTGCCTCCCCTGGCATACAACGAGACGCTGGCGCGGGCCGCCCAGGGCCAGGCGAGCGACTGCGCCGCGCGCGGCTGGTGCAGCCACACCGGTTCTGACGGCTCCGACATCAAGACGCGCATCCTGCGCGCCGGGTACGTTCCCACCGGTTGGGCGGAATGTTGGGCGCAGCGCCAGACCCCGCAGGGCGCGGTGGACATCTGGATGGATGAGGTGCCGCCGGACGACCCACACCGGCGCACACTGCTCACCACGTGGCTGGCGGAGATCGGCGTGGGCGTGGCGCAGACCGACTGGGGCTATTACTTCATCGCCGACTTCGGCCGCCCGTAGCTCGTGGGAACTCGTGGGAACTCATAGGAACTCATAGCCGCTCTGATTGCTCGCAGTCCCTGCCGCTGGGGTACCTTATGTCGAGTGTGGCCCTGCAGTAGCTTGACGCATTGCCCCAGACAGGCTAGAATTTACTCCCATAGCGCCCTACAGAATGCCCCTGATGTTTGAGGAGAACACAATGAGTGACGTAGACCAGACGGTTCCAGACGCCGCAAAGCCTCTCTACCAGCCCGTCACCCTGGCGATTGTCGCCGAGTTGCGCAGCGTCGTCGGCGAACAGCACGTGATCTACGACGACCCGCCCGCCATGCTCGACTACACGCACGACGAGGTGGCCGGCGCCGAGCACGCCCATGCGCCGGAGGTCGTGGTCAAGCCGGCCAGCGCGGCCGAGATTGCGGGGGTCTTACGCCTGGCCAACCGCGAGCGCATTCCGGTCACGCCGCGCGGCGCTGGATCGGGGCTTTCGTGTGGCGCGGTACCGGTCTACGGCGGCATCCTGCTCTCGCTGGAGCACATGAACCACATCCTGGAGATTGACCGTGAGAATATGGTCGCCGTCGTCGAGCCGGGCGTGGTGACGAATGACATCAACGAGGCCGTCAAGGAGTATGGGCTTTTTTACGCGGGCTATCCGATGAGCGTGGAGATGTGCTTCATCGGCGGCAACGTGGCCGAGAACGCAGGCGGCGGCCGGGCTATCAAATACGGCGTCACCGGGCGCTACGTGCTGGGGTTGGAGGCGGTGCTGCCCACCGGCGAGATCGTGCAACTGGGCGGCAAGCGTGTCAAGGACGTCACTGGCTACGACCTTTTGCACCTGATGGTCGGCTCGGAGGGCACGTTAGGCATCTTCACCCGCATCACGCTCAAACTGCTGCCGCTGCCCACCGCCAGCGCGGTTCTGCTGGTGCCTTTTGCGGACGTGCCAGCTGCGATTCAGGCGGTGCCCCGCATCATGGTCCAGGGCCACATCATCCCCACGTCCGTCGAGTTCATGGACCGCCTGTCGGTGCAGGCCGCCTACGAGTACCTTGAAGAACGCCCACCCCACCCCGACGTCGGCGCCATGCTGCTGATCGAGGTGGATGGCTACAGCCGGGAGCAGGTCGAGGCGGAGTACAACGCCATCGTGGACCTGTGCCTGGAGCTGGGCGCGCTGGACGTCTACGTGGGCGACACGCCTGCTGCCGAGAGGCGGATGTGGCGCCCCCGCCAGAGCATGGCGGAGGCGTTCAAGGCCATCTGCCCCGTGCAGAGCCTCGAAGACATCGTCGTGCCCCTGGCCGAGATCCCGCCCCTGATGCCGGAACTGGAACGGCTGTCCCGCCAGTACGGCGTCTTGATCCCTTGCTATGGCCACGCCGGCGATGGCAACCTGCACGCCACGATCGTCAAGCGGCCGGAGACGACGATGGAGGAATGGCACACCGAACTGCCCGCAATCCTGGCAGACCTGTACCAGGCAGTCGGCCGGTTGGGCGGGACGATCAGCGGGGAACACGGCATCGGCTCGAAGCGCGCGCATTACCTGCCACTGGTGATGGACCCGGCACTGATCGCGCTCCAACGGCGCATCAAGCGCGCCTTCGACCCGCTGAACATCCTCAACCCAGGAAAAATCTTCCCCTGAGAGACCAGAAACCAGGTTTTTTCCTAAAAACCTGGTTTCTTTTGTGTCAGACAACCGTGTGTGTGTCGGCGACGGCGCGGAGCATCAGATATCCTCCCGAGGAAAGCCAGCCCACATCTCGCGACGGACAGCGTCAATCTCATCGGCCGCGGGAGCCGGTCCCAGGTCAGCACAGAGCCCCAGCAGTGACTTCCGTCTGATCGGTCGCCGTTGGAGCATGTCGCGCTCGATCTCCGGGGCAATCTGCTCGACCAGGCGGATCTTCTCCAACGGCGGTAACTGCCGGGCCAACGACATTACTTGTTCCAGGGTAATGGTTCCTGCTTCGCCCATTGCCGGTACCTCGCACTCAAGTTCTACATGCTTCAGTATATCAGTAAAGCAGAACGAAGTCAAGGCAATCAAGTTCCAGGCTACAATGCCCTTGCTCATGACGTCTTCAGGAACGGGAGCGGCGAGTCTTCAGGCAGTGCTAATCGCGGCAGACGCGAGGGTGGAAAGCCTCGTACCGATACTCCAGTTTGCGGGTACGGACGAGGCCCAAGAGGCGGGTTTCCACCGTGGCGCTGGCACTGACGACCAAGGGGACCGGCACAACCTGGCGTGGCCACTGCAAGACGACGAGGAACGTGTACGGGCCGCGCACGCTTTCCGCATCCTGAGCCGTGAGCAGCCAGGAGGCGCTGTCCTCGGCATAAAAGCCGTCTATACGGGGGCGCAGCGGCCCGACCTGGACGGTGCGCCCCACGCGGCCCAGGCCGGCTTCCACCTCGCCTGACTTGAGTTTGAGGCTCGGCTCGAAGGCTGCCTCTGTGGTGCGGCTGTCGGACCCGGTCACCTGCTCGGGGAAGATGTTGAACACGAGCGGCGGCTCACCCTGGCCAGGCCGGCCGACGCTGAGTTCGAGCGAGGCGCTGGCAATGCGGCTCGCTTCGGCGGGCTTGAAGGAACAAGGCACGCGCACCAGGCGGAAACTGTAGCGGGGCAGGAGCGCCCTGACGATTTCGTCCACTGCAGGATGCTTCTCCAGCGTGGCGACGTTCACGCAGGCCAGATCGCGTTGTGGCAACGCAACCTGGGGGCGGAAACGTTCAGCCTGTTCTCCTACGCTTGGGTCTTTGGCGGCCTTGGTAATCCGTGCCAGTTCGTCGTCACGAAAGTCGAGGACGAGTGCTGCAACGTCGTCCGTCCAATCGGGAAAGATGATGGTTTCGTTCATCGCTCCCTCCTCTTTTGTGCCTTCCATTGAGCGGTACTTCAGGCGTGCCAGTCGCCGGCGACGATGAAGGGCGCCCAATAGTAGGGATGGGGAAGTTCGTGGCGCAACGCAAGCATGGCCTCGCGCAGCGCTACGTCACGCTCGCTGCCAGCCTGGAGGCGAGTATAAAAGTCGCCCATCAACACCATCGTCGCTTCAGCGGAGACAGACCACAGGCTAAGCACGAGCGTGGCGGCGCCAGCCTGAAAGAAGGCGCGCATCAGGCCGTTAAGTTCATCGCCCGTTTCCAACCTCGCGCGGCCAGTGACGCAGGCAGACAGATTGACCAGCGATCCCGGCAGGTGTCCCTCGGCGATAACTCGTTCGGCAGTCAGCCGTCCCCCGGCCAGTTCCAGCCCCGACTGCATCGGCTCGCCCGGGACGAAAGCGCCGTGGCTGGAGACGTGGAGCACGCGGGCATCGGCTGCGGCCTGGAGGACCGCGTCGGGAGTGGCCTGGTGGCCTGTCCGGGCCTCGGCGCCGAAGAGCCCGGCTATGCCAATCGCCTCTCCCTCGAAGACTCCCCGCAGGTTGGGATCCTCCACGTAGCCAAAGGCGGTGATGGGCTGCGTGCCGCCCCGCTGCCGGCCCTGGGCGCGGGCAGCCACGCCCACACTGGGAGCATAGATGACAGGACAGTAAGAAACCAACGGTTCACTACGCCACAGCAGTGCATGCAGTGGCAGACGGTGAAACTGCCCTTCAGGGACGATGTACAGGCGGTGAGTGCGTTCCAAAAGGGGATCGAACTTCGAGGGCAGGAGCTGGCCGCTCAATTGCCGCCAAGAAGGTCTCATGGGCGCGGTGCATTCTTGTGGAAGTGAGAATATCTCTTCTTGGGCAGCCAACAGGAAGCCCGTCAGCCGCCCCTGATCCAGTGGCACCTCCTCCACGAGCGGTGTTTCGTCGCCAGCGGCCAGGGCAAAGACCAGCGTATTTTCTGGAAGAGTGTCAAAAGCCAGGAGCAATGTGCCCGCACCTTGCCGGTCTACAAAGTGCCGGATGTCGTCAAAGTCGGGCGGCCACCCCCGGCGCAGGTCCACGTAGTCGGCAAAGCCCGCCGCCTCCATCTGGTCATACAGGGCATTGAGAGCGGCACGAGCAGCATCGAGATCATGCCACAGGCGCGCCTGCTCGGCACCGGACGCGCGGGCTGCGGCGGAGCGGAGTGCGGCGCGGCGTTCGCGCAACTCCGCCTCCTGCTCCAGCCAGCGGACAGGCATCCCGGGCGGCGGAGCGAAAGCAGTCTCGGCCAGTTCTGCCAGGAAACGGCGGGACTTGCCCGCCTCAACCAATGCCAAACAACGATCGGGCTGTCCCAGGTTGAAGGTAGCCTCCACCGCCTGCCAATAGCTTACTATCACCTTGTCAAATCCTTTCCTCCCGAACGGCGAGTAGGCGTGTGAGGCAGCATTTTCTTCGATGAGACGTCGCCGGCCCTCAACATCGGCTTCCTCGAGCAGGGGGGCCAGCGCTGCGACAGCAGTACCGAATCCCTCAGCCGCAACCTGCCAGCGGCGATAGGCAGCACCTACACTGTCGCCGAAGGCGGCATGCCACACCACGCGGTCAGCAGTCAAAAGCCCCATGTTAGTAGCCACTACCAGGCAGCGCTCAGACCATGCCTCGGGGGTATAGATGGTGAGGGCCTTACCGTAGCACCCAATCGCGCGCGCCAGGTTCGCTCCTTGATCCCCCGTCAGTAGTCGGGAGTAAGCGTTGCCTAGATTGTTCTGCGTCATCGCATAATCCAAGGGGGCCGCCTCGGGGGTACGGAAGCGCAATGCTTCCTGGTAGCACTCAATCGCCCGCGCCAGGTTCGCCCCATGATCCGCCGTCAGCAAATCCGCGTAGACAATACCTAGATTGTTTTGCGTGGTAGCGTATTGGAAGGGAGTCGTCTCGGGGGTATAGGTAGTGAGCGCCTCCCGGTAGCACTCAAGCGCGCACGCCAGATTGGCTCCCCGATCCCCCGTCGGCAAGTTGTAGTAGGCGTTGCCCAGGCTTACTAGCACTGCGGCGCGAAAGGCCGGTTCTTCCCCTGGCGGAATGCGGTCCAGAACGCGCTGCCAGACACCGACAACTTGCCCTGCCAGGTGCAGATTGCGCTGTGCTTGTTGCTCCAGTCGCATCGCCTGTTGCACGGCATCCCGGAACTCCGCCGGGACATTCGCACTAGAACCCGCGCTGGCACCTGGTATTGTCCGCTTCAGTCGTTCCCGCAGTCTCATCGAGGCGTTGATGAAGGCTTGCAGTAGCGCCAGCAAGCGCTCGAGAGCGGGCATAGAGACCTCCGTTCAATGAGTGAATCGCGAATGGCGAACAGTGAAATTGTTTTATAGCATCTCGATTGGCAGCGGCTCGAAGCTCGTCCTTAGTGTCTGTATTTGCCCTGTCTCTGCAGCGCGGTAGCCGGACTCGATGATATCAATCACGTGCCGGGCGTGCTCCGCGTTGGCAATGGACGGCGCGCCGTCGCGCACCCAGTCCACGAGCTGCATCATGTCTTCAAACACGTGAGACTCCGGCATGTGGGCGTGCGCACCGACCACGTGTGGCTGGTGGTCATCTGGCAACTTGAGCTCCCGTTCTCCAAAACAGGTGCCGGTCACCGACCCCGCAGTACCATAAAAGTTCGGCTGGAACCCCAGAGTCACCCTGCCAGCCACGCTACCGTAGATAAACGCAAAGAGGGACTGCCCAAAGTCAATCAGGAGCATCGTGCTGTCGTCCATATCACACATGATCTTCTCGCCCTGGTACTCGCGCTCGGGAATCACGAGCCCTGACAAAGCGGTCACGCGCCGGGCCGCTCCCAGGATGCCGGTGAGGTTGTGCAGGCAATAGACGGTCACGTCGTATTGCGGGCCGCCGCCCGGCTTCCTGAAATACCAGCTCGGATTGACATCCGTCAGGACGTCCTGGCCGGTGCGGAACTCTTCGTTCATGTGGTAATCTCCAACCCCGGCCGTGCCCACTATGGCCCAAACCAGCCGGCCCAGTGCACCTTCCAGGATCAGTTTGCGAATGCGCCGATTGTGCGGGAACAGCATCATTCCTGGCGACGCAACAAGACGAACGCCTTTTTCTGCCGCGCGGGCGATCAGCCGGTTTGCCTCGTTCACTGTAGTCGTCATTGTCTTGTTGAAGTGAACGTGCTTGCCCGCCTCGACCGCCAGCATGCCCTGCTCGTAG
>Ga0172365_10004030_pt1 | contig 10874 bp, 10 predicted proteins | sample LakKivSesite48cm_FD_114535 | JGI IMG/M metagenome (GOLD analysis project Ga0172365, IMG submission 114535) | Sediment microbial communities from Lake Kivu, Rwanda - Sediment site 48cm | ecosystem: Environmental > Aquatic > Freshwater > Lake > Sediment | place: Rwanda: Western Province, Lake... | reverse complement strand
TGATGGCGCATCGTGGCGACCATCGAGTCGACCGAGAAGGGTAGGACTTTTGCTCTGAATGAAGTCATCGGAATCTTCGGATTTGGTGATATGTGACTTATAACCGTTTCACGGGCGCAGATGCGAGTTTCACGCCATTCGGCCGGATCCCCGGGATTGCCGTGGGTGCGGTCGACCTTCTGGCTTCACCACTCTCTTGTAGTAGTCACAGAGGTTCCTCACCGGGCACACCCGGCACCTGGGATTTCTCGCCAAGCATACGGTTCTCCCGAAGTTGATCAGGGCGAGGTGACCCGCAAGCCTCTGGTTCTCAGGTATGACCTCCTCCAAGCTCCGTCTTATTGATTCGTAGCTCGCCCCTGGATGCACGAGGCCCAGACGAGCGGATATCCTGGCTATATGCGTGTCAACAGGTACTGTGGGTACTCCAGCACAGAAGGCGAGGACTATGTCCGCGGTCTTCAGCCCGACTCCTCGTATGGAGGTGAGCTCGTCCCTGAGCGTGTGCGTATCCTTTGACAGCATCGTGCCCATGTTCCCATGGTAGTGTTTTACGATATGCTCAGCTGCGGCTCTGATTGACATTGCCTTCGACCTGTGCAGACCGGACACCCATATCTTGGATTCTATCGTCGCAAGTGGCACTCTGGTCAATGTGCCTGGCTTCAGGCGATGACCCCCCTTCAGCTCTCGCAGCGCGGCCCTCGCGTTCGCAACGTTCGTGTTCTGTGAGAGAATCGTGGCAACAAGTACCTCGAAGGGATCCATAACATCGAAGTCAGGCGGATTGTCACCGTACGAGCGGACTATTCTGGCGATGGCGACCGCAGCTTGTCTTGGCTTCAATGCCGGCGAAATGAAGAACAGATTTATGAGCGTTTTCGCAGGCAATTGGCATCAGACATGAACGAGGGAACGAATGAGAGCGAGGTCGACCAATCTAGTAAGTTGATGATCGCATCAGAAGCCGAGATAAGGGAGGGGCGGACCACAGACGCCTATTTCCTGTTCACGGAGCAGATTCTCAGAAGCAAGCGAGTGGATACGAGGGTCGTGATGGAGTTCTACGCCAGATCCTTCCCAGAGGGCAACTGGGGGATAGTCAGCGGCATCTACGAGGCGGTGAAGCTGTTGGAGGGCATGAGGCTCGATGTGCGAGCAATGGAGGAGGGCACGATGTTCCTGGCGGACAGGAACACCGTCGTGTATGAGCCCGTCCTTCAGGTCGAAGGATCTTACGTCGAGTTCGCCAAGTATGAGAACCCGATACTCGGCTTTCTTTGCACGATGTCTGGAGTCGCGACTAGGGCCGCGCGGCTGAGGATCGCAGCCAAGGACAAGACCCTCCTCAGCTTTGGGTCGAGAAGGGTTCATCCAGCTCTGGCCCCGGCGGTGGAATGGAGTGCGTTCATAGGAGGAGCTGATGCGGTCTCGAACGTCTTGGGCGCGGAGATGATCGGGGAGAAAGCGATCGGTACCATGCCCCATTCGCTCGTATTGGTGCTCGGGGATCAGGGCTCGGCATGGAAGGCATACGACGAAGTGCTACCCTTGGACATCCCGAGGATAGCCCTGATCGACACGCTGAGCGACGAGAAAGACGAGGCCATAATGGCCGCAGACATTCTGAAGGACAGACTTGAAGGTGTGAGGATAGATACGCCGGGCTCAAGGAGGGGGAACTTCAGGAAGATCATCGAAGAAGTGAGATGGGAGCTTGACATGCGCGGCAGACCCGACGTGAAGATCTACGTCTCGGGTGGGCTGGGCGAGAGCGACGTGGCCGGCTTGAGCGACATAGTGGACGGTTTTGGGGTGGGGACCTACCTGAGCGATGCCCCCTCGGTTGACTTCTGCGGCAAAATCGTGGAGATAGTGGGCGCAGATGGGACGAGGATTCCGAGAGCCAAACGAGGCGATATCTCCGGAATGAAGCAAGTTTACAGGGACTGGGATTCGATGCAGGATGTGGTTCAGCCGATGGCCAAGAGGGCTCCCAAGGGATACGAGCCCCTCTTGTCGGACATCCTGCGGAACGGGAAGCTGGTGCGGGACTTCCTGAGACCCCAAGAGATAAGGGAAAGGACGAAGCGAAGCCTTCAGAAGCTCAGCAGGCTGCAGCCCAAGCTCACGTGGAACGTCCCTGGGAAGTAGGAACTGACTCACCCTGCAAGTAGTGAATCGCGGACATCGCCGCCTTCGCTCCTTCTCCGGCCGAGACCACAAGTTGATTCCATTTCTGTGATGTGCACTCACCAGCCGCGAAGACACCCCTCTTCGATGTCATCATGCCATCGTCAACAACGATACAGCCGCTCCGGTCCTTCGTCACCTTGAAGATCGACGTGTTCGGATCGCGACCGATGTATTCGAAAATACCCTCAACCTTGATCTCGCGCTCGGCACGAGTCTGGACGTTCCGGACCACTATGCTCTCCAAGCTGTTTTCGCCGATGAGCTTGACCACTACGCTGTTCAGGACCATCTCAACCTTGGGATTTTTGTCCACGAGCTCTACGTTCGCCTTCTCAGCCCTGAATTTGTCCCTCCTGTGCACCAAGTATACTCTCGAGGCGATCCTCGACAAGTATGCGGACTCTTTGATCGCGCTGTCCCCGCCCCCGACAACTGCCACGGCCTTTTCCCTGAAGAACTCGGCGTCGCAGAAGGCACAGAAGGACAGACCGCGGCCCAGAAGTCTATCCTCGCCCTCAACCCCGAGCCTCTTGGGCGAAGAGCCAGTCGCCAGGATGACACAGCGAGTTCTGATCGGACCTGCGTTAGTCCCGACTTCCAGCTCGCCGTCACCAGAAATGGACAAGACCTCACCCCTGATCACGGTCGCATGGCAAAGTTGAAGCTGCTTCTCGAAGTTGGCGGCCAACTCGGGTCCGCTGATTCCTGGGAACCCTGCGTAGTTCTCGACCAGATGCGTGACCGCGATCTGGCCCCCCATTGTCCCTCTTTCGATCAGGGCGACCTTGTAACCAGCTCGGCCCAAATATATCGCCGAGGAAACTCCAGCAGCCCCTCCTCCGATGACAACCGCATCATAGTCCAGTCTGCTCAACTCCGCGACAAGGTGCCAGCCCTCTTTTAATTCTGTCATCCCAGCTGCCCCTAGCCGATAATCCTTATCTGGAAAGGCTCCGGCATCAATCCCATGAAGGACATCGAACTCAAGGTCGTGGACCTGTCTGCGCCAGAGGGGGCTCAATTGATAATAGGACAGGCACATTTCATCAAGACCGTCGAGGATCTGTATGAGACATTGATTGCTTCCTCTCCCTCAGCCAAGTTCGGCGTCGCCTTCTGCGAATCAAGTGGTCCGGCCTTGGTCAGGTCGGATGGGAACGATGAGGAGTTGGCTGTAGCTGCCTCTGAGATGGCCCTCAAGTTGTCCGCGGGCCATTCTTTTGTTGTTCTTCTCCGTGGCGTGTTTCCCATCAGCGTCCTGAACAGAATAAAGGGCACGGACGAGGTGGCCAGCATCTACTGCGCGACAGGCAACAAGGTGAAGATACTTGTGGCTGACATCGGCGAGGGCAGAGCCCTGTTGGGAGTGGCCGATGGGGTGAGATCCAGAGGGCTCGAGACGGAAAGTGACAAGCGCGAACGGAAGGAGTTTCTGAGGAAGATAGGATACAAGCGCTAGAAGAGCCCAAAAGAGGCCACGAATTCTTATATATTAGCAAAATAATCCGCCGGCTGATGGAAATCGCTGACAGGGCGGCCAAGCTTGTCTCCGTCCTGCTGTCCAACCCTGTGGTCGGAGCTTTCTTCGGATATACCATGGGAATCAGCGAGACCCAAGCGAATTGGGGGTACCCTGATCAGTGGATAGCCGTGCTGTCGGCGCTCTTCTTCGGGATATTTCCGTACATTGGGGCGTTCGTCTCCTACATGGCGGGGAGGACCGACATATACGTCTCGGATAGAGAGCAGAGGCCGGCCCTGTTCCTCATGGCGGTTCCGCCGATGATTTTCGGGGCGCTGTACTTCTACATCAAGGGCCTAAACATCCTTTCCGCGCTTCTGCTGTTGATGTTGGCTGAGAGCTTGATACTATTGGCCATCACTTTCAAGTGGAAGATCAGCCTCCACGTGTCCGGCTTGACCTTTCCGCTGACTTTCATGTGGGTTAAGGGCGGCATATCAGCGCTCATGGGCTTCCTGTTGTTGCCGTTGTTGATGTGGGCTAGGGTAAGAATGGGGGCGCATAGCTGGGCTCAAGTCATAACCAGTGCGGTTCTCAGCTGGTTCATGACATACTTTGGTGCTTCTGTCGTGCTCACGTCAGTCAGATGGACGTGAAGAGCTAGACTTCGACAATGACCTAGATTTCCTCAGTTCGACGCGTCGCGCTGCAGACAATACATCGCTAGGCGCTGGCTCAAGATCAAGCGCGTCACTGGCAAGTCTTAGCATGTCCTCCCCAGCTTCGGTCCGGACGACAACGATAACGCGGCCATCGGGTGCACCCAATTCCCCGATGGAGAGGTCCGCACAGCTGTTTTGGACGTTCAAGCAGAAGGAACAGCCGCGTCGCTTCGCAGCGCTGAAAAGGGGCAGCTCAAAGCGAAGGTCCCTACCATCGTCTAGGCCGATGCGGACTAAGCCTCTCTTGATGTTGACAGTTCTGACCTTCTCTGGGGAGATCTGCCGTTCACACAGCATGGCCGAGGCGATCTCTCTGTCCAGCTGAGAGCTGCAGAATAGCCCCACGATATACTTCAGGGACTTAGCGTACACCCTCGCTCTTGCCAAGACGTGACGGATTCCTTCGACGCAACATCCGACCCCGACGACGGCAAGCCTCTTCCCTTCTTTGAGCGGGTCGCGCAGGCGATAGAGGTGGCCTGAGGAGAAGTAGTTCGCTCCGCCCGCGGCCTCAACCTCCGCCCTTGAAGTCGCCAAATAGGAGACAGGGACGATCCCTTTGTCCATTCTGGACACAAGCACCCCGTCGACCGCGTCTCTGTCCAAGAGAGATGACAGCGCGGCGGTGGTCACGCCACATGTCTTGAACTTCGGTGGCTTCACCCTGGGCTCGGCCAACCAGATCCTTCTCGGCTCAAGCGTTGGCGGCTGGTTTATGACTGGGCAGACGGCAAGGCAGAGCCCACATGATATGCAGTCGCCGACTAGTTCCGCCTTGAGCGAGGAGATGCGGATGACATCGACCGGACATATGAGGGCGCACGCGCCACAGAGTCTACAGAGCCCCCTGGCCGTCACCAAGTCCTCAAGTTCCGAGAAGCTCTTGGGCATGGCTGTCACCGAGACGACAATCCGAAGAGCACTGTCGCGCTATCAGTCGTAGTCCGGGCCACCTCCTCCAAATCGATGTGTTTCACCTCCGCGATAGCGCGAGCGGCCACCCACACGTTCGAGGGCTCGTTTCTCTCGTCAGATGTGGGGCCCAAGACGGGTGAGTCACTTTCCAGCATGATCGCCTGAATGGGGAGTGCTTGAACGAGCTTCCTCTTCTGTTGGGATCTCACGATGGACGGCGGCACACTGAAGAAGTACCCGGCCCTTGCGCCTTCAAGGGCAGCAACCGCTCTACCATCGAACGCGTGGAGGACAGCCTTTTTCGTGCCCCATTCCCTCAGCAATCTGATAGCCTCCTTTCCCGCACCCCGCGAATGCACAACGACAGGCAGATCAAGTTGTGTTGCCAATCTGGCCAGTGAACAGAAATGCGACCTCTGAATTTGCCTCTCTTCTTCGCTCTTAGCGCGGTAGTAGTCGAGGCCTATCTCTGCGACTGCGACCAACCTGTCAGCGTTCCTCTTTATGAACTCCAAGCAGGGACTTGGACCTTCGGTTCGGACAAAGTCGGGGTGTATTCCCGCCGTCGCGCGCCAGAAGCTGTCCCGTTCTCGCAGCATCCTCTTGGATTCCTCCAAGTTCTGTGCGCCCTCGATGACCGCGATCACGTGCTGTGCCTGCGCTCTGCGGATTACATCGAGCCTGTCAGGGTCGAAGGAACTGTCTAGGAGATGGCAGTGCACATCGACGACGCTCTGGCCGGGAATTCCGCTCACTATCCCTCGCCCAGTTGGATTATCATGAGATTTCGGCTCAGTCGGCCCAACGGTATGATCGCCTCGCTGTCAGACCCCACGATTTGTCGCAGAGGTCTCAACTCGCCGGGATTCCGCGTCCCCACTGATGCTGACATCCTTCGAGGCAGCGAGCAAGATTCTATTAAATCATTCCCAGAAAAGCTTCTATTGGATATCTTTATAGACAGGAAAGAGGCCCGCTGGAGCGAGCGTTGGTGCGAAGAGTGGTCAGCAGACTGTATGTCCTGAGAAGGAAGAGTGGCAAGGGCAAGGTCTACTCAACTTTTTTCCTCTATTTACCCAGCAAGCTGATCAATGACTCGACCTTCCCTCTCAAGGAGAGGGACAAGATATCTGTGAGTATCAGGGGCGACGCCCTGTGGGCTGAGTCGATATCCAGAAAGAGGAAAAAGAAGAAATGAGTGCTGATTCGGTTGCCGATGACCTTCAGAAGGAGTCAGAGACCTCATCCCCCGTGAAGACGCTTCTCAGGCTGTGGCTGACGATCAGAAACCCACTCAAGGCCATGCGCCATGTCGCGTACGACCCAGACCTTCTGATAGTGTTGGTTATGTTCATGCTATTTGCGATCTACAGCCTGCCCGCGGCTTTCGTCGAAGTCTCTAGGATAGAACTGCCGGACCAAGTCATGCTCTACAATAGCCCGGAGGAGGCGATCGCGTACGGCAAGACGTTCACGATGGTCTCAGATTTCAGGACAGACGCGGCGAAGCTCTACTGGGGAGAGATCTTGATGTACTATGTGATAATGATCCTATCAGCTGCCTTAGTGCTCATCGTAGGCTCAAGGCTGTTGATGGGATCATTTCGCTTCAAGGAGATTCTCTCCGGAGTGACGTACAGCAGCGTCATCCTGCTCATCATCGGAATCCTCCAGATGGGACTCGTCCTGGTAGCACTCGGCGTTGAGGTGCCTTATCACACCGAGGGCAACTTGAGCTACATATCGTGGCCAGAGGACCAGATAGCTCTATTCAATACGAAGACGCTAAACGCGGCAGTCAATCTGACAACGCCAGGCATGGGAACTTCTGAGCTGTGGGACATTAACGTCTCTACAACTTTGGCCCAGGCGGGCGAAGCCGTCACCGTAGACACGATGCAGATAAGAGGGCGCTCTCTAGGGGGATCGGTAGTCGTCACATTCAGCAACGGCACTTCGACGGTAGTCGGGCCCGGCACGTTGATCAGCATTAGCACCTCTATGATCAGTTTCCAAGTCCAAGATAGCAGGACCTACGTGAAGGCCATCAACGGCTCGCTCATAGAACTGCAACAAGATGCGAACATGGGGTTCGAGCTGCAAATTGGAACGGATCGAGAGAAGTCAGTCATATCTAACGTGACCTGGCCCGGCACAAATGGACTACAGACGTGGGTAGCGCATAAACCGCAAATGGTCACAATTCTGCGGAATGTCTCAGCTCCGCAGGGACTCGTGAGCAACACGGTTTACGGGTACTGCAACATCACTATCGAAATCAAGGATGACGGGGCTGTGATGATCCAAGCGAATATGACGCTGCCCTACGAAGCCCAAACGGACAGTACTGTGGTCAAGTGGGTCGCGGAGTCAGTTCTGGCCCAACAGCTGTCTCTTGTGACCTACTTCAGCCGCGGAATGTCGGCGCAAATGGAGCAGCCAGCAATCAAGGGCGCCTTTCTTGCGATGTGGGCCATCAGCAGAGCATGGCAGTCCGTCGTGTTGATATGCCTGCTTAAGTCCTCCTATGAGGACACCTCTTGGCTGCGTGTGGTCGTCTTGGTTGCCGTTCAGCAATTCCTGTTATTCCAACTTGGGTTCTAGCAGCATAGCAGGATCAGGCGATCCGAGTCTGTTGTCGCGACTAGAGGTAGTGTTGGTACTCAACGCCGACAGCTGAGGGTCCGCCCGCTCGAGACTGCCTGAACCTCCATATCAGCGCGATAGCTATTGCGAGTGAAAGCGCTACCCCCACCAGTGAGAATATCACGTAGAGCTGGCTCGCGGTAAGGGGGAAACTCGTCATTCCTGAATTGCCGTATGCGTCTGAAGCTCTGACCACGACTGTATAGTCTCCGCCGGAATCGAAGAAACCCGTCTGCATTGTGCCCGTCCATGAGCCATCGGCGGACGGCTGCATGTCGATCACCTTCTTGGTCGATCCGACTGCGACCTCAACGGTCATCGTCCCTCCCATCACCACAGTGTCGTCCGGGTAGTACACGGTGCCGGTGAAACGAACTGTGTCGAACCCGACTTGAAATTCCGTCTTGTCGGCGCTTATGTCGACCCTCAGAGTGGCCTTGACTACGCTGATGATCCTTGAGAGATTGCCCTGATTCTCGCTAGGGTCTGTTGCATGGACGATGACGCTGTATACCCCCTCGGGCGCATCCTGTGGTATCCTGAGTGAGCCCCTCCAGGCCTGCGCCGTGGGGATAAATGAAAGAGAGGTACTGTAGGACTGTGTCCCGCCCAAGAATGAGATCGTGGCATTGACGGTCCCAGTCATGACCCTGTCGAATGAGGGATAGCGGACCACCACCTGAAAGGTGATGCTCGTGGTCCTCCTATATGACATGTTCAGATCAACTTGGCTCGCCACGTCTAGGGTTGCCGGCTCCACGGTGAACGGGACTGACATGTTGAGCACGTTCCCCGCGAGATCAGCACCGCTCAACACCAACTCCCAGCTTCCGACTGGGTCGCTTGGGGTGATCGTCGCTGACGCCCTCCACCTGTCCTCAGCCGAGTAATACCTCAGGCTCGAAACGTGCGAGGTGGTCCCATGCCTGGCTATGAGGCTGAATGTGCCCTGGTAGACCGGATTGTTGTCAGGGTACTTGAGGATAGCTGAGATGTTTATGGTCTGACTTCTCTGCACCACTTGTTCGAAGTCGAACTGCGCCTGTATGGATGCAGCAGTCACAGTGAAGTTCGTCGTGCCAGCTCCCGTGTTCGCCGAAGGGTCTGAGAGGGTGACGGTCACCACGTAGAGGCCTGTCGGCCAGTTGTCCAAGAGCTTTCGCTCGTAAGTCCAGAGACCTTGAGTTGAGCTGTAGGTCATGGACGTGCTGACGACTATGATCTGCGAGCCAGCCCTAATGTCAATCAGGAAGTTTGAGGCCGAGGGCACGGTCGTTCCGTTCCTGTACTTGGCCACTGCCGTAGCCCTCATGATCTGGGTTCTCATGTATTGCCTGGCGTCGGTCTGGACAGTGACTGTAAGCGGGGCGGGACCGACATTGAAAGTCAGATCGTCGTCGAACGAATAGGAAGCATAGTCTATTGTGCCCTGCACGACGATCTTGGCCTTGTATTGACCCAACGGCTGGCTCGCAGCGACCACGATGTTTGAGGACGCAAATCGACCGTCAGGAGAGTAGGCCGAAGTTGCGCCAGTGAGAAGCTGAAATGATGGTGGCGGCACTTTGTCAATCGTGAGCGTTACCGCACTCCCAGGTCGGGCGGCATAGCCAGTCACATTGAACGGGACGGTCCTGTTTGTCCGCGAAGGCAGCACACCCCATACGCCAAGATGGAACACGACCTCTCCCAATGGTTGTCTTGCTGAGACGTAGTACAGACCGGCGGTCATTTGGCTTGGCAGCACAACCACTTGTGAGAAGGAGCCATCTCCTAGGGTCGGCACTGTCGGATTTGAATAGATAATCTGGCCTGCCGTTGATCGTATTGTGAGATTGACTTGGCTGCTCTCTTTGAACTGCTTGCCATAGATCGTGATTGTGTCGCCAGCGTTCACTATTGGCTTCGAGATATTCAGCATGGGGGAGGCGTAGAGAGTGAAGTCGTCCACTGCAACTGTCCCATAAGTCCAAGGGGACGTCACGTTGAAGATGCCAAGAGTGACGGATACTCCGCCACTCCTGAAAGGGCTAGAGAAAGTCTTGCTGCTCAGAAGCCCCAAGGTACCTGTATCGTCTCTAGCAACGTAGATCTTGGCAGTATCATCATCCGTTGCATAGTAGACGTTGATCTCGTAGTAGTGCGTCGGGTCCATGAGGATCTGCGCACTTGTTGCATCTTCGTTACCGAAGCATGCTCTGAACAACCCGTCCTTGTTTCTCAAAATGACCAGGGTTACCGAGGGGCTGAAGAATTGTATTTTGGCAAGCGAAAGATTGCCTGTAGGTGCACCTCCCTGATGGTCTATGGCCTTGATCCAGAACCTGACACCCATCGTAGGTGCGTATCCGGTGAAACTCGCCGAGAGATAGGCCGGAGTACCCCCCAATGGGACTGTGCATTTCATGGCATGGGAAGGTGAATGGTAATTGACAAGGTCGTCTGCAACGTCACCTGTTGATCCGAATGGCGCTATGCCCGCCTCGAAGTTCACACTTTCCCTCGTAACAAGCGCGAACTGCGTCGCTGCCCTTGAGGACGGCAGAAGCAGTGACAGCAACACTACTGACGCGAGCACATAAGCAAAGGACAGGACTGACTTTGATGCTTTCAATGCGCCGGGCCCGATTTCCGGGATTAGTCTATATAAGAGTTACCGGAAAGCACACGCGTGTAAACGAACATGAACAGCTGCTCGCGCCCAGCTCATCTTTTCTTGTGTAAAACATCATAGGTCAACGGCGAGAGATGACCCATTGCCCTCGTTTATGACTGGAGGCTCAAGAGGATTGACGGGTAGAGACAATGGCTCTCACTTCGCATGACCCCTTGTTCTGCCGACCCTTCTTATGTAATCTTCGATCGACCTCCACTTCGCGGTTGGGCGCTTGTGCGGAACTGCGTTGTGAAGACGAGCTCTTATCGAACCGATC
>Ga0172365_10004029_pt1 | contig 10874 bp, 11 predicted proteins | sample LakKivSesite48cm_FD_114535 | JGI IMG/M metagenome (GOLD analysis project Ga0172365, IMG submission 114535) | Sediment microbial communities from Lake Kivu, Rwanda - Sediment site 48cm | ecosystem: Environmental > Aquatic > Freshwater > Lake > Sediment | place: Rwanda: Western Province, Lake... | reverse complement strand
CCGGATACGTTTGATCTCTCGCTTACTCAACTTGACCATCTCCTCTTCTGTCCGCCTCCTCCCGGATGGGGACATTTTACCTTGGCTGTTAATGGGGACATTTCTGCTTGGCTATCACAGGCCCAGATAGTTTCCTTGACTACATTTAACACATAAACTATAATAATAATGATCATTTTAGAAAGCGAAATGGATTCGCATCAATATGACCCAAATCGAAGCAGCGAGAAAAGGTTTCTTCACTCCCACTTTAAAAAAAATCAGCAAGCAGGAAGGCCTGCCGCCTGAAAAGTTGGCCGAGAAGGTCGGCCGAGGAGCCGTAGTAATTCCCTTCAACCCCCGTCATTCACCGGCCAGACCGGTCGGAATCGGGACCGGGGTACGGACGAAAGTCAATGTCAATCTCGGAACATCCAGAGATTTTCCTTACCTTGCCGAGGAATTGAAAAAGCTCAAGGTCTCGATCGAATATGGGGCTGACGCGGTGATGGACTTGAGCACGGGCGGAGACATAAGAAAGATCCGAAAAGCGATAATCAAACGCTCCCCCATGCCCCTGGGAACGGTTCCGATATACCAGGCCGCAGTCGAAGCCATAGAGCGCCGCGGCTCAATCGTGGAGATGACAGAGGACGACTTCTTCATGGCCGTCGAGAGCCAGGCTCTCGAAGGCGTGGATTTCATGACCATACATGCAGGCGTCACCCTCAAAGCCATAGAAAGGCTGAAAAAACAGAAGCGCGTAGCCGACGTCGTATCGCGCGGAGGTGCTTTTCACCTGGCCTGGATGCTTCATAACGGCCGGGAGAATCCTTTTTATGCCGACTTCGGCCGGCTGCTCAAAATAGCCCGGAAATACGACATTACGCTGAGTCTTGGCGACGGCCTTCGTCCCGGAGCCGTGGCCGATGCCACCGACCGGCCTCAAATAGAAGAATTATTGACACTTGGAGAACTCGTTAAGGAAGCCCGAAAAGCTGGTGTCCAGGTCATGGTCGAAGGTCCGGGTCACCTGCCTCTCGACCAGGTGGAAATGAATATGAAACTCGAGAAAAGCATCTGCGATGGAGCACCTTTTTACGTTCTGGGGCCCGTCGTAACCGATATAGCTCCCGGGTACGATCACATAGTATCGGCCATAGGAGGCGCCTTGGCCGCAGCCGCCGGAGCCGATTTCCTCTGTTACGTCACTCCGGCTGAGCATCTCGGCCTGCCCTCCGTCGAAGACGTTCGCGAAGGGGTCATCGCTTCAAAAATAGCCGCTCACGCCGCTGACATCGTCAAGAAAATACCCGGCGCTTTCGAACAGGACCTCGAAATGTCCAGAGCAAGAAAAAAGCTCGACTGGGAGGCACAAAGGCGAATGGCCATGGACAAGAAGAAATTCGATTCCGTCCGTAGACGGAGGAAAACACGGACCACCGCTTGCTCGATGTGCGGCGAGTTCTGCGCCTTGTTGATAGTAAACAAGTTTCTCAATCCAGATGACCATACTAATGCCGAACCTTCCTAAGAGGCTTCTTTTTGGAACCGCTGGCGTCCCCGACTCTTCTAATGGTTCTTCGACCGTCTCAGGCATCGAAAGAACGGCTGAGCTCGGCCTGGGATGCATGGAGATCGAGTTTGTCCGCGGGGTTCACATGGATTCGGAAACGGCCCTCAAGGTCCGGAGGACGGCCGAACGGCTGGGAATAAAGCTCAGCGCTCACGCCCCTTACTTCATAAACCTCAACTCCGAAGATCCGGGCAAGAGGATTCAGAGTCAGGAGCGCCTGCTCAAGTCGGCCAGGCGGGCGGCCGAATGCGGGGCCGGTTCGGTGGTTTTCCACGCCGGCTATTACGGCCGGTCCGCACCCGAAGAAGCCTATCGGACGATAAAAAACGAGCTTTCGGTCACGCTATCGATAATCAGACGCGAACGCCTGCCCATAACTCTGAGAATAGAAACCATGGGTAAGAAATCGCAGTTCGGGTCCCTCGATGAGGTTTTCTCCCTGTGCCGGGAAATCGAAGGACTCGAACCATGCCTTGATTTCTCTCATCTTCACGCCCGGAAAGGCCGGGAGAATTCATTTGGGGAATTCGAGCGCATCCTGGCCAAAACTGCCAAGAAACTCGGACCGGGGGCCTTAAAAAAACTCCATCTCCACATCGCCGGCATCCACTTCAGAGAATCGGGCGAGATCAAGCATCTGAATCTGGCCGAAGCCGACTTTCTCTATGAAGAGTGGCTCGAAGCTCTTTACTCGGCCGGAGCCGCCGGTCTGGTCATATGTGAAAGCCCGAACCTTGAGATCGACGCTCTTATGCTAAAGAATATGTATGATGGGTTGCAAGAAAAACAAAACGACTTCATCGCCCGAAATTCATATTAAGGGCGGGAAGATATGAAAGGAGAGGGATATGGTCGAAATCCGATTTCACGGCCGCGGCGGCCAGGGAACGGTCGTAGCTTCCAAGATACTCGCCGACGCCCTCGCAAATGAAGGCAACTGGGTCCAGGCCTACCCGGAATTCGGCGTCGAAAGGCGCGGCTCACCGGTCGTGGCTTACATCAGGATCGATTCCCGGCCGATCTACGACAAAAGCCGCATCTATACGCCTGATCACGTGGTCGTGGTCGACCCAACGCTCATCGAGGCCATAGACGTAACGGAAGGGCTCAAAACCGGCGGGACCATTATCATCAACAGCGACAAAAAACCGGAAGACTTTTCCTTCCGGGGGAAATTCAACGTCCGGACCATAAACGCAACGGACATCGCCGTGCGTCATAAGCTTGGTAACCTGGCGGCACCCATCGTCAATACCGCCATGTCCGGGGCTCTAGTCAAGATCCTCAATCTGGTCAAGTTCGAATCGCTCGAAAAAGCCATAAAAGAAGGGGTGCCGATCAAGCCCGAAGAAAACGTCCAGGCCGCCCGTGAAGCTTACGACATGGCTTGAAAGGAAGGAGGAAATGAAAAAGAAGAAAGCTCCAAAAATAGTCTTCACTTCCGTGGATGAAATGCCGATCATGGCCATGTCGACCGGCAGCCAAAGCCACAACCTGACCGGCGCCTGGCGAAACATCAAGCCGGTTATAAACCTCGAGGGCTGCATTCGCTGCGGCATCTGCTGGAAGTTTTGTCCGGAACCAAGCATAGAAATCGTAGACGAGTATCCGGTCATCGACTATGACTACTGTAAGGGATGCGGCATCTGTGCCGAGGAATGTCCGACCAAGTGCATAGTCATGGTGGAGGAAAAGAAATGAAAAAAGTCATTATGGGCAATCACGCCCTTTCCTACGGTGCAATGCTGTCCCGGGCTCAAGTCATCGCCGCCTACCCCATAACTCCTCAGACGCAAGTCGTCGAACTTTTGTCCGAGATGTGCGCCGACGGCACGCTGGACGCCAAGTTCGTCAAAGTCGAGTCGGAGCACTCGGCCATGGCTGCCAGCATCGGCGCTTCTGCCGCCGGCGCCAGGGCTTTCACGGCCACCTCGGCTCAGGGGCTGGCTCTGATGCACGAAATGCTCCACTGGGCCTCAGGCGGCAGACACCCGGTCGTCCTGGGCAACATAAACAGGGCTCTCGCCCCGGGTTGGAGCATATGGACTGATCAAAACGACAGCCTCTCGCAACGAGACACCGGCTGGATGCAGTATTATTGTTCGTCGAATCAGGAAGTCCTCGACACGGTCATCCAGGCTTTCAAAGTATCCGAAGCTCTGATGATTCCCTCTATGGTCGTCCTGGATGCTTTCGTTCTGTCCCATACATATGAGGTCGCCGATATCCCCTCTCAGGAAGCCGTCGACGCTTATTTGCCGCCTTTCAAGCCTGAAATGAGGCTTACCCCCTCGGATCCTCATGCTTTCGGCGGTCTGACTTCACCGGAACACTATTTCGAATTCCGTTACAAGCTTCAAAAGGACATGGAAAAGGCGCCCGATCTGATTGAGAAAACCGGGATTGAATTCGAAAAAGCCTTCGGCCGGAAACTGGGCCTCGTCGACGAATACCTGACCGACGACGCCGAACTAATCCTGGTCACTTCCGGGACGGTCGGCCTGACAGCCAGGGTGGCCATCGATGCCCTCCGCAAAGAAGGGATCAAAGCCGGCAACCTAAGAATGCGCGTTTTCCGCCCCTTCCCCTTCAAAACCGTCCGCAACATTCTAAAAAAGGCAGCCCGGGTGGCCGTCATCGACCGGAACGTTTCCTACGGTCATCACGGCATCTTCTACGAGGAAGTCAAATCCGCTCTGTACGGCAAGGGAAAGGGACCGGTCGTCCACGGCTTTATCACCGGACTCGGCGGCCGGGATGTCACCGTCGATTTCATAAAAGACATCGCCGCTCAGGCCCTGGCCAAAAAAAAGGCCGACGCGGAAATCGTCTGGATCGGAGTGAAGATATGAAAAAACCAAATAAAATGACCATGACGCTGCCGGCCGAAGAACTGATGAGCAGTGGCCACCTGGCCTGCCAGGGATGCGGAGCCGCTTTGGCCATGCGCTACGCGCTCAAGGCCCTCGGGCAGAAAACCGTGGTTTGCATTCCCGCCTGCTGCTGGTCGGTCATCGATGGCCCATATCCCTATTCCTCGCTCGACGTGCCCGTTTATCACTGTGCCTTCGAGACGGCCGCTTCTACGGCCACGGGTGTCAAGGCCGGGCTCGAAATGATGGGTGATACCGAGACTACCGTAGTGGCCTGGGCCGGCGACGGCGGAACGTTCGACATCGGAATCCAGGCTTTGTCCGGGGCGGCCGAGAGAAACGATGACATAATTTACGTCTGCTATGACAATGAAGCCTATATGAATACCGGCATTCAAAGGAGCTCGGCGACTCCTTACGGAGCCTGGACGACAACGACTCCCGTCAAGCATTTCAAAGACAGGCCGAAAAAGGACATGGTCGGCATTATGGCCGCTCACCATATCCCTTACATAGCTACGGCCAACATCGCCTACCCCGAGGACATGTTCAGGAAGATGAAGAAGGCCAAGGACATCAGGGGGACGAGGTTTTTCCACGTGTATTCTCCCTGCCCGGTCGGCTGGAAAAGCAGGCCTGAGGACACGATCAAGCTGGGCCGGCTGGCCGTCCAGACGACTTATTTCCCGCTTTATGAAATTGAATACGGTGAAAAGCTGACTTTAAACGTCAAGATCAAAGAAAGAAAGCCGATAGACGAATACATGAGATTGCAGGGACGTTTCAGGCATCTGCAAGAAGATCAGATAGCTGCGATCCAGGCCGAAATCGACGCCAGGTGGCAAAAGCTGCTGAGCCGGGCGGGTTGAATTCCGGTCGGTCCCGGATATTTTTCAATTTGACAAGGCCGCGAGGATTATTTGATAATTTTTTCGACTTTTGATGTCTGAACTTTCCTTCACGGCGGTAAAGACGGTCCAGGAGGAAGGATTGCCTGCTTCTTCGCCGGCCGACGGGCTTCCTTTTTGGCTGTTTTATGTCTTGGTCTGTGCCATCCTATTGCTTCTGGCTTTCATCTTCCTCCGTAACAGGGACCTGCGCTTCAAAATGAATATGTTTTTCTCTGGAGCCCGGCGCAGGATGCAGGCCGCCAGATTAAAGACCAAAATAAAGCGTGAAAAAGAAAAAAGGCGTCTTCTATTCATCGAGGTCGGCAAAAAGGCCTGGCTCGAGCACCTGGAAGTAAAAGGAACCGAGCAGGAATACCGGGCCCTGGCCGGCCTCGAAGACAAACTTGCCGGCCTGCAAAAGGAATGGCAGGAGAGTTTTGCCAGGCTTGAAAACTTGAACCGACGGCGTGAGACCGAAGCCCACGATTTTCTGATCAAGCTCGAAGATTTATATAAGGAACAAACTCCGCTCAAGGAACAAATAAAGGACGTTCGGAACCGCCGCAAGGAACTCGTCCAGGCTATCCGGGGTGCCGAAAAGGAAATGCAAGCCGAACGGGCCCGGGCCGGGTTGCGCGGAGAAGAACTGAAAAACGAGGATCACCAACCGGAGCTGTTCCCCGGGCACTATGACCATGACCAGGACAAACAGGCCCGGCCGGCTCTTCCGGAACATCTGGCCGGCATGGAATCGAGCGTGATCGAACTGCGTGAACGCAGGGCCGGCATGGAGCGAAGCCTGGCTGGACTCAAGACCGCCCTGGCCTCGGTCAACGAAAATATTCAGAAGGTGGAAACCGAACGGCGTCAGGCTCTGAACAATACTGATAAGGAAATTCAAGACGCAACTCAGGTCAAGGAATCGATCCAGAAAACAATTCTCCTGACTAGGCGCAGGTTGGAACCTTTTTGGGAGGCGGTCGGCAAAGCGCTGGAAAACAATCGCCTTCCCCGGGAAGACCTTTATATTTATTACATCCAGTTCGACGAGATGGAAAGGAAGCTTCGCGAACTCAAGGAAGAGCTGGAGGAAATCTCCTGATTCCGGCGTTGAACCTAGCTAGTGTACAGTCGAGTTCGCATGTATCTGCCCGATGAGGGCATCGTGTTCGCGGGGGATCTGACTTTCAACGATCGTCAGCCGTACTTAGAGGACGGTTATCCCCAGGAGTGGAAGCGCGCCTTGACGGAATTCGGATCGATGAAGATATCCGTGGCCGTGTCTCGTGAACTCCTCGTCGATCAGGCGCATGAGCGTCAGCTTAAATTCGTCCTCGCGCGAGGGGCAGTAATAGAATGATGAGCGCGACAGATCGAGAAGCTCACATTGACTAACGACGGGAATAATCGAATGTTCGGGTTCGATCTCTCGCGCTTATTTACGACAAGAGCGACTTAGATCTTCGATTCCAACTCAACCTTGAGCTGGCCGATCTGTCGGCAGAGTTCTGCTTAAATCTCGTCTCGCGCCTCCTCCTGCTGCGGCCGCCGGTTGGAAAACACCTCGGGAAGGACCTCCAAAAAATCCTGGCGCGATTGCCGGATCTGGTGGGGATGAAATCCAGACTCCGAACCGATTTGGGCGATCGTCTTCTTCACCTTGATCGAATCCAACGCAACTTTGGCGTTAAAGACCGCCTCGTACTGTTTCCTCATGCCGATCACATACCTATTTATGAAGATATGACAGACCGAAATGCACCTTCGCCCCTATCCAGTCTTTGGGGACCAGCTCAGGTAAATAAAATAGAACTTAGGTTAAAAAAGCTTTATTTATTGGGAGAAGTTCTTAAGCAAGCCGAGCTGAGGCGAGTCGGACTACGTTCGGCTCAGAGCGAGAACGCATGCCAACGCCAAGTGAGATGAGTCTGCCCCTCCTATTAAAACAAACCTAATTTAATCCCTACCCTTATCGAATACCCACTCAGCTCTAATCTCGCTTTTCTTATCCCGGCTGGCCATCGAAGATCGATATCCGGAGGTCTCTCCCAGATTTCCAGCTGGTTATGCCCAAGTCCAGTCCACTCGTCGAACATCGAGAAATAATAAAGAAATCCGATAGTCGAATATTTCAGCCCGAAGTTATTTTCCCAATCCATTACGCCTTTGAAGTTTCTAATTCTGACAAAGCTACCGCGCATATCTATTACTAAAGCCAGATTCCTCAGAAGAGCATATTCCAGACTTGCGCCGGCGTGAAAGCCGAGAGAAGACTTGGCCTGTGTTTTGCAGTCAATCTTTTCCACATAGACGCCGCCGGCCGGATAGAACTGCTCATAACTCCGGTACACTGACATCTTTCCTGAATAGTGGCCGATTCCTGCATTGACGAAAACAGTCCGCCTGGCCCCCGCGTTTATGGAATAATAGAAGTTGAAAATCAGCGGTGACGAAGCCGTGAACTCCGGCCTGTAAGTCCAGGTAGTGACTTGTGGACCGAATGCCCCCACATATGTATAAGTGAGCGAGCTTTCATTCTCCCTGTGAATGGAAGAAAACGTCGAAATGCCGAGCCCCAGCCGCGGGGACAGGTCGAGCCTCAGTTCGGCCTCCCAACTGGCATAGGTATTGCGCAACGGTACGAGCTTTCCCTCGACATAACTCCGGTTGGGATCGTTATTCGGGTTGTCTTTTCTCAGATATTCAATGACTCGGTTATTGTTGATGCTATTCAGAACTTTATTGATATCCCCGACGTTCAAAATCCCCGGCCCGCCGGACAATTTGAAGCTGACTCTCGGGAACCGTTCCTCAGAAGCCATGGACAGATTGGCCCCGAAAACGGTCAACAAGAGGAATATGCCAATCCTTTTCATTCCCTACCTATCATCATGTGTATCATCAACGAGAAGCATCGAAAAAGCAAGGGAATTCCTGTCGGGCGGAATATTCGGCCGGGGGAAGACGTATCTTGCTCATTTGGAACCTGTTCATCTTAGCCGAGAGGCCATCGAGAAAGGCAGGCTTTCTCTCAATACTGCGGAACGTAAACTTGGACGATACCCGAATATGCATCGCCTATAGGATTCGCTACCTTGACGCGGTAAAAATAGAACGTGTCACCCGCGACATCGCTATCATAGTGAGAAACATAGTCCTGGCCGAGCTCGGCGATCTGGGTCCATAGAGATTCCCATTCGGACTTCCTCTCGATGTAGAAGTGCTCTTCATTGTTCGACATGTCCGTCCACGCGAGTTGCACCGCGCCCTGCCCCCAGTCCCAGAAAGCATTGAGTCCGGACGCAGGCTGGGGAGAGCCGATTGGGATCGTAGCGCTCACCTCATTGGCGAAGCCCGAGAGACTGGCCATATTGTAGGCCCTGAGCTTGTAGAAAAAGGTTTGACCGGCTACAGCGGTCCAATCCTCAACGAAGGTCTGGTTAGCATCTGCGCTTTTGAGATAGGCATGGTCCGGCATTCCCGGGGCTTTTCTCTGAACCTCGAATCCGATCTCGTTGGTGGAATTGTCGGTCCAAGTCAACTTGATCGTCGTCCAGCCGGTCGGAACCGCCCCCAGGTTTCCCGGCGCACTGGGGCCTTCGGGATCAAAGATGACTTTATAGGCATTGACCCGGCCGTTGGAAACGCACTTATTGTTGAGGGACGCAAGGAAATCGACATTGGCCATCAATCTCGACTTCAGCTGGGAATACGTGATCGGCGGGCATTTCCCGATGGCGAGCGCCGCCACTCCGGCCACATGAGGCGTGGCCATAGATGTTCCGGCACTATACCCATAAGTACCGCCGATGATCGTGCTATAGATATCCTTAATGGTACCATCGCCTGTTCCTCCAGGCGCTCCCATGTCAACGCTTGTCTTTCCATAGTGAGAAAAAGGCGACAAATTGTCGTTGTGGTCAGTAGACAACACAGCCAGCACATTGTTCAGGTTATAAGAAGCCGGATATACGGGTTTATCATCGTTGTCATACCACTCCATCCCCCACTGATAATTGCCTGCAGCAGCGACAAAAAGGACCCCTTTGGACTGCGCTCTGTTAATTGCATTATAAAGCGATTGAGAATAGGAGTCTTTACCCCCACTACCCCAACTTGCGTTGATTACTCTGGCGTTCATGTCTTTCGCATAATCTATCGCGTTTATGGCGCTGGCAATGTCAATACCGGGACCGGGCCCGCACCTCAAGGCCATGAGCTTTACTGTCCAGCATACTCCGGCTACGCCTTCTCTGTTGTTGTTCGCCTTCACCCCGATTGTCCCCGCAACATGCGTTCCATGGCGATAAGTGTCCATCGGATCGTTGTCCCCGGAATAGAAATCCCATCCCTGGTAGTCGTCGATATAACCGTTGCCGTCGTCATCGATACTGTTGCCGGGGATCTCGTTTGTATTTATCCAGATGTTGTCCTGCAGGTCCGTGTGGTTATATTGAATGCCGGTATCTAATACGGCTACGACGACATCCGGGCTCCCCGTGAAAACGTCCCAAGCCTCGGGCGCGTCAATATCGGCATCAACTGTGCCACCGGTCTGGCCGATGTTCCGCATCCCCCATAGCTTAGGAAAATGTTCATCGTCTGGGATAACACAGAGGTGAAGTATTCCGTTCTTATCAGCGTATTCCACATTCGCGTTCGTTTTAAGAAGGGATATGGCCGCTTCAGTGCCGATGAATTCGGGAACCCTTAGATGAAAAAGGTAGGGATCTCCTGGAAACGATAACGAAGAGGCAGCATAAGCATTCCATTCGCGGGCGGCGATTTCCTTTTTCTGATACGTGATGACCTTCCCCTGAACTGAATCAATAGCTGCCTGGATAGGATGCTTACCGGTGTCTTCTTTGAATTTGACCAAGACTTCGTTAGGAACGAATTTCTCGTGTTCGGCGGCTTGATCGTTTGTCGCTCCCGTAAAGAAACATAAAGAAATTAAGAAAACAAAAACTAATCCCACTGACACAAACCACTTTTTCATTTCTCCCCCCAATTCATAATTTCTTAAAGGAGAAAACCGGCGCCGACAGGCAGTTAAATCATATCAACCACCTCCTCGCTTAAAAATCAGCAGAAAAGTCGAAGACATTTTGAGCAATCCCTATTCACTTACAAGTAGGATAACCGAAAAAAAAAAATGCATGTCAAGCTGAATTATCGATTTGTCAAAGGGACGCGAGGCTTATGGTCTAAGAGTTTCATTTCCGTTATTCATGAGGATCACCCCGCGGAGGACCCGAGCCTACCGGAATGCCTCGAGCTTCGCGGCCGCCCTGTTCCTGGAATACATGGAACGCAAGTTCCCCTTCAGGATCCGGGCCATCCAGATCGATGGTGGCTCGGAGTTCAAGCAGCACTTCGAGGAGGCCTGCCGGACACACGGCATCCGGCTGTTCATCATTCCGCCTCGAAGCCCGAAGCTGCAGGGGTATGTCGAGAGTGCCAACAAGACCCATCGGGTCGAGTTCTACGAAGTCGAGGATATCGCCCTCAGCATGGAGGAACATAATAAACAACTTGAAGCCTGGGACAGGACCT
>Ga0172365_10004024_pt1 | contig 10883 bp, 14 predicted proteins | sample LakKivSesite48cm_FD_114535 | JGI IMG/M metagenome (GOLD analysis project Ga0172365, IMG submission 114535) | Sediment microbial communities from Lake Kivu, Rwanda - Sediment site 48cm | ecosystem: Environmental > Aquatic > Freshwater > Lake > Sediment | place: Rwanda: Western Province, Lake... | reverse complement strand
GCCCGTCCGCCGCTCGGGCGTTCTGTCCCGACAGGTACTGCTCGACCGCGCTCCGGGCCGTCCCGGCCGCCCCCGTGACCACCTCGAGACCCGCGGCGCTCAGGGTCTGGAAGGCGTTCGGGCCGCAGCTCCCCGTCAGGACGACCTTGGCCCCTTTCGAGGCCACGAGCTGGCCGGCCTGGATCCCCGCTCCTCCCGAGGCCTCGATAAAAGGATTCGCGACGGGTTCGAAAGCCATCGTATCGGTATCGACGATCAGGAAGTAAGAGCAGCGCCCGAAACGGGGATCGAGGGGATCGTCCAAGTTCGGCGATGTCGCGGTTACGGCGATCTTCATGTTTTCCGGCCTTCCATTTCGCGGATCCTGGCTTCGACCGAGGCCAGCTCCTCCTTGAGATCATGGGCCTCCGCCTTCAGGAAACCGAGCTCCTGTTCGGGGGTCAGCGCGGCAGCTCCCCACGGGTCATAGGGCGTCGGGAAGCCGGGCATCGGGAACCCCGGGGCCGGCGGATAGGGCACCCGGCCCTGGGCCCAGGCGCCGTTCATGGCCGGCGTCGGCCAGGTCCCGGACCTCAGGTACTCGGCGCAGGGGCCGAGTCCGGAAGGGGACCTCCCCTCCCAGCCCGGCGAATACCCGAAGCGCATCCAGCCCGGCAGGCCGGTCATTTCGTACATCCGGCGGTGCCTATTTCTCATCTTTCTTAGTCCCTTTCGGATCCTTCTTCAGCTCCGTCAGCCGCTCTTTGACGCGGGCCAACTCGGCTTCGAGGAACCTGACCTCATCGGCCAGGGCCGCTTCCTCCTCAGCTTTGGGCATGGCCCAAGCTCCCGGGGGGGGGCCGTAGGGCACGGCGGGCGGATAGCCCCAAGAGCCCCATGCGCCCGGATGGAGGAACCGGCGCCCCCGGCCCATTCCCAGACCGCGGCCGAATCCGCGGCCGAGCCCGAGGCCCCGGCCGAATCCACGACCGAGACCCATCCCGGGCGCTGGATACATGTACCCGGGGGCCCCGTAGCCGGAGCAATAGCCGAATCCCCGGCCTGTCCGCGGTCCGGCGCCCCAAGGTCCCGTGCGATCACCTGCTGGCATGATGTTATTCTCCTTTTATAGATTTTTTACTTAACGGCATTTTTCGCACAATCCCAGGAACTCGATGTTATGGTCCTGGATGACGAAGTTGTATTTCTTGGCCAGCGCGTCCTCGGTTTTTTTCACGAGCTCGAGCTCTTCCTGGACGAAATCCCGATAATTGACGATCGATCCGCAGCGGGTGCAGATGAGGTGGTGATGATGGTCTTTGGGATTGTCGCTCCGAAGCTCGTAGCGGCCCTGGCCGTCGCCCGACGTGACCTTCTGAACGAGACCCAGGCGGTGGAGCAGTTCCAGGGTGCGGTAGACGGTCGCCAGCCCGAGGCCGGGAAAGGACGGCTGGAGCGCCGCGTAGATGTCCTTGGCGCTGAGATGGCTGCGGGCCCGGCTGAGAAGGTCGAGGATGGACTCCCGGGGCGCCGTCCAGCGGCAGACGTTCGCCCGGAACTGATGATGCCACTGGTGCCTACCATACATGAGAAGTCTCCGAGGTCTTATTGATAACCATTATCATTATCAATATAGGCCGGTGATCGGGCTTTGTCAAGGGGAAAAGGATCTTTTTTTCGGTTCAGGATCAGTTTAGCTCGGCCGCCCGGCGGACCATCGATGCGAGGCCCGGTGGGGCCGGGACCCTCAGCGGGACCTGAGAAAGACAATGCGCTGCCGGCCTGTCTCCGGGTCCTCGACGAAGAGGTCGACATACGGCGGCGACCAGACGGCGCCGGCGGCGAGCGGACCGTCGGCTCGGTACTGGCCGGCCCGCTTTCCGGTCCTGATCTCGAGCGCCGTCACGTCCGGGGAGGCCGAGGAAACGAGGACCAACGACCCGGCGGCAGCGAGGGGGTATACGACCCGCGAAGGGACGCTCTCCCAGGCCAGGATCGAACCTCCTCGAGCGGAGAGAAAATAGACGACGCTGTTCGAGGCCGGGACGGCGACAGTGCCGTCCCCGACGACGGCCGGGTGGAGGGGCGCGCCTTGGAGACGGCGCCGCCACTTCGCCTTGCCTGTCGCGACCTTCAGAGAGTAGAACCACCTGCCCTCGGTGCCGAAATAGACCCGTCCCGATGAGACCGCAGGTTTGGCGGCGATCGCCCCGGCGGCGGCGAATTCCCAGGCCATCCCGCCACCGGCGTCGAAGGCCCGCAGACGGTTCCCCTCGACCCGGAGGAGCAACGTCTCCGGGTGGGCCTGGACGGATCCGGCGGCGGGGGCGGATCGAAGCGCTGATCCCCCCTCCTCCGCCGGGCCGGGACGGCGCCAAAGCACGCTCCCGGCGGGAACGACGACCTCCGTGAGAAACCCGTCATCTGTAGCGACGCTGACGACACCATCGTAGGCTTGAGGCTGGCCAACGACATGACCTTCGATCGCCAGGGAGCCAACCTCGACGAGCGGGAAGCGCAGGGGGAAAGGATCGACGAGGGGCCGCCGGGACGGGACAGCGCAGCCCGCTAGCGTCAAACCGAAAAGGACGATCGCTGTGGAGCGGCGGCGCAGGATCATTTGCCGCGGCTCGACGATTCCCAGACGACCCGGTAGCGGGTCAATACGAGGACGCCGGTATCCTCGTCCTCCTTGAAACGGTACATCTTCCCGGCGGCGAACTTCTGCGGAGCCGCGGCGAGCCAGACCCGGGCGTCGTAACCGCCGTCGGAGTCGAAGACGTCATAGGCCGTGAGCTTTTTCCCGCCCTCTTCTTTCACTTCGTTCGTCGTCACCCAGAGGTTTCCCGCGTCGTCGCAGAACATCCGTTCGGTGACCGTCTTGACGTCCGGCCAGGGCATGCTTTCATAAAGCTCCCGGGTGGTCGCGTTGCGGCTCATCCTGGCCAGGAACTCCTCTTTGTCCGCGGCGGTCACCGGGACGCGCTCGTAAGGACGGTCGATCTTGCGGAAGAGCCGGCCCTCGGCATCATAGACCTCGATGAGATAGGCGCTGTTCAGGCAATGATAGATCCGCCGGAACCTCTCATCGCCGGCGAAGACGGAGCCCGGCGATTGGGGCACGCGCCCGCCCGTGGTGACCGATCCTCCGCCCGCGAGGGACCTCGTGATCCTCTTGCTCGCGGGGAGGACGAACTCGCCCCAGGACTTGAGCTCCTTTCCCTCGAAGTCATAGGTTTTGAGAAAGAGCTTCGAGTCGAACCCCCGGCCCGATGCGAAGGTCTGGACGACAAAGCCGTCGTCGAGGATGAGGTGCGGGACGGAGAGATTGTCGGCCCATTGGTAGCTGGTGAGGAAATCCCCGTCGGGGCTGAAGAACGATGTCCGCTGGGCCTGGAAATCTGTGACGAGGAGACGGCCGTCGGGGCAGAAGCCGAGGAAGAAGGCCTGGACGAACTCGCCCGGGCCCTGTCCCTCGCCGCCGATATTGCGGAGAAACCGCCCGTTTTCGTCGAAGGCTTTGATCACGCCATCCGATGATTCATAGATGTAGACGCGGTTCCGGCCGTCGACAGCGAAATTGCCGGGCTTGAGGACCGCTCCGGGCCCCGTTTCCTCGCCGCCGAAAGCGATCTCTTCTTCGAACCGGAGCGACTTTTCGGGATGCAGAGGAAGGGGAGGATTGTGAACGAGGATCACGCCGTCGACGGTCTCCGTCCGGACGCCGGCTTTGCCTCGGCCGTTCGCCCCCTTCCGGCAGGAGCAGACAACGAGGACGGCCGCGATCATGGCAACGATAAGGACGCCTTTCTTTCTCACCTGGATCTCCCTTCGACCTTCCCCATCCGGGACCAAGGTTAGCCCCACCGCAGGATGGAGTCAAGGACATCAGGCCGCGATTTTGCGCCTGGACGGCGAACCTGCTATCATTCCCGGCTGAGAGCCGGGCATGGTCAACTACATCCTGCTGTACAAGATCCGCCGCATCGTCAAGAAGATCCTCAAGGACAAGATCGCCGACGACGAGATCGCGACGACGCCGAAGTCCTGCATCGGCTGCCTGGCCGACGACATCAGCTGGGAAGTCTACTACCTGTTCAAGGAGCGCGAGGACAAGGACTCGCCCGAGCCGCCCGCCGAAAGCTGAGCCCTAGGATTTCTTCGGCTTCTCCCCGCCTTCGCCGGCCCCCTCCCCCGCTTTCCCGTCCCGGAGCCGCGCCTTCAGGCCCTCCCACCACTCGATCCGCTTGCGGATCTCCTTCTCGAAGCCGAGGGGACCCGGCTCGTAGAAGCGCTTGTTTTTCAGCCGCTCCGGCATGGTCTCCATGTCCGTCGTCTCGGAGGCGCTGTCGTGGGCGTACTGGTATTCCTTGCCGTAGCCGATCTCCTTCATGAGCGAGGTCACGGCGTTGCGGATCTGCAGGGGCACCGGCTCGTGGGGGCTCCGCTCGACCTCCCTCTGGACGGCGCCGTAGGCCGTATAGATCCGGTTGCTCTTGGGCGCCGCCGCGAGATAGACGCAGGCTTCGGCCAGGGCCAGCTCCCCTTCCGGCGAGCCCAGGAAGTCGTAGGCTTCTTTGGCGTGCAGGGTCAGGGCCAGGGCCTGGGGGTCGGCCAGGCCGATGTCCTCGGAGGCGAAACGGACCATGCGCCGGGCGACATACAGCGGATCCTCGCCCGCGGCCAGCATCCGGACGAGCCAGTAGAGCGCCGCGTCGACGTCGCTGTTGCGCAGGCTCTTGTGGAGAGCCGAGATGAGGTTGAAATGCTCCTCGCCCGACTTGTCGTAGAGGAGCGTCCGCTTCTGCAGGGCCTCCTGGACGTTCTCCATGGTGATGGTCTTCGTCCGGGCCAGCCCGGCGGCGATCTCCAGCGTGTTGAGGGCCCGGCGGGCGTCGCCGTTGGCGAAGTCGATGAGCATGTCGAGCGCCCCCGCGTCGATGGCCAGGCCCGCGGCGCCGAGGCCGCGGTCCTTGTCGTCGAGGGCGTCCCGGATGATCCGGCCGAGCGCGTCCCGGTCGAGCTCCTTCAGGACCAGCACCCGGGTCCGCGACAGGAGCGGGGCGATGACCTCGAACGACGGGTTCTCGGTGGTCGAGCCGAAGAGGATGATGTCCCCCTTCTCGACGTAGGGCAGAAAGGCCGCCTGCTGGGCCTTGTTGAAGCGGTGGATCTCGTCGATGAACAGGATCATGGGCTTGCCGAAGAGCTTCCTTTGCTGCTCGGCCCGGGCCATGAACTCCTTGACCTCCTTGATCCCCGACAGGACGGCGCTGAAGAGCTCGAAGGGCAGGTCGAAGTGGCGGGCCAGCATCATGCCCAGGGTCGTCTTGCCCGAGCCCGGCGGGCCCCAGAAGATGATGGAGACGAGCCGGTTCGATCCGATGAGCTCGGAGAGGAGCTTGCCCTGGCCCAGGATGTGGTCCTGGCCGTAAACGCGGTCGAAGGTCCGCGGCCGCATCCTCTCGGCGAGCGGCGTGTGCGTCTCCTTGACGCGGTCCTTCTTGCGGGCCTCCATGGGCGTCACCGGGTCCGGATTATATCATATCCGGGCGCCCCTCCGGGCCCCTCCGAGCCTTGACCCGGGCCCCCGGAAGATGCTATCTTGGGCCTCCGGAAGCCGTGAAAAAAGAAGACACAGGGAAGCTCGTCTATAAGGTCGACGAGGTCTGCCGCCTGACGGGCATCGACGAGGCCACCCTGGCGGCCTGGGAGGAGGAGTACCCCTTCCTCAGCGCCGGCCTGACCGGGAGCGGCGAGAAGTTCTTCCGCCGCCAGGACGTGGACATGATCGCCCGCATCCGGGAGCTCACGGACGGCAACACGCTGACCAAGGCGGGCATCAAGCGGCGGATCGAGGACGAGTTCGGCCTGGCCCGCTCCGGCTCCGTCCCCCCGGAGAAGATGCGCAAGGCCCTCAACAACGTCCGGGACGAGCTTCAGGACATCGTCTCTTCGCTCGGCCGCAGGAAAAGGCGGTAATTCACTCTGATTCTGCTATAATAGGTGGCCCTGGTCCGGGACGTGGCGCAGCCTGGTAGCGCACATGCTTGGGGTGCATGGGGTCGGCGGTTCGAATCCGCCCGTCCCGACCATCTTTTCCCCCGATCGAGCCGCTCCGGAGCGAACCGGAGCGTCAGGAGAAGCCGCATGACCGCGATGAAGAAAGACAAGAGCACGGAAGACCTCAAGGCCCGGGCCATCGCCCTGACCGGCCTCGTCGCCTATCAGGACGGCGCGATCGTCAGCCGCGAGATCGTCAGCCAGCCGACCGGCACCGTGACGGCCTTCGCCTTCGATAAGGGCGAGCAGCTCAGCGAGCACACGGCCCCCTTCGATGCCCTGGTCATCGACCTCGACGGCGAAACCGACATCGCGATCGGCGGGAAGTCCAACCGGATCAGGCCCGGCGAGATGATCATCATGCCGGCCGGCGTGCCCCACGCCCTGAAGGCCGTGACGCGCTTCAAGATGCTCCTGGTGATGATCAAGAAGCCCGCGTGAAGACCTCAGCCGCGGCGGCGCGTCCGGGTCGGGTCCGGCCGGTCCTCCTCCTGACCAACGACGACGGCTTCTACCGCGAGACGATCCAGGCGCTTTTCCGCGAGCTCCGGCCCGTCGGCACGACCTATATCGTGGCCCCGGACCGGGAGCGCAGCGCCTGCTCCCTGGCCGTCACGCTGCGGCGGCCCCTGCGGGCTCAGAAGATCAAGCCCCGGGTTTGGGCGGTCGAAGGGACGCCGGTCGACTGCATCTATTTCGCCCTTCAGAAGTTCCTGCCGCGACGGCCCGACCTCATCATCTCGGGCATGAATCCGGGCCCGAACCTGGGCCAGCAGGACATCAACTACTCGGGAACGGTGGCCGGCGCGATCCAGGGGACGTTCCACGGCATCCCCTCGATCGCCGTCTCGCTCCTCCCCGACGCCAAAGGCCGTTTCGATCTGAAACACGCCGCGGGGATCGTCCGGACGATCGCGGCCGACGTCCTCGCCCACGGACTGCCCGCCGGGACGGCCCTCAACGTCAACATCCCGCCCCGGCCGATCAAGGGCGTCAAGATCACCCGCCTCGGCTGGAAGTTCTACGACCCGGAGATCATCGAGAAGACCGACCCGCGCGACGCTTCTTATTACTGGATCGGCACGGGCACGCCGCGCCGGGTCGGCGACGCCGGCACCGACGTCATGGCCGCCCACGCCGGCTACATCTCGCTGACGCCCCTCCACACCGACATGACCGCCCCGCACGCCCTGCGCTCGAAGGGCCTGCGCCGCATCGCCTCGGCCGTTAATTCGTTAGGCCGTTAATCAGGACGGTGTCACCGTTTTCGACGGCGGTGGCGCACATATTCGATCGCGATGGGCACGGTCGAGATGGCGATGATGGCGATGATGGCCAGGGAGTAATTGTTCTTGACGAGCGGGATGTTGCCGAAGAAGTAGCCCGCCCCCGTGAGCATGAGGACCCAGCCGACGCCGCCGATGACGTTGAACGAAAGAAAGCGGCCGTAGGACATCCGCCCGACGCCGGCGACGAGGGGCGCGAACGAGCGGACGATGGGCACGAACCGGGCGATGATGATGGTCTTGCCGCCGTGCTTCTCGTAGAAGGCGTGGGTGCGGTCCAGGTATTCCTTCTTGAAGAACCGGGCGTTCTCGTTGCGGAAGACCTTCGGGCCGAGGCGGTGGCCGACCCAGTAGTTGACGGTATCGCCGATGACGGCCGCGGCGGAGAGGAGCAGGAGAAGCAGGCGGATGTCGAGGGCCTTGAGGGCGGCGAAGGTCCCGGCCGCGAACAGCAGCGAGTCCCCGGGCAGGAACGGCATGATGACGAAGCCCGTCTCGATGAAGATGACGACGAAGAGGATGGCGTAGGTCCAGATCCCGTACTGCTGGATGATGGCGCTCAGGTAGCGGTCGAGGTGAAGCGCGACGTCGACGATCTTCTTGAGGAATTCCATGAGCCCCCTACTATACAGGGGGCCGGCGGGGGATGCAAACGTGCTAAGATAGCCTCATGGCGACGAGAACGCGGAAACGGGAGCTCGTGGACAAGGCCCTCGACCGCCTCTCCCCGCTCGAGACCTGCTGCACGCTCTGCCCGCGCGAGTGCCGCGTCGACCGGACCAAGGTCGCCGACGGCACCTGCCGGACGGGGCGGCTGGCCGCGGTCTCCCATGCCCTGCTCCACTTCGGCGAGGAGCCGGTGATCAGCGGCCCGGCCGGCTCGGGAACGGTCTTCTTCACCGGCTGCAACCTCAAGTGCCTGTTCTGCCAGAACTACCAGCTGAGCTGGCTCCTCGAGGGCGAGCCCGTCTCCGACGACGCGCTGGCCGCGATGATGCTCGGCCTCCAGGCCCAGGGCGCCCACAACATCAACCTCGTCTCGCCGAGCCACGTCGTCCTGGCCGTCCTTCGGGCCCTCCGGCTGGCCCTGGACCGCGGCCTCGAGGTCCCCCTCGTCTGGAACTCCAACGGGTACGACAGCCTCGAGGTCATCCGGGCCCTCGAGGGGATCGTCGACGTCTACCTCCCGGACCTGAAGTACCGCTCCCCCGCCCTGTCCAAGCGCTACTCGTCCGCGGCGGACTATTTCGACCGGGCCTCTCTCGCGATCCGGGAGATGTCGCTCCAGCAGCCGGCTCTCGACCTCGGACCCGGCGGCACGGCCCGGCGCGGCCTCGTCGTCCGCCATCTCATCCTGCCGGGAGCGGTCGACGACACGCTGGTCCTGCTCAAATGGATGCGGGAGAACCTGTCGCCGTTCATCGGATTGAGCCTGATGAGCCAGTATCACGCCTGTTTCAAGGCGCCGGAGGAGATCCGCCGCCCGGTCTCTCCCGAGGAATACCGCCGGGCGGCCGACGAGGCCCTGGCCCTCGGCTTCGACCACCTCTTCCTGCAGCCGGAGCCTTTCCGGCCAGACGAGCACCTCGTCCCGGATTTCCGGAAAGACAAACCCTTCCGCTGGAAGTGACGGCGCTACGGCTGAGGGGTCCTCGCCCGCGGCAGCCGCGACGCGGGGATCCCCAGCGCGGCCGCGATCTCCCGGATCTTGGCCTGGACGGCCTCGACGCCGGCCGGACCCATGCGCAGGAGCTGCTTCTGGGCCGGGTCGAGGCCCTCGAGGGCGGGGTCCGTCATGGCGAAGCTCAAGACCTTCTGCTCCAGCCTGATCGGGCCTTCGACAATAGGAGTTCCGAGGAGCGCGCCCATGGCCCGGACGAGAGTATCGTCGAAATCGACGCCGGGATAGCCGAGCTCGTCGTAGGCTTCCTTGACGAGCGGCTTGACCGCCCGGTAGAGGCGGGCGGCCGCGGCCGCGTCGAGCGACCGCACGGCCCGGATGACCGGTTCATACCGCATGTACGACGCCGGGTCGACCGTCGTGCCGCCCCGCGTCCGGATGACCCGGAAGACGCCTTCCGGCTCGAAGAAATCGATGTGCGGCTTGGGGCTGAGCCCGTTGGCGACGTTGTCGACCGAGACGACGAACTTGCGGACGAGGTCCTTCGTGAGCAGCCATTTGGCGAAATCGGCGTCCTTCGACAAGGCCGCGGCGAACTCGCGGACGGACGGGTCGCTCTCGCCGAGCCCGACGGCCGGGAAGATCAGCGGCTCGCCGGGGCCGCCCGGCGTCGCTTCGGTCTCGGCCGGCGTGACGGCCGCCGCGGCCGGGGCCGGCTCGGCCGGCGGGAGGGGCTTCTTCAGGAAGACGAAATAGACGACCGCGGCGGCGGCCGCCAGCACGGCCAGGACCGAGAGGGCCAGCCCCCAGACCTTCTTCGGTTCCTCTCCCGGCTCCGGCTCCGGCTCGTGATCGAGATGAAGCTCGTCCATGCGCCCTCCGCTCATCTGACGGTCCGGATGTCGATCCGCCCGTCGGAGGCCTTGAGGATGATGTTCGGCCCGCCCTGGCCGATCCACCCCTTGACCGTGGAAACGGGCAACTTGACGCCCAGGTCGAAATCGCTCCGGACCTCGCCCCGTGGGGCGTCGGCCTCGACGATGGCCCCGGCGCCCTGTTCGAGACGCAGGATGATGTCGCCCCGGCGCGAGGTGATCGTGATCGAGTCGCTGTCGCGGAGGTCCAGGACCTCGATGTCGGCGTCGCCGGTCCCGATCGTGGCGTCGACCTTGCCCGAGTAGTTGATGACGGTCAGGCTGCCCGCGTCGAGCGAGGCCTGGATGCGGCCGAAGACATCGGAGATCTTGAGGTCCCCTTCGCTGATCCGGATGCCGGCGAGGGAGACATCGGCGGGGACCCGGACCTCGTAGTTCACGACCGGCGGCGTCCCCGGACCCTCGAAGGTCGGCGTCCGGACGAGCAGGCCGTCGCGGATCTCGCGGATCTCGACGTTGGGCCGCGTTCCGCGGTCCCGCGAGATCCGGGCCGAGCTGGGCCGCCCGGACGGCTCCGCGGCGCTCCGGGCGATGATCTCGGCCCTCTCCTCGTTCCAGCCGGTGATCTCGACGCTGCCGTAGTCGTTCTCCAGGGAGAGCGTCGAGCCCGGGGCGAATTCGACCGTCTCCCGGACCTCGTTCGGCTCCAGCGTGGACCGCGAGCCCGACGATTCGGGGATCGTCCGCCAGCCGCCGCCTTCGCCGGCGTCCGGAAGGATGATGCAGGCCGCCGCCAAGGCCAGCGCGGCGACCGGGACCGTCAGCTTGACCAAGCGTATTGTCATCGTGGCTCCTCCCCTCGAAGGACGCCCTTATTATACTCCAAACGCCAAACGATCAGCCGAAGCGGCCCGTGATGTAATCCTCCGTCCGCCGGTCGCGGGGGTTGGTGAAGATCCGGCTCGTCTCCCCGATCTCGACGAGCTCGCCGAGGAGGAAATAGCCCGTGACGTCCGAGACGCGGGCGGCCTGCTGCATGTTGTGGGTGACGATGACGAT
>Ga0172365_10004023_pt1 | contig 10883 bp, 12 predicted proteins | sample LakKivSesite48cm_FD_114535 | JGI IMG/M metagenome (GOLD analysis project Ga0172365, IMG submission 114535) | Sediment microbial communities from Lake Kivu, Rwanda - Sediment site 48cm | ecosystem: Environmental > Aquatic > Freshwater > Lake > Sediment | place: Rwanda: Western Province, Lake... | reverse complement strand
GGAGGGCGGTGGGACCGTGCGTGACGCCCTCCGACTGAAGTCGGGGGCTACGATATGCCAAGCCATCTGAAGCTGGCTGGGTCTGTGGCTGCGTCGCGTGCACACATAATTCGTTCATGACCAATCGCCGCGACCACCCGGTCATGCACATCAGCCGGAAGCCTCCTGAGATCACGCCGGGCTGAGGGCATCAGCCGCACTACGTACGCCATCTCACGACCGCTCGGCGCGTGCCCGTCGTCGCCTCGGCGTTGCCCTGTTCCTCGCCTGCTGCGCAGCCCGGCTTTTCAGATAGTCATCAAGCGAGATGGCTTCGCCCGGCTCTGCCAGTGCCTCGTCGGCTTTCTTATTCCAGTAGCGATCTTCCATCGCTTCGATGTCGGCAATCTCGTCCGCGGGTATCATGCCGATCTCGATGCCGCTGATCGTAACGAGCACCCGCTCACCGTCAGCCACAAGCCGCACCGCCTCTTCAAGGGTGTTTGCACGCGTCATCGTCTCGGTCCTCCAATCCGTTGTCAACCGAGCCTCTCGCCCTTCCACCCATCCCTCAGCTGCCCGGCGTGATGCAGTTCACGTCGCGGTTGTCGTTTTCCTTCGTACCGGCCTCCGCGTCGCCTTCCCTGTCTCATGTGGCCGATAGGTTACAATTCGAAGCGATTTGCCCACTTGTGAGGCTTCCTTCACGGCGCTACGGAATATCCTGCCGATCTCGTCAACGATTGGCCCGTCGAAGAATCGTTCCCCACAGTTTTCACATACCTTCGCGGGTACGTCGTGGATGAGCACCGTCACCTGCTTGTCTTCATCGTCCATGGTGAACGTGACGTTTTTATCCACAAGCTCGCCTTTGCCGCACATGCCGCACATGGCGGTCTCCTTTCATTGCCCGCCTCTGCGGAGGAAGGCCGTGATGATGTAGCAAATGTCCGCATCATCGCGGCGGAACACGACGCGCAGACGACGCCCTGACACTTGGCCCTCCATGACATACACCGGCCCCGGAGTATCCTCCGCGACTTCGATGACCGTTCCCTGCTCAATCACCCCCCGGATGTCGTCGTCAGTTATGCCACGCTGAAGGGCGCGTTTCGCCGCGTGTTCCGTGTAGACGATGCCTGCGCAACGCATCCGCGCGTCCGTTCGCTCTGACTCGATTACTCGACGACGAGGCTCGCGCTCTCACCGAGTGAGCCGTTCACCCTTCCACCCATCCCTCAGCTTCGTCGCCAAGTCCGGCCAGGCCTTGGGGATGAGCCTGTCCATCTCCCGCGCCATGCCGAGATTGCCGATGCCCGGCGTGATGCAATTCACGTCGCCGACGACGTTGGCCGCCGCGTTCGCCCACATCATGTCCTTGCGCCGGAGATACGACCAGAGAAAGCCCGCCGAGAACGAGTCGCCGCAGCCGGTGGTGTCAATCACCGTCCCAAGGTTCGCCGCCGGCCAGGCGACGCCGTGCACGCCGTCAGCCCGGCGATATGCGAGCACCGACCCCTGCGGGCCAAGCGTGATCATCACTCCTTTCGGACCGGCGCCGAGCAGTTCGGCGGCAGCCCTGAGGTAGTCCTCTGTGCCTCTCACCGGACGAGCGAGAAGCTGCTCGACCTCGAATTCGTTCATCTGCACCGTCCTCGCGTGGGCGAGGTAATCTCGCCAGTCCGGCAGCCCGACGAACTTCCGGTTCCCTTCCGGCGTCCATTCGGTGATCTTGTTGTGGATGTCGAGGTGCAGATGTCCCTTTGCGCGCCTGCCGAGGCTCTGGAACGCCTCAAGGTTCATCTCTCTGCCCGTGATGAAGTTGACGAGGATCGCGTCGCACTCTGCGGCAAGCTCGATCTGTTCGGGCGCAAGCGGCGGCGCCACGTTTTCCATGTGCTCGGTGCGTGCGGTGACGCTCGTGTAGACAAGTTGCACGTGCGCGTTCTTCCGGTCGGCCATGCGGCGCAATCCGTCGGACACGACGCCCTTGTACGTGCCGTAGAGCTTCAGCACGTCGTCGTAGCGGTCATATCCCACCTGCGCGATGGGCACAAGGTGCGTGGCGTCGTCAATGAGCGACTCCAGCGCCGCGACGTTGTACGTGATGCCGCCGAACGATTGCTTCCGCTCGCCGAGGTGGGTGACGATCTCATCGTAGACAATCGTGCCGAGAATGGCGATTTTCATGCTTCAATCCGCGCCCCCTGCGTGAGGCGACCTCGCTGAGTTGTTCAAGATGCCGCATCGTGCCGCCAAGGGCCACGGCGGCAAAGTGCGTGCGCAAGAGAGAACTATCGTGGTCCCCGGAGCAGGGCTCGAACCTGCGACCTAGTGCTTAGAAGGCACTTGCTCTATCCTGTTGAGCTATCCGGGGACGGGATGCGCAACGGTCAGCCTGCGGTTTCAATCCACGCCCCCCGCGTGGGGGCGACCAGTTCTAATAAAATCGGAGAAGACCCTGCTTCACGCAATACCCGGTCGCTGCCGCCGCCGATGGTGAGGCTGAACGGCTGGGTTCATCCGCAGCTGAGGGCGCGCACTTCACTCAGGGAATAGCACGCTGATGCTCTCGCGGTTGTGGATCCGCCGGATAGCCTCGCCCAAGAGCGGCGCGATGGAGAGCACGTGAACCTTCCCGGTGAGCGGCTCCGGCTGCGTCTCCACGCTGTCGGTGATGATTAGCTCGCGCAGGACGCTTTCGTTGATCCGGTTCACCACTCCGTTTGTCAGCACCCCGTGCGTCACCGCAGCATACACTTCCTCCGCGCCAAGTTCGAGGAGCGCCTCGGCCACGGAGATGAGCGTGCTGCCTGAGATGGTGAAATCGTCCACGATGAGCGCGGTCTTCCCGCGCACGTGGCCGATGATCTCCACGAAGTGAGCCTTCTCGTCGTGCGCGACTCGCTCCTTCTCGGCGATTGCGACCGGCGCGTTGAGGAACTTTGCGAATTTCCGCGCCTGCTTGGCGAAGCCGATGTCGGGCGATACGACGACAAGGTTCTCGAAATTCCGTCCTCTGATGTGCTCGCAGATGACCGGCAGCGCGTACAGGTCATCCACGGGAATCCGGAAGAAGCCGGATACCTGCGGGCTGTGCAGGTCGAGCGTGACCACGCGGTCGGCCCCGGCCATCTCGATAGCTTCGGCGCAGACGCGCCCCCGGATGGAGACGCGCGGCTCGTCCTTCTTGTCGCCCTTGGCGTAGCTGAAGTAGGGCATGACGACGGTGATCTTTTCCGCGCTCGCTCGGTGAAACGCATCAATCCAGAAGAGCAGTTCCATGAAGTTGTCGTTCGTGGGGAACGCCGTGGACTGGACGAGATAGACCGCGCGGCCCCGGACGTTTTCGAGGATGCGCACGAAGATGTTGCCCTCGGAGAAGCGGATCACCTCGTTTCGCCCCACAGGGACGCCGATATACTCGCAGATGGCGTGAGTCAGACGCGGGCTGCCGCTCCCCCCGAAGACAAGGAGCTCCTCAGTGGTGTGGTGCATGGTTTTCGGTTCGGTATGTGGTGGAGTGCTCGTCTCATGGCCCATAAGGCAGGATAGTGCGCACTTGAGAAGGCCGCGCCGGACGCCAGCGCGCCCCGTGCATCGGTGTGCAGGAATACATCAGCCGTACAGAGACTTTAACACTTTTCTCATCGAGGGTCAATTGACGGAGGACCGAGACAATCCTTGACCTTATGGCGCGGTCATGGCACATTCAAGCTCGTCTCCACGAGGCAGGTACCTCCGCCAGAAAGCCAAGCCTGTGCTCACTCGCGCCGATGTCGCGCACGTCCTGTTCTTCGACATGCGGGAATCGAGAGCCTGCGCCACGTGCGCCGTGTGCTCAATCCCATGACGAAGCATCCGGCAAACCCCGTGCTTCGCCCCGGCCCTTCAGGTGCAAGGATGCGGAGAGATGATCGGCAGGAGGGACGCGAGGAGGATCGCCTCCAGAGAAGCGCGCTACTCTCTTTGAGTGTCTTTCATCGCCCGCGCAATTTCGCGGCCTGCATCGCGCCTGGCGATTGCCTCGCGCTTGTCATGCTCGGCCTTGCCTTTTGCCAGCGCAAGCTCCACCTTGGCCTTGCCGCGTGTGAAATAGAGCGCAAGCGGCACGAGCGTCAGCCCCTTTTCCTCGACGCGACCCATGAGCCGCCATATCTCCCGCTTGTGGAGCAAGAGCTTGCGCGGGCGCTCCGGGTCGTGGTTGAAGCGGTTGCCGTGATCGTACGGGCTGATGTGCATCCCATAGAGCACCACCTCTCCGTCCTGCACGCGGGCGTAGCTGTCCTTGAGGTTGGCCCTGCCCTCGCGCAAAGACTTGACCTCCGTGCCCGCAAGGGCGATCCCGGCTTCCATCTGCTCAAGGATGAAGTAGTCGTGGTACGCTTTCCGGTTTCTCGTGATGATCTTGACGCCTTCCGCCATCTCGCCTCCCCTGGGAGCAGAGCGTATCTGGCCTTGTTGAAAACCGACATTCGGGCAGACAAGAATGTCTGCCCCACCCATGGCAAAACTGCAAGAGCATCGGTCGGGCAGGCATTCCTGCCTGCCCAAGAGAGTGTGCGACAGAACTGAAGAGGTCGGTCGTAGAGATTTCTAATAGAGCCAGCACGTCTCTTGATTGAACATAACATGCGGCAGGAAAACTTTCAACAATCCGCGATGGCCCGGTCTGTGGCAAGTCTGCTTACCCAGCGCAATCTCCCACTGGGCAAGGGGTACGTTCGAGCGTAACTTTGAGCGGGACCGGGCTGTGGTCTCCACAATAAGGGGGAAGGCTCATGGCTGCGAACGCGGGATGGATGCTCATCATACTGCTTGCGGCAGGAAGGCCTACGGCTGCGGCGTTCGATTCGACGACGACGGAGGCGTGGCTCCGGGAGGCCGGGCTTCCTCCGGACTCGGCATTTGCGGTGTTGCGGCGCGCAGTGGCGGAGGATTCCTCCTGCGGCGCGGCGGTCTATCACCTGGGGCGGCTGGCGTACGAGAGAAAGCAGTACAAGGTCGCCGTCCGGGCGCTTCGTCGGGCGAGCGCACTCTGGCCGGATTCGGCGATAGTGTGGGATAAGCTCGGCCTTGCGCTCTATCGCACGCGGGAGCACCCGGCTGCCGAATCGGCGCTGCGCCATGCGCTGAGGCTATCGCCCCGGCAGGCGGAGTTCTATAATCACCTCGGCCTGGTGCTCCTCGCGCAGGAACGCGCTACCGAGGCCATCGCGAGTTATATGGCCGCGCTTGGCCTGGACCCGTCATACGTGGAGGCGCGCTACAACCTCGGCTACGTGTACGACATCCAGGGGCGGCAGGACATCGCCGAACGTGAGCTTCGCCGCGCGGTGCACGACGACCCGCGCTTTGCTCCGGCGCGCCATGCGCTTGCGGTCATTCTCAGGCGGACGGAGCGTTTTGATGAGGCGCGTCGGCAGCTTGATACCGCGCTTGTGGTCCAACCCGATTACCTCGATGCGTACGTCGAGCGCGGGTTCCTTGCCATCCGTCGGAGCCGCTACGACGACGCCCTCGCAGATTTCCGCCGCACGCTTGCGCTTGATCCGCACCACGCACGGGCGCGCTACGGGCTGGGGCTTACCTTCGTATTCCAACACCAGTGGGTGGCGGCGCAGGCTCAGTGCGACAGCCTTGCCGCCGTTGACAGCGCGCTCGCCGGTCGGCTGCAACGGCTCATCAACCACTGAGAGCCACCTTCGGGTTGGCGAATTCGTACGCAGATGGGTACCTTAGGGTGGTGGTGCGCGAGAGCATTGCGGGGGAGGTCTCCCGGTAATGGCGGGTCGGCTCTATCTGGTTGCCACACCAATTGGGCATCTCGGCGATGTCTCGGACCGTGTGCGCGAGGTGCTCGGCGCGGTATCGCTCATCGCTGCCGAAGACACCCGCAGAACGGGAAGGCTCCTGAAGCACCTGGGCATCAGCGCGCGGCTGACCAGCTACCACGACCACAATGAACGCCGCAAGTTTCACGAACTGATCGAGGTCCTGGAGGGCGGAGGCGACGTTGCGGTGGTGAGCGACGCCGGAACACCTGGAATTGCCGACCCCGGCTGGCACGTGGTGCAAGCGGCAATCGAACGGGAAATCGAGATCACGGCAATCCCCGGCCCGACCGCCCTCATCCTTGCGCTCGTCGTCTCTGGATTGCCAATTCACCGCTTCGCCTTCGAGGGATACTTGCCGAAGAAGCCCGGCGCACGTCGGCGACGACTGGCCGATTTGCGCGCAGAAGAGCGCACGATGGTCTTCTACGAGACTCCCTACAGACTCCTGGCGACGCTGACTGAGATGGCGAGTGTCCTTGGCGAACGGCGCGCCTCGCTCTCACGCGAACTGACCAAACAGCATGAAGAGACGATTCGCGGGACGCTGCCAACGCTGCGCGATCACGTGTCTCGACATCCTCCACGAGGCGAGTGCGTGCTCGTGATTGCCGGTGCTTCTGGCCCCAACGAATCATACGATGAACAGGGCGCAGAGGGAGTGAGATGAAACGATGTTCTTCAGCCACTTGAAGCGCGGATTCCAAGTCTTCATAGACCCGCTCGTGCGCCATTTCATCCGCCGGGGATACCATCCCGACACGTTCACCATCCTGGGGTTCTTCTTCAACTGCATCGCTGCGGTGCTCTACGGGATGGGGCTTTTCTTTGAAGGCGGCCTCGTGATGCTCTTCGGCAGCATCACCGACATCATTGACGGCCAGGTCGCCCGCAAGACCGGTCGCGGCTCCTCCGGCGGCGCGCTTTTGGATTCCTGCCTGGACCGGTACAGCGAAGCGGTGGTGTTCATCGGGCTGACGGTCTACTATGCGCGGATCGGCTGGGTCGTCACGAGCGCCGTCGCCGGGGTGGCGTTGACCGGGTCGCTCCTCGTGAGCTACGTCCGGGCGCGAGCCGAAGGCCTGGGGTACGAATGCAAAGTCGGTCTCATGCAGCGCCCCGAACGGATCATCTTCCTCACCGCCTGCTCCGTGTTCGGCGTGTTCCTCGGCACCCCAAACGAGCACGTCGCAGCGGCGATCTGGGTGATGGCGGTGCTCACGAACCTCACGACGTTCGAGCGGATTGTCCACATCCGTCGTCTTTCCAGAAGACGCGAAGCAGCCCGCAGTATGGCCTCTTCCGTTCCTACCGACTCGCCCGACGACACGACTCCCGTCGCGGTGAGGTGACGCGCATTCCCCCTGAAAATTCCCTATCATGTGGTGTGGAGGGGCAAGGCATGCCTCGCCCCTACAGGATGTTGTTATGGCTTGTCTTGTACAGGCAATTTGCTCCAATGTGATGTGGTTCCGCGCAAATCGTTGCCGGGCGCGACATGGTGTGCTGCCGCCTCTGTTGACGTAGGTGCGAACGCACCCGAACGCGCACTACCTGCCGCCTGACCTCAGGTAGTCCTCCACCCAGAGGTACGTCGCGGCTTTGCACTCGTCGGTGTGCACGTGCCCGATGGCCACGTCGTGGCGGATGGTCTTTGGGCCGCGCAGGGCGTTGTAGGCAGCGTAAATGCCGGTCGGTGGACAGAGATCGTCGAGAAAGCCGAGGCTGAACATCGCCGGGCAACGAATCCTCGCCGCGAAGTTCATCCCGTCAATGTAGCGGGCAGCCCGCACCTGCGCCGGATCGGGCACGCCGTCGCGCACCTCCACGATCTTCGGCCATCCGGCGACGCGACCGATCACCGGGCCAGTGTGGTCGCAGTGGGTGCAGCAGGAGACGACGAGCGCGCTCACCTTCGGGTTCAACGCCGCCGCCGCAATTGCCTGCCCGCCGCCCTGGCTGTGGCCTTCGGCGATGAGGTGCACCCCATCCCACTCTGGCAGGCTCGCGACGAAATCCACCGCCCTCGCCGCGCGGAGGAACATCTCGCGGAAGTAGAGCTTCTCACGGTCCTCCCTCCCGCGTGTGCGGTAGTCCGCGAGCGCACCCGTCCGCAGGCCCTCGTAGTACTCCCTCGGCATGTCGTTCGGGATCGGGTGCGGGTTGATGCTGAACGCCATCACGCCGCGAGCCGCCCAGTCAAGCCCGTTCTCCGGCGCGAGCGCGTAAACGCCTGCCCCGTGATACCGCACGAGGCCGGGGAACGGCCCTTTCCCGTGCGGCACGAGGAACCAGCCATACACGTTGCTGCCGTCCGGCATGGGAAGGATTGCGCGGAAGACGATGCCGTCCTTGTGCTCGGCGTGGCGCGTCATCACTGCTTCGATGGGAGCGGCCACCTGCGGAGCGAGTTGCTCCGCCCAGAACTCGTCGAAGTCCTCCGGGACGGGCAGCGACGGCGTGATCCGCTCTGGAGCCACCGCCGCCGCAGCCTGTGGCTTGGGCATTCCCGCGCCGAGATCAACGCTGAAGCGCAGGAAACCCGGTTCCGAAGGGTAGAGGGTGATGCGCTGCGGCAGGTCCGCCGCCCGGAGTATGCCCTGCCGGATGAGGGCATACCCCTCCCAGGAAATCGTGTAGGGCAGCGCATCCGGGAGATCGGCGGCATGGTCGGTCTTTTCGACCTGGAAGGTGACCGGCTCGCCGAGAGCGTACATTGCGGTCGCCCAGTCGGTCGTCACGAGAAGGGGTGAGGCCGTCCCGGTTGTCGTGTTCGGCATGGGAACCTTACCAACGGAGCACTTTTCGCAGGCGTTTGGCCTGTGAGCGGCTCAGGGGGAGGATGGTCTTCTTCTCGTCGTCGAGGCGCAGGCGGTAGGTGCCGCTCTGCCAGGGAATCACCTCCGCGACGTGGTTGATGTTGACGATGTAGCTGCGGTGCGCCCGACAGAACATCCTTGGGTCGAGATCATTCTCAAGCTCTTCGAGCGTGCGGTGCATCGTCATTCCCGTGAACTTCGGCGTGGCGAGGAACACCACCCCGTCAACGATGTATCCGTGCGTCACCTCCGCAGGGTCAACGAGGAGGTAGCGGTCGCCTTTGCGGACGGAAAGACGCGGCGGACGTTCGCCCGAAGCCGGAACGCCGTTGCCGAGGTTCCGCACGAGGCGCAGGAGCTCTTCCTGGGAGAGCGAAGAGGGGACCAGTTGCTTGCGCACCCGGTTGAGCGATTGCGCCAGGCGTTCCTCGTCAACCGGCTTCAGGAGGTAATCCACCGCGCTGATCTCAAACGCCCGAACGGCGAACTCGTCGTACGCGGTGACGAACACGATTGCGGGGACCATGTCCTCTTCGTTCAGCCGCTCGACAAGCTCGAAGCCGTTCATCCCCGGCATTTGAATGTCGAGCAGCACGAGGTCTGGCATCTGTGCCCTTATGAGATCGAGCGCCTCGTGCCCGCTCTCCGCTTCTCCGAGTACCCGCACATCGTCATGTTTGCCGAGCAAGTAGCGTAGTTCGTCGCGTGCGAGCTTTTCGTCGTCCACGATGAGCGTGTTGATCATGGCGACCCCTTTCGGCGGCGCACATTCCCCTATTCTTTGGCATGATGAATATATGCAATGCCGGTGCTGGCAGGGGCCTCCCTCGCAAATTGCAGAGGAACTGAGATGCGTACGATCGTGCCCTGGCCCTGTCGGCTTTCCATCTCTATGGAAAACGATTCGCCGTAGAGCGAACGCAGCCGTTCTCTCACGTTCGTGAGGCCGATTCCACGCCGCAGAGAATCTCTCAGCGCCTCCTCGCTCATGCCCACTCCGTTGTCTTGCACCGCGATTTCAACCAGGGCGTCGCGCAGCCTCGCGCTGATGGTGATGACTCCCCCCTTCTCTTTCGGCGTCAGACCGTGTTTGATGGCGTTCTCCACAAGGGGCTGAAGCAGCATCGTCGGCACAAGCGCGTTCAGCGCTTTCGGCTCGATGTCTTTGACCACCTTCAGGCGCGTCTGCCCGAAACGGACAAGATCGATATTCAGATAGTCGTCAACGAAATCGAGTTCGGCCCTGAGCGAGCAGGTGTTCTCCTGCGAATAGAGCAAGCGACGCAGGATCGCCGAGAGCTTGACGATGACCATCCGCGCTTGATCGGGGTGCGTGCGGACAAGAGAATTGACGGTGTTGAGCGTGTTGAAGAGGAAGTGAGGGTTGATCTGACTCCGCAGGGCGTCGAGCCGCGCTTCGGCGAGGAGCGCTTCCTGCCGCCGCAGTTGCGCTTCGATGCGGGGCGTGTTCCATATCTTCAGCGAGACGCCGACGCTCGTCAGACAGGCCAGGAGCACGGCATAATAGGAGATCGGGTCGCCGGGGTGGTAGCTGAAGAGCCATCGCTCGTTCGTGAATCGGGCAAGCTCGGTGCGGAAGACCTCGGCGAGCGACCCGGCGATGAGCACGCGCAATCGTGGATCGAGCACGCCTTCCCTGCGCCAGCGCCGCCAGGAGTGGAGGGTGTTGCCGAAGGGGACCGGCGAAAACTCCCAGATCGAAGCCGGGTCCTGCAAGAACCGGCGCGTGAACCCGGCAAGTAAACCGACAGCCGCCCCAACAACAGGAGTCAGCCACTCCCCGTGCCGCAGGGGGATCAAACTGCCGAGCAACCCCGCCCAGAGGCCCGCATCCCACCCCATGATAAACCCGGCGAGGAGCGGACCGATTACCATCAGGTCGGCCCCGGTGTAGCCGAGGTTGAGCCGCGTCCACGCCCCGATTGCGACGATGACGCCGAGGACGATCCCGAATTCCATGCGCTGTTTGCGGTCTGGAGGGTCGTGAAGGATAAGGCGCAAGAACCGGGGGGAACGGAGGAGGAGGCTTGCAACCATCGCCACCATCGCCACCTGCACGAGCAACGTGGCGATGAGCAGGTCGTAACGGCCAAGGATTGAGTGGATTGGCTGCACTACCACAAGCCTCCGCGTCCCTTTGAGGCGATAGGCCAGAATTCCTCAACGGACAAGGGGAGAACCCTCTTCTCCCCGCTCACCCTCCGGCCCTCCGTTTGGCACGCAGATCAGC
>Ga0172365_10004018_pt1 | contig 10889 bp, 12 predicted proteins | sample LakKivSesite48cm_FD_114535 | JGI IMG/M metagenome (GOLD analysis project Ga0172365, IMG submission 114535) | Sediment microbial communities from Lake Kivu, Rwanda - Sediment site 48cm | ecosystem: Environmental > Aquatic > Freshwater > Lake > Sediment | place: Rwanda: Western Province, Lake... | reverse complement strand
CTGCCTAAACGTTCAATTAGGACTAAAGAGCTCCCGCACGACCAAATGGTAAACACGGCAAAGAAAACTCTAGAAAAACTCGAGCCAAAGTTGACCACGTTGGAAGCTAGGCGCAAAGAAATATCGATAGAAAAGCAAAAGTTGCTCGCCCAAAGAGAGGCGCTGAGAGACTTCCTAGAAGTAAAATTCTCGCTTCAGTACCTCCGTTCAACTGAGGAATTTTACGTTCATGTTGGTCATATTTCAAAAGAGAAGGTTAAAGAGCTCTCGATAGCTGTCAAGGAGGCATTGTCCCAAAAGGTCTTCTTCGAAGTTCTCGGAAATCGTGAGAAGAGAACCGTAATAATAATTTGTAGGTCGAGGGATCAACCGAAGCTGGCGCCTGTGCTTTACAGATTTGAGATAGAATCGCTCGAGTTGCCGCAGGTATTTGTCGCGCCAAAGAAGGCGATGGAGCAATTGGGACAGCAACTCGCAAACTTGGAAAAACAAAAGACCAAAGTTGAGCAAGAAATAGCAAAGCTGGCAAAGTCTTGGGCCCCAGAAGTCGGCCGTTGGGCAGAAATTCTTGAAATCCGAGAGGAGCGACTAAAAGCTTGTTCGAGCTTTGGCTACACCGATGCCGCAGTTTTGATAGAAGGATGGGCACCGGCCAAAAAAGCGGTAAGATTAGAATCGATATTCACAAAAACCACTCGTGAAAAGTGCATATTCTACATCCATGATCCATCGAAGGATGAAGTAGAGCAGATACCGAGCAAATTCGAAAACCCACCGGTCGTCAAAGATTTTGAGTTTATAACGGAAATGTACGGGATGCCGCGCCACGACGAGGCGGACCCAACTCCGTTTTTAGTAGTAAGCTTTTCGGTATTTTTTGGAATTTGTTTGGGTGATGCAGGGTATGGTGCACTGTTGGCAATTTTCATGATGTCTGGTTTTTGGATAGCTAAAGCGTTTCCAAAAGATGTCAGAATAATGTTTGCAGTTGGAGGAATCTGCGCGGTTGTAGTTGGACTCTTGACGGGCAGTTTATTTGGTCCAACCATCCCAGCGATTTGGTCGGACCCGACTAAAGACCCAATACCGCTCCTCAAACTATCGATAGTTTTTGGAATTCTTCAACTGTTCGTTGCCTTCGCTTTAGTAAAAGTGTTAAAAGACGCTTTCAGACGGGATTGGATCAGAGTTATTTCAGAAGACGCGATGCGCGCAATGGTCATTTTAGGATTTTTTGGGCTTGGATTTTGTGTTGTGGGTATAAGTTTGAAATCATTTGGAATAGATTTTACCTTCCCAAAGATGACGATAGCAGATGCTTTTAATCCACTAGCGCCAGCTGCGACAATAGTGGTCGTTCTCAGAATTCTTTTTTATGTTGGATTAATTGGTGGCGTAATTGGGGGCATTATTACTTCCCAAGGTATCCGCTCAAAGGTCGGAGGAGCCATCAACGCGGTTTATGGTTTAATCGGTTTTATAGCAGATGTGGTCTCTCATTGTCGTTTGATGGCCCTAGGTGTGGCGACTGGCATTATAGCGTTCATGCTGAATTTCATCCTTGGAATGGCGTTCGATGGGTTGGTGAGGCCATATTTTTCCCTATCGCCCGTTGTGATTATAGCGGTAGTTGCGCTGATAGGAATTGTTCTTGTGTTTTTGGTCGGGCACATTTTCAATATATTCCTTGGTTCCATGGGCGGGTTCATCCACACTATGCGTTTGCATTTCGCGGAGTTTTTCGGAAAATTCTACGAGGGGGGCGCAGAAAAATTTGCTCCCTTTAAAGCTAAAAGGGTATTCACTAATGTAAAAGGGGGTGAGTTACTTGATAGCTGAAGAGGTATGGGTGGCATTGGCAGTAGTGTTAGCAGCGATGATTCCAGGGTTCATGGCAGCGATGTGGGTTCACGCAGTTGGAGTCGCGGCAGCAGCTGTCACAGCAGAAGATCCAAAGAAATGGTCAAAATTATTTGTGCTTGAGGTAATTCCGGGCACGCAGGGATTTTATGGATTCATCGCAGGGATGCTGTTGCTCATCGGAAGCGGCTTATTTGGTGGCACATTGAAAGCTGGCGTCACTGGAGCAGCCGCGCTAGTTGCAGTACTACCAGCAGTAATTCAGGGTTTCACGTCCTATCCTCAAGGAAAGGTTTGCGTGGCAGGGGTTTCAGCGTTTGCGAAAAAACCAGAGGCGTTTACACCGTGTGTCATCTATGCCGTGATGGTCGAGACCTACGCCATCTTGGGATTTATAACGTCGTTCCTCCTCCTGATAGGGTTAAAGCTCTTCTAGAGAAGGGGTCAGAACTTGCCAGTTAGCAAAGGAACAAGGCTGATGGTAGAGGAGATACTCCGAGAGGCAAGCGAGCAGGCGGCCAGCATAGTGGCAGCTGCCAAGAAAGAGGCCTCCACTATTCTCAACGCGGCCCGCTTTACCGTGAAAGAGGAAGAAGAGCACGAGGTCAAGGAGGCACAGGCGAGAGGCAAGCGCATCTATGAAGAGGTTCTAATGGATGGGAAAATGAAGGCGAAGAAGGAAGCCCTCCAAAAGAGAGAGGAACTAATAAATGAGGTTTTTAAAGAGGTAGAAGAAAAAATTCAAAAGTACACTTCCTCCAAAAAATATCAAGAAGATTTGATCAGGATGGCGATCGACTCCTGTAGAAAGCTTGGCTCCGATCGAGTCACGATATTTGCGAATAAGCGAGATTTGCGCGTTTTGAAAAGGGCACAGAAAAAAATTGCCAAAGCATTGTCTACAAAAGACACTGCAGTAAATGTCTCGTTTGGCGAGCCAATCCAAACGATATGTGGAGTAAAGGTCGCCACGGCTGACAAAAAAATTGAAATCGACGATACTTTCGAAGGCAGAATGCGTCGCGATTTCGACACTTTGCGAATGAAAGTGGCGAAACTGTTGTTTGAAGGATCAAGATGATCGAGATCATTGTGATTGTCTTTGGGCTAATTGGTGGCATGTTTGCGTTCGTGTTTATTTCAACGCAGCGAGTGATGCCTTACGTCTATTGTGGGGCAAAAATTAGCGCGTGGGAGGCCAAGTTACTCACCGAGTCACGTATGTTTGAGTTTGCAGACGCGGCGAAGGTTTCAAGTATCTTGGCTGGGCTGGATGATACTAGCTATCGCACGTACTTGGCGGATATTCCTAGGCATGAAGGGGTTGACATCGTTGCAGTGGAGCGGGCTTTGAAGGGACATTTAAGCGATAGCTACCGTGAACTTCTCGACGCGGTGCCGGAAAAAGACAAGCCGACCATTGTAAAGCTGTTCAAAAGGATAGACCTTTACAATCTAAAGACGGTCGTTGCGGCAATCCACAACAAGGTGCTAAAAGAAAAGCGTTTGAAAGAAATGTTACCCTCATCGACGATGTCTCAGGAGCAGCTCGAAATGCTGGCCGCCGCAGGAGATTTTGATGTGCTACTCGAATTTCTAAAGGGCACCGAGTATTTTGATACGTTCTCCGCCGCGCTCGAGAAATATAAAGATGAGGGCTTGCCTGTCCTACTTTCTGCTTTGGACAAAGCATATTATTCATCGCTTTGGGCCAATGTGCGTGGCAAGAAACTTTGGGAAGATGTGTTAGACAAAGAGGGGCGGCCAAGTTTTAAGAAAATTGTGAGTAACATAAGAGAAACATTGGTAAAAATGGCGCAACGGCCCATTTTGAAAAAAATAGTGGGTTACGAGATAGACGCGGTCAACATTAAGACGATTTTGCGACTCAAGCGGGATGGGGCGGCTCCAGAGGAAATAATGTATCCTATAATATTGCCCTCCTATGAGTTAGACGAGAAAACGTTGACGTGGATGGCTGAAGCTAAAAGTGTTCAGGAGGCGGTGGCTGGGATTTCGCATACAACTTATGGGCCGATTTTAGCGAAGGCCCTGCCAGAATTTGAGGCAACTGGATCGCTGTTTCCACTCGAGAGGGCACTTGATGAGGGATGGTTGAAAACGTGCAAGTGGATGTCGGCCACGAAAATCTTTAGCCTAGCGCCCGTGTTGGCGTACATTCGTCTAAAGGAAAGCGAGGTAAAGAATTTACGCGCGATCATCAGGCTAAAAGCGGATAATGTAGAGTCAGAAAAGATCAAAGAAACGATAGTGAGGATGCCGAAATTTGAGCTTTAAAATCGCCACCATTGCGGATGCCGAGACAGCGGCGGGATTTGCGTTAGCTGGGGTACAAGACGTTCACATTCATGAGCGAAAAGAGGGAACGTTAGCAAAATTGGACGAGTTACTTGTAAGCAAAGATGTTGGAATCGTTTTTATCACGTATCGCATTGCCGAGGAGCTTGGTTTCGAGTTCAGGCGCAGGATAAAAACAAAAAAACTGTTGCCGGTTGTGCTCAGGATTCCGGATAAAACAGGATGGCTGCCCAAAGTCGACGAACTGCATGAAATCATCAGGCGCACGGTCGGGGCAGAGATAATCGTTAAAGGAGGGAGCTAGGCGAAAGCAATTGGGATAGCTCCAACCAGAATGGAGTTATTAAAATTGAGACAAAGGGTCACGCTAGCTCAAAAGGGTCACGATCTGCTGCGCGAAAAAATGGATGCGCTCGTGATCGAGTTCTTCGAAATAGTCCGAAAGATAGGAATAGTCAGGGCTAAAACTATGCAACAACTCTCGTCCGCATATCGCTCGCTCTCGACTTGTTTTGCCGTGCAGGGGACAATTGAGACGTATCAAGCGGCGAGAGAGGCTAAAAAGGAGGTCGGGGTGGATATCTCAACCCGCCATATCATGGGTATCCTCGTCCCAACAATAGAAGCCAAGCTGGTGGAACGGCACGCTTTGGCCAGAGGCTACGGTATGTATGCGACATCCTCTGCGCTGGATGAAGCTTCTAGAGATTTCGAGAGGGCTCTTGGAGATTTGATCAAACTTGCTGAACTTGAAGAAGGCGCGCGTGAGATAGCCCTCGAGCTTGAAAAAACCAAACGAAGGGTAAACGCGCTCGAGTATGTGATTCTGCCGAATCTGAAATCCATGGTGAAGTTCATCTCGATGAGGTTGGATGAGATGGAGCGCGAGAATTTCTCTCGTTTAAAGAGGATAAAAGCGATGTTCGAGGGGCGTGAATGAGCACAGATAGGATTCTCCAATTTGAGTTGGCCCGTTTGAATGCGCATCTACCGGAACAGCGAATAACTTTGAAGGATGCGCTATCGTCGTCGAATCCACAGGTCGTCGCCAAGGATGGAAGCAAACATAAATTTGAGCGCGTGGAACTCGAGTACATATCAAAAATCGTTCACGCAGACGATTGGGATAAGTTGCGACTCCCAATATTGATCGCCGTCAACCCAAAACTCGGTAGGGGCGCTGCGGAGATATCTGGCGAAGTTGAAGTAAAAGTCATCAGCCAAGTTCTTGGGAAAGAATGTCGAGACCGAGAGATCGTTATATATCGCCCGGAAATAGCTGTCGTCCGCGCCAAACTTCCGACCACTACCCAATATTTCTTCATGGTGGGGTAGATGGAAGCTCGCAAGAAAATATTGCTATCTGCGTTGTTTTATCCGCTCACGGTTGCGATGATATCTGCTGGTTTGGTCGCAGCTGTAATGATTATCCTAAAAGTTCGCATTATCGTAGTAGCCACAGTCGTCTTTTGGTTCTATTGGGCATGTGTCGCATCGATATACTTTATGTCGAGAAAGCTGGCGGAGACACTTGAGATGTCAAAGTTATTTTTAGGGTTTTTTATTACATCAAGTGCACTTACGGCTTTGGCCACGATTCTGTTTGTTTTGGATCAATTGGGCGTTATTGTGTCGCCTTGAGCTGTGGTTTCTGGGCTTTTGCAGTCTCTCTGGTCACGATTGCTTCAGCGATTTTGCTGTAGGCGGGCCGCGTCACTATTACAGATAAAAGAATGCCGATGCTCATAACTATAGCGAAGCCCTTCATCGCCCCATATCCGACGAAAAACAGCGCGACCATCGCGGCTATGGTCGTCGCAGCAGCGGCAAATATTATCGTGAAGGCTTTTCCTATTCTCCCGCCGAGACTAATCGGCCTAGGTCCGGCTTTTGGCAGCCCCTTTTGGAGTATCTCATCTGTTATGATCAGTTGGTTTTCTACTCCTGTGCCAATAACGGCAATTATTGCGCCTATCTCTGGCAATCCTATTGTTTGACGGAAGAGCCCGCTCGCGACCCCGATGGTTATAAGCACCTCGCTGCCCATCGTCAACATTATCGCCCCAACTATCATCGGTCGCCTATAGCGCAGGTAGACCATCGCCCCAACGGCGATAACTGCAGCGATTGCAGCCTTCACCACATCAAGTGCGAACTCTGAGCCTAGGCGTGGTGGGATGGAACTTTCACCCACAAATGATACCTTAACAGGGAGAGTCTGCTGGAGTAATGTCTTCAAGTCGCTTGCTTCACGCTCGGCACTGTCGTAGGTTGCTCGGGACCCACTGATTTCGACGTTTTGCGAGGCCTTGCCGGCAATGTCTGGGCTGATAGCGGGGGCAGATTTCAGGCCACATGCACGTTGGAGCCAATTTTCAGTAGTTTCGGTTTCAGATGTTTTCGGGAGGTATTCTACGTTGTTTTCAGTGAAAATTGCTTTGATGTTATCGGTAACATTTTCTGCAAAGTCATTTACCGATCCCAAAAAAATGGCGCGGTTCTTTGTCGCGGACATTTCTTGTATGGTTTGCAATGTTTCGTTGTCTAAGATGTCTTTGGATATAGGAATAAAAGACACAAGTAGGTCATAACTACGAGATTCAGGAACACCTTGAGTTCCAGATATGGTAATGCGGAACGTTCGCGCAGTATTGTCGTAGGCGAGGTCAGTCGGCATGTTAGTTAACAACTGGTTGTTGAAAAGCAGGATGGCATCATCCGGCCGATCAAGATAAATAACGAATGGATAATTTCCCTTTCCTTGAGAGGCGGCTGCAAACTTGTTTGCTCCATCTGGAGATATGGTAAGTGGTACTTCGTATTTGTAGACGCCACTTGTTTCTGTGATTTTTATGGAACCAACTTGTTCGATATCGTCGGCGGTCAGTACAAGCGTATTTTCTATAAATGCTTCTAGGCGCCCTGTTTGTCCGAGCAGGGTTTTTGCCCTTTCAGGATCCATCGCTGGAACTTCGAAGAGGACTAGATTAGCACCCATCGGCCGAGACTGTACGCCCAAAAGGCCGGCGGGATCTACGCGCATCTGGAGCAAGTTTGTAACTTCGTCGCGCGTTTGATCGCTTATCTTGTTGCTATCTACTGAAATAACTTGTCCATTGTTATCGATGATCGAAGCGAGGATATCAGAACTCACCGGGCGCCCTATCTCAAAAACCGCCGTGTTGGCAGTTCTATCCAAACTTACTACTTTAACGCTGGTAAGCAGATTGTCCCTAATTAATACAGCGATATCGTCTAGAGGCGTAAGATTATCACCAACTACAGGAGTTGCGAGTTGAATTGTTGCCTGTGTTGCTTCAAGCTTCAGAACCACTCTCGAACCACCGGCGATGTCTATCCCGTACCTGATGCCGAGCGTAAAGACAGAAGCTAGGGCGAGGAGCGATACACCAACTAGAAGCAGAATTCGTGGTTCTTTATAAAGAGACATAGTACTCCCTCCTCTTTTGGCGCTCCGCATACCACAACAGGATGCCAGCGTTCAGGAACCAAGTATTCAAAAGATCGCCAGCAAGACCGAACGTGAGTACGGTCACCAACTGGGTGATCGATGCGTTCGTTACTAGAATGTTTATGCATATCATTGTCGCGAGGCTCGTCCTAGTTATCATGTATCCGGTCCGCATCGCGTTCGCCATCCGTTCTCTTGGTGTTCCCCCAACCCGCTTCAGCACGTGCGTTGTGAGCAGGATATTTGTATCGACCGAAAAACCGACCATTAGGAGAAATCCGCTCAGGGAAGCCAAGCTGAACTGTATCTGAAGAAGAGCCAGTCCACCGAGAGCCCAGAGCATGTTGAGCGCAACGCAAAACAGCATCACGCCGACGACCCTATGCCAAAATGTAATGTAGACTATCACGGCCATTGCAATGAATGCACAGAGGATCGCTAACATAGCCCCGTGCAAGTAAGTTTGGCTTATGGCTGGCTCGATCGCATAAAATTCAGGCGTGCTTTGGATGTCAAACTGATCAGCCATCGTGCGTTGAACTTGTTCTCTCCCGTTATCGTCGAGTGTCTTCGTGGTTTGGATATCCAAGCCGAATGTTCCAGTAGCCGAGTCTTGAGTTGCAACTGCTTTGACATCAGCCGCGAGAACTGTACTGAGTGCGCTCTCGACAGCATCGGCGTTTGGGCTGTTTTCCAAGTTTCGATAGGTTATCATGGTACCGCTGGAGAACTCGATGCTCATGGGCACGCCCCGAATCAAGAATACAGCCGCGAAGAATGCCGCGAGCACGAGTGGGATCGCGATCATCTGCCGTGGCTTCAAGTGTTTCGTGTGCCATGTTATGTCCATTTAGTCGCCGTCCTTCGAGCCGTTATTTAAGCTGGCATACGTAAAAATCTGTGGTTGTCATGATTCAAGAAGGCGAGCGAGTAATACTCATCGACGAGCGGGGTAGGAAGTACCTCGTAAAGGCTGAGCGGAAGCAGCTCCACACAGACTTCGGAGTCCTTGATTTGGCGGGGTTGATAGGGGCTGAACTTGGCACCCGAATCAAATCGCACGTCGGCAAGGAGTTCGTTGTTCTGAGCCCCCGTATCGTCGACTACCTTCAAAAGATGCGCCGAATGCCTCAGATAATGCTTCCGAAGGATGCTGCACAGATAGTGGCTTATACAGGTGTGGGTCCAGGCGATCTTGTCGTGGACGCTGGCGCTGGCTCGGGAGCGCTCGCGATATTTTTGGGAAATCTCGTCAGGCCAAATGGCAGAGTTATCAGTTACGAGGTACGGGAGGATTTTGCTCGAGTGGCTGAGGAGAACGTCGCGATCGCTGGGTTGGGTGATGTGGTCGAAATAAAGCGCAAGGATATCTACGAGGGCATAGACGAGAAAAATGTCGATCTCGTGACGCTCGATTTGCCTCAGCCTGAGCGAGCACTTGCCCATGTCGATAGGGCGCTCAAACCCGGTGGTCATTTGGCGGTTTTTTCGCCGTGTGTCGAACATATCCAAAGGCTTCACGTAGAACTGCCAAAATACAGCTTCGCCGACTATCGAACTATCGAGTGCCTTGTGAGAGAGTTCGAGGTCAAACCTGGAGCCACCCGTCCGAGTACACGGATGATCGCACATACAGGCTACTTGACTTTTGCTAGGAGAATTTAGACCAATCTGGCCTTGTATCCGTAGTATATGGCGCCGTCTTCACCATCTTGACCTATCCGCCTGAAGACCATCTCGACGCGGTCGCCAATTTTGATTTGGTTTGGATCACAATCGGTGATCTGCGCGGTGAGGCGGGGCCCTTCGTCGAGCTCTATTATCGCCAGCGCGTAAGGCGCCTGGTCCTCGAAACCATTTGGTGCGACATGGGTGACGGTGAACGTGATGATTTTACCCTTCCCATTCAACTTGTACGGATCCAGCTTGCCGATCCGCCTGCACTTTGGGCAGATGTAACGTGGTGGGAAGAAGACTTTGTTGCAGTTGCCGCATTTTGTGCCTATGAGGTTGTATCGGTTGGAGATCTCCCTCCAGAAACGTGGGACAGCCATCAGTCACCCCTCCTCATCACGTGGACGACGACGGTTCCGCCTGAGCCGCCGACGTTGTGCGTTAGCCCAATCTCGGCGCCGTTGACTTGACGTTTGCCAGCCTCGCCGCGGAGCTGTTGAGTAATTTCTACAGCTTGGGCGATGCCAGTGGCGCCAACGGGGTGCCCCTTGCCCTTGAGGCCACCGCTCGTGTTTATTGGGATTCGCCCGCCGATGGCAGTTTCACCTCGCTCCGTCGCCTTACCCCCGTCACCTTTTTCGCAGAAGCCCAAGTCCTCGATGGCCATTATCTCAGCGATGGTGAAACAATCGTGAACCTCAGCAAGGTCTATGTCGTTTGGACCCACGCCCGCCATCTTGTATGCTAGTTCTGCAGCTTTGTTGGTGGCGGCTATTCCAGTGAGTGTCTGACGGTCGTGTAGCGAGATGGTATCGCTCGCCTGACCAGTGCCAGCGACTACTATTGGAGTGTCCGTGAATTCCCTCGCCCTGTCTAACGGGGCCAAAATGACGCAGGCGGCGCCATCGGTGATTGGTGAGCAGTCAAGCAGCTTTAGCGGCGTGGTTACAGGGGCGGAGTTGAGTACGTATTCCACGGTTATCTCCATCTGGTACTGCGCGCACGGGTTGAAACAGGCGTTGTGGTGGTTCTTCACAGCCACCTTTGCGAGCTGTTCTTCGGTCGTGCCGAATTCGTACATGTGGCGTCTGGCCATAAGCGCATAGATGCCCGGAAAAGTGGCACCGACGAACGCCTCCCACTCTTGGTCTGCGGCGGTGATTAGGGCCTCGGTGGTCTGCTCGGTGAGTACGTCGGTCATCTTCTCTATTCCAGCAGCGACCACGATGTCGTGAATGCCTGAAGCTACAGTTATCACCGCTTGGCGCAGAGCTGATCCACCGGATGCGCACGCCGCCTCAACCCGCGTGCAGGGTATAGGCGTCAGGCCAGCATGGTCGACTATTAGCGAGGCGATGTGTTCCTGACTGATGAACTGCCCAGCCGACATATTTCCTATATACATGGCGTCGATTTTCTTGCCGTCTATGCCAGCATCCTCGATCGCTCGAGCTCCAGCCTCGAGCATAAGCCGCCTGAAGGAGACATCCCAAAGCTCCCCGAATTTTGTCAACCCAACCCCAATAATTGCGACTTTGCGCATCTACCTCACCAAAAGTTGCTT
>Ga0172365_10004017_pt1 | contig 10890 bp, 7 predicted proteins | sample LakKivSesite48cm_FD_114535 | JGI IMG/M metagenome (GOLD analysis project Ga0172365, IMG submission 114535) | Sediment microbial communities from Lake Kivu, Rwanda - Sediment site 48cm | ecosystem: Environmental > Aquatic > Freshwater > Lake > Sediment | place: Rwanda: Western Province, Lake Kivu... | reverse complement strand
CTGTCATAGAGTACCCTTATAGGCACTTCGGACGACTGGATGATACCAAGAATTCCTGCTTCGCACATCTCGCGGTAGAATAATGCCGGTTCTTCCTTAAGGTTTGATGATACAGGACCTCCTCCGAATCCCGGAGGGGGGCCGCCCGGTCCTACTCTCCTGTTTTCTCGTTCAGCCTTTATAACTGAGTCGTTGTATGCAATTATTGCAGCACGTGACGAATCGGCTTTTTCTGACCTGTCAATCGGCCAGCCGTTATTCTTTCCACCTATCAGCACCCATGCTCCTTTCAGAACCCCCTTCATCCTGTTCATTTCATCACGTGTTTTTGGTTCCAAAACAACATGTCCACGCTGAACGCCTCTTGTACCTGCTGTATATGAAGGAGTTGCAAAGTGAAGGTCCATTCCGTTGTCAGAGAGCAGCCTGCCCGACCAGTGACCTCGGTTAAATCCGACAGGTACAGTTCCGGCCTCATCCATAATCACTTCCATTCCCCATTTCTTAAATTCCGATGCACACCATAATGCGGCATTCTCATAAGCATCTGAACCAACCAGCCTGCCGCCAAACCTGTTGCACAGCACATCTAGATGGTTCATCACATGATTATCTGTTTTCCCCAATTCTATTATACGCTCACTAACTTTGGCAGGCTGACCCCGGAGAATCAGCGGCATTAGCATCAAGGCCATTAATAACATCAGGTTTTTCTTCATTTTTATCTTTTAATTAAGGTCACTAATTATTTTGTTAAAAAAATACGTTCAGGCAATTCAGGAATTATCTTTTTTTCGGCAGCATGACGGTAAAGTTCGGTAATTGCCCTCCTTCCTTCCCTTCCGAGATTTGATGTGAATTTATTAACGAAGAGTTTTATATGCTTATTCATCACGGTGCTGTCCATATCCTGGGCATTTGATTTGATAAAATCATAAGATGCCAGTGAATCTGTGTATGCATATTCAAGGCTGCGGTGGATGACACGATTCACTTTCAGTGCAATTTCTTCCGGTATTCTCCGGTTAACCGCAATTGTACCGAGGGGAATTGGCAGTCCTGTGAGTTTCTCCCACTGTTCTCCCATGTCGGCCAGCTTAATTAATCCACGCTTCTGATATGTAAACCGCTTCTCATGAATTATAAGCCCGGCATCTGCTTCATCCCTGAGAATTACATTTTCTATTTCCGAAAACAGATATTCGGTTTTGTTTTTTGCTCCAGGCCAGAATATTGTGAACAGCATGTTGGCAGTAGTATTGATGCCGGGAATTACGATCCTGGCCCGAACAATATCTTTAAGTGAGAAATTCTTGTTGCTAATCAGCAATGGTCCGTTCCTATGGCCCAGTGCGCTTCCCGAATCAAGGATAAGGTATTGGTCCGCTGCAAATGCATAAGCAAGAAAACTGATCTTTGTTATGTCTGTTTCACCTGATAATGCCCTTTTGTTGAGATCCTCAATATCCGACATAAAATAATCAAAATCCAGTCCTTCAGTATCAATCCTGCGATGCACCATAGCATCAAAAATGAATGTATCATTAGGGCATGGAGAAAAGCCAAGTGTCAGTTTCATACTTTAATCAGGCATTACCAGGAAATCCTTAAGTCTTTCCGATAAATTTCTGACAGCCAGTTGTATATCCCAGTTTTTCCTGTTTCTGGGTTCTACTTTGTTCGAAATAGACCTCAAAGCGACGAAAGGAATTTTTTCCCTGAGGCAAATATAGAAAAAAGTAGCGCCCTCCATGGTTTCAATATCGGGTTTAAATATCACCACCCTCTTATTCAGAGTATCAATATTACCTGTTACAGTATTTACTGTTATGGCATCAACAGGCCTGACAAGCCTGGACAGATTCATAGCGTACATGTTGCCGGGAACCATCCTGCCGGAGCCTGTAATAATATCAGCCATACCGGTTTCTGTCAGGGTCAGGAATCCATTTTCTGTTTCTACACCTGAATCGGCAAAACAGTCTGTAACAGGCGTAACAACATCGCCAACCTTAATATCATCAGCATAGCTTCCGGCAATACCTATATTAATTGCCAGGTCGGGAGAGGCATTTGAACAGAGCCATTTCATCATCGACCATGAGGTGGCGGCTGATCCGGCTCCAGTGACAAGAAGAGCTATTTCATAATTGCCATAGTAAAATAGTCCCTCAGAAGATTTAATTCCTGTGATACTCCTCACGGCTTCGGCTTCCGCTTCTGTTGCTGCAACTATCAGTACTTTTTTCAGCATCGGTCAGGATCATCATTAAACGCCAGGCTTATCATGCATAAATATATTATATAAAACCTTAACTTTACCTCTGATTATCATTAAATGTATTAATATATGATTTACCTGACGCGACGTGAGAGATTCAGCGCTGCACACAGGATGTTCAGGCCGGACTGGTCTGATGAGAAGAACAGGGAGGTCTTCGGCAAGTGCTCCAATCCCAACTGGCACGGGCATAACTATATCCTCTGGGTGACAATAAAAGGTGATCCCGACAAGGAACACGGTTTCGTGATGAGTATCGATACCCTAAAAAGGATTATCCAGGAAAAAGTAATCTCAGAAATTGATCACAGGAATATTAACATTGAGGTGAGTTTCATGAAAGGAAAAATAGCCACCACCGAGAACCTTGCAATTGCAATATGGAATGAATTGGCAACCGAAATCGAAAATACCGGTGCACGGCTTCATTGTGTAAAGATTGAAGAAACAGAAAACAATACTATTGAATATTATGGTTAAGAAAATTGAAAAGATAAATGAAGGGTCGGGGATAACCGAGGATGGTTATAACAAGATTGAAACATGGAATGCTGAAGTTATCGAGGAGATGGCCGGCATGTACAAAAGGATACTGGTGCTTCTGGGTGAGGACCCCGAGAGGGAAGGATTACTGCGAACACCTGTAAGGGTGGCAAAAGCAATGAATTATCTCACTGTCGGTTATAACATCGACCCCGTCCATCTTCTTACATCTGCAATGTTCAGGGAAGAATACAGACAGATGGTCATAGTCAAGGATATCGACTTCTATTCGATGTGCGAACATCATATGCTCCCGTTCTTCGGTAAAGCACATGTAGCTTACATACCCGACGGATACATAACTGGATTGAGTAAGATAGCACGGGTGGTTGAGGCATATTCCAGGAGGCTCCAGGTACAGGAGAGGCTTACCACACAGATCAGAAACTGTATCCAGGAAACACTTAAACCACTCGGTGTTGCAGTTGTTATTGAAGCACAGCATATGTGCATGCAGATCAGGGGAGTACAAAAACAGAATTCAGTCACAACAACGTCAGCTTTCACCGGTATTTTTCTCGAGAACATGAACACACGCGAGGAATTTGTACATCTTATCGGATCGAAACTGCATTGATATTTTCCTTACTTTTGCGACCGGCCGGAAGCGGCCTTCATTTTAAGAAACAATTATGAAAGCATATGTATTCCCCGGACAGGGAGCTCAGTTCCCGGGTATGGGAAGAGATCTCTATGAGAGATCAGGATCAGCCAGAGAAATGTTTGACAGAGCCAACGAATTGCTTGGGTTCAGAATTACCGATATAATGTTCAACGGCAGCGAAGATGACCTGCGTCAGACCCGTGTAACCCAGCCTGCAATATTTCTTCATTCAACCATTCTGGCTGCCGTTATTGGAGATTCCTTCACTCCCGCCATGACTGCAGGACATTCCCTGGGTGAGTTTTCAGCTCTCGTTGCAAGCAGGGCGCTTACATTTGAGGACGGGCTTATCCTGGTATCAAAAAGAGCCGCAGCGATGCAAAAAGCGTGCGAAAGGAATCCATCTGCGATGGCAGCCATCCTGGGAGCCGACGACCTCCTGGTTGAGCAGGTGTGCGCATCAGTATCCGAATTAGTCGTTCCGGCCAATTACAACAGCCCGGGACAGATAGTCATCTCCGGCTCAAACGAAGGAATAGGTAAAGCCATTGAGATTCTGAAGGAGAAAGGAATAAAACGGGCAATAAGGCTGGCAGTTGGCGGAGCATTTCATTCACCGCTTATGGAACCGGCAAGGGCTGAACTGGAGGAAGCAATCATGTCAACAAACTTCAGAAGACCAAAATGCCCTGTTTACCAAAATGTAAATGCAAGGCCGGCTACAGATCCGGCACTAATTATGAAGAACCTGGTTGATCAGCTCACATCTCCCGTGAGATGGACCCAGACTGTCATTAATATGATTGCAGATGGTGCCACTTCATTCACTGAGGTAGGTCCGGGAAATGTCTTACAGGGTCTTGTAAAGAAGGTTAACAAGGATATCTCCACCGAATCCGCCATAATCCGGTAAAGTCCTTCCTGCCATTGTGCCGTTGTGCCGTTGCGCCGCTGCGCCGTTGTGCCGTCAAACCACAGGCTTCTTTATTGCTCCTTTATGCCTTTTGCCATCGATCATTATTTCGAGAGGCTTTTCAAAATGGATGTGCCGGATGAAATTATCTTCATGCACAGGAGCAAGCCTGTTCAGAAACTCCACATCATAATATCCTTCGTTTATGAATGGGTTTATTGTCAGATAACCTACTCCGAAAGACGTGAGGTTCTGAAAAAAATGCGTTCCCTGGCTTGGATCAATGCGGTAGTTCTTAAGACCCGATTCAACAATAATCCTTGCTGCTGATATCTGCGGCCATTTTACGGGAATCCCAAGCCATGGATCAGTTGACCCCCATCTCCCGGGGCCAATCAGAACATACCCTTTCGCATCTTTCACAAATGCCAGATTCAGACTTTCAATGATGCCTGCGACTGTCTTATTACGGGCAGCGTTGAATGATTCAGGCTTAACATACACAATGTCGTGGATACCCTTGAAAACACCATTTCCAAGGGCCGATTCAGATATCAGTATTGCATCTTCATCATTCAGATACTCCAGGTTAATATTGTTTGTTTCATCTGAATGTACTATTGGCCTTATCTGAAGGAAGTTAAATACCTTAGGCGATCCCGGGGGTGTTTCAAGATTCACGGCAAACTCAATTTCGATAGGATTGTTCATCTCCCTCTGTCCGAGATCAAGAAGGGTTGTAAGTATCTCAGCAAGCGGAAATGACCTATGCTCAAGGATACCGGAGAATGTAATGACCCGGTTGCCCGGGCATATTATACCGTCATGAAGAACATTGTTCTCAATGTCATAGGTTGAAGCTATGAATTTCATGGCTCCATCGTTATTGGCATCCTTTATATCAATCCTGGGGATGTTGACGCCGTCATCAGTAGAAGGCACGAAACTGTTCATATTGAGATCAAGTGCACGGAATTCCTTCTGTGTATTGCGCAATGCAGTCTCAGGCGACGAAAGCTGGATGGTTTTCCTGGGATGATGCGGACAGAACCTGAGTGACATCCCTCCTTCAACTATCAGCTTCCCGAGTCCGAATGCAATATTAGCAATGCCGTCTTCAGCTTTTTCAGATCCGATCGGATAGTAATTTATAGATTGTGCAACGCCTGATATTGTCGGGTAAAAAATATCACCATGCCTGTTACCGCAAACTTCCTGCAGAACAATTCCCATTTTTTCTTCATCGATAACATTTGATGTTGCAGTCATATAGGCTTTGCTTGCCTTGTAATAGACTGAGGCATATACCTCCTTGATTGCATCAGACAGCATCTTTACCATCATTTTATTATCAGGAAGACGCGGTATCATGTATGTAGAATAGACACCGGCAAATGGCTGATAATGAGAGTCTTCTAATTTACTGGATGAGCGTACAGCCAGCGGATGGTTTCTTGAAACTTCAAGGAAAGAATAGAGGTCCTGGTAAATACGCCCCGGTAATTCTGCATTGACAAAGCGGTTCAGTATCTCATTGTCAGAAAGTTCCGACAAAGCTACCGAATACAGATTATTATGATCCATAAACTCATCAAAGATGTCGGTGCTGAGAACAACGGTCCTTGGAATGGTTATCAGTACATCCGGAAATTTATTGAAGAGCTTATCGTTCTTGATCATCCTGTTGATGAAAGCAAGCCCTCTTGCCTTGCCTCCAATTGAACCCTCTCCTATCCTCGAGAATATCTGGTATTCATCGAATGTCGACTTATCGAACTTTGCTATAACACCTCTCCCTTTTCCAAGGCGGAAACTGGAAATCGCAACATAGAGGAACCTGCGCATCTCATCCATAGTGTCGAAGTCCTCCTTGCGGATATACTTGAACATCTGTGCAACAGGAAAGAGGGCTCTCGCATTCAGCCATTTTGAGAAGTGATTTCTTGTTGCATGATAATCAAGTGAATTATCAGGTATGGTCAGGATTTTCTGCTGCAGGCTCTGAAGGTCAGTTGCAATAGCTATCGGCTCCATTGTATCGGGGTTCTTGAATACGAACGGGCCGAATGCAAGATTCTGGATAATGAAATTACGAAGTTCCAGGGAGAGTGATTTTGAATATTTATTTATAAAGCCTGCACCCAGTTCTTCAGCAAACTTTCGGTGCTCAGAACTGGATGACTGAAGCAGGAATGGTACTTTGTCATCATCAGCCATCACAACCTTGCAGAGTTCAATGCCGGCATTCTCATCCTGAATCCCGTCCTTTTTATAGCTGATATCTGAAATCACCCCCAGGACATTGTATTTATACTTCTGGTATAGTGCCGCTGCATCATTGAAATTGGTGGCAAGCAGAATCTTAGGACGGCCCCGCATCTTCAGCATCCTCTGGTGCTCATTTAATGCTTCTCTTTGAAAATCAAGTGACTGCAGAAGGACAATCCTGTAAAGATTCGGAAGGTACGAGGAGATATATCTTATCGAATTTTCCACAAGTATGATAGCCTGAACACCTATGCTTTCTATATCATGCTCGGCATTCATTTTATCTTCAATAAGCTTTATAATAGCGAGTATCAATGCTGCATCGCCTAACCAGCAGAAAACATAATCAATAGCACTCAGATCCTCTCCCTCGAGCCTCAGCGAAACTTCCCTTGAAAAATATGTAAGTACAACAATGGGAATGCGCGGATACTGCTCCTTGATCTTCTTGGCCAGGGCAAATACATCAGTCCCCTTAAGGCTGACCATTGATATCACAAGGTCAACATCTCCCTCCTGAAGTATCCTGAAAGCATCATCAGCATTATCGGTCTGCACAAATATGGGCGGGTACCTGAGGTTCAGCGATACATATTCATTAAAAATCTGCTCGTCAATCCTTCCGTCTTCCTCAAGCATGTAATTATCATAATTGCTGCATATTACAAGCACCTTATGAATTCTTTTCTGCATCAGCAGGTTGAAAGACGTATCGGTGAAGTCGTATTTCTGAAGATCAAGAATCCCTTCTATAATGGTCATTATACAAATTTTTACCGGTTCATTGTGATCACTGCAATTCCTTTTTTCCCGTCCATCCTGACAACAAAGGGTTTGCTGAACCTTACGTGCCTGAAGAAATTGCCTCTTTCAACTGCCTCCTGCGAAGTAAGCATTCCCCAGTTCACTCTGCCATCCATCAATGACAGGTTGATTGAAAAATAACCGACATTCATTGAGATCACATTATGAAAGAAATGAGATCCCAGTGATGCATCAACATGAAAATCAGGAAGACTTATTTCAACAATGACTTTAGCGTTCGAAATCTGTGACCAGACAACAGGAATACCAATAAACTTATCCCTGGATCCCCATCTGCCCGGCCCTATCAGTATATAGTGCCTGCCTTCCTTCAGCATTTTCTCGTTGAACCGGTCAATTTCATCAGCCATCAGGGAGGTCTGCAGATTATCAAATCTGTCGGGTTCAAGGTAAATGACATCTGTAATATCATCTATCAGTCCGTTGCCCATGCTTTTACTGGTTTCAAGTATAAGGTCATCCCTGTTTACGGCTGCAGGGTCAATCTCATACCCGGCAACTGCTCCAACAAGAGGCTTGATCTGAAGAAGATAAAATGAAGTAAAACCCTCCTTGTCTTTTGTAAGGTCTACAGCAAACTCTATTTCCGAAGGGTTTCCGGTGGCTTCGGTAACCACATCCAGGATGGTTCTTATCGTTGAAGCAAGAGGTATATAGTTATATTTCAGGATGTCGGCAAAGTTCACAACACGTGGACCGGGTGCATCCAGCCCTGCTGTGATAGTATCATTATCAGTATTATACACTGAGGCCGTATGATTCAACACACCGTGCTGTTCTGCCTTGCCTATATCGAGAGAAACCAGACCTGCATTTTCCCCTTCCAGCAGGTTAAGGTCGCTTGGTGCCATATTTACTGCATAGAAATGAACCTGAGAGTTTTCGTACTGGTCGTGATGTGAAAGGATATCAGTTGAGGGGTATACAGGTGAAAACCTGTACGCTTTTTCACCTTCAACAACATAATGACCGAGACCCAAAGCTATCACTGCAAACCCCTCTTCCTGCTTCATATGGGCAACAGGATAAAAATTATATGACTGTGCTGTTCCGCTGATGTGAGGGTAGAATGCATCATCAAACCTGTTGCCAACCACCTCCTGAAGAACCACTGCCATCTTTTCAGATTCTATCTTGTAATTTATTGCCTCAAAATAGGTGCGGGCGCTTTTTGAATATATAGAACAGAATACCAGTTTTATCGCATCTGTAAGCTGTCTAAGCCTGACTTCAAAGTCCTCATTATTGTTAGGCAGAAGATAGGTTCTGAATATACCTGCAAATGGCTGATTCATTGAATCCTCAAAAAGACTTGATGATCTGACTGCAAGAGGTTTCTCAGTCTGCTTCAGAAAATTTCTCAGCTTTTTCTCAAGGGTATAGCTCAGGTTGGCCTTCAGAAAGGTTTTCTGAAGAACCGAATATGCTCTTTCTTCCTTGATGATATTCCAAAGATGATTCCGTTCCATGAACATGTCAAACTCATCTGTCCCGATTATTGCGGTTACCGGCGCTTTGATCCTGATGCCGGGTAAAAGCCGTCCGAGATCAAAGCTGTATATGAGTGTATTAATAAAAGCCAGGCCTCTTCCCTTACCCCCGAGTGATCCACCCGAGAGACTTACTACATTTGTTTCATCAATTACAACAGATTCCTCAAAGTTTACCACGCGGCCTTTGTTCATCTCTCTCCTGCGCTTCTTAATGATATCCAGAAGGAATTTCCTGAGGTCTGTAAGGCTCTGGAAGTCTGTTACTTTTATTGGATTGATCAGCTTGGCAATTTTTACTTCACCCCTGGCCATCAGCCAGAGTGAGAAATGGTTCTTCATAGCATGATACGCCAGGGAATCTTCAGGGATCGTTTCAAGATAAGACTCAAACTCCTTCATTGATTTGGCAACAGCTATCTGCCTTCCCTTATCATCCCTGTAGACAAAATGCCCGAAACCGAGGTAATAATTTATAAATGACTTAAGGTCCTGAAGCAGGCTTTCAGAGTTTTTATTAATGAAGTTCGACTTAAGTTTATACGCATACTGTGCATTTTCAGCATCAGCTGACTGCAGGACAGTCGGCAGGTTGGGCAAATCAGCCTTCACCTGCTGAATAAGTTCAAAACCGGCTGTTTCGTGAAGGACTCCATTACGCGGGAATCTCATATCCGCAATAACACAGAGCAGGCTCTCCTTATAATTGTTATATATCGTTATGGCGTCTTCCCATGTGGACGCAAGAAGTATTTTTGGCCTTGCCCTCAGCCTGAGAACTTTATACAGTTCATCTGTTGCAACATCCTCAATGAGGTTCCGGGTCTGTTCCAGAACTACGGTATAGAGCATAGGGATATAGCTCGAGTAATATTCGGCTGAATCCTCGACAATCAAAATTACCCGTACCAGTCCTTTTCGTGTATCATTTTCAACATTAACCTTGTCTTCAAGCAGTTTTACCATTGCAAAAAACACCTTTGATTCGCCAGCCCAGACAAAGTAATTATCAAACGGGACACCTTGTGCTTTCTGCTTTCTAACATAAGGAACATCTCCGGGGTTATTGAGGAGAAGGTAGGCAGGCATATAAGGATATTTGTCTTTTATTTTCCTGCACAGCAACATCGGGCTCTCCTTGTGGATGCCTATCATTATGATAATCATATCATAATGCCTTGACCTTAGCTTGTTAAAAGCCTCTTCCTCTCCTGAAACGCCGGTAACCCTGGGAAGTGACGTGAGGCTCAGCTGGTAGTATTCACCAAGCATATGATCAGCAAAGCGGCCTTCTCCCTCAATGGAATAAGCATCATAAAGATTTGCAACCAGCAGGATTTCCTTAACCTTAAAAGGCTGAAGGTCATGGAAGATATCCCTTTCCGCATTGTGCCTTTCCAGAAATTTCTGAAGAAGTTTCCTGCTTGGCACATTTGAGGGATCTTCGTCATCCATGGGCACCTGGGTCATCCTTATGAAATCACGAGCCTTGAAACTGTTGATGTAACCCGTTATGAGGCTGGCGATATTGCGAATCAGATCTCTCTCCTCTTTGAGGAAAGGTCCTTCATTCTCAACTGTGAATTCCCTGGTATAAAAAACCTCAATAATCCCTTTATCATTGTCAATAGTATTGAAATCCTGCGACATCTTCCATGTGGTCTCGAGGAAATCAGGCGTTTCGAATGATTTGTCCCTGAAAATTATTCTTGCAGCAGTATAGTCAGGATATTGCCATGCACCAGGAAGCAGAAGTACAATCTGCTGAAGGGTTTCATCAATAGGCTTCCCCTCCTTGAGTATATAGGTTGTCTGGTTTATACAACCAAGCTCCTTCAGTCTTTCCTGCTGGTCATGAAGCAGTTTTCTGTATTCAGGGGTTATATGATTTTCAGCTTCTGTCATACCAATATACGGTAATAACCGAAGTTAAAAATAGTAAAATAAATGATAAGCACCCCGGGTT
>Ga0172365_10004016_pt1 | contig 10891 bp, 7 predicted proteins | sample LakKivSesite48cm_FD_114535 | JGI IMG/M metagenome (GOLD analysis project Ga0172365, IMG submission 114535) | Sediment microbial communities from Lake Kivu, Rwanda - Sediment site 48cm | ecosystem: Environmental > Aquatic > Freshwater > Lake > Sediment | place: Rwanda: Western Province, Lake Kivu... | reverse complement strand
TCCAGAACTCCTCCAAAATCGATTTGTGCCATAATAGTTTAGTTTTTGTTATAGATTTCATTCTCTTCAGGTTTGAACCTGTGTGCCTCATCAAGTTCCTTGAGATATGAGGTCAGCTCCTTAACCTGTTTTGTTATTGCAACCCTTCCGGAGCGTACAAACTGTAACACCCCATGGGGTTCAAGTTTTTTAAGCAGCTCGGAAATCTCTGCTTTATGTCCTGTCTTTTCTATCACAATATATTCAGGCGATACCTCAATTATCCGTGCATAGTAATTCCTGACAATACTATCAATCAGGTTCCCTGACATAAGCCCTTTGGTTGATACTTTATAGAGAGCTATTTCCTGGTAAATGATCTCGTCGGAAGTATGGACGAAAACCTTCAGTACATCAACAAGTTTTTCGAACTGTTTGGCTACCTTCCTGATCATTTCCGGTGTGGTTTTTACAACCATAGTCAGAAGATGAACCCCTGCTACAGCTGATTCTGAAGCTGTTATGCTTTCAATATTGATCTGCCTTCTCGTCAGTATTATTGTTACCTGGTTCAGCAGTCCGATATGGTTTTCGCTGAAGATTGAGATCGTAAATTCCTGTTTTCCCATTTCTTATTTTTTTTAACTCCCGACCCCCCTCACCCATAAACTAGTATACTTAGTTCTGGGTTTCAACCCCCCTTTAGGGGGGCTTGGTGGGTTTTATAGTTCAATGTTACCTCTGATACTGAGGCTCCCGGTTCGATCATAGGCAGAACGTTTCCTTCCTTCTCAACATGAATGTCGAGAAGATAAGGCCCCTCTGCGGCGAGCATCTTCTCAATTGCACCTGTCAGTTCTTTTCTTTCACTTACTTTTTTTGCCGCTATCCTGTACCCTTCAGCAATTTTCGTAAAATCAGGATTGACAAGCTCTGTTGATGCATATCTTTTTTTGAAGAACATATCCTGCCATTGCCTTACCATCCCGAGGAATCCGTTATTCAGGATTACAAGCTTTACCGGGATCCTGTAATGTAGTATGGTTCCAAGCTCCTGGATGGTCATCTGTAATCCGCCGTCGCCTATAAATGCGATCACCTCTTTATCAGGTCTGCCCGTCTTGGCACCTATGGCCGCAGGAAGACCGAAACCCATGGTCCCCATGCCTCCTGATGTAACAAGGGAGTTAGCTTCCCTGAACTTGTAATAACGGGCAGCCGACATCTGGTTCTGACCTACGTCAGTGACGATGATGGCATTACCGTCTGTCAGTTCCGAGACGATCCTTACAACTTCACCCATCCTGATACTACCTTCATCGGGTTTCACTTCTGACTTAATAACTCTTTCATATTCCGTTTTATCACAGATCCTGAATTCACGGATCCATGAATCATATGATTTTTTATCAACAAGAGGGATAAGAGCCTGGAGGGCCTCCCCGGCATCATTATGTATTTCAAGATCTACCTGTACGTTCTTATTGATCTCGGCTTCATCTATTTCAATATGAATTATTCTGGCCTTCCCGGCATATTTCCTGAGGTTTCCTGTCACACGGTCGTCAAACCGCATCCCGATTGCAATAATCAGATCAGCCTCATTAGTAAGCAGGTTTGGCCCGTAGTTGCCATGCATGCCAAGGAATCCTGTGTAGAGCCTGTGACCTGATGGAAAGGCCGATATTCCGAGTAATGTCACTGCAACCGGTATGCCCGTCTTCTCTGCAAACTGACGCAGCTCATCAACAGCTCCTGACAGGAGCACTCCATGACCTGCCAAAATGAGGGGTTTTTCAGCATGATTGATCATAATTGCTGCCGATTCGATTGCCCTTGTATGAAGCGGAACGTGAGGATTGTAGCTTCTCAGGTATGTACATTTCTTATATCTGAATGGTGCCTTTTCAATCTGGGCATCCTTGGTAATATCAATCAGTACGGGACCCGGCCTTCCGGTAGTTGCCAGGTAAAACGCCTTTGCCACCATCACGGGAATGTCTGACGGTTTCTTGACCTGGCAGTTCCATTTCGTTACAGGCATGGATATACCAAGTATATCAGTCTCCTGGAAGGCATCTGAACCGATCAGTGATGAAACAACCTGGGCAGTGATGAATACAACCGGGACTGAATCAAGATAAGCGTTGGCGATGCCTGTGATAAGGTTGGTAGCTCCCGGCCCTGATGTCGCAAAACATACACCGGGTTTTCCGGAGACCATTGAATATGCCTGGGCCGAATGGGCTGCACCCTGTTCATGACGCGTAAGTATGTGTCTGAGTTTACCTTCGTAGTCGAGCAGCTTGTCATATACCGGCATGATCGCTCCTCCAGGGTAACCGAATATCGTATCAACACCCTCTTCAATAAGAGATCTCAGAAGCGCCTCAGCGCCTGTGATCTCCTCACCGTTGATCCGGGTCATCCCGGATTCTGTCTCCTGTTCTTTCATTGCCTCTTAAATTTTTCTAATTGCCCCTTTATCTGCTGATGTTACAAACGCTGCATAGGCCCTGAGTGAAGCAGGGATTTCTCTGTTCCGGTCCACAGGACTGAATCTGTTTTCACTTCTTGATTTTTCCTTATATCTTTTATTAAGTTCTTTATCAGACAGTTGTACATTTATTTTTCTTTCAGGGATGTTAATTTCAATTATGTCGCCATCCATTATCAAGGCAATTGCACCGCCTGCAGCGGCTTCCGGAGAGACATGTCCAACCGATAATCCCGAGGTTCCTCCCGAAAATCTTCCGTCGGTGATGAGTGCGCATTTTTCTGCGAGTCCCTTTGATTTAAGATAGGAAGTAGGGTAGAGCATCTCCTGCATTCCCGGTCCTCCTTTCGGACCTTCATAACGGATGACCACAACGTTACCTTCCTTGACTTTACCGTTCAGGATACTTTCAGAAGCTGCTTCCTGTGAATCAAATACAATTGCACTGCCTGTAAAACTGAGAAGCGATGCATTAACTCCTGCCGTCTTGACTATACAGCCATCAGCTGCTATGTTTCCATAAAGTATTGCCAGTCCGCCGTCAGCGCTGTATGCATGATCCCTGTCTCGTATACACCCATTGCTTCTGTCAGTGTCAAGCTCATCATAAAGTGTATCATTAAATCCCATCACAGTACTCCTTTGCATTGAGGGTGCGGTTCTGAAAAGCGAACATGCATCAGCAATTGTCTTTCCGCTCATTATGTCCCAGTCAGCCAAAGCCTCGCCAAGAGAGGGATAGTCAATTCTTCTTACTCCGGTATCGATCATGCCGTGCCTTGCAAGTTCACCCAGGATCGCCATAATTCCCCCTGCCCTCCCGACATCCTGCATGTGATAGTGAGAGCTGGGAGATACTTTACATAGTGTTGGTATTTTCCTTGAAAGAGAGTCAACATCCTCAAGAGTGAATCTGACTCCTGCTTCATGAGCAATTGCGAGAAGGTGAAGAACGGTGTTTGTTGAGCCTCCCATGGCAATATCAAGTGACATTGCATTCATGAATGCCTGGCGTGTTGCTATCGAGCGTGGGAGAACTGATTCGTCGCCGTCATTGTAATATCTCTCAGCCAGCGATACGATCAGTTTTGCGGCTTTAATGAACATTGTGGTTCGGGTTTTATGAGTCGCAATCACAGTTCCGTTTCCCGGAAGCGCCAGTCCGAGAGCCTCATTAAGGCAGTTCATTGAGTTGGCAGTGAACATACCGGAGCATGAGCCACATGTGGGACAAGCTGACCGTTCTATTGCATAAAGTTCACTTTCACTTACGCCTGGGTCAGCGCCGCTGACCATTGCATCAATAAGATCCAGATATTTTGATCCGTGGATGCCTGCTTCCATCGGTCCGCCTGATACAAAAACCGCCGGGATATTGAGCCTCATTGCTGCCATCATCATTCCCGGTGTTATCTTGTCGCAGTTGCTTATACATATCATGGCATCAGCGCAGTGAGCATTCACAATATATTCAACGCTGTCGGCTATAAGCTCACGTGAAGGAAGGGAATAGAGCATTCCCTGGTGACCCATTGCAATACCGTCGTCAATAGCAATGGTATTGAATTCTGCTGCAAAGCACCCGAGCTTCTCAATTTCCTTCTTAATTGCCTGTCCTATCTCATGAAGATGCACATGTCCCGGTACAAACTGTGAGAATGAATTTACGATGGTTATTACCGGCTTGCCAAACTGTTCCTCCTTCATCCCGTTTGCACGCCAGAGACTCCTGGCACCGGCCATAGTCCTGCCGGTAATTGTTCTCAGACTCCTAAGTTCCTTTTTCATATTCAGAAAGACCTTAAAAAAAAAGCTCCCCCTTATCCGGGAAGCTTTATACATTTATCGTTATATATACTATTCCCGGATCATGTGCAGGGCACAATAATAAGGATGAGGGCAATAATATATATTATGGATTTTCCCATGTTTTTATAACAAACAGTCGGCAAAGGTATGTTATTTTCTAATTTTTCAAAGAAAAATCCATCTTTTTTTGTCGATTTTCTTGCAGGATCGTTCGAAAATTTAATGTTTAAAGTTTCGATTTCGCGTCTTAATCTGCCTTTCGGCAATCTTGTTCAGCTGTTTCGCAGGTATTATCATTTTTTTTGTTATTTTTCGTTTTTGGCTCCTTTCCATATTCCTTGAAATGAAGAAAAACCTGATTTTAATACTGCTGGCAGCTTTTATTCTTTCAACCGGTGCAGAAAAGAAAAGCTCATCCCCTGCGAAGAGTCCCAGGGCCGAAAAGACAATCAACATAAACTGGGCATTTAATTATTTCCCTGATGAAGACCCGGGAAAGGGACTTGAGTCTCCGGGATATAACGACCTGAACTGGCCGCTGGTAAGCCTTCCCCATACATGGTCGACATACGAGACAACAGGCGATAATCATCCTTTCATTAAGAACATCTCAGAAGCAAATGACCCCTACTGGTGGAAAGGCTGGGGCTGGTACAGAAAGAGTTTTACGATAAATGATAAATTCTCAGGAAAGAAAATATTCATTGAGTTTGAAGGGGTTCAGAAATACTGCAAGGTTTGGCTTAATGGTAAGTACCTCGGCGATCACAGGGGCGGTTACGGGTCATTTGATTTCGATATAACACAGATGATCGTACCAGGAAAAGAAAACCTCCTTGCTGTAGCAGTGAGCAACCGGAAAAATGATCAGTTCAGGATACCACCGATGGACCTCCCGGGCTTCAATGTTTACGGAGGCATCTGCCGCGATGTAAACATCGTCATAAAGGATAAGCTTTACATTCCGATGCAGGGTTCTGCCGCTCATGAGGGAGGCACATTTATCACGACTCCCTTAGTATCTGTCAAACAAGCAGTTGTACGCATACAGACATGGGTAAGGAACGATTATGAGCAGCCTAAACTATGTATGCTCAACACATATATAATGGATGCTTCAAACAAAGTTATCCAGGTAATAAAATCAAAATACACAATAAACCCGGGCCAGCTATACAGGTTCGATCAGACTTCAAAGCCGGTTAAGAATCCGCGTCTCTGGTCGCCTGAAACGCCTTATTTATATAAAGTACAATCGGAAGTGACCGACGGCTCGGTTATTAACGACACCTATTCAAGCCCCCTGGGATTCAGGTGGTACGGGTGGAATTACGCAGAGAATACCCTCTACCTTAACGGTAAAAAAGTCACAATAAAAGGTGGAAGGTACAGGCAGGAATACCCATGGATAGGAGGAGCAGTCCCAAAATGGCTTGCTGAGACTGATCTTAAGGATATCGCCGGCTCAAAGAAATATAACTTTATTCTGATTCCTGATTACCCGGGGGACAGGCAGCTCTGTTCCCTCACCGATAAGAATGGGTTTATTGTTATTGAAGAATCTCCAACCGCCGGTGCACAGCCCTATTCTGCAGAGGTGCAGGAGCAGCAGATGAAAGAAATGATAAGACGTGACCGTAATCATCCGTCAATCCTTTTCTGGAGTATGGGAAAGGGCGCCGATCATTCTGTTAATTCAAAAGCAGCACTATCTGAGGATACTACACGCATACTGACAGCGGGAAGTGCATCCGGCGGGACAGTCCGGCATTCCTTTGAGAATATAGCCCTCAGGCAGATTAACAGTTATCCCCTGGCCGGAAAGGAAGACGCCGTGCCATCATTATCTAAGGATGCACCGGTAAAAATTGTTCTGACCGGATCGCAAAAGAAAATTAATGCCGACAAAGTATCGGTCGTAATAGTAAATGCTGAAATTGTTGATGCAAAAGGGGTAAAAGTTGCTGAGCCTGTAAATACGCTCAAGTGGGAAGTATCGGGACCGGCAAGGCTTGCAGGACCTTCAGTATTCGAATCGGAAAGAAACAGGTACCGGTCGGATGAAAACGCATCATATTCTGCCCTGCCTGTATCAAATGTGGTAAGATCTTCCGGCAAGGCCGGCAAAGTCAGAGTAACTGTATCAGCAAGCGGAATCGCATCAGGTTCATACGAGTTTGACGCAGCCGAAATTAAGGTGGATAATTCTGTGGTTGCTGAACCTGCACCGCTTAATGAGGATGGACGAAAACCTGTGGCCCGTGCCGTGCTTGTAATTGAGAGGCTTGAGGAGATACCAGAGGAGATTAAGAAAACTACAACCGATCTGAATCTGGGTCCCATGGACAAACAGGGTTACAATAAAAGTGTCAGGGAATTCATCTTCCGGAATAATCAGTCTGTTGACACAACCACTTTTGAATTCAGGGCTATTACCGACTTGTTCGCAGTGTACCTCTTGAATAATAACGGAATCCTGGCCAGCAGCGATTATAACTTCAGTGCGGGGTATTACAATAACTGCCGTCTGATCTCAGGTTATATCAATGCAACCAAGCTTCCGCCCCTTTTCAAAGAAACCCTGAAAAAATACTATGCCGATATTGTTATAACAGGCGGCAGTGAGAAGAATGCGGGCGATGAGATGAACTGGATGAACTGGATACCGTCCGGAGGTACGGTAATTGTTTCACAGGAAAACAGTACCAACAACTGGCCGAAGGGAACTTTGATAAGCCAGATGGACGAGCTTCCTGATCTTATTTCAGTTGTTTATCCGGCTTTTATGAAATACAGCGACGAAGCCAGGGAAAGAGCGCTCATCTTTGTCAGTAAAATGAATCCATATGTTCACAGGGAAACTAAAGACGGGGTTGCTATTTACAGGGCTGAAAGAGGCAGACCGATCCTGATCCCGCTTCAGAAATTCATTGCCCAGTAAGTAATTCCCGGGCCATCCCCCTGCTTCGCGCTGGTACATTCTCATCGCTGATATTTGTGCTAATAAACGTCAAAAGTAAGCAGAATCTTTCATTAAATTAATTTGTATATTTCGTCAAATTTTAAAATCCTGAATAACATGAAAAAGAGAAACATCCTGAATTTCGTTTTATTGATTGCCATAACGGGCACGCTTTCAGCTCTGTTGCTTTCACTTACCCCTCCGAAGAAAAAGAATATAGGTCTTCAACTCTATTCAATCCGCGATTCTATCCGGAAAGATGTTCCCGCTGCCATTGAAAAGGTTGCAAAAATGGGATATACCTTTGTTGAACCTGCCGGTTACGCCAACGGGAAGTTTTACGGAATGGATCCGGTGGAATTTAAAAATCTTCTTCAGAAGAACGGGCTTTATATGCTGAGCTCCCACACCTCTCAAAACCTTCCTTCGGATGGAAACATGGAAAAGGTGATGGCATGGTGGGACCAGTGTATTGATGCTCATGTGGCTGCAGGGGCAAAATATATTGTCCAGCCATCGATGGGAAGAGATGCCTACCAGAGCCTGGAAGGAATAAAGAAGTATTGTGAGTATTTCAACAAGGTCGGAGAAAAATGCGCTGCCAAAGGAATAAAGTTCGGATATCATAACCACTCCGGCGAGTTTACAACCGAGTTTGAAGGCGAACCTCTTTACGATCACATGCTTAAGAACACTGATCCAAACAAGGTATTCTTTCAGCTTGACCTTTACTGGTGCGTTGAGGGAAAGAAAAATCCGGTTGATTATTTCAAGAAATATCCGGGCCGCTTCATTCTTTGGCATATAAAGGATAAAGAAGAGATAGGTGCAAGCGGGCAGATGGACTTTGCCTCTATATGGGCCGCAGCAAAAATATCAGGTATGAAATATGGTATTGTGGAGGTTGAAAGATACAACTTCGACGAGTTCACAAGCTGCCAAAAGAGCATCGAATTCCTCAATAATGCTCCCTATGTAAAGATGCCAAAAAAATAATCCTTGAAAAAGATAGCATTTTTCATGTTTGTAGCGGCATTCCTTGTATCGGGGTGCCGCAACAATTTTTATTCGGAAGATGACTTTAAGTCAGTTCTGAAAATAGATTCACATATTCACATCGGATCTGATGACGGAGTATTTGAAGATGCGGCTGCTGCAGACAACTTTGTCCTTATCACATTAAATGTCGATCATAGCGACTCAGCCGGTCTGCGCAAACAGTTTGACCTGGCCAGCCGGTCAGCGCTGAAACATCCCGGAAGGGTTTTCTTCGGACCCTCTTTCCTTTTCGATACTGCAGGATGGGGTACGCAGAGCTGGAGCAGAAAAATTACAGATCAGCTCGATAAGGATATCTCTGCCGGCGCTATTACAGTAAAAATATGGAAGAACATAGGCATGACAGTCAGGGACAGGTACGGGAAATTCATAATGGCTGATGATCCCGCCCTCAAACCTGTTTTTGACTTCATCAGGAGCAAAGGTCTTCCTGTAACCGGGCACCTTGGTGAGCCCCGCAACTGCTGGCTTCCGCTGGATGAAATGACTGTGAGCAGCGACAGCAATTATTTTGCCGAACACCCTGAATACCACATGTTCCTTCATCCCGAGTACCCTTCTTATGAGGACCAGATAACTGCAAGGGATAATTTAATAAAGCAGAATCCTGACCTTACATTCATCGGCTGCCACCTGGGAAGCCTTGAGTGGAATGTAGATTCGCTGGCACTGCGGCTCGACAGATTCCCCAACATGGCTGTTGATATTTCAGCCCGTACATGTCACCTTCAGTATCAGTCGGCTCAGAACAGGGAGCGCGTCAGGAATTTTATTATCAAATACCAGGACCGGCTCCTATACGGGACCGATGTCGGTTACGGAGGCACGAACAATCCGGAAGGCTTTAAGAAGCAGATGCATGAAACCTGGATCGACGACTGGAAGTATTTTGCAACTGGCTCTGAAATGACATCAGATCTGTTCAAAGGAAGTTTCACAGGGCTGAAGCTTCCGAAAGAAGTCATTGATAAGTTGTACAGGGATAATGCGATAAGATGGTTTAAACTTAAAATTTCCATAAAATGAACAAAAAAAACACACGTCGCAGCTTTATAAGGAAAGCTGCACTGGGAAGCATTGCGGCAATAAGCATTCCACAGATCATTACTGCAGCCGCTCCCGCAAAAGGAGTGAAGAAGTTGCAGCTGATGAAGGATAATACGATCCTGTTCCAGGGTGATTCGATAACCGATGCCGGACGGGCTAAGGACGATATGAATTTCAACACTCCGCGTCACCTGGGATCAGGATATGCATTTCTTGCGGCAGCAGCGCTTCTGAGGAAATATCCTTCATTGAACCTGAAGATATATAATAAAGGTATATCGGGAAATAAAGTATTCCAGCTTGCTGAAAGGTGGGATGCTGACTGCCTTCAGATAAAACCCGATATTCTAAGTATCCTCATCGGCGTCAATGATATCTGGCATAAGCTCACTGGCCGTTATGACGGAACGGTTGAAGTTTACAGGAGAGATTATATTACTCTCCTTGAAAGAACTAAAGCCGCTCTTCCCAATGTGAAGTTAATTATATGTGAGCCATTTGCAGTAACAGGAGTTAAGGCCGTTGATGAAAAATGGTACCCCGAATTCAATGATTACCGTAAAGCAGCAAAAGACATTGCAGACCGGTTTGGAGCTATCTTCATTCCATTCCAGGCTCTTTATGATGAAGCTCAGAAATCAGCCCCCGGATCCTACTGGACTCCTGATGGTGTCCATCCGTCACTTGCCGGCGCACAGTTGATGTCAGAGGCAGTGCTCTCAGTGATCAAATAAATACAGAATGTTATTAAATGTATTTTTTACACTTATTCTAGCTGTCCTCACAGTTATTGCTTCCGGACAGGAAACAATAACAGGAATTCTGTACTCTGACGGCAAACCTGTTTCGGTTTCAATAGGTGAAGGAAAGATTACCGGCATAAAAAAGATTAAGAGACTGCCTGAAGAGAGCAGAGATATCTACATAGCTCCTGGACTGATCGATAACCAGGTAAACGGGTTTGCTGGAGTTTCGTTTACATTCGGAGGTGGTGAACTGACAGCCGATGGAGTGAAACATGCAACTGAGGAGCTCTGGAAGGCCGGCGTTACGACCTATCTTCCTACTCTTACCACGAACAGCTTCGATGTGCTTAAGAAGAACTTTACAATCCTCGGGAAGTTAAAAGATGATCCGGCACTGCTTGGTTCAATAGCCGGATTTCACCTTGAAGGCCCCTATATTTCACCTGTTGACGGCTACAGGGGAGCTCATCCTCTTAAGTATGTCAGGAAGCCTGACTGGGACGAATTCGTTTTACTGAATGAAGCATCAGGGAAAAATATAATCCAGGTGACTGTTGCACCGGAAGCAGATGGAGCAATGGAGTTCATCTCAAAATGCAATGCTGAAGGAATTGTAGTGGCCCTGGGGCATCATAATGCACCTGCCGGTGTTGTGAATGAGGCTGCAGACCGCGGTGCAGGGATATCAACCCATCTCGGAAACGGCTGTGCCAATACCATAAACCGTCATCTGAATCCGTTGTGGCCGCAGCTGGCTGAAGAGCGCCTGATGATAAGCATAATAGGCGATGG
>Ga0172365_10004014_pt1 | contig 10893 bp, 8 predicted proteins | sample LakKivSesite48cm_FD_114535 | JGI IMG/M metagenome (GOLD analysis project Ga0172365, IMG submission 114535) | Sediment microbial communities from Lake Kivu, Rwanda - Sediment site 48cm | ecosystem: Environmental > Aquatic > Freshwater > Lake > Sediment | place: Rwanda: Western Province, Lake Kivu... | reverse complement strand
GAGGTGCTTTATTACCATAATACACCCTTTTACCTTGTTTTGTCAACGGATCCGTTGAAAGTTTATATAAGAAAGAAATAGGGTGGGTCAGAGGTCTACAGGTCGGCAGGTCTTCAGGTTTGCAGGTTAATATATGGCAGTTGGAGTCCGTCATAGGCGGACGATGTCACGTAGAAGGCAGGATTGGCAGTTAAAAGCTTTTTCACACCCGTTACCTTCCCAGCAGGGATTACCGGAAAATCATAACTTTAGAGTTGATAAATCCTTCACGGGTTAAGATATTAAGAATATAAGCCCCATCAGGAATTTTTGTTATGTCCAGTTGAATTTTCGAATACCCTCCCGGGATTCCGGAGTATGACCAATGATGGATTTTCTGACCCATGGTATTCCATAATGATATTTGTAAATCAGAAGGAACTCTCAAATTCAGATCAAGAGTTAATGTGGAAGATGCAGGATTTGGGTAAACTTTTAAAGATGTTCGTGGAAGAACAAAATCTTCAAACCCGAGCCCGATTGCTCCGTCGGCGAAGATATTCTGTCCGAAAAGCCTGGAATATCCGGCGGTATCCAACTTGTTTTTGTTTTGCCACCAGGCTACCCACTGATCACACATCTTATCTGTCGCGCTGAGTCCGATATTTTTTCCAGAAAGACTTGAAAGCAGGATGGTTTTCCCCCATACACTGTTTCCATCGGTATCATATTTATTTGCAAATGAATATATCACCGAATCCCCTTCCAGATAATTTTTCATAAAGAACAGGACGGTTTCATCCGTTCCCGACTTTTTAAGGTTTATATACCCATAAAGTGAATCCATCATTGATATGCGCGGGTAAAAGATTTTACCTGAATCGGGCCAAACACGTTGACCGGCGGATGTTATTTTCTGCCCCAGGATCGCTTCATCATTCAGTACACCGTGACCATACCGTTTTTCCAACCAGATTATCAGCAGCTCGTTTGAACCCGGAAGATAGCGCATATTGTAGTAGGAACGGTCAAGATCATCAAGCGAATCGGGAACCAATGCGACAGGTTCTGAAAAAAGGGTATTGGCACCCGAATCGATCTGTTGAATGAATGTTTGAATTTTCAAGGCTCCCTCGTCATAAGAGACCCCGATATAAAATCCATCCTGAAGATTGCTTTCAACATGGACAGGTGTCATCGGATAATCACCATAATAATCAGCATAGGTTAAAATGTGTTTAGGTTGAGGAAATAAAGTGTTTCCCGCAGGATCAAATTTCTGAGTATACAATGATTGAGAGAATATCTGATTATCAAAATCAATATTAACTTGCCTATATATCAACATGATATTCCCATCAGTCAATTGATGTAGAGATCCTCCCCAGTTTAGTTGATTACTATCCCTGGGCAGAATATACTGCCATAATATATTGCCCGAAGGAGAGATTTTCTTGAGTTTATAATCTACCATATTCCCAACAGGTGTCCCCTCCGTATCAACTGATTCATAGCCTAAGACAAGATTTTGATCATCCGTATAAAGCATAGAAGGATTAAAAGAACCGGTATCGAGGGTATCGCTGATCTGTATTCCTTCCTCTCCCCATAATTTAATACCGCCGGTTGTGACCCTGTTCACAAAGATGGACATAAGTGTGTCAGTCGGTCCCAAAGATAATTGGGATTTCGTGTATGCTACATAAAGGCATGTATCAAGATCGGAAATCAATGTAACCTTTGAGACCCATGTTTTATATGATTCGGCACTGATCAGTACACCGTCATCACCCCATTTCTTATAGCCCCGGTAATCGACTTTCTGCATGCAGAGTTGAAAATGGGGATCGGGAAGCAATGATTTATAATACAAGAGGTAGTAAGATGAATCATATGGATTCGCAATCATCTCTCCATAAGCATAATTGGTATCAGGTCCGGCAAGAAGTGTGTTAACCGATGGGTTGGAAACCCATTGAGCTGTTATGATGTTCACCACTAATGAACAGATCATAAAAAGAGTAAATTTTTTCATTTTGCAACAGTTTATTTTCACACTGATTCGGTTATTTCTGACTATAAATGTCAATGTCAACAAATTTACATATAGTTTCCGAATCTGTCTAAGAGACTGTTTAAAAATTATCTGATTTAATGCCAATATACTGATTAACAATCGAACGTAAATATAAACTAAAAGGCTTTTGCCAACCAATGGATAGTGAGACTCCATTTGCATAGTTGGTGGTTTTCGCTCTTTCAGGTCCTATTATTTACTTTCTTTGCCTGCCAAGCAAAGAAAGTAACAAAGAAAATTCACCGCTTAATAAAAATCGCTAAAAATCAGGGTTTCAGCCTAAAATTCAGGAGCGAGGCATCTATCTCGTTCACAGTTTCCAGTGCTTACCTGAATTTCTTAACGGCTGAGACCCTGATTTTTTTATCGCGATTTTTATAAGGCGGAATGTAGCACGGAAAGGTGGAAGTCTAAATTGAATTACCGGAAAAAATAATCTTTACCCAATTTTTGGCCTTGGACTTCGGAGGCGGGGTACCCACACGGCGAAAATGGCGTACCCTAAGGGCAAATGAAAATCTGTCCGATCCTGACTTTAAGTCGGGAGGGTTATTTTCATTTAGCCATTGAGCCGATGTGGGTCGCCGAGAAGTCCAGCCTTGATTTTTCTTTTGTTACTTTTCTTTTTATCAAGAAAAAGAAAAGTAAAACAAAATTTTGCCAAAAATCAAGAAAATATTGTCGTACAATCATCAAAAATTTCAATAATCTTCAATCTTTTAACACATTCAATGTTTCGATTTCAAGATATGACTTTCAGAAAAAGTGTTTTGATTGAAATTCTTAAATTTACATGAAGAAATCAATGATCAGATGGCTTATTTACTTATTACATGGCTGATACTGTTCATCATTCCGACTAGTATCGGCAACTTATTTTATATTTTACTTTTCAAATTACGGGAAACATCCTTTAAATATCCTTTGAATGTTTTCCAGATATTCTGGATAGGATTCGGAATATTAATTACAGTCATTCAATTTTACAGTCTGGTTTTACCAGTCAATACAACCTGCCAATTAATAATAATTGGTTTTTCAATCATCGGCCTCCCTTTTTTATGGACAATAATCAAAAAGAAAATAAGGAAATTTTTTCAAAAAGGGTGGTACACACGTTATGGTAAAATACTGTTTTTACTTATCAGTGCCGTGATTATTCTCTGGATATCAAACCTGTCAAGCACTTCAAACCAGTATTCTTATGTGCTGTATGATACTGATCTGTATCACTACAGTATCGTTCGTTGGATCAATGAATTTCCGGCAGTACCGGGACTATGTAATCTGCATGCCAGATTAGCCATTCCTTCGGCCTTTTTGTTGTTTTCGGGATGGGTTGACAATGGCTGGTGGGATCTGCGGTCAGCCTGGATCGTTAATCCTTTCCTGCTCATCATCGTTACAAGTCAATGGTTACGAAATATACTTATTAAAGACGATCGGATACCGTTAAGGACAAAGCTATTTTGCATCCTGACTTTACCCTACTTTATTGTGCGAATCAATACGCCTTATGTATCTCTTTATTATGATGCACCTGCATTTTATATTCAAATGGTATTATTTCTGGAAATCCTGAGCTTTTCGCCACTATTTCTGCCGAAGAAAATCAGGAGCAGCTTTTTACATGATTTCCCGGGGAGATATCATTTTCAGGTCATGATTATCGGGATTCTCGGAGTATTATCTTTTCTATTTAAATCTACAGGAATTATTTCCTTAATCGTCAGTTTTATCATTCTATCGGCTTTCATTATTGCATTCCTTCAAGTAAATAATGGAAAGCCTATTATACGAAAGGCAGTAATTCTATTTTTACTTCCGGTCCTTATGATTGCCGGCTACGTGACAAGAAATGTCATCCAAACAGGCTGGTTATTTTACCCGGCCCCTTATGGAAATATGAGATTGCAATGGTCAATGTCCAAAAACCCGGTAAAGGGTATCACCGACTATCAATCGGTAAGAGGCCAATATGAGGTCATCAAAGGATGGGCAAAAATCCCGAATTATAAAGACTGTCCTAAGCCTTTGTCGCTAAGGTCAGATGAATGGATTCCGATATGGTTAAGAAATAATATGAATACTCAGGGATTTCGTTGGCTAATCGTTGGATGCTCATTAAGTATTTTCAGTTTAGCCATGTTAATTTATAACGGTAAGAAACCTTCGTTCAGAATGGACTTTATTTTATGGATATGGACTATTCTTAATGTGATCTTTTGGTTTCTGATGGCTCCGGATATGCGTTTTGGCGAAGGATTTTTTTGGATCATGATCGGATACAGCGGCAGTTTGATCATTTGCACTCTGGTAGGTGGCTCATCTCTCAGATATTCACTGTCATTTGCCTGTATGGCAGCTTTATTACTGACGAGTAAAATGCATTTACACTATAACCGGCACATGACTTTTTGGGAGATCGGGAAAGCCTCAGCGCATCCCTTCAAAGCTGTGACGCTAAAAAACGGACAAAATCCGCCGCTAACGATATTCGTTCCGAGAACCGGAGACAGGTGTGGTGATGCTCCATTGCCCTGCACACCGTATCATATTGATTTATTAAAATTGAGGAAGCCCGGTGACCTGAGATACGGATTCTATATTGAAAAGCATTGACACACATTATAAGAGATAAGATCATTCCTTTGTACATTTACAGAATACTGTTTATTTGCCAGGCTAATATATGTTGTATTCCATTTCGCTCAGGCAATGAAATATCGTCGAGGGAGACTATAAATTTTTCATAATTATCCGGTATTGTTTCCAATTCGGAATATTCTCTCTCGATAGTTGATTTATCAATAAGCAAATAAGCAACCTGGAGATAAATTGTTTTGTTGTTTTTTGTTGCTACAAAATCTATTTCCTTGTTTCGCATATAGCCAATATATACATTATAGCCTGAATTTATCAGTTGTAAATAAATAATATTTTCAAGCATATATCCATAGCCATATTCAAAGCCGGTATATAAATAATTTTTAAAAGACAAATCGTTAATATAATATTTGCTATTCCCTGATAAAACCTCCTTTCCTTTAATATTAAATCGGTCAACCTGGTGCACAAGGAATGTATTTTTTAAATATTCAATATAATTGGCAATTGTTTCGTAATTAGTTTTTCTGTTTTTCCCGGCAAAATAATTTACTATGCTACTGATTGAAATTAAGTTCGATGCATTAATTACAAGAAACGAAAAAATATCCTGCAGTAACCGGGCGTCTTTTATGTTGTATCTTTGAACAATATCACGGAGTAAAACCGTATCTCTTATTGCAGAAAGATAATGTCTTTTGGTTTCGTCATTTGGCAATTGAAAAAGTTCAGGAAGTCCCCCTGTTTGTATATACTGTAAAAATGAGGTTTTAGAATTTTCCACTAGTTTGATGGCGATAAACTCCTGGTAGTTAAAGGGTAAAATTAGAAATTGTATATATCTGCCCGAAAGCAAGGTGGCCAACTCCCCTGACAGTAATTGAGAGTTTGATCCTGAAATAAAAATTTCATAATCGGAAGTATAATCCTGGGAAAATGAATTGATGAGATGCTCCCATCCCTCAATACTTTGTACTTCATCAATAAATAAATATATTTTACCTGATGGCTTTAATACCTGTTTATAATATTCAATCAAATTTCCCAAATCAGTATAATTGGCAATAAAATCAAAATCGGTATATTCTTTATTGATATAACAAACATTTTCAGGTTTCACTCCTTCATCAATTAGCTTACGTATGATCTGTCGTAAAAGATAACTTTTTCCAACACGTCTTTGACCGACTAAAACTTTTATCAACCTTACACCCAAAAATTTATTGATTTTATCAAGATAACTATCTCTTATAAAACCAACCGATGGATAAGTGTTATTCCAGAAATTATATTTTTCCAACTTTGCAAATCTATCAGTCATGTCTGAATATTTCTCCAAAAGTATAATATTTTTTGTTACAAACGAAAAAATAACATTTCACCACACATTTCAAAAAAAGCTCATTCATCCATGCATCAAATAATTTCACCGATATAGTGAGTGAGATATATCACAATTATGAATCGATAGCACTCTGATAATTAACACGAATCGGAATCGAACACCTAAGTATAACAACAGAGTAATAGCTCCTTGACTTTATCGTAATTATTCAGATTAAATACCAATGTCAGCGAACTCTTTTAAATAATTTATATTTATTCAGATTTAACGGGATTTCTTTATAGTCATTTGACAGTCTGTCATCATAACCTGTTGTTTTATCTGTCAGATAATATTCATGGCTGGTATAACAATCTATACTCGGATATCCAATTCTTACCAGATAGGCAAACAACGACCATTCCCCGCAAAATCGCTCCGGAACTGAAATGACAGTTCCTGCCGGAATGTTTTCGGAAAGTATGTATACATCATGCAGGATATCGCTATCCTTACTGTGCTTACCTGTTATTGCAGCCAGGATACCATCGGCTCCTTCTGATTTTCCTATAAAAGAAAATGAAAATATAAGGACTATAAAGAAAAGAATTGTTGAAACATATCGCAATTTTTTTCAATCCGTGAGGTTATCTTTGCAACGAAATAATGTATTCGTGGGGCTATAATCATGCTCAGCCCGATAGTATAATAAAGAACCGCGGTAAAAAATGAAAAAAACCGTTCCGTATAGATACTGTCACCAAGAAGTCTGAAAAAGAGTGATTGAATTCCAAAGACAAGGGGTGGATACCCATAAAATTCCCGGTATATTGTCTGCGAGAAATGGGGTCGTCAGAAGCTTCCATAACCATAAGCAAGATTTTTAGACAAAGTGCTGTACATGATGCCGTCAAAAAACATCCCGTCCTGAATTAACAATGGCACGAGGCTGATTATGAAAGCAGCCATTGTGATGAGCCAGAAATTATAATGGATTTTATTCCTGATCATAATGATATTAAAAAGATATGTTAAAGACTAATCCGTCGCCTTAATCCTATTGAATTCCTTGCATGTATCATTTTTCCTCCAGGGCGGTCACTCTGTTCTTAAGTGTTTCATTTTCCTTTTCTAACTTTATGACATACAGTGTGAGTTCTTCCACCTTTTGTAACAAGATGGCATTCATATCGCCCAGTTTCACACCATTATTATTGATATCGCCTGCAGTGGGGACTCCGGGTAAATGGTTATGGTCCTTTATATACTGATCGATATCGGATAAGGATGGCAGATCATATCCTTCAGCGAAGACGAAGTCGGGCCATCCCGACATGGTCACGGTCACCTCTTTGCAAGCGATGTCGCCATTCACCGATAATTTGGATGAAGGATTCGACACGCCAATACCTACATTACCTGTAACAGCTGAATAGATGTCGTCACCGCTGACTGTCCAGTCTCCATCGTCACCTCCGCTTCCCGATACTGCTGAATTCACCCATGTGGTGCCGTTAAACTTAAGAACCTGATTAGTCTGAGGACTTGTGACCGACACATCGCTGAGGTCATCCAGCGCTACTGTCGTCAGGTAACCCGCGTCGGCATGGTTGCCCCAGCTGTAAGCTTCGTTCCAGTTGCCAATATCACTCCCTGTTATACTGTTGGTGGGATGGGCTGCAAATACCGGGTCTGTCTCCGTGTACATTTCGGCAGTTTTCGCATACAATGCATATGGTACGCTTAGCAACTGACACGAGTTCAATACATTATCATTGATTTTAACATAATAAGGACCGTCAGCCCAGTTGATTGCTGCAAATGCTGCAGGATCGGTACTTCCGACGGCAAGTGTCACCAATCCCCATTCATTTGTCGTAGGCGTAAATTCTTCACTATAGACTTCTGTTCCGTCGGCACCTCCTTTCAGGATAGCGATCGTTATAGTGACCTGTTCATTGGAGACTATATCGCCATTAACATCGCGTATTACTGCCTGATAGTTAAAACCATAAGGGGCCTGTCCGAATAATGGCATGGTCCAGAAGATCGCAGCTATTAACGTGTAAATCAAATTTTTCATAATACTGACTTTATTTAGATTCATAAATATTATTTTCACAAATATGTTTAAAAGGAGGAGGTAGTGTCGATGACAGCCTGAAATTCGCATCCTTCGCGGGCGTTGAATCCGGGTTTAAGACGGATGACATGGCCTGATGTCATAGTGCAAATACCCTTGACATAAAGGAAATCGTCCGTCGAGTCAGATGATCCGTAGATTGTATCGCTCGCCGTAAAACCAATGCTTTTACAGCTGTCGACCGTTGTGTTTCTCACTGTCAGGACTTCATAGGTCGTATCTTCCAATTCAATGACCGTGACGCCATAATGTTGCATGCCGTTGTATTCTTCTCCCCAAACCATCCAATGGTCGAGATAGTCCCATGTATCGTGTATAAGTACCTCGTTTTCCTCGGAGTCATCATAGCCTGTACCAAGGACAGTATGGCCCTCCAATTGAATTATCACGGGTCTGCCATTGTTGATCTGGTCCATATAGTCAGTATATGAAAAGCCATAAGTAAGACCTTCTTCCTCAATATACTGATTATACTCGTCAGCTACACTATAACCTTTAGCAATCATAAAGCTGCGCAGACCGGCGCCGCCATCATTCAATCCGGAGAGGGCACTCCAGCGTGTTTTGCCGCCATTGGTATAGAAATAAAAAGTGGTGCTGCCGTCATAATTATAACCAAATTCCTCATCCCACTGGTTGGTAAACATATAGTCACCGACGCAGTCGTCGTATTCATGTTCTGTCCAACCTCCGGTGACCCAAGGATCGGGGCCGGGACTCATGTATGATATCCAGTAGTCATCCACGTGGCCATAGATGGTTCGACCGTCGAGGCTGTCGCGTGTGGCGCTGAGGGGGCACTGGGACAAGGTTTCATCGTTGATGGTGACCTGGGGCCAGCAACTATTATCCAGGGGCATGACACCACCGTTTGTGGGACCTGTGTAAATGTCGTGACGGCCCGTGATATCATAAAAAGAAGCCAGCATGGCTGCCGATGTGGCAGAACAACCGAAGGACCAGTCAAAGGCGGGTACACAGGCCAACACCAATGAACCACGCATGTGACCGTGACCGGATGGTTTCCACACCGGCCTGTCATAACCGGGTGGAGGTGATGGCGGACCGTTGATGACGATTTTATCAAGGGTTTGGCCTCCGGCAGTCACTATAGTGGTCTTGCTGTACCATTTTTCATGCTTCTGGGCTGATGCCGCCAAGGCGAAACAGAACATAGATACAACAAGGACGTTCTTTGCGTAAAATTTTAAGATCATAATACCTCCGTTATGAAATATACAATTATCCTGATGAACATCGGAACAGGAGCTACTGGCAGTAAGCTAATCGTTGCGGGTGGAGTAGCTTCCCGATGTACGAAGCGATATCAAAATTAAAACTTTTTAGCGTCGCATTCCATTGTTCGCGTGTCGTTACTTACCCCTTGGTATTAATCTAAAAAAGGAGAAACGCAATATAGGATGTATAAAGGTCTTCAGGTCGGCAGGTCTACAGGTCTACAGGTCTACAGTTTTATAGGTCTTCAGGTCTACAGGTTGGCAGGCCAACAGGTGAAGCGATGTACCAGGAATTTGTTCTATTGAGTTGCGGTTTGCGGGCACCTCATCCCCAAACCCCTTCTCCTAAAGGAGACGGGGCTTTTTATTCCGAAAAACAATTCGACTGATGACTACCGACTGACGATTGACGACTGACGACTGCTGACTGATGACTTTTTCCGGCACGCGTTGCAAACGCGCGCAAGCAAATGATCCGGAAATCGGAATGGATTTTATTGCTTATTATAGTGTAAATAAAAATCTTAGCGAAACGGTGAATCGGGCTCCTTAGCCAGGTGGTCATAGGCAAGCTTGTCGACAAGAGCCGGGAAGAACTTGTGCAGGAAGACGGTCAGCTTGCCCTCGATGAAGGTAAGGATAAGAGAGCGTTTGCGGTGTTGGATAGCTTTGAATATCTTCACAGCGACAGCTTCGGCAGTCATCATCTTACCCTCATCGCGGGGTGACTCTCCCTGTGGCGTACCACCGGCAGTGAGAGATGTGTTGCGTATGTTGGAGGCGGTAAATCCCGGCGCAGCGACAAGGACATGCAGTCCTTTTTTCCTGTTCTCGACGCGCAGGGTCTCCAGGAAGCCCCTGACGGCATACTTCGAGGCCGAATAACCGGTGCGGCCGGGCAAACCGATATAGCCGGCGATGGAGATGACACCGGCCACCGAGCCCTTAACCTGCAAAAGATGCGGCAAGGCATATTTGGTGCAGTATACAGTTCCCCAGAAATTGACATCCATGAGGCGCCGGATGACATCGAGATCCACCTCCTCAAAGAGGGCCCGCATCGAAAGGCCGGCATTGTTGACAAGGATGTCGATGTGGCCATAACGCTCAACTGTCTTTTCAATAAGATTGCGGCAGTCGGCCTCGATGCTCACATCCGTTTTCACGGCCAGCACATCAGCCCCTGCTTTAGTTAATCTGCCCGCAATTTCATTCAATTTGCCGCCATTGCGGGCCGCTAAAACGACTTTCAGTCCCTGACGGGCGCAATATTCAGCGAGAGCTTTACCGATGCCGGAGGAGGCACCGGTGATGATGATGACTTTGTCGTTGAGGGTGAACATGGGGGTCGTTTGAACAGTCAAAAATACGAATTAATTGGGTTGCAGGTTGCTGGTAGCAGGTTACGGGTTATGGGTTGCATGCACCTCATCCCCAAACCCCTTCTCCTAAAGGAGACGGGGCTTTTTATTCCGAAAAACAATTCGACTGATGACTGCCAATCCCGCGTTCGCTCCGCTCCGCG
>Ga0172365_10004012_pt1 | contig 10898 bp, 9 predicted proteins | sample LakKivSesite48cm_FD_114535 | JGI IMG/M metagenome (GOLD analysis project Ga0172365, IMG submission 114535) | Sediment microbial communities from Lake Kivu, Rwanda - Sediment site 48cm | ecosystem: Environmental > Aquatic > Freshwater > Lake > Sediment | place: Rwanda: Western Province, Lake Kivu... | reverse complement strand
AGCATACCAGTATAATCCCGCTATCAGCGGCAATATAGTTGTTTGGGAGGATTGGCGGAATGAACCTAATGTTCATGGACCTAACATTTATGGCTATGATTTGAGCACCAAAACCGAATTTCCCATTTGCACCCATCCAACACGTCAAAAGTACCCCGCTATCAGCGGCAGCACCGTTGTTTGGAATGATTGGAATGGAACAAATTGTTATGTCTACGGAGCAGTTATTCCCGCGCTTCCTCCTCCGCCGTCCGCGACACATGTTTTATGCGTTGGCGTGCGTGATGATGAGAGCAAAGATGCTGGCGATATAAGCGCTCATCGCGTGTTTGATGCATTATCTCGCTTCCGCAGCGTTAAGAGTGCTACTTATTTGCCGCTAAATACTCAAAATACTGCTTTTGATAACCGTGTGGCTCTAGAAGAAAAAATCAATTCTATTAGGGCCGCAGTTGCGCCGGGCGACAGTTTTGTTTTCTATATAGCTTGTCATGGTGGCTATGATACAATAGGGGATGAGCTCCCTGTTCTTTCAGAATATAAGGATGAAATTCAGAGAGGAGATGAACGTCTCGGTCTTTCTACTATTCTTTGGAATAAATCGCAAAATATAAGCGATGATGATTTTAGCGCGCTTTTTCTTGATAGTAAATGGCAAGATGTTAATAAGTTATTCATAATTGATTGCTGTTTTTCCGGGGGATTTTTTGGGAAAACCGATTTAGGAGATACGGGCGATTTGGCAGGAGTTTCGAAAACCGCACTAATTGCATCCGCCTCAGAAGGAAAGTTTTCATACTCAACGCTTGACGAGGATATGAATCTTGCCTTTCACAATCTCGGTACCGCTTTTGTTAACGTCTTAACGAATTTGAAAGATCAAGACCGCATAACTTACCAAGAATTATTTGATGGGATACAGAACGAAGGGAAACAATTTCAGGGATTGGATGGCTACATTAACGATTTAGACGATCTTAAATCTCTTTGGGGAGTCGAGATGCCTATGAGCTTTGGACCAACAGGGACTTTTTCACAAGATTTCGAACTGACTTTGGGTATTCCTGAACCGACTATGTTGGCCTTGCTTACCGTAGGATGGGTAGTTTTTCTCCTTCGTAGAAAATAGATTAAAGATTAACACAACAAGACCTAAGAAATAATTCTTGGGTCTTTTTTATTGGTGGTTTTGCTTTATGCTTTATGCTAAAATGAGAAAATGAAAAGGAGATTTATTATTTTATCTGTTTTTATTTCTATTATAGTTTTGGGCGTGTTTTTTTACTTTTTCATTTTTTGCGTTCATGAAGGTGAAATGTCTATGACATTTCATTGGCCATATAGGTGTTGTTTTGGATTAGAGCCAATATCTTGTGCATTTTTTAAAGATAGCAAATGTTTAATACCCAACTGTTTTTGCGAGGTTTGTGCGAAATGCGGTAATGGGACGTGCGGTCTCGGAGAAAACAAATGTAATTGTCCTCAAGACTGTAAGTAAAGAATTAGAATGTTTCTCAGTAGGGAAAAATTAGGGACAGTCCCTATTTTCCCAGTCCCTATTTTCCTCAGCCGGGCTTGGTCGGACCAAGCCCGATTGAAACAGATAAAACCGCATTTTCTATCTTTGCAAAAAATACGCGATCGCTGATTTTTTGCAAAGATAGAAAACGGCTGTTTTTGAGAATTTTTATGCATTCTTTTGATAAAAAAACATTTTCCCCTCAAAAAGCGGGCTTCGCCCGCTTTTTGAGATGGCGCAGAAACAATGCGCGCAGCTGCGCGGCGGAGCTGTTTTTCCCCCGCGCCGCAAGGCGCGGGGACTTGAGCTTTTGACTAGCCGGCAGTTTTTTGCCGGATGTTTTTTGCTGGTGAGAAATGTGGTAAAATAGAAGTATAAAAATAACAGGACTGGAAAAGATAAATAAGGGGTTGGAGAGAAAACTGAAAAAGAAGGAAAAGAAAAGATAGGCATAGTTTTAATTTTTTATGGAAAAAAACGAAGAGGCAAAAGATTTTATTAATTTAGGTATTGTTATTAATAAGAGGGGCGATGTCTTAATGATTCGTCGGAGAAAAAAAGAGGCCGGAAAGGATGGTTCTATTCTGGAATGGGCTTTCCCCGGCGGCAAGCAACGCTATAAAGAAAGCAGAGGCGCCTGCGTTAGAAGAGAGATATTAGCCGAAACGGGTTATGATGTTGTTGTCGCAAGAGAGAATGTTTCTATGAGGATTCATCCTCAAATCCCAGTATTTATTATTTATCATTTTTGCGGGTTAAAATCGGAAAAGCCCATTGCCGAACCCAAAGAGTTCCACGAGGTGGCAGAGATCAGATGGGTTAAAAAAGAGGAAATAAAAAATTTGATTACCACAGATTTTGATAAAAACGTCGCCAGAGGATTAGGCATAAAATAGAAAGCGAAATATCTATAAATGATGGAAACAATTAGAGAACTGGAAAAAACAAACAAAAAGTTGGAGAAAGAATTAAAAAAGGCCCAAAGTGGCAGAAGAAGAAAAGTTTAAAATATTTTTCAAAATAAATAAGGAGATTTATTCTCCTTATTTGGTTTTGTATATGCGATAATCAGCTACTATATAGTCAATTTTGTATTCTTCCAGACGTTTTATTATTTTAGGATTGTTGACCGTCCAAGTGGCCACAGTTAGCCCAGATTTATGAGCTTTTAATACTAAATTTTTACCGACTAAACATTGATGTGGTGCAATTCCAGTTGCCTGGCATTTCAAAGCAATCATAGTGGGCATTATAGCATAAAACATATGAATTGGGTTTCTTCTTCTAGATATACTGGTAATAAGCCAGCGATATTTTACCCCGTGGCGTAACAACTGCAAAATAACTTGTGGATAAAACGAGGATACGATAATTCGATCGGGGGCCCGATACTGCTGTAAAACCTTAACTAGCCGTTTCACATCTATTCTTTTATCTTTTATGTCTACCTGAACTAGAAAAGATATAGGAATAGTTCTTAAAACTTCCTCAAGCGTTAAAAAAGGGGAATCTTTTTCTTCCGCTTCTTTTCGGAGCTCAAAAAGAGAATATTTCCGGATGGGTTGTTTTATTTGCGGGAAGCGAGCATCATGGAAAACCACAAATTGCTGATCGTTAGTTTGTCTAACATCAAACTCTACGCCTTGGAAACCGTAACCTTGCAGATCAACTAACAACCTTAAAAGTTTTTCTTTTGTATTAATTTCGTTGTCAACAACGCGATGGGCGATTTTTATTGTTAATGAGCGGGTTTCCATAGTTCCTCCTTTTTTATTTCCAGGTTTTAAATAATACTTTTAGCGCACCTAAATCCTATATTATCGTATTTTTTATTAGCATATTCGGTGGTTTTATAAGAACATCGTACGGTCGTTTCATTGTTTGACCAAGAGCCGCCTTTAATTATATATAGCTTTTGTTCTTCGTCAAGGGCCGTATTTGTCCATTCCCAAACATTTCCTCCCATATCATATAAACCATAATAACTCCTACCCAAGGGATATTTCTTAACAGATGTTGTTTCTTTTTGTTTTCTTAACAGATTACAGAAATGATCATTAAATTCATTGCCCCAAGGATATATTCTTTTATCTGTTCCTCTAGCAGATTTTTCCCATTCTTCTTCGCTAGGCAATCTTTTACCGATCCACGAAGCGTATGTTTGGGCATCATTCCAAGATATATTAACCACGGGATGATTAAGTCTCCTTTTCAGTATTCGGCTATTTTTCCAGTGCGGCGGAGGGGCATAGCCGGTTGCTTTAATAAACTTTTTATAATCTTTATTCGTAACGGGTGTTTTATCAATCAGAAACGCATCCACAAAAACTCTTTTGCTAGAGGCCCCTTCTCCGCTGTAAAAATACCCCGCAGGAATTAGTTTCATATTTTTTAAAAAAACCTTCTTTTCTTCTGGTAAAATATAAGCCATTTTCTCCCAAAGAAGGAAGAATAAAGATAGAAAAGTTTGCCTTATTGCTTTGTCTATAATTATTAATCCGCGAGGAGATTGAGGGTTCCAGGAAAATATAAATAAATAGTTATCAGAAATTAACAGGCCGTTCCCAAAAGGATAATAGTTTTTTTCAAGAAATTTAGATATCACCATTTTATGATTATTCCAAATGCTGTGTTTTCTTTTAATACCATCGTCATAGAAAGCCAAAACATAGAGTGTAATTTTCTTCTTTGATAATTCCGTCAAAAAAGAATAAAAGAACTTACTTTCGTAGATATTGAATAAATCATCAACCGGAGCGATGAGATATGTTTTTATCTTAGAGTCATTCAACGCCATGTTAAGCATTTGTTTTAAAGAAGCTGATGTATTGGATATTCTTACTGAGAAAGAATTATTTTCGGGATAACAATTCTTTGCGGAACGAATAAGGGACAATTCATTTTCCATCATGGCAATTTCCGACTTTTTCTGTTGTAGAAAATCTTTTAACTCCTCTGGCGACACAGCGCCAAAAAGGTGCTTTTTATCAGAGATACTTGTTTTATATACAAACCCCTTCTCAATAAGTCGGTTTATAAATTGATAAACAACGGTTCTTTCAACCTTTATTTCTTTGGCGATAGAAGAGGCGGAAAGAGGGCCATTGAAAAAACAAAGAGAATAAATTTCTCTTTCTTTGTCTTTGAGGCCGAAAACGTCAAGCAGAGAAGTAAACTTTTTATTTTCTTGATGAAAATTCATAGACCAATAAAAAACCTTTAATTTTATATTACCATGGCCGCAAGGATTCTGTCAAGGGAAATATTTTTTTGTTGTAATATATCTTGACAACACTTTTTAAAAATGATAGGTTAAAATATGTATGTTAAATTGGAACCATTCGGCTGGAATATTTATGGCGAGACGATAGGTGGCGCTTGGTTAAGTTTGGTTGAGGCGATTAATAAAAACGGGGTCTTAACCGAAGATGAAGGTAGAAAACGATTGAGCTTACAGAATATTCGAATAAAATCGGCAACGCAATCTTTGCCCGATTCTCTTATTGAAAAGTATGGAAACAAAAAGAACATTGATGAAATAATCAACCTTACATTTAATGAAAGTGTAATGCGCGATTTTGACGTTGTGCCTTCTTTTAGTCCTGGCAGTAAGAGTTATTACGCGAGATTAAAAGATTGGGGAATGATAGATTTTGTTGTAACAAGATTAGCTGAAATTCCAGAATCGAAAAAGGCGATTATAAGCTTCGTGAGACAGGAAGACTATCAAAGAACGCTAGAAAGACCGAAAGACGATTATCTGCCTTGCATAACTACAGTTCAATTTAGACTTATTAAGATTAACGACAAAAGAGGATATCACATGAACACATTGTTCAATGCAAGATCAATAGATGCATATCAAAAAGCTGGCGGTAATTTTGCTGCAATTACTCTTTTATCAGAGGAAGTGGCCGGGCGGTTGACGGAAAAACTGAAAACTCAGATTTGGGTTGGTCCATTAGACGGATTTTTGGCGGATGCCCATATCTACCAAGAAAGCATTGAGGAAGCGGAAGAGATAATCAAACTATATAAACATTATGATCAAAATACTGGATAAACAAGGAAAAATAAAAATCAAGGGTAAGGTGAATGAAGAAGTAAATCTGCTTAAAATTTACAGCAATATCTTAAAAGGCAAAAGAGGATATGTTGTTAAAATGCCTAAAAAAGGCGATGGTGTCGTTGCTTGTTTGTCTGGCGGTCAGGATTCCGTCGCCAATATAGGAATACTGTTAAAAGAATTTGGCTTAAATGTTTACCCGTTTTTTATAAATAGAGGCCAGTCAAACTACAAACACGAGAAGGAGGCAGTAGATTATTTTAATCGATTTTATAAAAGAAAATTCCCAAAACTTTACCACAATTGCAAAGAGATAATCGTTATGACACCAGGGATGGAGTACAAGGATTTATTGAGAAAAACAAAAAGAATGATGGATGATATTCCGTTAAGTCACAACATATCTTACCCAGCAAGAGGACCAATAGTATTTTTGACCGGAATGGAATACGGTTATTCCTTAAAAGCAATAGGGGTTGAAGTGAAAACGGTTTTCGCCTCTAATATGAGTTCGGATTTTTCCTACCATTGTTCTCAAACTTGGGTTAGGTTGATGAACATATTATTTTGCCAAATATTGAACGACTGGTCTTGGCAATTTATATCATTGCCCATAGAAACAGAGTTCGGAAATTATTTTGATAAAGATGTCTTCATAAAATGGGCTTATGAAAACGGGGTGCCATTGCACAAAGCAAGAACCTGCGTTAAATCCTTTGATATTGAATGCGGCGATTGTCCTACTTGCTGGGATCGACGGAGAGGATACAAAGAGGCAGGCATAAAAGATCCGACAAAATATAAATTCCCTATGTCCTCAAAATATCCAACATATTATAACCACGAAAAAGAAGAAAAACATGAAAAAAGAAATAGAGATTAAAATCGAATTAACGCCAAAAGAGTTTAATGATCTTACTGGAAATCTCAATGATTTTCATTTGGAAAGAACTTTTGGTTATTTCAAAGAAGATTTTTCAAACATCAAAGAAGGTATTTTTCCAAGAATAAAATGTGTGGAAGGAGGAAAAAAAGAGATTATCTTAACCGTAAAAAAGAAAGTAAAAGAAAATACAAAATTTTTTGAGCGAGAAGAGCTGGAAGTCAAATTGAAAGAAGAAGAAAATATTGAAAATCTAAGGAACATACTAAAATCGTTGGGTTTTAGTAAAGAAATTATTTTTGAAAAAAAACGAAAAAATGTTTTTAAGGATAATATTACTATCTCATTTGATGAATTGCCCTTCGGTTTCTTTGTTGAATTTGAGGGTGAGCCGGAAATAATAGATCGGAATCTTAGGGAATTTAATCTTTTAAATCGGCCGAGAATCGCGAGAGCATATCTTGGTTTGTGGGAAGATTACAGGAAAAACCATAATATTGAAGAAGAAAATTGCGTATTCAAATAAAAACCCACCGCATAAATGCACGGTGAGTTAAGAGAAGGTGCGTAGTACTTTTCGGCATAGCGCTTGGTGGACACAGAAAGAAAGGAGTGCCTCCGAGGCCGTTGGACTCTCGTCCTCCTCATTGCTCAAGAAGCAAAGAGGTATGCCGAGCTCTGCAGCTTGATAAATAGCAACACCAACTTCCATTTTCTGTTCTTGAATCAGAAAATCAACGTTACGCTTACGGTCATATCGATCGCGCGCGTCCTTGAGGCGACGACGTAAAATGGTGTATGGGTTCGCGACAATAACCGCTATCGCGATCATCTGTTCTTTATCCCATGGCTGTATCCGACGGATTCCGTATTCTTTGCCTTCAATGTCAAAGTATACGAAATGTCCGTCAGCGATCCGGATGACTTTTGGATCAGAATGATCAAGCTCGTAGAGTCGTCGATTCATTTCCGGGCGTAGGGCTTGACGTACGCTTTCCGGCAAAGCCCGCAGTTCTGCAATAGTAGACACGCCAGCCAACTCACAGAGTATTGGTGTCCCTTTTATTTTCTCCATCCTAATGCCGCGGTCTCTTGCAAGTTGTTCCGTTTCCGTAACCACAGTCGTTTTGCCAACACCAGGAACACCGCCGATATAAACAAACATCGCCATACCTCCTTTCATTTTTGGATTTTAAGGTACTGCCCGTTTGATTTTAAGCAATATACTATATCTTGCCAATTTTGTAAATCTTTTGCGTTCAGTAGATGGGTAAAAATCGGGGAAGTTTAGAGGAGAAGTTTTTGCCCGACTTGCCGGCGCCTTCGGCGCGGGGCTGTTTTTTTGCCGGATGTTTTTTGTTGGTGAGAAATGTGGTAAAATAGAAGTATAAAAATAACGACTGGAAAAAACAAACAAAAAGTTGGAGAAAGAATTAAAAAAGAAGAGGAAGATAAAACGCTAATCTTAATTTAGAAAGAATATTTTCCCTTTGATCAAATGATCTACTGGTTCTTGAAATTTGTTTTCGGACCGATTATAAGATTAATTTGGATAAAAAAAGTAAAGGGCCTAGAGAATATCCCTCGGAGGGGAGGTTGTATAATCGCCGCCAATCATTCGAGTTATTTCGATTTCATATGCCTAACAGCGGTTGTGCCGAGAAGGATTCATTTTTTGGCCGCTGAGAAGTTTTATGAAAGCAAATTTTGGTGGCCTATAGTTAAATTAACCGGCCAAATTAAAGTGGCGAGGCAAATCCACGATAAAAAAGAAGTATATGAAAAAGTTTATTCTATTTTGAAAAAAGGTGGAATTATCGGGATTTTCCCTGAGGGGACAAGGTCCCCCGATGGAAAAATAGGGAAGACTTATACTGGCGTAGCAAAATTCGCAACCATGGCAAAAGTTCCGGTTGTTCCGGTAGGGATAAATGGTACCTATATAATAATGTCACGATACGATAAAAGACCAAAATTTATTAAAAGGACGAAGATTATAATTGGTAAACCAATATATTTTGACGAGCATAAAAAAGAATCGACCGAACAAGATTTTAGGACGATAACCGATAAGATTATGGCCGAGGTGTCAGAATTGTCTAAGACGTCAAAAAATTCATGAGAGAATTAGTTATATTGGATTTAGATAATGTTGTCGTGGACGGGCAGAGCCAAAAAATTTTATTAAGTTATTTGCTTAGAAATAGAAAAATTAGTTCTTTTTATTATTTAAAAATTTGCTTGTGGTTTATTTTTTATAAACTTGGGATATTTAAAAATCCACAGAAGATAATGGAGTATGCCTTCGGTTTTTTAAAAGATCAAATAGTTATAGAAATAGAGGAAATAGTTGATGATTTTTTTAAAGGAGTTTTAAAAAAATTTATTTTTAAAGAGATGATTGATATAATAAACAAGCATAAAGAAGAGAATAGAGAGATATTAATAATTTCAAATACTCTAGAAATTATAGTTAAAAAAGTTGCTCGATTTTTAGGCGTTCAAAATTATATAGGAACACGCTTAGAGATATTAAACGGGAAATTCACTGGAAATATTTTAGGCCACATTGTTTACGGAAGAAACAAAAAAAGGGCTTTACAGCACTTTATTGAGCGTAATAAGATGATGCCGTATAGAATTTGGGCTTATGGAGATCATATTTCAGATTTAGACATATTAATGTCGGCCACAAACCCAATTGTCGTTAATCCAGATAGAGGACTTTATAGAGAAGCCATAGAAAGAAATTGGCAAATTTTATTTTTCCATAGGTAATTTTAGGTTTTTTACCAGTATGTCATTATTCCAAATTTCTTGTTTCGTAATTTTTTTAGTCAGTTTTCTGTTTGGTTTTTTTACCTTTTTGAATAACAAAAAAGAGAGACTAAATATTTTATGGTTTTTTACATCTCTTTCTATAGGTATTTGGAGCGTGGGTTTTTTCGGAGTAGTTTCGTCTCCGACTTACTTAATTGCGTGGATCTCGCAATATTTTCTGGATATAGGCGGAATTTTTATTCCAGTTTTATTTTTCAATTTTATACTCCACTTATTAAGAATTGAGAAAAACCAGAAAAAAATTAGTATATTCTCTTGGCTTATAGCGGCTTTTTTAATTTTACTTAGTTTTACAAGTTTCTTTAAAAAAGGGATGGCCCCATTTTTGGAATTTCGTTATTGGGTTGATCCTGGACCATTATATTTCTTATTTCCTCTGTCTTTTGCTTTTTTTTCTATTTATGCTTTTATTTTACTTGTTAGGGGATATAAAAAAACTGAAGACAAGTTTTTCAAGGCTCAAATAAAATATGTTATATTTGCTCAGATTTTTGGAGTAGGAGGGGGAATTACTAATTTTTTCCCTCAGCTCTTTAGGGTTTATCCTTTTGGTAATTATTTGGTAGCCGCTTATGTGGTTTTTATAAGTTATGCTATTTTAAAACATCATCTTTTTAATATACGTGTTATAGCAACCGAACTGTTTGCTTTCGCGATATGCATTGCTTTGCTTATTAGAGTTTTACTTTCGCCGGACCCTAACGAGTTATTAGTTAACGGTATATTATTTTTTGCAGTTGCGATATTTGGTGTTTTACTTGTTCGTAGCGTCGCGAAAGAAGTCAAACAACGTGAACAGATTGAGGTGATGGCGGATGACGTACGGCGGGCCTACGAAGTAGAAAAAAAGGCGAGGGAAACGGAAAAAATAAACAGGGAAAAAGCGGAGGGGCTGACGAAAGAATTGAAGCGTTTGGAAACAGCCAAAAACCAGTTTATAATGGCCACCCAGCACCATTTGAGAACGCCATTGACCTCTATGCGTGGCTATCTGGATTTGATAGCCGGCGGCACTTATGGGAAAGTCCCGCCGAAGTTGAAAGAGGTTTTGAAAAAGTTTGAGAAATCAACGCTTAATGAAATTCAGATAGTCAACGAATTGCTGGACATCTCCCAATTCCAGCTGGGCAAAGAGGTTGTTATACTTCAGCCGGATATTGACATTGAATCAATGCTGAAAGAAATAGTGGGGGAGATAAAAATTGAAGCGGAAAAGAAGAATCTTTATTTAAAGGTTAAAAGACCGAAAGAGTTTTTGCCGAAAATCAAAGCTGACCCAACGAAACTTAAGGTTGCCCTGTTTAATCTTGTGGACAATGCCGTGAAATATACAAAGGAGGGGGGAGTAAGCATTAAAGTGCAAACAACAGACAGCAAACTGCAAATAGCAGTGAAGGATACCGGAATGGGCGTTCCTAAGGAAGAATTGCCGGATATCTTTACAAGAGTTTTTGAAAGAAGTAAAGAAGCCCAGAAGAGCAACACAACCGGCCGCGGCATTGGTTTGTATCTTACCGCGAACATCATAAAATCCCACCACGGCGAAATCTGGGCCGAATCCGAAGGCGTAGGCAAGGGCAGCACCTTCT
>Ga0172365_10004005_pt1 | contig 10916 bp, 4 predicted proteins | sample LakKivSesite48cm_FD_114535 | JGI IMG/M metagenome (GOLD analysis project Ga0172365, IMG submission 114535) | Sediment microbial communities from Lake Kivu, Rwanda - Sediment site 48cm | ecosystem: Environmental > Aquatic > Freshwater > Lake > Sediment | place: Rwanda: Western Province, Lake Kivu... | reverse complement strand
CTTTTTGTGCTGTCATTGGCACATGCTGGATGTCGAGGAGCAGCTGTTTAAAGTTCTTAAGTTTAAATTTAGTGCCATTCCTCCATCCATACTGATCCCTGTACCCGTCGGAGAACAGATATACCGAATCTTTCGGCCTGACCGACATCTTTTTATCCGTAAAACCTTTTTCCATATTATAATGGCTGCCTATAGGCATTCGGTCTGGTTCCAGCTCATGCATCTGCCCGTCTCTTATCAGGAACACCTGATTATTTGCACCTGCATATTGCAACATGCTGTGGACGGGATCATATGATATTAATGCAATATCCATCCCATCCTGTGCTTCAGCTTTCCTGCCTCCCTGACTAAGTGCATGAATTACCCTTTCCCTCATGAAATCCAGTATTCGTGCGGGTGTGGTAATGCCCATGTTATCCACGATCTCATTCAGAAATGCAATGCCCATAATGCTCATGAATCCCCCCGGCACTCCATGCCCGGTACAATCTGCAGCAGCAAGGATAGTCAGGTTGCCCTTGTTGGCTATCCAGTAAAAGTCCCCGCTTACAATATCTTTCGGCTTATAAAAAATAAAATAATCTTTAAAGCACAGTTTGAATATTTCTTCAGTCGGCAGTAAAGCGGATTGTATATATTTTGCGTACGTGATACTGGAAGTGATTTCTGTCTTCCGCAGATTAATCTCATCCCTTTGTTTAATCGCAACATCGCGCTGCGTCTCGATCATTTCCTTCTGCAATTCGATGGCCTTTCTGCTGCTATTTATTTCTTCGGTCAGTTTCCTTATGGTTGTCTGCTGTTCTTTCAGCCGCTCCCGGCAGTCACCGGAAGCCTTCAGTTCTCTCATGATCATATAATGCAATCCTGATTTACCGGTCTCAGGATGAAGTATCGTAAGGTCCATCGTATGAGCTGTATCGTTGTGATCCACTATTGTCCAGTCATGACGGGTATATCCATGTTTGAAAGCCAGTCCCTTCAATTGTGACTCCAGCTCATCCGAGCGCTGCCCGTCCGGCTGGTGCATAGGTGAAACCTGTGCCAGTGAAAATATTTTATTCTCGCTGCATGCCCCGTCCCTGAATAATCTCTGTCCGGCTTTATTACATCCCAACAATATCTGATTATTCATCGATATGATGACATCATCCGAATTCTCAAATACTCTTCGTAGTGATTTAACATTGCTCATCGCTGCATCCGTAATTGAAAACATATTCCTAAATAACCAGGATCATATATATCCCCCCGGGAGGGTTATGAAAAAAAAATAGGATCCCACCTTGTCATATAATCTGAAATCTCCAGTGCTTCTAACCGCATTCATGGTTATGTCCTGAATACATATTGATTTATCATTTGCAATAATTTCTCCTGGTTTACCGGTTTGGCCAGGTAATCGGTAAACCAATCTCCTTCCGTATTTTTCTTTACCTCACTAAGGGAATAAGCAGTTACCGCCACGACCGGGAGATCCTTATTGAAACTGCGTATGTCGCGCACCGCCTGGTAACCATCCATGATTGGCATGCGCAGGTCCATCAGAACCATATCAAAATCACCTGGTGATTTACACTGGTCAACAGCCTCCTGCCCATCCCTGGCCCAACATATTTTTATTGCCGTACCTGCAAGGAATGCTTCGATCAGCAGGTAGTTCAAATGATTATCCTCGGCAACCAGTATTTTTTTACCTTTCATCGAATGTTCTTTGACGGGAATGATATCTGCTTGAGTAACTTCCGGTTCATGCACTCCCGGCACCAGGGGGATGTTAAAACAGAAATCAGCCCCTTGACCCGGTGAAGATTCAACCCGGATGGACCCGTCCATCAGCTGTAACAGTTTCCTGCAGATAGCCAGGCCCAGGCCGGCACCTCCGTATAATTTGGTTTTGCTCTCTTCCGCTTTCCTGAAACGCTCAAAGATTATTTCCTGCTGTTCTCCTGAGAGACCCACACCCGTATCCTTCACATAAAATTCCAGCAGTTCATTTTTCACCTCATAACCAAATCCGATAGATCCTGTTTCGGTGAATTTAATGGCATTTTCAATCAGGTTGGATAACACCTGGAACAGTCTTTCAGCATCCGTATATATATAGAAAGTCTCATCATTAATGGCTTTTACCAGATTGAATGACAGGTTTGCCTTTTTCTGTTTCTCCAGCTGGCCTGAATACAGTATGTAAATATTGTCGAGAAGCTTGTTGATCTGGCAATTCCTGATATTCAGTTTGATTTTTCCTGCTTCAAGTTTGGCAATATCAAGGATGTTATTGATAAGGTTCAGGAGTACTTCACAATTGTCGTTGATAATCCTGATAAATTCCTTCTTATTCTCACTTTCGGGTTCCGTTTTAGCAATCAATGAGGAAAATCCTGTTATGGCATTTAACGGGGTTCTTATTTCATGGGACATATTGGAAAGAAAGGCTGATTTGAGACGGTCCGATTCTTCTGCCTGATCTTTGGCTATTTTCAGTTCATCCTGGTATCTGCGCTCCTGGGATAACAATTTTTCCCTTTCAGTAATGTTCAGAAGGATCCCTGATATATTTTCTTTTTTCTGATGAGCATTGATAATCACGGTTTTTACTTCACCGGATTTGGCAATGAGTTCCATTTTAAAATCAAGCAGATGACCGGCTTCGTAAAGCATTTCCAGGAATTTGTCAAATTCGTGGGGATGATGGCATAAAGTCTGGAATGAACTGTCCAACAACCCCTTCTCTGAACGATCATTTATCAGTTCTGTTAGTCCCTGATTGGCAAATAATATCCGACCGTCATCAGATAAATTGAAAACCCCGATCATGACATTTTCAACCAGATCACGATATTTCTTTTCTGATTTCATGATCGCCTGTTCAATTACCTGGCGTTCATGTATCTCTTGCTGCAAATCCTTGGTCCTTTCAATAATTTTTTGCTCTAATGAATTGCGCAAGTCATTCAAATCGTTCCGGGTTTCTTCCAACTTACGGGTTTTTTCCACCGCACCTTCATAGGTGGACAGTAACATGTTAAGTATCCTGAACCGGGTTGAGCTAAGCAGGTATTTCTTTCCTTCGAACAGAATATCGATTTCCTCCTGTTTGGATTTTGCTTCACTGTCTTCATCTTGACCCTTTAGGATAGAGTCAATTTTTGCAGCAAGCTGTTCCTCGTTATATGGTTTGATGATATAATTATCAGCGCCGCATTCCAGGCCTTTCAATACATCTTCGGTATCTGCCAGGGATGTAAGAAGGATGACCGGTATGTTAATAAGATCAGGATCTGTCTTGATACTTTTGCACAAGCGGTATCCGTCCATTACCGGCATGATAATATCTGAAATGACAAGAGCGGGGATATTATCCCTGATGAGCTTCAGTGCTTCTTCTCCATTGCTCCCGCATAAAACCCTGTAACCCAAACTTTCAATGCTATATGTAATATTTTCTGCCTGGGTTGGACTGTCCTCGGCAACTACGATCAGTATTTCTTCCCGTTTCTTACTCATCACTTTCCGAAATATTTGTCAATCACAGCCAACAGGTTTTCCACGTTGATAGGCTTGGAGATGCAATCATCACAGCCTGCTTCCCTGCACTGATCCCTGTCTTCTGTTGTCGCATAAGCAGTAACGGAAATAACCGGCAGATTGTTCCGGCTTTTCCTTATGTGTCTTGTGGCTTCCAGTCCATCCATTTCAGGCATCTTTATATCCATTAGAACCAGGTCTATTGATGGATCTGACAGGCACATTTCAACAGCCTCTTTCCCATTCTTCGCCCATTGGATCCTTACGAAGGTTTTGTGAAGTCCGTATTTTATCAGGCTGTAGTTACTTTCTTCATCTTCAGCAACAAGTATCAGTTTGTTTTTCCAATCGTACTTCGAAGAATCGGCAGCTGTTTTTTTCGTTGTATCTGTATCATCCTTAACCTTATCATAGGGGATGGTGAAGAAGAATGATGTTCCTTCATTAATATATGATTCCAACCATATTCCCCCTCCCAGAATATGAACAAGGTCTTTCGATATTGTCAGTCCCAGACCTGTACCTTCGTATAGTTTCATTTTATCTTCCACTTTGCTGAACCGGTTAAAAATGAAATCAAAATGTTCCCTTTTAATACCAATGCCCGTGTCTTTGATAAAAAAACGCAGATAGGTCTTATCACTTATCCCTGACTTTTCTTCTGCAGGGGATTTGAACAAACTTGTTCCCCAGCCCAGTTCGATATATCCTTTTTCTGTAAATTTTAAAGCATTATCCAACAGATTGCTGATGATCTGTCTCAGACGGTCCGGATCTGTCATTAGTCTAAGATCCTGACCCTGACAGTCTTCAGATATCCTGATCACCAGGTCATTTTTGCCCATTCGTGAACTTTGACTCTTCAGATTCTCAAACAGATCTGATATAATTTCTTTCAGCGAACAGATCCTTGGTTCAATTTCAACCAGACCTGATTCGATCTTGGATATATCTAAGATATCATTAATCAACCTCAGTAATCGTAGTCCGTTTTCACTGATAATCCTGAGGAATTCCTTATTATCGCTGTTACTGATGGCAGGATTTGAAAGTAATTCCGAGAATCCAATTATTGCATTCAGTGGTGTCCTGATCTCGTGTGACATATTCATAAGAAAAGCTGTTTTCAGGCTGTCTGCCTTTATGGCTTTTTCTTTCGCTTTAATCAATTCAAGAGAATTATGCTTTATTTCAGTGATATCCCTGCTTATACTTATAAGTCCGGTGGTTTTCCCTGATTCATCCGACAGTGGTATCTTTGAGGTCAGGAACCACTGATCGTGACCTTCATATCCGCAGATCATTTCTTCAATGTTGAATTCCGGTTTTCCTGCTTCGATAACTTGTCTGTCCGCTTCAATATTTTTATCCACCCGTAATCCTTGTAACAGGTCGGTGTCTGTTTTGCCTGTAATCGCCTGTTCACTCAAGCCGTTAAATTGATAGAATGCCGTATTAGCCAGCATATACCTGCCTTTCTGATCTTTCACTGTGATAAGCTCGGGGGATGAATTGATCAGCTGATTTAACAGTTTATGTTGTGATTTTAACCGGTCCTCATCAATCCTGGCCTGTATGAATTTATCCAGATGTCTTGCAATTGTCTGATGCAGGAATATTTCCTCCTTGAAAAACGGATTTGCGTTATGGTGGGCTATTTCCCTGATATAACAGACCTCAAGGAATCCCCTCTTTTCACCATGGATTACCAGGTCAGTTTTCATTGACCATTCCGTTTCAATAAAATTTTCCGATTGCCATTCCTGATCGTCATATCTGACCCTGCATGCAGTAATATCAGGGAATTGCATGCCTTGCCTGATAAGCTGGATAGTCTTCAGAAAAACCTCGCTGAACGAAATACCGGGAAGTGTTAGAAGCTCATCTATTGCTTGCAGGCAATGCAATTCTTTCACCCGTTCATTCAGATCATATGAGCGTTGGGCCAGTTCCCGGTTTGCCCTGTCATGTTCTGCCCGCAGTTCAATATCATACAGGGCAAATGCCAGGTCCCCTGCTACCTCCCTGAGAAGATCCGTTTCCTCCTGTTCAGGGGATATATTCCGGGTGAAGCGTACCAATAGCATTCCGCAGTTACGGTTATTATATCTGAACGGGATGACAATCGCCATCATTCCTTCTTCTTCACGTTTCAGCGGACAACCGTTGCAGACTTCAGAGTTATCCCGTATGATCACCATATCATCTGTATCCAGAGTCTGAATGCAACAGGCGGGCAGGTTTCCCTTTATAAGATACTCCGTCATGCGGTTATGATTCTTACCCAGGCCGTAATCTGCCATAAATACCGGCTTTCGTGACTGATCAAGGTAAATGCAGACAGCATGCTGGTAATTCCTGATCCTGGTTAATTTTTCGCTGGCAACCTGCAGCAAACGCTCCGGATTTTTCTCAACTACGATCAGCTGGTTGATATTCCTTATGGCCGATAATAAGGAATTCAGCCGGGTAATTTTTGCTGTACGGGTTTCCACTTTGCTCTCCAGGTTCTGGTTAAGCCGTTTTAATTCAGTGCGGGTTTTTCTCAATTGTTCATTCGTCTGTATCAGCTTTTTGTTTTCCCTGACCGAATTCTCTATGCTTGATAACAACAGGTCGAGTATTTGCACACGGTCTGCATCGATACGATGGATCCTGCCATCAAAATGCACATCCAGTCCGAGCTCTGTATGGGATTCCCTTCTCAGTTCAATATTTGAGATGATCCTCCGGAGCAATGACAGAAGGAAATCACCCTCATAAGGCTTTGTAATAAAATTTTCGGCACCGCATTCCAGACCCTTTATAATATCTGCAGGATGGGTCAATAAGGTCACAAGGATAACCGGGATATGTTTCAGCTCTTTATCCTTCTTGATCTTTCTGCACAGCTGGTATCCATCCATTTCAGGCATCAGGATATCACTGATGATCACTGAAGGATGGTGTTGTTTAACCAGCTTTAGCGCTTCTATCCCGTTTGTTCCGTGCCAGACGGTAAAGTCGTGCTCTTCAAGAAGGTATCTGAGCTGTTCTGCCTGAGTGATACTGTCTTCAGCTATTACGATGGTGATATTTTTATTTTTTTTCATTCCATGTCAGGAATCTATGATTGTTTAAGTGCTTTTATCCCTAATAACTTCACAATGGTTGGCACCATAGCGGGGGGTTCGATAATATAAGCTGCACCGTTCAGCCGGACCGCTTCACCCGGCATACCCCAAATGACTGAAGAAGCTTCATCCTGGGCTATGGTCATTGCGCCCTTGTCTCTCATCGTTTTCAGTTCTCTTGCACCATCCTTGCCCATGCCTGTAAGCAATACCCCGATCGCATTCCTGCCGTAGTTTTCGGCCACGGACTGAAACAAGCAAGAAACTGAGGGACAGAGAACAGACAGGGGATCACAGGTATTTAGTTCGATGCTGCCTGCTGCTGTCACTCCCATCTGGAATCCGTTCGGTGCCAGATAGCAATGCCCGGGCAATATTTTATCGGAGTGTGCTGCAATATGAATGGGATAGCCCGTCGTTTTGGCCAGCCAGTCCCTGAATCCTTCCAGGAACCCCCTGGCAATATGCTGTACAATGATTATCGGTACAGGCAGGTTGGGCGGTAATCCTGCCAGGATCATATTAATAACCGGCGGCCCTCCCGTTGAAGCACCAATAGCTATGACCCTGATTTCAGCATGTTTGTCTTCCGGCAGGGGAATGCCGGTAACCGGTTCCTTGTTTTCCTTTCCTCCCTTTGGCCAGCGCCTTACAAGCTTCACCTGTGACATGGTCTTCACCGCACTGATCAGCTCAAGGGCCATCCTGTTGTGGTCGGGATGCCCTATGCCCCTCGGTTTCTCCATTATGGATATCGCTCCCGCCTCCAGTGCCCGGTAGGTGTCTCCCACTTCAGATGGAGACCAGGAGGCCGATACGATAATAATCGGTATTGGATTTGTCTCCATAATAATGCGCGTGGTTTCCAGTCCGTCCATTTCAGGCATGTCCATGTCCATGGTTATCAGGTCAGGCTGATTGATTTCAATGAATTTAAGCGCTCTTTTGCCGGTCAGGGCCGTTCCTATAACCTCGATCTGCGGATCAGTATTTAAGATATAGGTTAATAAATCCAGGACGGATGGAGAATCGTCAACGACCAATACCTTAATCTTTTTATCTGCTTCCATAGAGACCCGTTTAAGGTTATTTACTTTCAGTTTAATAACTTCAGGTGAAAAAAAGATTTATCTCCCTTTAAATCAATTTGTTGATGGCCATCAGCAAATGTTCAGGTGTAAAACTGCTTTTCTCTATATAAGCATTAGCACCCACTTCCATTCCATGTTCCCGGTCCTCACGTGTTTTTAATGCTGTCACCAATACAACCGGTATATCATACAGGTTCTTGTCGCCACGTATGTTCTTTGTCAGTTCAAAACCGTTCATCCGGGGCATATCGATATCCGATACGAGCAGATCATACCCACCCTCCCTTAGAAACGAAAGAGCTTCCGCCCCGTCAACCGCGGTTGTGACAAGAAAGCCGGATGATTCCAGGATATCCTTAAGGAGCATTCGTGAGGTGATGGAGTCCTCGGCAACCATGATCGATTTTTGCCGTACTCCCTCTGTTTCTGCAACAACAGCCTTTTCTGCAGGTACAGCTCCGGAAATGGCCGCCTGCATCAGGTCGGACACATTCAGAATGGGTACGACCTTTCCTGAACCCAGGACGGTCACGCCGCCGATATTAGGTACACGCACAAGAGGTCCGGTAAGATGCTTGACAAGGATCTCCTGCTCATTCACTATCCTGTCAACCCCGAAAGCAATCCGGTTATCACCGTTAACAGAGAGAAGTGCAAAGTATATATCGGAAGCCTTTCCTTTCCCGGGCAGGTCCGATATGACAGTGGATTTTCTCCTGAGCCCCAGTATATCGCCCAGGTCAACAAATGCCAGTGTGCTGCCTTTAAACGCGATGGTCTGCCTGCTTTCAACAGTCTTTATATCATTCCTGCTAATTCTCAGTACTCTTTCAATATATGTGGTCGGAATGACAAACAATTCACCCGACACATCAATGAAGATACCCCTGTAAGTTGCCAGGGTGAGTGGAATTCTGAAACTAAAGGAAGTTCCTTTAACGGGCTCGGAATGTACCGAAACAGTCCCACCAAGAGCATCAATCTTTTCCCTGACGATTGCCAATCCAAGGCCCCTTCCTGACAGATCGGTGATCATGGGACTGGTCGTGATACCAGAATGAAAAATCAGGTTTTCCACTTCCCTGTCAGTAAGATCATCGGTATCCTTTATGATCCCTTCTCTGAGTGCTTTCTCTTTAACTTTCTGAATATTAATTCCTGCTCCGTCATCTGAAATAACAATTTCAATTTTGTTCCCCGGCAGCTGCGTGACGGAAATCTCGATCCTGCCAGCTGCCGGCTTGTTACCAGCCATTCTTATTTCCGGCTTTTCTATACCGTGATCGATACAATTCCTTACCAGGTGTATAAGGGGATCTTTTATCTCTTCGAGTATCCTTCGGTCCACTTCATTCTCGGCCCCATGCATTACCAGTTCCGTAATTTTCCCTTGCTCCCTGGAAAGGTTACGTACCATCCCCGGCAATATATCCATCACTGAGGAGATGGGTAGCATAAGCACAGCCCTCATCCCGGTAAGCAGATTATCTATCATCCTGCCGGTGAGCCTCTGGTCCTGTTCAGCAGATTTTACCAGTTTATCGAACATGTTTTCCAGCAACCAAACTGATTTTAAGCTTTTTTCATAAGCATCCTGTACCCTCAGGCTTTGCCTTTCCTGTATCCGCTCTGCAATATCAGGTCTGTCAGTACCGGAAAATGAGGTTTTGCGAAATTCCTGCATCAGCTTGATAAGCTCCTTATTCAACTGATCAAGAACTGACCGGGAATCCTGAAGATCCGACAGGAGCTGAAACAGCTTGAGCTTTACCGACAGCATTTCCTCGGTCTGTGTCATCAGTGAATCCAGCTTGTTCCTGGATATCCTTACCGTTTCTGCCTGTGAATGCCTGTCCTGCATGGTATGCTGATGCGTGTCGGCATGCGGGGTTTCACTTGTCAGGGATATCGATTTTTGTTCATTTTCGCCAGTTTGTGAATCTGTTGGTGGCCCTATGATATTTTCCGTTCCGGTAGCCGTATAATCCTTTTGATCCGCATCTCCCTTGTCCGTATCCTCTCCGGACTCATCGAGCCGGGTCAGTATCCCTTGGATACGGTTATTTAAGGTTCCTTCCTCCGCACCTGGAATCAACGGGTCTTTCGACATCAAATCAATAATCTCGTGTATTTTGTCCAATGTACCGGATGAAGGTATGCTCTTCTCTTGTTTCCATCCTGAGAAAATACTTTCCAGGGTATTACAGATGGTCTCGAAATTCCTCATATCGACGGCACGGGCAGCTCCCTTCAGGCTGTGTACCTCCCGGTATATCAGTTCCGTCAGTTCCCTTCTTCTGGTCGTATCTTTAGCCTCTTCAAGAGTAACCAGTCCGGATGATATAGCCTGCAGGTGTTCACCGGCCTCGATCCTGAAAGTATTCAGTAGCCTTTGTTTAAATTCTTCTTCTTTTTTATTCATTTTCAGATCTGGTACTGTTCCACAAGTTTTTCCAGGCTATTGGCCACTCCCTCGAGTTTCTCCGATGCCTCTTCCAGTTGCCTGGTGCTCTGCAGGTTCTGGTTACTGGCAACGCTGATGTTCCTGATCGCCTCATTTACCTGGTTGATTCCCACGAACTGTTGCTGTACTGATGCCCCGATCTGGGTTGTTGCCTGCACTGCCTCATTAATCACTTCAGTAAGCACCTTGATAGATGCGCCGGCATCATCTGCCTGCCTGATGCCCGACTCAACCACCTTACTGCCTTCTTCAGTAGCCATGACGGCCGTGCTGGTGGCCTTCTGTACATCTGTCAGTATCTCTCTTACCTGGCGGGTTGCCTGCTTGGACTGGTCGGCCAACCGCTTTACCTCCTCCGCTACCACGGCAAATCCCTTGCCTTCCTCTCCTGCCTTCGCTGCTTCTATCGATGCATTAACCGCAAGCAGATTCGACTGTTCAGCCAGGTCGTTGATCGTGTTCATGATCTCTCCTATGGCCTGGCTCTGCTCGCTAAGCCTCATGATGCTCTCCGCAATAAATTCCATCTTTTCCCTGATCCTGTTCATGCCTATACCGGTATTGCTCACTGCTTTCTCACCATCCCTGGCAACCTGAAGGGTCTTTTTTGAGCCTTCGGAAATGCTCTTTGCCTTCTCATTGGATAGTTGTGCCGTCTGCTTCATCTCCTCCATCGTTGTAGTTGTCTCGCTTATTGCCGACACTGTTTCGGTG
>Ga0172365_10003996_pt1 | contig 10925 bp, 5 predicted proteins | sample LakKivSesite48cm_FD_114535 | JGI IMG/M metagenome (GOLD analysis project Ga0172365, IMG submission 114535) | Sediment microbial communities from Lake Kivu, Rwanda - Sediment site 48cm | ecosystem: Environmental > Aquatic > Freshwater > Lake > Sediment | place: Rwanda: Western Province, Lake Kivu... | reverse complement strand
GCGCGGCGGCCTGAGAGGTAGTGTCCAGGAATGGCCGCGCCCATTCGAAAACAACCCCGCCTACGGCGTGGCTGGTTGGCGGTCAGGGCTACACCACCGGCAACGCGATGGACGGTTCCCGCTACAAGCACCGTGTGTGGCCCGTTCGCGGCGGCGTTCTCGCCCCTCCCAAGCCGGCAGATGCGCAGATGCCGGAAAAGAAGTGAACGAGTGTATGCAACTGTGGCGCATGGGAAAGCTGACATGAAACAAGCACTAGGCATTGCGAGTGTGGCTGTGTTGCTTGGGGCGCTGATGCTGGTGGCGGCTCCCTGGTCTGTGGCTGGAGAAGATCAGGCCAAGGCGCCTGCGCCGGTGCCGAGGACAGGTCAGGTGAAATCCTACGCGAAGGGAGACGACGGCGCGTACCAGGCGGGAGTGCCGTGGCCGGATCCGCGGTTCACGCTCGAAGGCGACTGTGTGACAGACAACCTCACGGGCCTGATATGGGCCAAGAATGTGAATATCGCGGGGAAGAACATGCCGTGGGCCGACGCGCTTGTCTTCTGTAACGATCTTGAACTGGGCGGCTGCAAGGACTGGCGGTTGCCGAACGCGAAGGAAATGCAGACCTTGGACGATTGGAGCCAGGAGGGAGGATCGGCCAGCAGATTGCCCAAGGGCCACCCGTTCACTGGCACGCCGGCGATGTGCACCTGGTCCAGCACGACGTTCGTGGGTAACACGGAAGCCGCGTGGATGTCGAGGTCGGATGGCTATTTCGGGCACCTGGGCAAAGCCGAGGCATGTGGCGTATGGCCGGTCCGCGGCGGAGTGCTCAAGGATGCGGCTCCGGTCAAGGCCATTGCCTTGGTGGCGAGGACGGGACAGACGAAGTCGTACGCACCCGGTGATGATGGCGACGTGCAGGCAGGGGTGGCGTGGCCGAACCCGCGGTTCACGGTGGACGGCGACCGCGTGATTGACAGCCTGACCGGCCTGATGTGGGCGAAGAATGCGGACATCGCCGGAACAACGATGTCGGGTTACGAGGCGATGACATTCTGCGCTAAACAGGAACTCGGCGGACACAAGGATTGGCGGCTGCCGAACGTCAAGGAGATGCAGAGCCTTGTTGACTTCAGTTCAGGACTGATCGCGACTCCATTCGAGAACGTGCCGGCCCCGGCCTCGAATGCGACGTATGCATCGGGCACCATTGGAATGCCCTTGTATGGCAAGCTCTCGACAGATTTATACTGGACCATGAATTCACAGGGCTACTGGGCTCCTATTGGTCCGGACGGGTCACGCTACAAGCAACGCGCCTGGCCCGTTCGCGGCGGGGTTCTCGCCCCGCCCAAGGCGGCGGACCCGCAGACGCCGGAGAAGAAGTGAACGAATGTAAGCGATCGCAGCCAGGAACACTGGCAGATGAACGGTTCTGACGAGCATAGATGAACGGCAGGAATTGGTAACCGCGGGAGTTGCCCGGAAAGGCAACAGCCGCAAAGAGGAGCAGGATGACTGGAGCTATCCTTCGGCTGACGGCTCTGCTGATTGCAGCCCTGACAGGTGCGGCATCTGCCCAGGAGTCTGCCAACCACCTGCTGCACACCGTGCCGCCGCCCGGCGCGGTAGCCATCGAAGGCAAGCTGGACGACTGGGACCTCAGCGGCCGGATCGCCGTTTTCCCATACTACCGCACGCGCAGCCTGCAGTCGGTGGACGTTGCCGCGATGTACGACAAAGACTGTCTCTACCTCGCCCTCGCCTGGCGCGACCCGACTCCGATGCACAACCTGACCGACCCCGACGCAGAGGCAGGGATGGGATGGCGCAACGACTGCGTGCAGCTTCGCCTCATCACGGACTTGCGGACGAACGACCTGGATGGCACCCCCAGGCCATCGGTCGGCAACAATGATGGCAAGGCCGCGACCGACATCGGTGCCTATGAGTTTGTCAGTCCAAGGGCTGCCGCCCAATAAAGCCGCTTGCATGAGGAGAACGCGCGATGATGAAGGCTATTGCGATTTGGGTGATCATGGTCGTGTGCACATCGTGGGCGCTGGCCGAGGATGCAGCAGGGCCACCAGTAGAACTCTCCAAGGAGTTGACCCTGGACCTCGGCAACAACGTGACCATGAAGTGTGCGCTGATCCCCGCCGGGAAGTTCATGATGGGGTCGGCCGAGTCCACAAAAGACGAGTGGAGTAATGGCGCGGAAGCCCCTCCGCGCGAGGTGACGATCAGCAAGCCCTTCTATATGGGCATCTACCCGGTAACAGAGGGGCAGTACGAGCAGATGACTGGCAATCCCACCCCCTGGCAGCCCAAATCGCGGCCCATGATGGGCCTGAACTGGTTCCAGGCAGTGAAGTTTTGTGAACAGGTCTCCATGAAGACGGGCAAGGTGGTGCTGCTGCCAACGGAGGCCCAGTGGGAGTACGCTTGCCGCGCCGGGACGGCCACCCGTTTCAGCTTCGGGGACGATCCGGCCCAATTGAGCGAGTATGCCTGGACCCGGAAAGACAATGTTGACGCCAAGGGTGTGCTGAATGTGCACAGTTCACGTGATGTCGCCAGCCTGAAGCCCAACCCGTGGGGCTTGTACGGCATGCACGGCAATCCCTCGACGTGGTGCGCGGATTGGTACGCGGACTACGACGCGAAAGCGGCTATTGATCCCCAGGGGCCTGACTATTCCGGGCAGCAGCCGACTTGCGCAACGAGGCGGCGCGTGGTCCGAGGCGGTTCCTTCTCATTCAGTGCAGAGGACTGCACCTCCGCGTCCCGCCGCAAGTACGTTCCAGTGGATCATCGCTGGAACAACGGCATCCGGGTCGTTGTGATGGCGGACTCGGAGGTGAAGCCCCCTTCGGCTCCACCTGCCGTTGCGAAGCGGCCTGCCGCACACCCATCGGAGCCGCTTGCCAAGGAACTCACGCTGGACCTCGGCAACGCGGTGACAATGAAGCTGGCACTGATCCCGGCCGGCAAGTTCACGATGGGGAACGCTGACACCAGGGGTTCGCTGGGGTCAATGCGCCCCGTGCACGAAGTGACGATCAGCAAGCCATTCTACATGGGCATCCATGAGGTGACGCAGGAGCAGTACGAGCAGGTCACCGGGAAGAACCCCAGCCGATACAAAGGCAAGAAGAACAACCCCGTGGAGCAGGTGTCGTGGTTCGACGCCGCGGAATACTGCAGGATGCTGTCCGCCAAGACAGTCAAGGCCGTCCGGCTTCCGACGGAGGCCGAGTGGGAATACGCCGTCCGCCCGGGCAGCCCAGGGGATCCCCCCGGCCAGTTCTACTGGGCCATAGCCAATTGGCTCCCAGTATGGGCCTGGGCACCGGGGAAGGTCGACCTCGACAGCACGTACCCCGTTGGCTTGCTGAAGGCCAACGAGTGGGGGCTGTACGACGTATACGGGAACGTCTTCGAGTGGTGCCGGGACTGGTACGCGGATTACGACGCCGCGCCGGTCGTGGACCCCCAAGGTCCGGCGACCGGTAAGAGCCGCGTGAAGAAGGGCGGGTCGTTCTACGCTGGCGGCTGCGGAGCGGCGGAACGCAGCGGTTATCCTCCGGAAGTCGCGATGCGCAACATCGGCTTCCGGGTCGTCGTGGACGCGGAGTGATCTTACCGACCAGGCAATCGGCTGCTCAGGCCGCCTGTACAAGGAGAGCTTACAATGACAATGACGAAAACGGCGGTGATCGCAATGATCGTGTTCGGGTGCACCTCGTGGGTGCTGGCTGAGGATGCCGTGGTGCCGCCTGCGCCGCCGGCCGCAACGGCCCCGGCGGTCGAGCCGGCACCGAAAGACGTGCCGGTCTATGTGACCATGATTGCGTGGCGTCATTATAAATTCTGGCGGATGTTGGAAGGCGAGGATAAAGAAACCAGTGAGGAATCCGAATGGTGCCTAGGCGGTAATCCGTATGGCAGAAATCACAGTAACATGCTGCCCGGTCGTGTGTATAGGTTCAGATTCAGGCCTCTTGACTACATGTTTGCCACAACAGGCGACCGAAGGGTTCAGTTCTGCATCCAAACTTCCCCTGGTCAATACTCAATGATCTATGCCTGGCCCGTTCCCCCGATGCCTTTCGCTTTTTATGAATCGTATTCACATAAGATAGCTCCGGAGGTGCACAGCCTGGCCGAGTTTCATGCTGCAAAAGAACCGGTATGGTTCCTGAACAAGGACGAGAAGAGCGACGCGAAGCTGTACTACAAGGCATTCAACGGAACCTATTCAATGTATCTGTTTGATCCCACCCTTAAGAGCACCTTGAACGTCATTGCGCCGCTGGAAGGAGAAACGGTATCGGGTACCATTACTTGTATAGCCGCCCCGACCGACGGTATGCCGTGTCAATGGATGAATCTCAAAGTGGATGGCTTCAGTTACTATGTCGACACACTGTGGCGTGATGCGCCATATAAGACGCAAATTGATACGACCAAGCTGAGTGATGGTCCGCATGAGCTGGAGTTCGTATCGACAGCAGCCGAGCATCCAGGCATGACGTTATCCAAGAAGGTCACCCTCACGGTGGATAATACTATTCCTGCGGTCTCTCTAATCAACAAGACGTTCACTCGTGAATTTGGTACTGGCTATGGATGGCCCGGAATATTGATATCAGGGGGCTCCGACGTCTCTTTTGTAGCCGGGCGTCAGAACACTGTCCCGGTTGCGGCGGGTGTTGCCAACATGACCGCCAGCAAAGTTGAATTCTATGTCGATGCGATCCTGAAGGCGACGGATAGTGCCGGGATCAAGGACCTATCCACGGAAACCCTGCTCGGTGCCAAGAATCGTACTTTCCAGCCGGGAACGCCCCTGCCCGGTGCCACCCATTTTGCCTCCATTGATTATACAACCCTCACGGACGGGCCGCACGAGCTGACGGTCAAAGCCTATGATGCTGCCGGAACGTTGGCGGCTTCACAGACGACGAAGGTATCCGTCTACAATAAGGGCGCCATCAGCCTCCGTGCGCCGCTCGCAGGAGCGACGGTATCGGGTACTGTTACCGCTCTGGCCAGCGTGCCCGACGGTATCATACCGGTTCGCTGGATACATTTCGATGTCGATGGCGTCGATATGGGCGAAGACAACCTGCTCAGACACGAACCGCCGTTCGGGCTGTGCATCGATACGACCAAGCTGACTGATGGTCCGCATGTGATTGAGGCAAAACAAGCCTATTCTGCCGGAGCGTCAGATTATCTTTTTTCAGAGAAGATCACCTTCAACGTGGACAATACCATTCCGGCGGTCTTTTTGACCCACCAGGAGCGATTTGAAGCCCCGTGGCCGGGAAGAATGCTCTCGGGCACGGTCCCGGTTGCGGCCGGGGTTGCCAACATTAAAGCCAGCAAGGTGGAATTCTCTGTGGATGCAACCGTGAAGGAAACGGATAGCTCCAGCCCCTATGCTGCTTCCCTTGATACGACAAAACTCACGGAGGGCGCGCACGAACTGACGGTCAAAGCCTATGATGCTGCCGGAAAGCTGGCAGCCTCAGAGACGATGAAGGTATCCGTCTACAACAAGGGCGCCATCAGCATCCTGGAGCCGCTCGCAGGGAAAACGGTATCGGGTACGGTTGCTGCCGTGGCCAGCGTGCCCGACGGTACACCGGTCCGCTGGATGCAATTCAAGGTGGATGGCGTCGAGCAGGGGGAAGACAACCTGCTGGGTCATGCACCGCCATTTGGGCTGTGCATCGATACGGCCAAGCTGGGCGATGGTCCGCATGAGATTGAGGCTGTGGCGGGCTACGGCCACCTCATTGGTGGCTGGAGAGTCGGCGCGACCTTCCAGGAATACTCACCCGGAACGGGTAAGTATCTGTATTCAGAGAAGGTCGCCTTCACGGTGGACAACACCATTCCGGCGGTCTTCCTGACCCACCAGGAGCGCGTCGAAGCCCCGTGGCCGGGAAGAAAGATCTCGGGCACGGTCCCGGTCGAGGCCCGGGTCGCCAACCTGAAGGCCGGCAAGGTGGAGTTCCATGTGGATGGAGCCCTGAAGGGGACGGACGGTTCCAGCCTCGAGGAGAAGCGGAAGGCGTACCTGGCCCAGATCGACGCGGCGCAACGCGAATTGCACAGACCGGAGGCGCAGTCGGCCTGGGAGCAGGCCGGGCCGTGGGCAGGGCCGTGGTGGTCGGTGGGGCCTTACCAGGCGGCCTCAGCGCAGGAGGCGTTCGCGAAGGACTATGAACCGGAACACGCGGTCGACCTGACCAAACCCACTGCGGATGGGAGGGTCTGGGTCCAGCATACCGAGCCCGAGTGGCGGGATGGGCAGCCCATCTGGTTTGTCAAGCTCTGGGGGCACCCCGTCAACTGCGCGGCCTATGTGTACCGGGTCATCAACGCGAGAGCGGCGACCACCCTGCCGCTGTCGTTGGGCAGCGACGAAACGATCACGGTATGGGTCAATGGCAAGCAGGTGCTGGCGCATGAGGTCTATAACAGGGAGGCGGCGGCGGATTCCGAGAAGCTCAGCATCGAACTCCGGCCTGGGGTCAACACGCTGTTGATGAAGATCGTCAACGCCGCCAACCATTCCGGCTTCTATTTCAAGGCGCCGCTGCTGGAGATGCCCGTCGAGATCTCGACCCTCCTGCTGCTGCCGGCAGCGCAGCGCAGCGCGGCCCAGCGCGAGCAGGTGGCGGCGTATTACGTCAGCACGGCCCCGGCCCTGGCGGGGGCGCGGAGGCAGCTGGCCGCATTGCAGCAAGGGCTCCTGGCGCGGGAAAAGGATCCCACCCTGTGGCCCTATGGCGCCTCCATCGATACGACCAAGCTCACTGATGGGCCGCACGATCTGACCGTCAAAGCCTATGATGCTGCAGGAAAGCTGGCGGCCGCGCAGACGGTGAAGGTTGGCGTCGCCAATGTGGCCAAGGACGTTGGGAAGTCTCACTAGATCGGAAGAGTTTCTTAACACAATAACAATAGAGGAGAAAAGCGAATGAACACTAATGGCAAACGGATATGGGTCGCCAACATCACTGCTTTGTTCAGACCCTTCGTCATCGCCGCCGGGCTTGTCCTCGCTGCGGGCACCGTGGCCTTGAGCGCCGAACCCGTGGCGCCAACGAAGCCGGCTGCGCCTGAGAAGGGGCAGCAGCCCGCGGGGGCCGAGCCCAAGGAACCGGCGCCCGCCGCTGCGACCGTCTATGGAGACTGCCAATTGGTGGCGACGCGCAACATCAGGGCCTTCTTCAAACCCGAGGGCGGGGAGGAGTTCGAAGGTAAACCCAGCTGGGGTCCGTACTGCAGGGTCTATGCGACCTTGGAGGCAAACCGTCTCTATACGGTAAGGTTCGAGCCGGCGAAACCCGGCGCCTGGTGTCGACCACCATATAAGCCGCCCCATGTGTTCCAGGTGTCGGACTACGCATTCCTCAATTGCTTCGACCGCTTGCTGAAGGTGGGTGGCACCGCATCTGGCGGATACCATGACGCCAATGGCAACAAGTTCGACGTCGACGGCAAGGGGGACTATGCGACCATCCTCGGGCTGCCCCTTCCGTCCCGGCCCTTCTATATCAGGAACCACTCCGGCCCCATCGAGGCGCGGGCCACTGAAGTGAAGAGTCTGGCTGAACTCAAGGCCTTCCAGCCGGCCAGACCGAACCTGCCTCCCGATGCCTCCTGGAACGCCTACTTCATAGATACCGCCGCCTCCATGCTGTATATGAAAGTGAAGGGTGGGCTTGGGTGGTGCTATCTGATCGTAGAAGATCCATCCCTCGTGGTAACTCCCCACATCGAGAGGCCCCGGGACGGGGAGACGGTCTCGGGCATGATCGAATTGATGGGCTATTTCCGGGTCCTTGATCCAAAGACCATTGACAAGGCCACCGGCAAAGCGCTGGAACTTACCGACAAGAAGGAACCATGGCGCAATAGCGAAGCCTTCCGGGGTGCTACGGCATTTGGCTTCTCGGTCGACGGCGAAGCGCCGTTTGCAGCCAACAACACCCTAATGCTGCCTCCACCCTATGCCAATCAGATCGCCACCACCATGTTGCTAAATGGCCCCCATACGATCCATGGGGAAGTGACCTTGACTTCAGGCGAGACCATCAAAACGCCGAAGGTCACCATCCATGTGGACAACACCAAACCGTCGGTGTTCTTGGTCGGCTATATGGCCAGCAGGAATAGCACGTACCAGGGACCATTATTTCCTTGCCGTTGGGTGGATGCGCTCCTCTCGGGCCAGGAGTTCCCGGTTGCGATCGGCGTCGCCAACCTGAAGGCCAGCAAGGTGGAATTGTATGTCGACGGGGTGCTGAAGGGGACGGACTCCACCGGCAAGACCGATTTTCCCGGCCCGACCGCCCCATCGGCTGGTCGACTTGATATGACCGCAATCCCGACCGTCGCCACCCATCTGATCAGCCTCGATACGACCGCGCTCAAGGACGGGCCGCACGAACTCACGGTAAAGGCCTATGATGCCGAGGGCAAGCCGAAGGCCGAGCAGACGACCAGGGTCTTCGTCTACAACGAGAAGAGATCCATCCGGATCATGGCGCCAGCCGCCGGCGAGACGGTATCCGGCACCATCGTCGCCCTGGCCAGTCCTCCGGACGGATGCGAGGAGGTGTGCCGCGGACTGCAGTTCAATGTCGATGGGGTCAAACAAGGCGAGGAGAACCTGCTCCACGCCCCGCTCTTCGGGGTGAACATCGATACGACCAAGCTCAGCAATGGCCCGCATGAACTCGATGTCATGCAAGGAGACATGCCCGTAAACCGCGTGCATCTGCGTTCCGAGAAGATCTCCTTCACCGTGGACAACAGCCGGCCGGCGGTCTTCCTGACCCACCGGACGCGCATCGAGGCGCCGAAGCTGGGCGCCTACGCCGCGCGCTTGGCCAAGGCGCGGGCGAATGCGACCAACCAGGCGCGCCTCGATGAGCCGTGGCCGGGTCGGATCCTGTCGGGCACCGTGCCTCTGACAGCCGGGGTCGCGAATCTGAAGACGGTGGGCAAGGTCGAATTCCTGGTCGATGGCACGGTGAAGGAGACGGATTCCACTGCTCCTTTTGCCGCCACACTGGACACGGCCAAGCTCGCCGACGGCGCGCACGAGGTGACGCTCAAGGCCTATGATGCGAGCGGCAAGCAGGCCGCCGCGCAGACCACCAAGGTCTTCGTCTGCAACCAGGGCGCGATCCGCTTCCTCGCGCCGTCGGCGGGCAAGCCGGTGTCGGGCGTCTTCACCGCCCTGGCCGCCATGCCCGAGGCCCGGCCCGTCCGCTGGATGCAGTTCCTGGTCGATGGGGTTGCGCAGGGCGAGGACAACCTGCTGATGCACGCGCCGCCCTTCGGTGTCGACATCGACACCGGCAAACTGACCGATGGCCCGCATGTGCTCGAGGCGGTGGCGGGCTACGGCCACCTCATCCCCGGCTATAAGCCCGGCGAGGCCCTCCATCCCTACACCACCGAGCACCATGCGTATCTGTGCTCGGAGAAGTTCACCTTCACGGTCGATAACAGCGTTCCGGCGGTCGCCTTGACCCACCAGGAGCGGGTCGAGGCCCCGTGGCCGGGCCGGACGCTTTCGGGCACAGTGCCGCTCGCGGCCCGGGTTGCGAATATGAAGGCCGGCAAGGTCGAGTTCCTGGTTGATGGGACGCTAAAGGCGACGGACGCCGCCAGCCTGGAGGACAAGCGCAAGGCCGACTTGGCCGAGATCGAGGGGGCGCAACGCGCCATCTTCACTCCGGCGGCGCAGGCGGTCTGGGAGCAGATCGGGGTGTGGGCGGGGCCGTGGTGGTCGGTGGAGAAATACCAGGCCGCCTCGGCGCACGAGACCTTCACCAAGGATTTCGAACCGGAGCATGGGGTCGACCTGAGCAAGCCCACCAGCGATGGGAAGACCTGGGTGGCCCATCCCGAGTGGGATAATGGGCGCACTGTCATGAAGAAAGATTATGCGGCAAGCCCCAACGCCACCGCGACCTATATGTACCGTGTCATCAACGCGAAGGCAGCGACCACCCTGCCGCTGTCATTGGGCAACAACTCTTCGATCACGGTGTGGGTCAATGGCAAGCAGGTGCTGGCTCGCGAGGAACCCCGTGGAATGGAGGAGGCGAACCACGACAAACTCAGCATCGAACTGAAGCCCGGAACCAACACTTTGCTGCTGAAGAAAGTCCTTACCGGTAGCATGCACGGTATGTTCGGCTTCTATTTCAAAGCGCCGCTCCTGGAACTGCCCCTCGAGATCTCGACCATCCTGCTGCTGCCCGAGGCGCAGCGCAGCCCGGAGCAGCGCGCGCAGGTGGCCGCGTACTACGGCAATACGGCACCGGCCCTGGCGGGGGCGCGCAGGCATCTGGCCGAACTGCAGCAACAGCTCCTGGCGCGTGAAAAAGATCCGACCCAGTGGCCCTATAGTGCTTCCATCGATACGACCAAGCTCACGGAGGGCGCGCATGAGCTCACGGTCAAAGCCTATGACGCTGCCGGAAAGCTTGCAGCTTCACAGACGGTGAAGGTTATCGTCACCAATGCTGTACAGGGCGGAGTGAAATAAGGCCACTGAACCGGGGCGGTCGCCGGTCTCGGGGCCGTGCAACATCAGGTTACGAGGTCAGCTGCCATAGTATGGCTTTGGCGTTGCCGTATGCGAAACACCGAGGAGCCACAGCTACAGGGCATGGTCTCGACGGGTGGAACCACGACCGGCCCCACTGGCTTTGCCGAGGATCATACATCGGCACCGTAGAACTGGAGACCACATGACGACTATCCTCTCCTGTTGCATCACCGTTCTCACCGCCATACTTGCATCCACAGCGGCCTCAGCCGCCGACTGGCCGCAGTGGCGCGGACCGGATCGCAGCGGCATCGCGCCGTCCAGTCCGGCGCTGACCACCAACTGG
>Ga0172365_10003994_pt1 | contig 10928 bp, 9 predicted proteins | sample LakKivSesite48cm_FD_114535 | JGI IMG/M metagenome (GOLD analysis project Ga0172365, IMG submission 114535) | Sediment microbial communities from Lake Kivu, Rwanda - Sediment site 48cm | ecosystem: Environmental > Aquatic > Freshwater > Lake > Sediment | place: Rwanda: Western Province, Lake Kivu... | reverse complement strand
GTGAATCACGCTTTGGATTGGCTTGGAAACCCTTTAATCAGCGTCAACGAATCCATTCACAAGAAAGCGTAGGAAGGTATTCAGTCTGGACGCAGTAAAGGTTGGGATGAAAGCGCCCGATTTCACGTTGCCCGACAGCGACCTGAAGCCTAGAAGCCTGAAAGAGTTTGAAAAGAAGGTCGTGCTTGCGTTCTATCCAGGAGCATTCACGGGTGTCTGCACCAAGGAGATGTGCACCTTCAGGGATTCCCTCGCAAGGCTAAGCACACTGAAGGCTCAAGTAATCGGTGTAAGCGTCAACGACCCCTTCTCCAACAAAGCATTCGCTCAAGCAAACATGCTAGACTTTCCCTTGTTGAGCGATTACAATAGAGAAGTCGTCAGGCTCTACGGTGTCGAGGCAAGAGATTTTGCAGGACTTGAAGGATACACAGCGGCCAAGCGTTCCGTCTTCATAGTGGATAGTAAGGGAATCATACGCTACAGGTGGGTATCTGAAGATCCGAAAATAGAGCCAAACTATGAAGAAATAATGAACGCTCTAGACAGAATGGAGTAGGACGCTCAAGCTTCTTCTCCTCAATTCGTCGTTCTTGATATTCGTTCTTTGAATTGAGTATTCACTTCTTGGATTTTCTCTGGTAGAGGGCTCTGGCATAGTTTATCAGTCCTCCAGCCAGCAATATTTCTCTCTCCCTTCTTGAGTAGGGATTAAGACACTCAATTTGTCCGGCATCAGATTCTATGAGTATTCTTCGAATGCTGGACATCTGGTCTCTGACATTGCGGATTCTAAGGTTGCCCTCCGGATTGAGTTTCTGGTAGTCTGCTGGATTGGCGAAGACCAATGGTATGACTCCGAAGTTTATCAGGTTTGATCTATGTATCCTGGCGAAGCTCTTTGCGATCTTTGCCTTGACACCGAGATATCTGCAAGCAAGTGCTGCATGCTCCCGACTTGACCCTTGGCCGTAATTGTCTCCACCAACTATGAACCCGCCTCCAGACTCTTTGGCTCTTCTGGCGAATGTCGGATCAGTAGTCTCAAAGGCAAACTCACTTATTGCAGGGATATTGCTCCTGAGGGGCAGGATCCTGCTCCCGGCAGGGAGTATATGGTCGGTGCTGATGTTATCTCCGAGCTTGAGCAGAATCTTTCCTGAAAGCTCATCACCCAAGACTGGAAGGACTGGAAATGGTTTGATGTTAGGCCCTCTGAATATCTCAACCTCCCCCCCGTCTTCTCGCGGGGGAACTATTGACTCATCGTTAGTGATGTCCTTCGCAGGTTCGACTATGCTGGGATACTCTCCTCGAGTTCTGGGGTCTGTTATTCTCCCGCTTATGGCAGCCGCCACGGCAACTTCAGGACTGCAGAGATAGATCAGGTCATCCTTTGTTCCACTCCGGCCTGGGAAGTTTCTTGGAAAAGTCCTAAGGGAGACTATCCCGGTGGCGGGAGCCTGGCCTATCCCTATGCATCCAAGACAGCCTGACTGATGGATGCGTGCGCCAGCATGTATCAGCTGGGTGAGACCGCTTGCCTGTGCTATGTTCTCAAGAATCTGTCGACTGCCAGGGTTTACCTCCAGGCTGAGGCCTTCATGAATCTTTCTTCCCTCCAATGCCCCTGCGACTACCATCAAATCTCTGAACGAGGAGTTCGTGCATGACCCAATGATCACCTGGCCAACCTTGACCCCTTCAACCTCCTTCACACTCTTGACGTTGTCGGGCGAGGATGGGCACGCTATCATCGGTTCCAGCTCACTCAGGTTCAATTCCATCTTCTCGTCATAGTCAGCATCGGAATCAGCCCTGATCTCCCGCCAAGTCCCGCCTCTGCCTTGAGCCTCAAGGTATCTTCTTGTCCGGTCATCTGAGGGGAACACGGTTGATGTGGCTCCTAACTCAGCTCCCATATTCGCAATAGTCCCTCTCTCGGGGATTTCGAGTGACTCGACGCCTGGTCCGTAGTACTCTATTACCTTGCCTAGTCCGCCTTTGACAGAGAATCTTCTCAGCATCTCGAGGATGACATCTTTGGCTGAGACCCATGGCCTAAGCTGGCCTGTCAGCTTGACCCCAAAGATCTTGGGGACATCAAGATAGAAGGGTTCACCACTCATGGCCATGGCCACATCAAGCCCACCAGCACCGATGGCTAGCATCCCGCATCCTCCAGCGGTCGGGGTGTGACTGTCAGCGCCGAGAAGTGTCTTTCCAGGCGCGGCGAATCGCTCCAGATGGATATGATGTGAAACCCCGTTGCCCGGTTTTGAGAAATAGACACCATACTTCTTGGCTGCCGTTTGGAGAAACAGGTGATCATCCATATTCTTGAAATCGGCCTGCAGAAGATTATGATCCACATAACTCACTGACAGTTCAGTCTTAACCCTGGGAATGCCCATAGCTTCGAACTCTATGAACGCCAAGGTCCCCGTTGCGTCCTGAGTGAGCGTCTGATCAATCCTTACCGCTATTTCCTCTCCAGGTTCAAGTTGCCCCTCGACCAGATGCTCTTCCATGATCTTCTCAGTCACACTCTTACCCAATTGCCACCAACTCTCCAACGGCCGAATTCGCAGTCTGATTCTTTTAGCAGTAGCTCACATCATTCGAAATCGGCTAACTTATATAATTTGGCAGCCAAGGCTGAAGCAAGACAGTTCTCTGAAAGTCCAAGTCTTGAATCATTTCAGCTTGAGCCAATTCACCTCATGCCAAGAGAACAAAGCCGTTATGTGATCATAAACCATGGTAGAGAAGAGTCCAGTCGTAATGTACGGCTGCCTACATCCAGACTACGCTGAAGAGATCGAGTACTTCAGAGATTGCAGGGTCTACAGCGTTCAGATAGAATCCACTTTGAGCTGCACCCAAGGTTGTCTCTACTGCTACGCTTCATCAGAGGAAGCGCCGACAAGAGTCCTCCCAAGAGACGATATCATAGTGGTTCTGGATTCGTCTGCAAAAATGGAGGTGAAGGCCGTAGACTGGCTTGGAGGAGATCCGCTTCTCGGAAGTGACTGGTATGACCTGATGACACATGCCATGCGCATGGGGTTGAAGAATAATGTCTGGACCAGCGGCATCCCCTTGGCAAATATAGACATCGCTAGAAAGGTCGTCGAGGTTACTGAAGGCGGATTCATCTCTGTACACCTTGACAGCCTGAATGATGAGATCTACCAGAGGCTACACACTGGGGATCCCAAAAGCAAGATCGAAGCCATACTGAAAGGTGTTGACAACGTGCAGTCGCTGGGCAAAAAGCCCGAGAACATGATCAACTGCATAACCTTCACAAAACTCGTAGCGGGAGAAGATGTCCAGAAGACAATAAGATACTTCTTTGACAAGAGAGGCATGAGAACATGCCTGACTCAAATGTGCGCCGCTGGACTGGCCAGAGAGCATCCTGAGTGGATGCCCACAATCGAAGAGATTAAGGGCGCCTGCGAGTCCAGGGACGAGAACAACTACCCAAAGTCGGAGCTCTCAATGAGCTCCATGGATGTAAACAAATTCTACTGCGGCGGAATGATATGTGTGACAGTAGATGGAGATGTCACCCCATGCTCAGTCATCAGAAAAGGATTCGGCAATATTCACGAAGAGCGCTTAGAGAAAATAGTTGAGGCGCACAGAGATGAGCTGCTTCTGACTCATCTGCGACGCCCTGAGAACATGCCTGGATACTGCAGCAGTTGCGAGCATAACTCAGTATGCTGGGGATGCAGAGCAACGGCATACTATGAGAATGGAAACTTGTGCGCTGAAGACCCAAAATGTTGGCGAAATCCCGGAAACTACACAATAAGCCTAGGTGAACCTCTTGGTCCGCATAATTAGGGGAAAAAGGTTAGACTTCACTATAGCTGATGTTAACGAAGTCTATGAGGGGCCTGTTGGCGTCCTCTGGGAGATGCTGATGGGCGAGCAGATACACGTTGGTGGAGGAGAAGAGACTGATATTCTCGCCGAGAGAGCGGGGATAACCCGTGAGAAGCATGTACTTGATGTCTGCAGCGCCCTTGGCGGTCCAGCAAGACATCTTGCGAGAAAGTTCGGATGCAGAGTGACAGGGTTGGATGCAACTCAAAAGATGGTCAAGGAAGCCACGAAAAGAACAGAGGGAGAAGGCCTAACCCGCCTTGTCACATTCAAGCTTGGCGATGCGCTGGACATGCCATTCAAGGCCGCCACCTTTGATGTGGCGTGGGGTCAAGATGCTTGGTGTTACGTGACAGACAAGGATAAACTGATCAGTGAGGTCTACAGGGTTCTGAAACCTGGCGGAATAGTGGCATTCACAGACTGGATCCAGACAGGAAGCATGACCGACGAAGAATGGGAGGATCTTAACAGTTTCATGGCGTTCCCATACATGGAGACTCTGGAAGGATACGAGAAGATACTTCTCAAAATCGGATTTGAAATGGTGGAGAAGAAAGATCTAAGCCAGGATTTCGCAAGACACTGCCACATGTATCAGGACATGCTTAGAAACAAGCTCAAAGAAGGAATCTTGAAGCAATACGGCCCCGATCTCTTCCAGGCTGCCGATGATGGCTTATCTAAATGGGTGAGAGCCGCGGATGATGGCAAGGTCGGCCGTGGAAGACTGATCGGGAGACGGCTCTGAAGCCGAGCAGTCACATCTCCAGGCTTCTAGGGGATGATGACCGCTCTGATCGCTTCTCCTTTTCTAACGAGGTCCAGGCCCTCATTTATTCTGTCAAGGGGGAGTCTGTGGCTTATGAGAGGTTCCAACTTGAACTTTCCATCCTTGACCAGTCTGACGACTTCAGTAGTTTCATATTTTGAGCTTGCCCTTGAGCCGACGACTTGAAACTCTGCTCTCACAAGTCTCCTAGGATTCAGAGCGAGGTCATCCTCTGAGTAGCCGATGAAGACAAGCTTTCCCCCTATTGCCAGCATATCCATTGCGTCATTCATGGTTTTTGTCCGGCCGACAAACTCGTAGACGATATCGACTCCCCTTTCGCCAACAAGTCTTCTGACTTCTGTCGGAACATCCTTCTCACTAGAGTTGATTGTGTAGTCTGCTCCAAGCGACCTCGCTGCCCTCAGCTTACTCTCGTGAATATCGATCGCTATGATCGTGGCGCCGCTTAACCTCGCCATCTGGAGGGTACACAGCCCAACTCCGCCCGAACCAACTATCGCCACTGTATCCCCAACTCTCACTCCTCCAACAACCCTCACAGCATGGTAGGCTGTTGAGCCTGCATCGACAAGTATACCCGCCTCATACGGCACCCCATCAGGCAACTTCACAATGCTCCTCGCAGGTGCCTTAGCGTACTCTGCATACCCCCCGTCTGTCGTGAACCCGAACTGGTTGAAATCTGGACTGACACAGAGACTCTCTCGACCTCGCAGGCAGTAGAAGCATTCACCGCAGCTAAAATAGAAATGGATGAGAACTCTGTCATCAACCTTGATCCCTCTGACATCATCCCCAATCTCAACCACGTCCCCGGCAGCTTCATGCCCCATAATCTGAGGCATCTTTCCAGGCTTCATCAATCCCTCATCAATAAAATGCAGGTCAGTATGGCATATTCCACAAGCCCTTATCTTCACAAGTACTTCTCTTGAGGATATCTTCGGCCTATCAACCTCCTCTACTCGGAGAGGCCGGCCCACCTCGTAAAACCTCGCAGCCTTCAAGCCACATCAACAACAATGATCATCCTATGATGGATTAAAACTATCCAGTGAAATCCCATACGATTCAAAATATTCTTTAATAATAGCTTCTTCTAATGTTGCCAATACTATATCGCAAGATTAGACTCCAATAGTCTGTGGTGGCATGTTTGGCTAAACTCAACAAGGAAGAGTCAACGAAGCGCGCCTATGATCTTGGATTCGAATACGAGAAGGAATACGGCAGCTGCCCCCAGTGTACCTTCGCAGCTGTTAGTGAAGTGCTAGGCACTAATAATCGTGAGATCTTCAAGACGATTGACGGTTTGGCTGGAGGATTGGCCAGAACAGGAGACGGCACATGCGGAGCACTCACCGGTGGGGTTGCTGCGATAAGTCAGAGATTCGGCCGCGAGGAATTCCCCAAGGCAGGGCAGAGAGAGAAGTGCATGATCCTATCCAAGAGACTACGCGACAGATTCGTTGAAGAGTACGGGAGTGTCGTCTGCAAGGACGTTCAAACGAAGATCATGGGAAGGTCGTTCAATCTTTGGGACCCCAAAGAACGTGAAGAATTCAACGCCGCAGGCGGGCACACAGATAAATGCCCTTCCGTCGTGGGCAAGACGGCCAAGTGGACCGTTGAGGTCCTTCTTGGCGAAGAGGCTTGACAGACAATACCTTAGAAGGATCTCTTCTCAACCTGAAGCTTCTTTTTTTCTGTTATTTCTGAGCGCCCAAGATGATCTCCGTCCTCGGAAGGAAGTCGCCTCAAAAGACTTTGGATCGAAAGAGTTTTTGAAAATAAGATTCCTTTCGGAATATTCACGGTACACACTTATTAATGATCTCTGTTAGCCAATAAGACCAGCGAGGCTGACAAGAGTGCCCCAGATAGTGCTTGACGAGCTTAGGCAGAAACCTCTGCAGGAGCAGCGGACTGAGATCTGCGAACGCAAAGGTCTGGGACATCCAGACACGATATGCGACGCCATCATGGATGAGATCTCCAAGGCCCTAAGCATGGAGTACATAAAACGATTCGGCTCCATCATGCATCATAACGTTGACAAGAGCCTCCTGGTAGCAGGGGACGTTGAGGTTGCATTCGGCGGTGGCAGAGTTCTCAAACCCATGCTTCTGGTCTTCGGTGACAGAGCAACATTCAATGTAGGCTCCGAGACAGTGCCGGTAGAGGAGATCACGATAAGAACGACCAAGGAATGGATAAAGAAGAATCTGCGGCTCGTAGACCCTGAGAGGCATATGAAGTATCAGGTTGAGTTGAAACGTGGCTCGCAAGCCCTAACGGACATATTCCAGAGGAAGGAGAAGTTTCTCGGCGCCAACGACACCTCAGCAGCCGTAGGCTTTGCTCCGATGACGCCAACCGAGCAGATCGTTCGCGACACAGAGTTCTACCTCAACGACTCACCATTCAAGAGCGATTTCCCCGAGACTGGGGAAGACGTAAAAGTCATGGGCCTCCGCAAGGACGGTGAGCTCTACCTGACAGTTGGTATGGCTTTCGTTGACAGCTACATCGACGGTGAGGCCTCATACTTCCGACTGAAAGAGGAGGTCCTCGAAGAGATCAAGAGGTTCGCTGAGCCCAGGGTCAGCATGAAAGTGAACGTCGACCTCAACACCGCCGATAGGCCGGGCCGCGGGTTGGGTGGGATATATCTGACCGTGCTCGGAACCTCCGCTGACGGTGGTGACTGCGGTCAAGTGGGGCGGGGAAATAGGGTCAACGGCATAATCCCGCTGAACAGGCCTACCTGCTCAGAGGCTGCCTGTGGCAAGAACCCAGTGAGTCACGTGGGTAAGATCTACAATATCCTGACTTACAAGATGGCTGAAGAGGTTCATCGAAAGGTTCCGGGCCTCAGGGAGGTTTACATCTGGCTTCTAAGCCAGATCGGCAGGCCGATAAATGAGCCGAAAGTCGTCTCTGCCCAGCTGGTACTTGAACCAAACACCTCAATGAAGAATGTTGAGACGCCTGTCAGGGAAGCGATTCAGGCAGAGCTTGACAATCTAGATGTTTTCTGCATGGACCTTGCCTACGGAAAAATAAAGATGTGCTAACTCCTCATCATGCTAGATTGGAATCTACCGGCGTCTCTTAACCTCGTCTATTACGAGCTGGCAGCTCCAATACCTGGCGCAGTAGACCGTGCAGTACTCGGGATCTGGACCTTTGCAGGTCTCATCATTTGAGTAGGCCTTCAAGTGAAGGCCCAGATTATTATTGTTGTTGGAGGGATGTCCATTCATCTCACTGCTTCTGCGCCAGTCTCCGAGAATCTGGGGGCTGGTGAACATCTGGCATGCAGGATGATCTCGGCTGATCTCAATCTCAATCTTTGGGCAGAATCCGCTTCTGCATTTGCTGAAGGTCTCGCATTCACCACATTTCCTGCCGGAATTATTCGAGATCAGGCTGGTCGACTGGCTGAATTTGGATCTATTGGCCGTTTGGAAGCCTCCTCTCAAGTGGTGGAGGCAAAATCGATTATAGAACTTCTTTAAACGAAGATGTCAAGCAGCAGCGACTATCAAGGAACATGTTGAGTCTTTCGTTGGTCAAATCTTCGTTGACTACCTAGAATCCCACCAGATCTTGGATCAATGCCAAGCATCGCATCTCCAACTTGAGACCTGTTGAACATGAACTTTGGTATCCTCATAAGGGTGAAATCTACCTATAGTAAGCTCTTGTGTTAGCGAAGCGATCAGGAATTGGTGAAACGCTCTCCCACTCTGTCGGAAGGTTGGTTCTATGTCTCACGTGTAGTAGTCCTGTTCATCGTCTCTACCTATTTCTTCGCGATCCCGCTGGGATTCTCTCTGATGTTCCTAAATTACGAAGGAAACAGTTTCAGCGAAAAGACAGTTGAGTCCTTGCCGATTGGTTTTCTAACCATCTTCGTGACTAGATTGTCCATCACGACCACATATGGAGTCGTCTTCCTCCTGCTCCTAACGATCTATGCTGTCTGCCTCGCTATCGCTTGGAAAAGAGACGTCGACTTTGTCAAGGCTATTCGCGGGAAGGCCCTTCCATGGCCGACTTCTGCAAGCAACAATCTCCTCTTTGCCCTTCCTGCACTCTCAAGCTCGTTTTTGGTCACAGTGGTTTTGATTCAGAGCTTCCAAGAAGTCTCAGGTGTACCTACTGGCTCAATCGAGTTTAAGAATGTCTACGGCGGCCTGTTCGAGCTCGCATACTCACCAGTCTTTGAGGAAGTCATGTTTAGAATATCCCCCTTCGCCGCTTACTATGCGATTCGTCTGGGAGCAAGCCTCACTGCAGGGCACATCCGTAGCTTCGGACAATTCCTGAGGTCCCTATTGTTCATGGCTGCGTTTCCTGATAACGCAAAACAGGCCTTCGGCCTGTCAAACGTTAAGAGGATAGGGATCAGGAAGGGAATCAGTCTTGGAGAGTGGCTTCTCACATTCTTGACCTCAATGATCTTTGGACTCGTCCACTACCTCTTAGGCTCCGGCTGGGAGATGGGTAAGATCACGTCCTCAACCGTGGCAGGGGTAGCATTCTGCCTATCATATTTGGTCTTCGGGTTCCACGCACCAATCCTGCTCCACTGGTTCTTCAACTACTACTTCTACGTTTACGATGTTGCTGCCGAGAAGTATGGCGGGCCCTTCGAAGTCGTGAGAGACATCATCGGTCTCTCAGTCCAAGTGATTGGGTTTGTGGCGATCATGGCTTGCGCAGTCTATCTTCTATGGAAGCACTTTCAGAGGTCTCGCGCAGTAACAGATACGCAGAGAGGGGGCGAGGGAGAGTAATGGGTAGGTCTAGGCGTGTTGGGGTCGCTCTCCAATTGATATCTCGCAGCCCTGGAGGCTGCTGACTTTGACAGGTGACCAGCTGGTATTCTTGGGGACTGGGGGCGGGCGTTTCTCCATGATCACGCAGAGACGCCATACAGGAGGCATCAGGATAGTCGGATCCACAAACATACAGATGGATCCTGGACCGGGTTCAATCGCTTACTCAAACCAGCTGGGTCTGGACCCGACAAAGGTTGAATCTCTACTGATCTCTCACTGTCACCCAGATCATGACAGCGACGCCGAGGTATACGTTGAAGCCATGACGAGCGGAGGCACTCGAAAGAGAGGAACGCTAATCGCTTCCAGGGGGGTTATCCGGGGAAACAGCGTCTGTGAACCTCGAATATCAGCCTACCACAGGAATATGGTGGCAAGATTGGTTGAAATGACTCCTGGGGTTGCAGTTGATCTTGGAGATGTCAAGGTCAAGGCGATGGCTGCCAAGCACGAGGATCCAGATGCCTTGGGCTTCAGAGTCAGTCTACCATCGTGCGAGCTAGGCTACACATCCGATACAGAGTACTTTGATGGCATCTGTGAAGAGTACAGGGGTGTCAAATTGCTTGTAATGTGCGTCCTGCGTCCCAGGGGGGTGCCGATTAAGGGACACCTATGCACAGACGACGCAGTCAAGATCCTCAAGGAGGTTAGGCCCGAGGTCTCTGTCATCACAGGTTTCGGCATGAGGATGATATACGCAAATCCCGCTCAAGAGGCCAGGTACATAGAGGAATCATCCAAAGTCAGGACTATCGCTGCTAGGGACAACATGAAGCTGAACCTGAGAGAGATGTTCACTGGAGGGAAGCAAAAGGAATCCCTAGGCAAATACCTAAACCAGAACCCTTGACCCAAAGAGACAGAATGTTTGGAAACGTTTTTGAACTGACTGAAGTAAGTTGGGGCGTCAAATCTAACTCAGCCAAGAAGACTGGTGTGGACGTTTGAATAGTAACCCAAGCCTCGAGCTCCCCAAGACGTACAATCCGATAGAGAGTGAGGCGAAGTGGCAGCAAGCGTGGAGCGACTGGAAGCTGTACGCCTTCAACCGAAGCGACAGGGAACGTCCAGCCTACAGTATCGACACGCCCCCTCCTTATCCGAGCGGCGAGTTCCATATGGGAAACGCCCTGAACTGGTGCTACTTCGATTTTGCTGCCAGATACAAGAAGCTGAGGGGGTTCAACGTCCACTTCCCACAAGGCTGGGACTGCCACGGCCTCCCCACAGAGGTCAGGGCGGAGAAGACCCACAAGATAAGGAAACGTGACGTCTCAGTCCAGCAGTTCAGAGACCTCTGCGTCCAGCTAACAAATGAGTACATAGAGAAGATGAAGAGAGCCATGAAGGCCATGGGTTACTCCATGGACTGGAGCCTC
>Ga0172365_10003992_pt1 | contig 10929 bp, 14 predicted proteins | sample LakKivSesite48cm_FD_114535 | JGI IMG/M metagenome (GOLD analysis project Ga0172365, IMG submission 114535) | Sediment microbial communities from Lake Kivu, Rwanda - Sediment site 48cm | ecosystem: Environmental > Aquatic > Freshwater > Lake > Sediment | place: Rwanda: Western Province, Lake... | reverse complement strand
CAGAAAGACGCCTCACCGAACACTGGGGCGTCTTTTTGCTTTCAACCCGCCTTTCTTTTGCCTTCTCACAGCCACTCCGTTTTGGGGTGGCTTTTTGTTTAGCTAATCGGAGAGAGGGGGTGACACTGTGGACGGCGACTCAAAAGTTAGTGTCTATCAGGACTGCCCTGACCTTCATCTGAGACTGGTAGCCAGAGAGCATCAGCGGGGCAAGCTAGTTCGTATCTTCATTCCTGCCGACTGCTCTTATTCTCCGCTCTGCTACCCGTGCCTTATCAGAAGGAGGGACAGGGAACAGCAGCTTGACCACAACGGTAACAGATGATAGCTCTCCTTTGAAGGAGAGGCAAAGTACTCCCTGCCCGGTATTGAAAGAGTAAAAGGGGAAGAGGAACTATGGAATGGGAAAGGGAACTGTCGGAAATCCTTGATATTGCGGATGCCAAAGCGTTCACTACCGCTCTTGTGTCCGAATTCGAAAAGGTAGCCAAGCCCACTGATGAAGGTTACCGGTGTATCGGAATAACGCTTGGGCGATTGACTCAAATTGTCTCCGACGGGAAAGTGGACATAAATACTGCTCTTTGGATGGTCTTCTGGCTCGGAGCAGCTTGGCAGAAGTTTTGTGATGACCTCGAGGGGGATGGGTTAGACAGCTAAAGCCACAAAAGGACGCAATAAAGCCACCCGCCAGATGGTCGGGTGGCTGTTTATTTTCGGGGGCTAATATGCCTTTTCTTTACCAACACCGATACCAGTATGATGATGAGCTGCGTCGATTTATAGAGATAGCCCACTGGGCTACCGCAAATGTCCCGCCCGAAGACCGAGAGGATGTTGAACAGAATATAATCGTTGAGCTGTGGCAAGTAACTAGTAATGACGGCTTTAAGCCGTTGAGCTATCTCAGGGCAGTTGCCAGACACCAGGTATGCAAATATCTGCGCCAGAAATACAAGGAAAACAAAATCCATCACATCTTTTTCAGCGACCGGGGGGAGATGGTAAGGGGGATGTGGGACCTCCTCCACGATGCCGATGCTGATAGCCGTCTTGACGCAATGGCTACGCTTGCCACCCTCCCCAGAAGGTTAAAAGAAATAGGCTATAAGAGGCTCAATGGGGAAAAGTTAAGCGAGGCAGAGCAGAGCTACGAGAGAAGGCAGAGGGCAAAGCTGAATTGTAGGAAACATGGTAACCGTCTATCGCAACAAGAGAGAAGGCGCATCTTGCAGCTGCACAGCGGGGGTGTGTCTATGTCCAAAATCGCCAGGACCTTAGGGAGAAGCAACAAAGCCGTTATCCGAGCCTTGGCTGACAATCGGCTGAGACGGCAGGAATGGCTGACCCAAATGAGGACAGCAGCAAAAGAAAGGGATGAGAAGATTCGGTATGCCCGCCTGGTGGAGGGGAAGAGCATCAACCAGATAAAGAGAGAGCTACACGTTGGTAATCGGGCCGTGCTCAAAGTAGTCAGAGCTGAGAAGCTAAAACGGAAGCGCAGAGCAGCCGGCACTGTTTGATTTCTAGTATATGAAGTATTTGTCTAACCTGCTCCTCAGAGTAAAGCACAATAACCCCGGGCCTTATCGGGTTGATAATACCCTCTTTTCTCAGCTGGATAAGCGACGTCACTGAGTATCCCAGCTGAACCGCAACCGTGTGCTCAGGTAATAACAGAACTCGTGACGGGCTATGTTTAGCCAAAATCTGCTTCACCCCTCATGGCTCCTGTTAAACATATGCCCCAGTTGCCTGAGGCTCTTAACCTTGTTTCTCTCGCGGATATAAGCAGCTCTACAGTGGCTGGTGAGACTCTGTTGTTCACTACAGTGTGTTCCATGATGTCTTACGAAGCGGAAGGCGGGTCACGGGCTCCCCTAAGCAGAAAAGGTTAAAACGTCCTGTAGCACTCTGATTTCCCCTGGCAAAGCCACCCATGCTTTTTTCTAAAGTTTGCCGATTCTAAGTACTTTCGTCCCACATACTGGGCACACACCTTCTGTTGCTCGTCTACCGTTCTTCAGGGTGACCTGCTTTGGGTCTTTTATTTCCCTTTTCTGTCGGCACTTAAAGCAATAAGCAGTTGGCATGATAGTCTCCTTTCACTATTCTTGTTATTCCAGCGATTTCCAGCATTCTGTACAGCAAGGGAGAGGTGGAAAAAATCTGGTTGCAACCTCCAGCTCTTCAATGGGTTTCCGCTTACCACAAAACCTGCAGGTAAAAATAGTTCCACTTTGGACGCTGTCTACTCTTCTATTCCACGGCACATTACCCTTAATAAAGCGCCCTTTCCTATCTCTACGTTCTGTCATCTGCTATTTGACTGACAGGCGGGATGCTACTTGCCGGTGGATACACTGTCTATCAGTCATTCTCCCAAACCTGTGACTTGTCATTAACCCATACCAGGTAGTATTTTCCGTTAGGCAGCTTGCCATAAGTCGCCCCAAAGCCACATTCACACCTGGCGGAGAACCGCAACACATCTGTCTTTAGCAGCTTACCACATTTCGGGCACTTGCTTAACTCGGCTTTTGTTCCCGTTAGCGTTGGCATTGACTAGCTTCGCAGATTTTATTCCAGCACTCCCTAAGGCACCGTATCCCGAGCTACCTTAGGATAGCGAAGTTGAGAACTTCACTGTGTTGGCTCGCTCGGTCTGTTACACTGGGGTTCCCATTGGTATTCCGTTGACCACTCAACCTGGCTATGCTCTAGTTTCCTTCCTTGGTGATACTCTCCCTGGTTTCCGGTGCCTTCTTACTCTTCCTATCGGCTTCTGACTATGCGAGCTAGAGAGCTCGCCAACACAGATATGATTTTACCCCAACCCATCATCGACTGCAATGTGCGCCTGCACTTTCGAAGCTATTGTGTCATCCGTTACTTACCTAGCCAGCTGAAACTCAGTAAATAACAAATGGTACACCTCAGTGTTCCAGATAATTTCCTGTCCCTTTGCTCTTTTTACTTCTGGTGGAACTCCCGACGGCCCAGAAGCGGGCAAGTCAAAATTTATAAACCGGTCGATGGATGCTACGTCTTCAATTGATAACCTTTCCACTATACGGCTCTCGTTGTCCACCCACTCCTGCATCGTAACACTAAGTTCCTGCTCGTCTATGGTAATCTTTCCATCGGCATACTTACCTCTCACCAACTCAGGCGCCCAATCTGGCCAGCGGTCTGGCAAATAAGCTCGTACCAACTCAAACCCAGGGAGAGGCGCTGCTTCGCTTGGCGTCGTTGGTGTTTCATATACTGGAGAGGTATATTCCGGAGGTTTTTCCCTCATGTAATTATACCCAAGGTAAGAACTACCAGCTATGGCTAGCGCTAAAACACTTCCGAGCAATATATTTCTATACTTCGAAAGCTTGCCTTTGTAACCCGTTCCCATCGTCCCACTGCTTATATTATATTTATACTTATTGCACTTTCCAAGCGATTGCGACCCAGCTACACATTCTGGACAAACGTGCATTAAGGCCTTCGCTCTCGGAATTGGCATGGATTTTGACGGCCAGGTAGTGTATCCCTCTTTTCCGAAGCTAGAGAAGGCGGTGCTTAAGCCTCTTGACGAGACGGAACCAATGGGTTATCTTTTAACCACTCACCACTGACTGGTTTCAAGCGACCTCGTAGCAAGAGATGAAAAATTTATTAAATTCCTTCAGAAGGACTGGATTTGTCTTAAGTTGTGTTGTGGCAGTTGTCTCAATATTTCTGTTTGTTAGTATTCCCAGGAGGCGGGGGATAATTGAAGAAGTTTGTTTAGAGAAGAATTTTTCCTGGAACAAAGGTAAACGGATTATTGTCTCAAATCATCCATCCTGGCTAGACCAGTTGCTTAGCAATGCTCTTCGTCTTCCATATTGGAGCGTTGAACTTTTGCCTTATATTACAGTTGCCAATGATAGCATTAAGAGGCTTCCCCTTTTGAAGTTTCTTAGTGTCCTTAGTTTTGTCACCCCGATTGAGAGGGAAGGTAACAGTTCGATAGCACGCGGGCATATTAAAAAAATGCAAAAGCTTTTGAATAGTGGTTTTAATTTAATGATGGCCGGGGCTCCGGGAAGAGATTTCCGAGGTACAAAAGAGGAGATAATTTACAGCCCTATAAAAAAGAAACCCCTTCGCAAATTTACCGAGCTTTCTGGTTTATTAGCCACTCTACCGGGAATAGAAACCGTGCCCCTCTGTATTGATGGAACCCAGAAGTTTTATCGAGAAGTAGAAATTAATGGGCGGAAGGAGATGAAATTCTCCCCCCGGGATTTTTTTGTGATGTTCTGGCTACTTGGCAAGATCAAGGTTAAGATTATCTATGGTCAGCCGTTAGTTTTACAGGGGAAACCCCGAGCTGAGGCTACCAGAATTATCCAAGAGAGCGTGCTTAATCTCCTTGATTTTTGCTAAAGGGTAAGATTATGAAGCGCCTTGAGGTTGCACCCGGTTAGCCTTTCTATCCTCTATGTAAAATGCTTATTTAGTTCTGGTGCCAAAGAAATCCTTATCATAAATTGGTAAGAAACCAGGTATATCTTTCTTAACTAGCTCTATAGCTTTCAGTAAGGCCTCCTTTGCTGGAACTGTCGGGTTCAGGATAAGGTCATGTCTACGCACAGTGTTGTAATATGACCGAAGCATAGTCTGACCAACCGAACCTGTAGGGATATGTTTCAACTCCTCAGCTACTTTTCTACTCAGTTCTTCGCTCGACATTGGTGCCCCCTGCCCATTCGGGTGGGCTCAACGGGTTGTATGAATAAGTGCTGGCACCCGTTTGCCTTTATCTACCACTCGGTTTAATCTCTTCACAGCTTCGTGTCACGGAAGGACTACTAATTCTACTTTAGCCTTCTGCTCAGCGATAGAGAGCCTGTCCCTAAACTATCCTGATATTGTACTGAATTTCCTTATCGCTGAACTCGTAGACACAGCTGTCACAGACTTTAAGGGTGGTATTTCCCGCCTCGGCGGTAATTACCAGAATATCGACACCGGTTCTGGAACGGTAAAGCCACTGATAGTGCCCGGCTTGATAATGTTGCTCCTGTAGTGACCATGACTACTTTATCTCCCAGGTCTCAATATATACGCTGGTTCCACCCTTGGTTACATCAGCTGAAATTGTAGCTTCACCTTCGTCGGCTGGTACTTTGACTGTTACCTGCATTCCATTTATCGTCAAAGTTTCCTCTACAGTAGTAGCACCCTTTAGTATTCTCCACAAGCCATACTCAATACCGGCGTCGGCGGCATAAATTTCCTTCACTTGTTTCTCAAAAGTTTGACTGGCTTTAAGCGTGGTAGCGGCATAACTGAGCACAGCAACAATAAGCAGAACGCCCACTAACAGCACAATCAGGACTATAATCAGGGCTTGCCCTTTCTCATTGGTTATCAACATATTCCCTGTTTTTTTCATCTCTCTCAGCCTATACCGATATTCACTGCTCCTGGCTCCAGGCGCTAATCGTGTATTTTTCCCCGGCAAAGGTATTGAAATAGAAATCAACCGGCTCTACTACCACATAAAGGACCCACTCCTTAGGCCAATCGGACCTCCACAAGAACATGTCGCCACCTTCATATGTATCCTCAAAGGGTCCTATATGCCACTGGGGAACACGACCGGGGGGACTCGGAAATGATTCAAAGGTATAGGCTACTATGGCGTATTTAGTGCCTTTGGTAAGAGATACGGCAACAGGTCCACCCTCAGCGTCGGTGAAGTTCTCAAACGTGCAGATTTCCCACTCTCCAGACGGCGGTAATTCAAATAAGGCAGTCCCAAGTACATCACTTTTATCATCAGGTTCTCCCGGTGTGCGTAGAGGTTTGCCGTCAGCGTCGCACTCCGTAATCTCCAGTATTACTTCGACAGGGTCTTCGAATATATAGCCGAGCCTAAGCCTGAGAGTAACCTCGGTCAGCTCAGCGGTAACGCCGGAGGTGAAGGTCTGCGCCCCCCACCTAGTGGTACAGATTGAATAGTGCGTTGCCTGCTCATCGTTAGTAAGGAGTTGGCACTGTTGCGGAGACTCCTGCGGCCGGGGTGAAACTTCATACACCCTGGTCTCCCTTTGTTCCCGTGAACCCTCGCCAACGCTAGCAGTTACCGTGAAAATAAGCGTATCTTCAATACCATCTTCATTGGTATCTATAAACTTCAAATGAGTCTTGGCCAAGCCGGGCACAATATGTTGAGCCACAATAGCCTCGCTTGGCTCGCCACCATTAATAGAATAGCTCCGCTTGAATTTCTTGGGTTCCCCCTGCGGTTCCAGGGTATAAATAACCTCGTGCTCATTACCATCCCCATCAGTCCAGGTCAAACGGAGAGGAAACCTTGAACCTACCGGGTGTTCTCCTCCCCACTTAAGTTCCACACTTTTAGCCATCTGGGCATCACGGCTGACCCAGTGGCCGGCACTCTGCACCTGATTTACAGCCGTTAAATGGTTAGCAGCGCGGGCACTCCCGTCAACCACCTGAAAAAAGGTCATCGTAACGCCGCCAGCGATAATGCCAGTAATGGCGATAGTCAGGATTACCTCAAGTAGACCAAAACCCCTCTGGTTTTTATTTATTAACTCTAACCTGTGGAACATCATCGGCGTACTTTATATCCCTCCAATGTGATTTTGGTATTATCGTTGGTAAATGTGAATATTTCCTTATCAAAATGCTTAACAACCAGCCTCAACTTCTGAAGCCCGTCATCGGTAGGTGCGGGTTCATTAGTTAGTGGGTCCCAGGGAACACCTATTATGTCTTCAACAGGATCACCGGCACGGTTAACACTCCAGATAGTGTAATTGGGGAATTTCTCTGGGTCAATTTCAATTTTGTCATAGGATTTGTCGCTCCCCTGAGGAGAACCATAATCAGAAGCACGGTACCCCTGATTCTTCACGTACTCCATCTGGCTTCTCGCCAGGCTCATAGCGGTGGTTCGCTCATCAGCAATAACGGTAGCCTTGTATCCGGTGCCTAGGGCACCAAGAATGGCAGCAGCAATGATGCCCATTAAAGCAATGGCTATTATTACCTCAATTAGGCTGAAGCCTCTTTCGCCTTCGTGCACTTTCTCCTTATTCTTCATCAGTTCCCCACCTAAGACCTGCTTTTTAATCTTCTGCCCTCTTAACACAGCCATCTGCTTCAACTACTCTCTCATCTCGCAATATGTCTCATCCAAGGGAAGGTAATAGCAGCCGGAATGCAAGGTAGAATACACTGGCTACTGCTGCTGCACCTAGTATCTGGCTCAACCAGATAATCGCCACACGAACCCTGGGATGGAGTCCACGCCCGCCTCGACCAAAGGTAGCATGCGTTGCAAGCCAAACAGGGCCATTCATAAATAGAAACGCGCCGCTGGCAAGAATTACTGCAAGCAGCAGGGCATGGATAACGCTTCCCTGACTCACTATCGCGACCCAGTAAAGAATTCCTGCAATCCCGGCCGCCCGGCTGGCTATGCTGGTAGTCGATGCAAGCCATTCCGGTGCCCGGGGGCCATAGGCAAAAACTCGCAATCCGCCACTCAGCCAAAGGGGACCATTTAGAAGCAGAAACACAGCGAGCACAAAGCTGACTACTAGCGTAAGGATTAGTCCACCGCTCTCCAGCATCTTCCCTTCCATCTCCTCATTAAGTTGCCTTTTACATCACCTGAACCCGCGGTATCATAGCGTCACTTCTTCAATCTACATTTCTTAAGCAGAAAGCGAACCCCTTCTGCTATTGCTGTTCCTACTGGTTTTGCAAGCACCCTTGGATACCTGACAACAGTCCCGCCATATCGTTTGCGAATAAGGAAAAAGTAAACCAACCCTGCCGCTAGCACCACTGCACCTATGATGGCGCCAATTAACCACCAATTGATAGGTTCACGCGGAGTTGGCACAACCGGCGTCACCGGCTTTTCTTTGACTTCAAAGGTGCCGGTGAGACCATTAACATCTACCTGATACCTACTAGCCTCAAATCTCTTCACAGTGAAGCCTACAGTTTGACTTGCGCCAGGGGCGAGAGATAATGACTCGCTAGCCTCGCTCACGTCATCTATTTTTAGCTCCACAGTATAGTCACCGGCAGTACCGCCAGTGTTAGCGACCGTAACGGTGACGGTGATCTCCTGCCCCGGCTCACACTGACTGGGGGAGATGCTCAGATTGCCAATACTGAAGGCCGGGGGTGCCAGCAGATAGTAGATAGCGGCAAAGGGAGTAAAATGACGTATCTCAGCACTAACTGTAACCAGGTCGTCAGTCCTGTCCCATTCAGTGTCTAGCTCGGTCCAGCCTGTTTCTGGGGTGTAATAGGCGACGACCACGGACGAAACATCATCAGGGAGCTTGGCTGACTTAAACTGCCCTCTCAGGATGGCTGGCGGGCTAAAGGTGATGCCAGCCGGGGTAAAGTCAATAGCCCCTATGATGGTGCCACCCGATGGCGGTGTTAACCCGGTAGCCTCCTCGGCTACTATGCTGGTAGCCCGTTTGCCGTCAGCGGTGAGCACCTTGGTGCCCTTGGCTATTTCCAGGGTCCACACCCCGTCGGGAGAAACCAGCGTGACAGCCTCCTCAAGAATTCCGGCTCCGCTGATTTTGAAACTGGCTACCTCGCCTATGAAGTTTACCTTTAGGTAGTAACTGGGTGCGCCAGGCGGTGGGCCTACTCCATAACTTGAGGTTACCCCTGACGCGATATTGGATAGCTCTGAACAGTTGGGCACTTCATCAGCCGTCTTTAGCCCGAAATAGTACCTGGTACCTGAGTTGAGCCCGGTAACGGTAAAGGTCTCATCGCTGCCCGCAGGTTGCGGTGCTGGCACATCTTCACACAGGGTAGCAGAATCCCAGTTGTCCTCGGTTATGGTGGAGGTGGAATATCTGATATCATATTCTGTAGCGGTGCCAAGGTTGCCGTCATCGCCGGGGGCTGTCCAAGTTAGAGTCAGGCTGGTATAAGTGGGGCTGGTTACTGCCAGGTCAGTAACTTTTGCCGGGGGTGTGGTGTCCACCACGGTGCCGGTAATGGTGGTAGTGTCCTCGGCACTGGCTGCCATAGCTACTACCGTTAGCAAACAAATCAGCACCAGCGATAGGCTAACACTAACTAACCCCCGTCTACCAAGTCTCTTCCTATCCACTATGCCCCCTATTTCCTCCTCGCCCGCTGGCGTCTTTTTAACAGTGGAAAGTAACGGTAGACCAGGAGCCCGACAACTGCCGCTACAGCAGAAATCGCCCCTATAAGCTGCCAGTCTATAGATTGTGGTGTGCCCGCCGGCGTTGATGTGTCCTGTGCTGGTAGCGTAGGCTCCTGTGGTATCGGCTCCTGAGGTGGTGGCTGCCACACCTCGCCAAACTCTAGTGCGCAGGTATGGTTGGTTACCAGTTTGCCGGCGTCATCCTTGACCTTAATCTCCACCTCATAGGTGCCGGCAGGGAGCGGCTCATCGGCGACAATACCAAGCTTGAGCTGCTGGCTACAGCCAGGAATGAGAGAGTAACTACTGACCACCGGAGGGCAGGTAGCTACTACTTTGCCCTGTGACCTTATCTTTGCCTCAATTTGGGGCTTATAATGGTAGTTGCCTTTATTAGTCACCGTGACCGTTGCCTCCAGTGGTTCCTCGGATACTACCTCACCAAGGCTGACTTCGGTGACCTCACTGTCCGTGGTCAGCATTGAACCCTTGATGGTAAGCAGCACCGGTACAGCAATAGCAGTGACCACAGCAAAGCTTCCGCCAGCGGGAGGGACGGTATGGATGAAGACAATGGCATATCGCCCGCCATCGCCCACATCGGCTGGAATTCGGGCAGTGACGGTGACATCCTGCGACTCTCCGGGCTCAAGATGAAAGCTGTCTGGCGACACGGTGAGGAACTGGCGAGCCGAATAAGGGCTATTGTCCTCCTCGGGCTCAAGCACCTTGAGAGTGCCCTCGGCTGTCATGCCATACCCCTTGACGGCAATGGCGATGTTCATCGGGGCATCCGTGTTATCCACCACCTGGATGTTATAGGTAGCCTCGCTGCCCGGTGTCACCTCAGCCTCTATCTTGGCTCCAACTACCTTCAAGCCGGCAAGAGCCGGCTGGGCTAGAGCCAGAATCAAGGTTAGCGCCAGGAGTATTGCTACTAGTCCTCTTCCCCGTTTCATATCCTTTCTTCCTTGGTTAAGTGCCTCATTCAGTGCTCCCAATAAAGGTAACCACTATGCGATAGCAATAGGGGTCGGTAACCACAGCATCAGTCCACAACACCGTCTGCTTGAAAGTTACGCTGACATTTGCATCTCCGGTGCCGGTGGCGATAGTCGCCTCTGTGGGCAGTGTTACCTCGTAGATTTGTGCCGCTACCTTCATAGCAGTATAGAGTCGAACAGCATCATCATAATTACTCCCATCCCATTTGGTCATGTGACCATTGGTGGTAGCATTCGCATCCTTAACTGTTACTGTCCAGCTAGTGTTAGAGGTAACAGTGAGCGTTCCCGGCTGAGTAAGGGGCTGCTCTCCCACCGGCGTGAGGTTCCAGACAAGGATATCGTCTGGTGCCTGGATGCTGATGGACAGTGGCACCACCTGGTAGAAATCAACATAGGTATCCTCATCTGATGCTGAAGCATCATCTACTGTATACAGCTGAGCATTGTAGTTCGTTGACTGAGCGTCAAAATAGGAGTTAAACTTTATCTTAAAATCTAGCGTCCACTGGTTGCCTAATGAAGACGAATCGCCAGAGGTTGATGTCAAAGTAGCGCAGTACTGGGTATCTGCTATCTTTTCGAAGGTGTCCGTGGATTGTGTCCATTTGAACATTAAGGCTTCATAGGGCGGGATATTATCCGAGCTGTTAGCCAGCCTCAGCAAGACATAATCTATATCGTCTGGGCCAT
>Ga0172365_10003990_pt1 | contig 10930 bp, 6 predicted proteins | sample LakKivSesite48cm_FD_114535 | JGI IMG/M metagenome (GOLD analysis project Ga0172365, IMG submission 114535) | Sediment microbial communities from Lake Kivu, Rwanda - Sediment site 48cm | ecosystem: Environmental > Aquatic > Freshwater > Lake > Sediment | place: Rwanda: Western Province, Lake Kivu... | reverse complement strand
TGCACAAGGTGGCGGACATTGTCAGGCGTTGTCCGGATATCGATCTGCTGGGAATAAATACGTACGGAGATATATACACCATTGCTGACACCCTGAAAAAATACGGTTGGGTGAAGCCATATGTAATTACCGAATGGGGGCCTGATGGCTACTGGGAGGTGCCTGAAACACCATGGGGTGCACCCTATGAGCAGACCGGCCGCGAAAAATATCTTTGTTATGAGCAGAAATACCTTAGCGCCATAGTTCCGGAAAGCAAACAGTGTCTGGGATCCTATGTGTTCTACTGGTCGGGCTTCAAACAGGAAACCACACATACATGGTTCTGCATGTTCGATGAGAATGGCAATGAATCTCCGCTGGTGGGACTGATGCATTTTTTATGGACCGGACAGAGGGAGACAAATGAAGCGCCATGGGTGGATTCGGTTAATATCGGGTCATGGGTACATTATGAGGCTGTTGCGGCCTTGCCCGGCAGCGTTCATTATGCCAGGGTTACTGCACATGACCCCGACAATGACCTTCTGGAGTACCGGTGGGAGATAAGGCCCGAAGCCGTGTATGCCTCCTATGCCGGTCATGGGGAGAAAGTGCCCGAACCCCTTACGGATCTGATCACCGGATCCTCCGGAGAGATAAGTTTCAGTGTACCCTCCCTGCCGGGACCCTACAGGCTGTTTGCCTATGTCTATGACGGGCATGGTCATTTTTCCACAGCCAATATGCCTTTTTTTGTTTCACCTGTCCTGGATGACACGGCCACCCTGGGACGTTATACCTCCCCTACCATACATCTCCTTCAGGAAAGTACTCCTCAGGACAGAAAAACGGTTAAAATAGCGGTTTACGGCCAGTCAATCAGCGAGCAGGAATGGTGGCTGTCGGTAAAACAACATGTGGAACGTACGTTCCCTGATGCAGATATTATCATGGAGAATAAAGCCATCGGTGGCTTTGCGGCACAGATACTGTATAAAACCGTGGAGATGGATGTTGGCTCCTTCTACCCTGACCTTGTGCTGCTGCATATCTACGGGGACCCGGTCTATTATGACTCGGTGCTGTACACCATCAGGAGCCGGACAGCAGCTGAGGTGGCGATAATGACTGACCATTATACCGGTGAAAACCGGTGGAGCGATACCATGTCATACCATTTCCTGCCTGCCCTGGCTGAAAAGTACCAGTGCGATGTGATTAACATACGTGATCCCTGGAAAAAATTTCTCACGGACCGTGATATGAAACCATCGGCACTCCTCCGCGATGATGTGCACCTGAACGGTTACGGTAATTTCATAATGGCAGAGCTGGTGAAACAATTCTTTGTCTTCAGACCTCATTATACTGCAGATCCGTCAGGATTATGCACCACTTATCTGAATGGCAGGGATTACACTTTTAATGGCGATACCCTTACTTTGCTGTTTGAGGGGAACAAAGCTGATGTGGTGATTGAAGGGAATAAAGGTCGTCCTGGCGATCCTCTGAAAGTGTTGGTCGACGGCAGGGCTCCGTCAACGTTCCAGGGTTGTTATTATCTGACCCGCCCATACAATGGCTCCTATAAAAAGTGGCCATGGCAGTTACCTGCAATGATACGCATCCTGCATACCAGGCCATGGGTTAACGAAGAATGGACCTGCACATTCACCACAGCGGAACCACCTTATTCAGATTTCAGTTTTACCATTGAAGGATCGGTAACGGGGATAGACGGGGAAGGAACAGCATCATCAGATTTTATCTCTCCCTCAGGCAGGGTCATTATCCGTGGCGGGGATGCGGAACAGGGAGGGGACTGGCACCTGGAGAGGTCTTACAGGGTCCTGAAAACGGTCGTTCATCCCGGTGACCAGGTGAGGTGGAAAACCTTCCCGATATGTTTGGACACCCTTGTAGCCCCACTATCGTCAGTCCAGGACACGGATGGTCGTTACACTCTATTTCAGGGCGTTCCCAATGCTTCTCATACCCTGCAGCTTATCAGGACAGGGAAAGAGGTCCCCTTAATTAAAGAAATAAGGGTTTACAGACCATTAATAGTAGATAACTAAGTCAGTGAGTATGATAAAATCTTATATACTGACAGGCTGTCTGCTGCTTAACCTATCAGTTGACATACCGGCTCAAAGCATCCATCTGAAGACCTGGGAAGTTTATGAGACAGAGTTCACCTCTTCACAGTCCTTTCAGAATCCTTATGTCGATTGCCTGAAGGAAAATGAGAAGCCTTATCTGATGGCATGCTTCACCGGTATATCAGGGGACGCATCAGGAAAAACGATCACCGTTCCGGGGTTCTGGGATGGTGGCAGCAGCTGGAAGATAAGGTTTGCTCCTCCCTGTGCCGGATCCTGGTCCTACGAGACAGTCTGCGAAGACCGGGCAATGAACGGGATAAAAGGAAAGATAGAAGTAAGCGGCTGGAGTGAAGATGAAAAGAAAGCCAATCCGTTGAGGCACGGGTTCATAGTTGTGAATAATACAGAAGAAAGGAAAGGGAGGTACTTTACATATACTGACGGCATGCCTGTTCTCTGGATTGGAGACACATGGTGGGACTGGACCAACAGGAGAATAACTTTTGAGTCTTTTAAAAAGCTTGTGGATACAAGGGCAGCACAGGGATTTAATATCGGTCAGCTGTTCTTTGCCGGTAACGGTTGGGGCAGGGAAAGCTCATTGCTCGACAGATCTTTCCGGCATCCCGATCTTGACCAGATCCGTAAAGTGGAAAAGATGATCACCTATGCAAATTCAAAGGGTATTACAATATGGATTCACCCATGGTGGAGCAGGAAGGATATTGATGAATCCATCGGAAGCGAAAATATGCGGAGGTGGTGGAGATACGTCATTCACCGCCTGCATGCGTACAATGTTATATGGGTTCTGGCAGGGGAATATAATATGAATGATTACGGAGGTTTTCCGCTTCAGTTCTGGAATGACCTCGGAGCGTTGGTGAAGGCGGAAGATCCTTACGACCGGATCACTGGTGTGCATCCCACCCCACCGATGTGGGAGGGTGGTGCTGATGCTCCGCAATGGTCCACCGCTGAGGCCATCCATGAGCAGGCTTGGCTTGATTACAACCAGAGCCAGTGCGGGCATGCCAGATGGTGCAATGAACTTATTCCGGAGATCATAACCCGTGCCTACAATATGCAACCAGCAAAACCGGTTGTAGTGACCGAACCGTGGTACGAATTCATCGAAGGGAATCCCACGGCCATGGATATACGTTTCGGGGCATGGTCAGCCATCATGTCCGGGGCAGCAGGTCATACTTACGGTGGGGGTCATATCTGGAGGGCCCACCTCCCCGAACGGCCAACCGGTGTTGGTTCCTGGCCAATGGATACCAGCCTGAACACAAATACCATGCTTTACCCTGGTGCCGTTTCAGTAGGCTTTATGGGTAAATATCTCCGGCAGACAGAATGGTGGAAGCTTGAGCCCCATCCTGAACTGGTTCAGGAAAACCCCTCACACTTTTGCCTTGCCCTTCCGGGCTATGAGTACCTGTTCTACCTCAGGTATGGCGGTTCGGTGAAGATCGACCTGAGGGCGTATCCTGCTTCCATTAAATTCAAGGCTCAATGGACTGACCTGGTTAACGGGATGCAATCAGACGAAAGGGTAGTGGCAGGAGGAGACATAGTGGAGATAAGGTGCCCTGAAGATTATCCGGGTTTTGTGAATTTCAAGGACTGGCTGCTTCATGTGAGGATCAATCTTTAAAAAACGGGAAATATGAAAAATCTCAGTTATCCGGCAGTTATTGTTTCAGCGTGTTTCATAATACCCGCTTCATGCACACTGGATAAAACCAATAATCAGACTGCCGGGCAATGGAAAGAAACAGAAATCATATTTCTTTCTGAGGCCACCTATGAAAACCCTTATACCGGTGTTAAGTTCTGGGTGGAATTCACCCACAACAGCGGCCAAAAACTGGTTCGCCCCGGGTTCTGGGATGGCGGAACAACATGGAAAGTAAGGTTTGCCAGCCCTTCCGATACCGGCACATGGACATGGGAATCCTACTCTTCAAATCCTGAGGATGCAGGATTAAACGGTAAAGAGGGAATGATCAGCTGCAAACCTTATTCCGGCAATAATGAACTGATCAGGCATGGATTATTAAGGATGTCCGAGGGAAAACGAAATGTCATTCATGCCGACGGCACACCTTTTCTGATTATAGGAGATACACCCTGGGCATTACCATGGCGTGGCACGGTGGCATCGGTGTCAGCCTATGCAGAAAACCGGCAGGAAAGGGGTTTCAATGCAGCACTGCTCATGTCCCTCCAGCCTGACCGGGGAGCGGAAGGCCCAAGGGACCGCACCAAAGAAAGAGGCTTTGATGTGGCCTTCGATGATCTGAAAGAAGGGCATATTAACAGAATAAATGTCTCGTATTTCCAATATCTCGACAGCCTGGTCAACATACTGGCCGACCATGGCATCGTTCCTGTATTCCAGCCTGTATTTCATGGCTTTGGCTGGAAGGGATTGGATGTGTTGGGCTGGACGGTTGATCCTGCCGAGTATGCCCGTTATACCCGTTACCTCGTCGCACGGTATGGTGCCAAACCGGCTATGTGGCTGGTCGGTGCCGATGGCAATGGGAAAAACAGGGGAGTGCTGGAAGGAGGACAGGAAACGGAGAAATGGGATGCTTACCATCAGCCTGTAGGGATCCATTATAATCCTTTTGATGATTTCTGTCCTGAAGCATTTGACAAGAATAACTGTTACCATTACAACCAGTCTTTCCAGGATGCTGAATGGCTGGATTTCCAATGGTGTCAGACAGGACATAGCGGACAACATATTTTTAATAAAGTGGCAAGGATGTATGAGAACCTGCCTGTGAAGGCTGTGGCCTGCGGTGAACCTACCTACGAAGGGATCAGGGATCCTGAAACTGGTGCAGGATGGTGGCAGGGACATGAAGCCTGGTCACAATTCCTCTCCGGTGGTACCATGGGAGTGGTCTATGGTGCAGGCGGCCTGTGGAACTGGAAACTGACACCCCAGGAAACAGGATGGGACAACTGGTGTAATTCAGAAGTTTCCTGGCGCGAAGCTATTGATCTTCCCGGATCAAAATATGTTGGTTACCTTGGTAAAGCATTGAAAAGTTTGGATATTACCGATATCGAAAAACATCCTGAGCTGGCAGATGGTAGATTATGCCTGGCAAACCCGGGGAAATTATACATCGTCTATTTACCTGAAGGAGGGAAAGTGAAGATGTCAGAATTACCCGGTGAACTTAAATATCTGTGGTTTGATCCGCAGAAAGGAGAAATTGTTCATGAAGGTATTACGGAAGCCGGAAGCAGGGAATTCAGCTCAGAGACTGAATCACCAATGGTTTTGATTATTCATTAATTTTATTTAATATGAATCTAATTGATAAACAGATGATTGCGCTGTTGCTGTTGCTTGCAGGCTGCAGGCAGGCGCCGGTGCAGGATAGCGGTCCTATCGGACTCGATCAGGATAATCCCCATTATTACCTGTATCACGGGAAACCATTGTTTCTCATAACCTCCGACCAGCATTATGGTGCAGTGACCAATATTGACTTTGATTATACAGTCTTTCTGGATACACTGGCAGCAAACGGGATGAATTTCACGCGCATTTACCCGGGAGCATACATTGAGAGGGACGGAGAATATATGCCTGATAATAACCTGGGGGCACGGAACGGACGGCAGATCCTTCCCTGGGTAAAAACGACGGTTCCGGGGGCTCATGAGGTACTGGGCGGGTATAAGCTTGACCTTGATCATTGGAATGATGCATATTTCACAAGGCTTAAAGATTTCCTTTCAAAAGCCCAGGATCGCAATATAATCGTCGATATAGCTTTTTTCAATGGCATGTACCCCGACAGGTGGGCGTTTCAGCCCATGTACCATGAGAATAATATCCAGGGAATCGGTAACTGTGCCTTCAATGAGGTACAGACTCTGACAGATACTGCCCTTGCTTCAAGGCACGAGGCATACGTTAAAAAAATAACTGAAGAAGTCAACGAATTTGACAATGTGATCCTTGATATATGTGATGAGCCGTTCCAGGATGGCTGTCCTCCGGCACTTTATAATACGTGGATCAGTAAAATGATTGATGCAATCAGAAGCGTTGAAAGTGCACTTCCTGAAAAGCATCTGATAGCGCAAACGATTGATTCACATACCAGGGGAGGACCAGGAGATTTTTCGGCAGATCCGAGAGTTAATGTGCTGCTGAATGAATATACCTGGGGTATTGCGAACCTGGATAAAGAATACATCCATGACAAACCGATGGTGCTGATTGAAACCTGCTATTATCCATATTACGATGGGGATAAGATTGCTGCCTCACGCGTTGAGGCCTGGGAATTTCTTGTTGGCGGAGGTGCAGCCTTTATGCAGCTGAACGGCCTGTATTCAACCTTTAATGCAGGAGCAGCCGGTACAGAAAACGGTTTACTCCTTTCACAACTGAAAATACTGAAGGATTTTATGTCATCCCTTGATTTTTGCAAAATGAGGCAGGATACATCCTTTATTGCAGGTGGGATCCCAAGGGATGCCTTTGCACGTGCGATCAGTGAGCCGGGGAAACAATATGCTTTTTACATCCATCATTCAAGATATGGTTGCTGGTACTGGGAACCCATGAAAATGGGAGCCTGTTATACAGTTATTCCCGGAAATTACCAGGAAGATCTTGTCCTTAATCTTGCAGCAGGTTCATACAAAGCGGAATGGATCGATCCTGCAACAGGAAATCTGATAAAGACCGACAATTTCAAACATGAAGGAGGGAACAGGACCTTTTATCTGCCCCCCTATACGGTTGATCTCGCACTCAGGATTAATTCATTGTAAAGTCAGGAAAAATAAGCAATAGAAATCCGTTATGACGCTTAAAAGATTTCATTCATCGGGAACAGGAAATATTAAACTGGTTTTTTCAATAATATTGTTGATACTGCCGTGTTTACAATGTTCCTCCCAATCTCCGGGCAGTTCATTCATTAATATAAGTAAGGATGGCCGTTATTTTATTGATGAGAATGACAAACCTTTTTTCTGGCAGGGTGATACCGAATGGGAACTTTTTCATTTATTCACGGTCCCGGAAGCAAAAGGATTATTGCTGGAACGGAAAAATCAGGGATTTAATGTAATACAGGTAATGGTCACAGGTGTTTATCCGGAGTGGGGACAGATGCAGGGAATGAAACCATGGGAAGGGATGCAGGCATGGCTGGATAATAACCCGCTTACCCCGGATGAAACCTACTTTAAACGTGCCGACTCCATTGTGGCAATAGCTGGGGAATATGGTATGATGATCGCAATGGGCGTATACCATGCAAGGGATAATGATGAAGGCAGGATCAATACACAAAATGCAAAAGCATGGGCTAAATGGCTTGCGAACCGTTATAAATATTCAAAGAACATTATATGGAGTATGTATCCGCATGCCGATCCATCCTCCTGCCCGGTAGTCCGGGCAACAGTCCAGGGTATTCTGGAAGGTGATGGAGGCACCCATCTGATTACCATGCATCCGGATCCTTCCCCCACCTCATCAAGCTTCATGCATACAGAATTCTGGCTTTCCTTCAACACCCTGCAAACATGGAGCACTGATCTTATGAATTACGATATGGTCATTGCAGATTATAAAAGGATACCGGTAAAGCCGGTTGTGGATGGTGAAGCCCGGTATGAAGATGAGGATGGCACGACACCGTTCGAGGTGAGACGTGCAGGTTACTGGGCTTGCCTTGCCGGCGGATTTTACTCCTATGGACATGGAAACAACTGGAAGTCTCCCCTGACCTGGCGGAATTGGTACAATTCTCCGGGTGCAAGGCAGATGACCATTCTGGGCAATTTATTCCGGTCAATAGAATGGTGGGAACTTATTCCCGACCAGTCGGTTTTCGTGAACTGGATATATGGTAATGTTGCGGCCCGCTCAAAAGATGGAGACTGGATACTCGCTTACCTGACAAAAAAGGACACTGTTTCAATTAAGATGGATTATATTATTGGATCAGGAACAGTCACGGGATGGTGGATTGATCCGTCGTCCGGTGACAGAAAAAAAATAGGGATATTTAATCTACCGGGGAAGCAGGATTTTATACCACCCGCAGAGTGGCAGGATGTGATCTTACTTATCAAAAAAGAGCCCAAATAAAATCCTGAATATTGAAAAAAATAATAAAAAGAAAGATTATTTTTAACTGAAATAACCAAAGGAGAACAACCATGCAAAAAATTTCAAGAAGACAGTTTCTGGGTACAGCTGCAATGGGTGCCGTTGCAGCCAGTTACCTGCCGTTGGATTCATGCACTAAAGTTACAACTCCCTTTAAATGGCCCCTGAGCTTCCAGTCCTGGGGTGTGAGAGAACAGATCGTAAATGATTTTGATGGCACGCTGCATAAACTGGGGGCAATGGGCTATAAAGGTGTTGAGATGTGCTCCCCCAAAGGGTATGAGTGGGCCGGCTTTGCCCCGCTTATAAAGATTGAGGCTTCTGATATGCGTAAAAGGATAGAAGATGCAGGACTGTTTTGTAAGTCCTGCCACATGCAGCAACGCGAAGTGGTGGGTGATGGTCTTCCCGGCACTATCGAGTGGGCCAAAAAGCTTGGACTGCATGTCCTGGTAATAGCCTCTGCTGCCCTTGCTGAAGATGCTACACTTGATGACTGGAAAAAAGTGGCAGAAGAGTTTAACAAATCAGGTGAGGTTATCAAAAAAGCCGGACTGCAATTGGCTTATCACAACCATACCATCGGTCCGGAACTGAATGGAGAGCAGCTCTATGACATACTGATGCGCCTGTTCGATCCCTCACTGATCAAAATGCAATTCCAGATTGCCTGCATCTCCGAAGGATTCGATGTCATTGAATATATTGCCAAATATTCCGGCCGTTTTATCTCCCTTCATATGCATGATTGGGATCCGGTGAATAAAAAAATCGTCCCGCTGGGAAAAGGTGTGGTCGACTGGAAAAAGTTACTGACAACAGCAAAGGCAGGCGGCATAGCAGATTACGGCATGATCCTCGAACTGGAAAGCCAGCCTCCTGATGATCCGTTCGAAGCCCTGGTTGTCAGCTATGAGTATTTGAATACACTCGGATTGTAAGATTACATCAAAAGAGGTTATTTTTTTGAAACGATATTGAATAGTCAAGAGGCATTTTCATGGTTACACACGAATTATAAGATAAAGCTTTTTATTCAGCATAAGTACCCCGGCAATATTACACACTCTTTCTTCGAGGGCCTAATGTTTATTTTCGGAGGCAAACAGGTATGCTTTATTTTAAGTTCCGGTGGCTGTTTATTCTGATCCTTTTTGTCGTCGGAGGCTATTATTTGATACTTTTCTTCGGTAAGCTGACAGACATAAACATTTTTTCCGCTATTGCCTGGGGTTTCCAGTCAGGGGTAACGGTAGGAAAAGGATTTCCCGTATGGTTGTTTCTCTTACTGGCTTTTCTTCTTTACCCTTTCTTATTTACGGCAGTCTTTCTCTTCCTGGAAATACCCATGCATGTCTGCCAGATGAAAAACAATCATACAGGCGGGCTTATGGGGTACAGTGACGGATATGAAATCCGGGTGTACGATCCTTCAAGGAACGCCTATTTTGCTTATGAATACTTGGATCCTCCGCCGACTGCAAGTAAATTCACTGATGCATTTGAGGTGGTACTATTTTATAAATTCCGCCCCTCTTCAAAATATTACAGAGGCACAAAATTAAGGAGCCTCTCTTCGCATATAGCATCACTGTTTGTGGCAACACTGGGGTTGTTCATGATTTATATCAGCTTCTATCTTCTTGCGGAGGCATATATAGGGGAAAACGGTTTGCAGATCCAGCTATCACATCAGTCCCTGGCCGTAAAGTTTCAACAGATCACGGGTGTGACTGCTTTGAATGCGCTGCTGATAGCCCTTTCCGTCTATGTGCTTGTTCTGGGAGCGGGTATTATCTCTGTGAAAAAAATTAACAATCTTTTCAGAAGCTTTTATGCTTCCGATCAACAAGCGTTAAAAAGTAAATTATTGAACAGCGTTTCACCCATGGATACCATAACGGGTAGAGTTATAAGTCGTCGGTACAAAACGGAAGGCAGATCCCATTCAGAAGGCTCCGAAGATAATACAGGTCATAGTGTCGGCCGGGGAAATAACGCGATTTATTATACCGAAGACGCATTCACAGTTGAATTCAGGGACCTTATCCATATCCCCGTTTACCTGGACCTCACAATCATCCAGTCAAAAAGCGCCAGGAAGGAAGAGAAAATGCCGAACAGCCTTTTCCCCGATGAAGAGACAAATGAAGAGGAAAATGAAGATGTTCCAAAGAAAATGGTCGAACTCGATTTTATAGTCAATCCTGATTACTCTGTTTCACTTAAGAGGGATGAAAACAGGTAATAAACTTAGCTGGCGCTCTTTTAATGGAACGTGAATCGTGAATCGAAAAAAGGCTATAAGGCTGAAGAAGAAAGTGAGTAGTGAGTCGTGAGTAGAAGAACTGTTGTCGTGTTGCGGGTTAGCATGTTAGTATGTTGAAAAAGAAATCAGAAGTCGGAAGTAAGAAGCCGGATATTCCCTTATCCTCTTTCCCGCATTAACGCTTTAACCCATTAACGCATTAACCCTTTTAACCCGTTAACCCGTAAACCCGTCAACACGGAACAATTTAGAACAGGAACCAGGAACCAGGAACCAGGGACCAGGAACTCATCATAGTCGAATGCTATCATTTTTAATATAATTCCTTTATCATCCAGTATTCTCATCCGGTAATACAAAATCCCCGTTGGGCAGTTTTTATTTTCATAGGTTGACACCTGT
>Ga0172365_10003989_pt1 | contig 10930 bp, 7 predicted proteins | sample LakKivSesite48cm_FD_114535 | JGI IMG/M metagenome (GOLD analysis project Ga0172365, IMG submission 114535) | Sediment microbial communities from Lake Kivu, Rwanda - Sediment site 48cm | ecosystem: Environmental > Aquatic > Freshwater > Lake > Sediment | place: Rwanda: Western Province, Lake Kivu... | reverse complement strand
CCCGGCCAGGCCATGTTGACCTGTGATCCCGCCAATATCATGGTGACGGCGGTCAAGCAGGCTGAGGCAGGCGGCGAGGCGGTTGTGCTGCGCCTGGTCGAGATGCACGGGCAGGAGGCTCAGTGCCGCCTGCGGTGGACGTGGCCCGTCCGGCGCGTGGAACAGGTGAACGTGGCCGAAGAGCATCAGGGTGACCTGAAGCTCCAGGAGCACGGTTGTGACCTGGCCCTGGGCAAACACAAGGTCGTGACGCTGCGCTTGACTCTGGGATGATATGGGGAGCTAGAAAAGATGAAAATAGGGTTCGTAACTTTGGGAATGGGCGCTTCGCCATTGGATGAGGTGCTCAAGACGGCGGCCGCTGCCGGATGTGAGGCGATGGAGTTGAACGGCCGGGCAACGGTGCACCAAAACCTCTGGGCACAGCCGATCAACTACGCCGGCCTCAAGGCGCGCATCGCCGCCAGCGGGGTCGTGCCCACCAGCCTGGGCGGCTACTCCAACTTTGCCCAGACGACCGATGAGGCTCTGGCTGCACAGGTCGGGCAGCTCGTCGGCTACTGTCAGGTGGCGCGCGGGATGGGCATCCCGATCGTGCGCGCCTTTGCCGGCGATGTGCTGGAAGGTCATACCCTGGATCAGCTTTACCCCAGGATCGTGGCCGGCTTCAAGGCCGTGGCCTCTCGGGTTGCAGGATGGGGCATCGTCATCGGCATCGAGAATCACGGGCGGCTCATCAACAACGGCGACCATCTGAGCGGCTTGCTCCAGGATGTGGGCAGCCCCCTCGTGCGCATGACCATTGACACCGGCAACTTTTGCTGGGCGGGGCATTCCATCGAGACGGCCCACCGCTTCTTTGAGAAGCTGGCCCCCGTGACGGTGAATGTGCACATCAAGGACGGCCGATTCATCAACGGGGAGTGGACGCTCTTCCCCGCCGGCCGCGGCGACCTGGATTTGGCTGGCCTGTTCAAGGCCCTCTTGGCGAACGGCTATCAGGGGCCTATCCTGAGCGAGTACGAGGGCAAGGCCGATTTCGTCGCGGCCACGACGGAGAGTGTGGCCTATCTCCGGGGCCTGCGCGACGGTTTGACGCGAGGCAGGTAGCCGCCAGGGCAAGAGAGACTGGGCTGGGGTCAGGGTGTTCTCATCGGGCACGGCTCATTGCTGTTGACCGAGTGGTCGTCCGCTTTACTGTTCCGCTTACGGATTTCAGAGCGCTTGGCTCCGAAGGAGGCAGAACATGAAAGCTGTGGTCATGGCAGGAGGGTCGGGATCACGACTGCGGCCCTTGACCATCAACCGCCCCAAACCGATGGTCCCGCTGGTCAACAAGCCGGTCATTGGGCACATCCTGGACTTGCTCAAACGCCACGGGATCACGGAGGTGATCGTCACTCTGCAATACATGGCCGAAGACATCCAGGACTATCTGGGCGACGGGCAAAGCTTCGGCATGAGTGTGGAATACTCGATCGAGGAGACTCCCTTAGGGACAGCCGGCAGCGTCAAACAGGCCCAGTCATTTCTCAACGAGACGTTCCTGGTCATCAGTGGCGACGCCGTCACGGACATAGACCTCAGCGCGCTCATCGCCTATCACAAGACGAAGAAGGCGCTGGCTACCATCACCTTATATCATGTCCCCAATCCCCTGGAATATGGTGTGGTCATTGCCGATGACCAGGGTCGCATCCAGCAGTTTTTGGAGAAGCCAAGCTGGGGAGAGGTGATCTCCGATACGGTCAATACGGGAATCTATGTGCTAGAACCCCAGGTGCTGGATTATTTCCAGCCAGGGATCAGCTTCGACTTTAGTAAGGACCTCTTTCCCATACTTCTGAGCAAGGGCGATCCCCTGTACGGCTATGTGGCCAAAGGCTATTGGTGCGACGTGGGCAACCTCGTTGAGTACATGCGTGCCAGCAACGATGTCCTCGAAGGGCACGTGCAGGTCGCTGAGCTTGGCCAGCATCCACGGGGAGGCATATGGTGTGAGGAAGGCGTCGAGATCGCGCCTGACGCACAGCTCTATGGTCCAGTATTCCTCGGCTGCGAGGTGAAGATCAAAAGTGGAGCCATCATCCACGGCCCAACTGTAGTCCGAGACTACACCGTAGTGGATAACAACGCCCACCTGGACCGCAGCATTGTATGGCGCAACTGCTACATCGGCGAAGGGGGAGAGCTACGGGGGGCCATTGTCGGCCGGCAGTGCAGCCTGAAGCGCAAGGTGGTGGTTTTTGAGGGAGGAGTCATCGGGGATTCCTCAGTCATCGGCGAGGGAGCCGTAATCCACCCAGGAGTCAAGATTTGGCCAGAGAAAGAGGTGGAAAAAGGGGCCACCGTCAGGACGAGCATCATCTGGGGCGCGCAGGGCCGGCGCGTGCTCTTTGGACGGTATGGCGTGACCGGGCTGGTCAACGTGGACCTCACGCCCGAGTTCGCGGCCCGGCTGGGGGCGGCCTTCGCCGCCACCTTGCCTAAAGGGGCCAGCGTGACGATCAACCGCGATCCCCACCGCCGCAGCCCGCGCATGCTCAAGCGTGGCGTTATCTCGGGCCTGCCCTCCGCGGGCGTGAATGCGGTAGACCTCCGCTCTGTCCCCATCCCGGTGGCGCGGTACATTACTCGGGTGAGCGGCGCGGCCGGCGGCATTCATGTGCGCCTGTCGCCATATGATAGCCGGGTGGTGGATATCAAGTTCTACGACGCGCAAGGCCAAGACCTGAGCAAGGAGGCAGAGCGCAACATCGAGCGCATATTCTTCCGCGAGGATTTCCGCCGCGTCTACCTGGATGAGGTCGGCACCATAGAATACGCCATCAACGTCGCAGAACGCTATTCGGAGCCTTTCTTGGGCGTCCTCGATGCCCAGGCTATTCAGGCAGCCAACCCCTATATCGTCGTGGACTATGCCAATGCCCCCTCAGCGGCCATCATGCCGCCGCTTCTAGCGCAACTTAACTGCCATGTTGTGGCCCTCAACGGAGAATTGGACGAGACCAAGATGTCCGTCCCTCACAAGGAGTTTCAGAGATCGCTACAGCAATTGGCCAAGATTTGCGAAGTGATGCAAACGGCCATGGGGGTGCGATTGGATGTGGCGGGCGAACGCATCTTTGTCGTTGACGACAAGGGGAGCATTGTCTCTGGAAATGTGCTCTGTGCGGCAGTGGCTATCCTGGCGCTTCGGGCTAGGCCCGGAGGCACCATCGCCGTGCCCGTATCAGCGCCAAACGTGCTGGAGGTCATCGCCGAGCAACACGGCGGCAAGGTCCTGCGCACCAAGACGAATCCTCAGGCGCTGATGGAAGCAGCAAACCGCCCCGATGTGATCATGGCCGCCGATTCTGGTGGCTCGTTCATCTGGCCCCAGTTCCAGCCGGTGGTTGACGGCATGATGACGATCGCCAAGCTACTCGAGTTCTTGACTGTACAGGGCACTACGTTGTCGCAAGCCGTGGCCGCCGTGCCCCCATTCTACCTCTCCCAAGGACAGGTCAGTTGCCCCTGGGAGAACAAGGGCACAGTGATGCGCCTGCTCAACCAACAATTCCGCGAGCGGCTGGCCGAACAGGTAGACGGGATTCGGATTTCCTTGGGTGAGAACGAGTGGGTCCTGCTACTGCCCGACCCCGATGAGCCTCTGTTTCACATCCATGCCCAAGGCCCGTCCCTTGCCCAGGCTCAGGAATTGGTTGCCAAGTACGGCCGCATCATCGAGGGCCTGCAAAAGTAGGGGCGAAGAATTTGCCTGACGAAACGAGGATGATTTTGGGTACAAAATCACTCATAAGGTAGCACAACCAACCGCAAATTCTTCGCCCTCACACAGCGGCGACAAGGCGCTTTTCGGCGCCGCCGTGAGGAGAAGAGCGATAGCCCGTCGCGGCGCTATGGATCTCTATCCGCGTTCCCAGCCCAACACTGCGATATGTGGCCCCAGACCTCTTCGAACAGGCGCGCAGGAACCTGATCGCGGTTTGAGAGCGTCAAGGCGATCGTAACCGGCTTGAGGGACGCCAGGAGCTCTTGCAGCGCAACCAGGAGCTCGGAGCGCACGACGAGTATGGCGGCAGTTGCCTCGGCCTGGGGCAACCGTTCCAGCGCGGGGGCAAAGCCTCCTTTGAATAGCAATTCCAGAGGGCCGATCTCGTCAATCAGGACCACATCAACCCCTACCTCAAGAGCCAGCAAGACTCTTTCGAGTGCCCACCGCATGACAGCGGGATCAAAGCGGTACGGCCCCACTGTCCTCAGGCCGGCCTCAGGCTCGACGGTCGCAAGAAGCTGCCGCTCCCCTGTGGCCGCCTCGACGACGTCTATGCCCACCTTACCGCCACCCTGCTCAAAACGAGCAGGAGCCACGATGCCGCCCACGAGCAGGCCCGCCGCGCGAGCCTGCTCGTGGAAGCGCTCGCAGGCCGTTGTCTTGCCCGCGCCTCTCGGCGCTGTCAAAAGCACAATGTGGATCATTCCCCAACCCTAACGCTGTTCAATCCGGCCTCTGTCAAGGGATTCTAGTACTACAACCGTACTTCAACGAATATGTCATGCTGAACGAAGTGAAGCATCTCGCCTATGCTGGCCGAGACCCTTCGGAGTACCCTTCACAGGCTCAGAGCAGGCTCTGAGCTATGCGAAGGGGTCTCGGCCACACAAGACAGAGATTCTTCGCTGCGCTCAGAATGACATTTTCAACACCCTCATTCTAGAGTTTTTGGGGATTTGGGCAAGTTGCAGTATAATAGAGTTTCGCGTGCCGGGCCCATGTAAGGCTATTCGAGGCATCGCAGCCGTGGGTGAGCCGGTTCGCGCAGGCGGTCGCACTGAGGCACCCCCTGTTGGATTTGTTGGGCGTGCCGCAAGTGGACGAAACCGCCTTTTCTTTTGCCATGAGATTGCCTCACTTCCAGGCCGGCCCGCTCGGGCGAGGATGTATCGAGCCTGAGGGCCGACCTAGTCTTTACGGAGACTGATGGACGGTATGGAGCGACTGCGAAAGCTGCGTAACATTGGCATCATCGCCCACATTGACGCGGGCAAAACCACGACAACTGAGCGCATCCTTTTCCACACGGGCAAGATTCATCGCCTGGGAAACGTGGATGACGGCAGCACGGTCACGGACTTTATGCCCCAGGAACGGGAGCGTGGGATCACCATCCAGGCGGCGGCCATCACCTGCGAGTGGGCGGGACACCAGATCAACCTGATTGATACCCCCGGGCACATTGACTTTACCGCCGAGGTCCAGCGCGCGCTGCGCGTGCTCGATGGGGGCGTGGTCGTTTTCGACGGTGTCGCGGGAGTCGAGCCTCAGTCGGAGACGGTCTGGCACCAGGCTGACCGCTACGGCGTTCCGCGTATCGCGTTCGTCAATAAGCTGGACCGCACCGGCGCAGACCTGGATAACACAGTGGATATGATCCGCACCCGCTTGGGGGCGCGGCCGGTAGTGCTGCAAATGCCCATCGGCCGTGAGGCAGCCTTGGCCGGGCTGATTGACCTGATCGAGATGCGCGCGCTGTCCTTCACTACAGATAGCGCCTCAGAGCCGGCAGTCAGCGAGATTCCGGCGGCTATGCGCGCCGAGGCCGCAAAGCGCCGCGAGGAAATGCTCGAGGCCCTTGCCGACGCGGACGACGAGATCGCCCTGGCCTATCTGGACGGCGAGGACATTTCCCCAGAGCGCATCAGGGAAGCGCTGCGCCGGGCCACATGCCGTGGCGCGGCTGTGCCCGTGCTCTGCGGATCGGCCATGCGCAACCTCGGCATCCAGCCTCTGCTCGATGCCGTTGTCGCCTACCTTCCCTCCCCGCTGGACGTTACGCCCATGACCGGGCGGGACCCCGCTGGCGAGCAAGAAATCATCTGCCACCCTGACAGTGCCGAGCCGCTGGCCGCGCTGGTGTTCAAGATCAACAATGATCCCTACGTGGGCAAGCTCTCCTACTTCCGCGTCTACTCGGGTGTCGTTCGGCGGGGGATGACCGTCCTCAACGCCTCGGAGCGCAAAGATGAGCGCATCGGGCGACTGGTTCGCATGTACGCCGACCATCGCGAGGAAGTGGAGGAAGTGAGCGCGGGGGACATCGGGGCTGTACTGGGGTTCAAGCTGGCCAGGACCGGCCAAACTCTCTGTGACGCGCGGCGTCCCGTGGTTCTGGAGGAGATCACCTTCCCCGCGCCGGTCATCGAGATGTCCATTGCGCCCCGCAATCGGGCAGAGCAAGATAGACTCTCCATGGCCCTCCAGCGACTCGCGGAAGAGGATCCCACCCTGCACGTCCGAGAGAATGAGCGCACCCAGGAGACGACCATCGCCGGCATGGGTGAGCTACACCTGGACGTGTTTGTAGACCGGCTGCGCCGCGAGTTCAAGGTGGATGTCCTCGTAGGCGCGCCAAAGGTGGCCTATTGCGAGACGATCACCCGGCCAGTGCGTGTCGAGGGCCGTCTGGTCAAGCAGACGGGTGGCCACGGGCAATTCGCCGTGGTCGTGCTCGAGATGGAGCCTCTTGAGGCCGGTGCCGGGTTCGTCTTCGAGAACAAGATCACTGGCGGGGACATACCCAAAGAGTACATCCCTGCCGTGGAAGCGGGGATCATTGGGGCCATGAAAGAGGGACCCCTGGCTAAGCACCCGGTGGTTGACCTCAAGGTCGCCCTCGTTGACGGCAAATACCATGAGGTGGACTCCTCCGAGCGTGCCTTCCAGACAGCAGGGGCAATTGGCCTGCGAAGCGGCGTGCTCAAGGCAAACCCGATCATCCTGGAGCCGATCATGAGGGTGGAAGTCGTCGCGCCACAGGAGTATACTGGTGACGTCATCGGCGACCTGACCAGCCGCGCGGCCCTGGTTACCGGCATCGAGCCGCGCTCGACGGGCGTGCAGAACATCACCGCTGATGTGCCCCTGGCGCGCATGTTCGGCTATGCCACAAGCCTGCGCTCGGCGACACAGGGTCGCGGCACCTTCACTATGCAATTCTCGCACTATCGCCAGGTCAGCGAAGAGACGCGCAAGGAGCTGGTGGAGAACGTCGCCTGACAATCAAGGCCAGGGAGGGATCCAAGATGGTCCTCTCACTCGTGAGCGGAGAACAGGAGGCACGCGAGCGACTCCGTGCTTTCTGGCGAGGCTCTAGCCTTGGGCGACCAGCCCTATATGTCGTCGCGGATAACCCCAATTTCCACGCACGGCCGTGGACGGGACCGGAGGGCGAGTGCAAAGAGAACGACCTTTCTCCCGAGTGGCATGCCTGGCGGGCAAACAATCTCCTGGAAAGTACTATCTTCCTCGCCGAAGCCATGCCTAGCGCCATCATCCGCTGGGGCACGCTCCTGGTCACGGTGGCCGTGCTGGCCGGGGGCGACTATGAGTTCCACAGCAGTTCCGGCTGGATCAAAGCCATCTCCGACCTATGGGATCGCCCCCTCCCCAGCTTTGACCCTCACGGGCCGGTGACCAAGGCCTTGGAGCGATGCATCGCAAGGGTGGCACAAGCCGTGGGGGATCGGGGGTTCGTCAACCCGCCGATCATGCTGGACGGCATGACCACTCTCTCAGGCTTTCGGACGCCCCGGCAGCTCTGCTATGACCTGATAGAGCGCCCGGACCAGGTGCGCCGCTGGAGCGAGGCTCTGACCAGCATCTACATCGAAGCCTACGAGCATTTCTACCGCCAGGCCACCCGGCTCGGATACGGCGATACGTGCACCTGGCTCCAGGTGATGGCCGAAGGGCGCTTTGAGGCCGTCCAATGCGACTTTGGGGTGATGCTTTCCCCAGCCATGTACGAGCGGTTCGCCATGCCAGACCTGCAGCGCATCACCGAGTACATGGATTATTCGCTCTACCATCTCGACGGAACCTGCCAGCTTCGCTTCCTTGATCTTTTGCAGACGCTGCCCAAGCTGAACGGTATTCAGTGGAACCCCGAACCCGGTGCCGGGTCGCCGGTGCTCTGGCTCGACGCCTTCCGTGACATCCGCAAGCGGGGTTTCAGCCTGTATGTGGCCTGCGACACGGTGGATGAGGCCGTACAGATCACCCACGCCCTGGGGCCGGACGGGCTGATGCTGGTCCTGCCGCGCTTCAAGAGCGTAGCGGAAGCGTAGCGTGCCATCCAGGAGATCGAGAGGAGCTGCTAAGGCCCGTTGCGCTCGGAATCCCAATGTGGAGGTGCCCGATGCCCAGCCCATCTTCAGAGAGACGCCCGAACCTCCTACTCATCTACTCTGACCAGCACTGCGCCGCCGTGACAGGGTGCTACGGCGATCCGGTAGTGCAGACCCCTAACCTGGATCGCCTGGCGAAGCGGGGCGTCGTATTCGAGAGTGCCTATTGTCCTTCTCCGCTCTGTGTGCCCTCGCGCATGTCTTTCTTGACCGGCAGGCGCCCTTATGAGATCGAGGTCTGGACGAATGACCATGTCCTCGATTCGGGGATTCCCACCTTTGCCCATGCGATGGGAGCAGGCGGGTATCGGCCGGTGCTCATTGGCCGGCTGCACGCCATCGGGCCAGATCAATTGCATGGGTATGCCGAGCGACTGGTGGGGGATCATGGGCCAAACCACATCGGTGGAAGGCCGGTGGATCATGGGATGCTGGACGGGACGGCCGGGCCTTACCGCGTCAGTTTGCGCAAGTCAGGGCGAGGCCAGAGCGCCTATCAGGTGCACGACGAGTATGTCACGGCGGCAACTTTGAGCTACCTGCGAGAGCTAGGCATCCGCAAGCGCGCAGGGCTTTCACCGGAACCCTTCTGCCTGACTGTAGGGCTTATGCTGCCCCACCAACCCTTCGTGGCTCGCGGCGAGGATTACGAGCTTTACCGGGGCCAAGTGCCGCTGCCAAGGTGTCCGGAGCCTTTCTCCGACCGCCTTCATCCCTATTTCCGCTGGTGGCGCACGGTCTCAGGGATCGAAGACGTTACAGACGAGGAGACGCTGAGGGCCAGGACCGCCTACTGGGCGCTGGTGGCGCGCATGGATGCCATGATCGGCGAGATCCTGGATGCCCTTCGTGAGAATGGCCTGGAGGAGAACACCCTTGTCGTTTACTCCTCGGACCATGGCGAGCAACTGGGGGAGCACGGCCTATGGTGGAAGCAGACCTTCTACGAAGCCTCCGTCAGGGTGCCGGTGATTCTTTCCTGGCCCGGTGTGCTGTCCGAAGGCGGACGTTCCCGCCGCGTGATCAACTCCCTGGACCTGAATGCCACAATGCTCGACGCCCTGGGCGCGCCGGCGCTCCCCAACTCTCGTGGCCGAAGCCTTTTGCCGCTGCTGCTCTCCGCAGACGCCCCCTGGGACGATACGACCTTCTCCGAGTATTGCACAGATGAAGGGTGCTTCCATCGTATGATCCGCAGCGGTGACTGGAAGCTAAACTACTACCACGGCCAGGAGCCGCAGCTCTTTAACCTCGCGGAAGACCCGGACGAGCTTACCGACCGCGCCCAGGACCCGGCCTGTCAGCAAGTGCGAGACTGCCTGACCCGCGCCGTCTTGGAGGGATGGGACCCTGAGGCCATCTCCAGGAAAATGCGCATGAAGCTGGCAGACATCAAGATCCTGGAAGCCTGGGCGCGCAACACGCAACCGGAGGACCAGTACCACTGGGCCTTGCTCCCGGAGATGGACTATCTGGACCCAGATCAATCGCCTATGGGGTAATCGTGCGTCTAGATCACCCCCAGCTCTTTGCCCACCTTGCCAAAGACCTCCAGGCCAAAGGCGATGTCCTTGCGGCTCAGCGAGGCGGACATCATCACTCGGATGCGCGCCTGGCCGCGCGGCACCGTGGGGAAGCCGATGGCCATAGCAAAAACGCCCTCCTCAAACAGCCGCCGCGAGAACTGCTGCGCCAGGGGAGCCTCGCCCAGCATCACGGGAGTGATTGGCGTGATGCTGTGACCGATGTTAAAACCCAGGCGACTCATCTCCGCCTTAAAGTACCGCGTGCTCTCCCACAATCGGTCCACCAGCTCGGTAGAGCTCTCCAATAGCTCCAGAGCGGCCAGACAGGCGGCAGTATCGGCAGCGGTCGTGGCGCTAGAGAAAAGGAGTGGCCGCGCCTTCTGCCGCAGGTAATCAATGATCTTTTTCCTGCCCGCGAGGCACCCGCCCACTACGCCGAACGCCTTGGAAAGGGTGCCCATCTCGATATCCAGCCGGCCGTGCAGCCCAAAATGGTCTACGATACCCCGACCTCCTCGGCCCAGCACTCCCTCACCGTGCGCATCGTCCACCATGGTGAGCACGCCATACCGCTCAGCGACGTCATTGAGCTTGTCCAGCGGGGCAATATCCCCATCCATGGAGAAAACCCCGTCGGTTATCAGCAGCCCCCGGCGGAACTGCCCGATGTTCTCGCGGATCACTCGCTCGGCGTCCTCAGGGTTGCAATGCTCATAGACCATGATCTTGGCCCCTGACAGCCGACAACCATCAATGATCGAGGCGTGATTGAGCCGATCGGAGAAGATGACATCCTCCTTGCCCACGAGCGCGGGGATGGCGGCCTGATTGGCACAGAAGCCGGATTGGACGAAGAGGGCATCCTCCATACCCTTGAATGCTGCCAAACGCCTCTCCAACTCCAGGTGCAGGGAGAGTGTGCCGGCAATGGTGCGCACTGCCGCCGGGCCAACGCCCCACTCGTCAATGGCCCGCTTGGCCACTTCCTTCATCTGCGGATGGTTCGCCAGGCCCAGGTAGTTGTTCGTGCACAAATTGAGCACGCGCCTGCCGTCCACGACCATCCAGGCCCCAGCGGGCGAGCCGATGGTACGAATATTGATCAGCAAGCCGGCTTGCTTTACGGCGGCCAGATCCTCATCAATGAAGGCTAGTTTGTCTGCCATTTGGACATCACCCCTCATAGTTGCTGGAAACCACTGACTGGCACTCAT
>Ga0172365_10003985_pt1 | contig 10938 bp, 10 predicted proteins | sample LakKivSesite48cm_FD_114535 | JGI IMG/M metagenome (GOLD analysis project Ga0172365, IMG submission 114535) | Sediment microbial communities from Lake Kivu, Rwanda - Sediment site 48cm | ecosystem: Environmental > Aquatic > Freshwater > Lake > Sediment | place: Rwanda: Western Province, Lake... | reverse complement strand
GGACCTAATCCTGTATGGACTATTAAGTCACAATATGATACCAGGAGACCTATAACTGATACTAGCTGGCGCAGGCTACCGTTCAGGGATGTAAGGGCTGATAGTACTCCAGATGAATACTTATCCTCTGCAGCTATGGTATATACTATAGAAGCAGTAGAGTCACTATTCTGGCTATATACCAGGGAGGGCGCATAATAATGAGTGACAGTTATAGCTTATTATACCCACAGATGGATAACCCAGACTTAACAGTATCTCTATATCCAGGATATACTACAGGTATAGACCTCAGGAAGTATATGGATGATATACTTACTAAATACGGTCACTATGTAATGGTAAGACATTATGATAAGAATACGCGCAGTACCTACTGGAATGATGATATACAGGAGTCTATAGGAGGCCCACCATATGCGTGGGATGACTATATGGTACTTAGCAGGAAAGTAATAATGAGAGCTGGATGGCCGCTAGGTGGGCTGGAGCAGACTACGCCGGCAGGGCTTTCTACTGTAGCATATGTTACATACTACCTTAAGTGGAACTGGGGATATAGCAGTATAACTAACCTGGATGAGATATGCGAGTTCGACTGGAACTATGCCAGGATACCTGGTGTAGAGGATATAAAGAATAGTATAACGAACAAGTATAACATATTAGAGTCTATAGACCTGTTAGGTGATAGCGGCAGAAGAGAGTTCTATGCTTGTATATGCAGGCTGGATACTGTAGGATACTAATAGTAGGTGTGATATGGGTACATCAGATAACGTAACAGTAAGACTTAAAGACGCAGAGGACATAAATAGCGTATCAGATAGGCTTAAAGCTTATGGTAATATGGATGTATACGAATTCTTCTATAAGTTCTCTAAACTAGCGCCTGTGGCATATGCTTCAGAGAACAATAATGTAAGACTCGATGTACTACCATCGTATCCAGATGAGTTCATAGCTACTAGTGATGGTGCATATACCAACCCAGGGTCCAATTTCCACAATACTATAACATATACTCTTACACGGAGAGAGCCAGCATCACTGCGTGATCATCCATTCGAGTCAGCTAAGGAGATAAAGCCTCGTGAGTCTGAGATAAAGAGAAGTCCCACCGAGGATGGTATGTTCTTAGAAATAAGGCGACAATGGTTCGATAACCTGGTACAGTTCGACTGCTGGACACGATCTAACTACGAGGCAGACGAGCTACTAAAGTGGGCAGAGGACTTCCTGCTAAGGTTCACATGGTACTTTAAGGCAGCTGGTATACAGGAGATGTTCTACTTCAGAGGTGGGCGCTTCACGTGGGGTACCGGTGAGTCAGAGGCTATGAGCATGTGGCGCAACCCATATAAGGTAAGATCATTTACCTACTATCTCAGGACAGAGAAGCTATGGTATATAAACCAGTATGAGATAAAGAATATTATAATAAGTGCAGACATAGATGACTATCTGTATGAGATGCCAGATGATGGCTCGTTTACAGTATAGTCTTAATATATATACAGAACAAACAGAATTAATATAGAAGGGAGGTTATAAGATGGCTTATGAATCATTGCCCGGAGTAAGGGCGTCCTTTCCAGATGGTGGTCTTACAGTACAGCAGACCACTCCCTATGGTGATAGTATATTAGTTATAGGTACATCAGAGGATGGTCCTAAGTATAACCCAGTACCGATACACTCACTAGACCAGGCTACCGATATATTCGGTAAGTTTGGTGTAGGTAACCTAATACGTGGTGTATATGAAGTATGGAATGCTACTAACCAGCCCGTAGATGTTAGAGCTATGCGTATAGGTAATGGCGCGCCTGCCTCAGTAGGTGTACCAGAGGCATCTGGATACATTACTTATGAGTTCGCTAGTGCAGGTACTAATATCTATGGTGCAGCCGCTAGTGGACTAGCAGACCCCACATTTAGCGCATCTGGTAGGCTAGACCAGTTCATAGATGCTGTTACACTAACAGCTAAATATGATGGCAGTGCGTATAATAGCTTTACTATAAGAGATGGGTACGCTAGCGTAACAGGACAGCGCGCTATAGTATTATATAACCCATTTACAGGTATGGAAAGCTCCTATACTTATGACTACTATAATACTACTAATACCAGTGTAGATATACACGATGTAATAGAGCTAGTAGATGCTATCAACGCAGACAGTAACATTAACCCGTATGTATCAGCTACTACTACAGACCTGACAGCTATATACGAAGTATGTGCATCAGGCAACTCTAGTGACGGTGGATACATAGTACCAGCTAGTGGTGCTTATAATGGTACCTATTACCTTACATCATCTATACCTAATAGCCTGAGAAATGGCTCGGCTATAGAGACTGTATGGAATGATGATGGTACACCAAAGAAAGTAACACTTAACCTGCACCATATAACTACAGCTGACGATAATGACGGTGATGGTATACCTGATAGTATACTGTGTCCGGATCCTAACTATGGTATCCCATCAGTTATTAAGGTGGGTCCCGTAGGTGTGACGTGGGGCAGGAACGTACAGACTGCTGGTAACCAGCTAATAGAGTTGGCTATGGTATATGATATTGCGGACGCATCAGGTGAGCTATTACCTACAGCAGGTAGAGACTATGCTGAGCTGGATAACTATCCTATTAACAGGAATAGCAGCCAGGCATCTACAGGTGTGAATGGTGAGACTATAATTAGCTACCTGGGTGATAACGTTAACGTATCGGAATACAGACAGTATGTGAGTAATGGTCTGATAGGAGTCAGTACAGATGGTACCACATCAGAGTTTACATTCAGGGCTAAGCTAGAACCTGATGTTAACTACTATGCTGGTGGCTCTACTAATATACCTAACTATACTCATGATCATACTACTATAGGACAGATACTTAAGACTCGTATATACGAGACAGTATCAGGTGTAACATCAGAGACTAGGAAGCCAGTAACACTGGCATGGAGCGCAGGTGTAGCTACAGTAACATTTACTGATAGCGACCAGCTGCCAGAAGCTGGTACTATAATAACTATAGACTATATATCTGTAGTAGGTACTCTGACGGAGTATGGTACCAGGACAGCATTAGAGAATACCAGAGGTACTACGGACGCAGAGGAGAACTACTTCGTTACAGGTAATAGTATATACTTTGCTGGTGCTCATGATACTGACATAATGGTCACATACCAGTACCGTAGAGACTATGATATACCAGGTGACGTAAGTATATCTAATAGTACTATAGGCGCTATAGAGTTCACAAACCCCGCTAAGCAGCCTCAGATACATTCTGCAGGAGGCACCAGGATAGGTGTGAACTATACATACAAACCAGAGTGGGTATCGCTATCAGGCACACTATCATTAGCTGGTGGAGGTAATGGTACCAACATGACCAACAAACAGCTAAAGAGTGAGCTAGATGAAGCGTATAGCGCGCTAGAGAACTATGAGATAGATATATTAGTACCTATGGGCGCATACCTGGACTCTACTATGGAGGACTACTCACCAGAGACTGGTATACTAAGAGAAGTTAATGCAGGTTTCCATACACAGCTGGCAGCACTATTAGACATACTAGCAGGTAACGTTAATGAGACTATAGGTATTATAGGAGTTAAGCCCGCTAATACTAATTCACTATCTGATGTAAAGACATGGGTAGAGAAGCTAACAGTAGCAGATGCTAACGATAGGCTAAGAGCAGCTAACTACATGCCAGTATTCGCAAGCAGATGGGTACAGGTAGTAGCAGCAGAGCCTATAATAAGCGCCGCTACATTAGGTATAAGCAGCTCAGACTACTATGGTGATGGTACTACAGTGTATGCAGGACTGATAGCATCACTCAGCTCCCAGATAGCTACTACTAATAAATTTGTAGGTAGAGGACTATCAGGGCTAAGGTATAGCCTATCATCTAAGCAGCTTAATGACTTAGTATCTAATAGGTATGTATGCTTCCAGAATAAACCGAGACGTGGTATCGTAGTAGTAAAGGATGTTACAGCAGCCGCACCAGGGTCTGACTATGATAAGCTTACTACTATAAGGATAGTGAAGCTAGTCATGGATGTAGTAAGAGACGTAAGCGAGCCATATATAGGCGATGTGAATACCGCCTATAAGAGGAACGCTATGTATACTGCTATAAATAAGTCACTGGGCGCGATGACATCCGCTAGTAACCAAATACTAAGAGACTACGAGTTTACTATAGCCGCTACAGCAGAAGAGCAGAGGCTAGGTATAGTGAATGTACAAATGACACTAGTACCAGTATTCTGCACCGAGCGCGTACTAGTAACAGTAAGACTCAGAAATACTCTATAACATATATACGTATAGTTGACACTATATGACATGGAGTATATAATAATAACAGGGGACAGGAGTAAAACCACTTCTCATCCCCTGTTACTATTTTACGATATAGACAGGAGGTGAATATAAAATGGCATACGCCGACACAGAGTCGTTTACCAGGACGTATACATCGTTCTCAGGTGCCGACATCCTGTGTCTGTTCGCGAATGTGCCAATAATGGAGGCACAAGGTATAAGTTATAGTGTAACGCGTGAATATTTCGCGCCGTATAGTAGTAATACTATACAGTAAAGATGGCTTGATCGGTGGAGCCTAAGTCGTATCTGCGATATGGTAATACCGAGCGACTTTTACAGTTGTGTAGAGACTTAGGATAATGTCCTGGATAGGTTATAACAACAATATTACATAACCTATAACACGCCATCTACCCATATATGGGTAATGATATAGTCCATCTCTCTCAGAAATGGGAGATATAAGAGGAAAAGGCCCCAATCTACACATTGGGTGGTTAACTGCTGCCCATACTTCCTGAAATCGGTGAACCTATTATGGAATACCGAGGTAACCTATCACTGATAGGTACCGTAGAGACTTGGCAATGTAATTAATTTACTGGTACTTAGTACCTAAGCCAGATAGCTTATATTAATGGAAAGCTATAAAACGGAGGTAATAAAGTTGGATGATAGAATAAGAAGTATAATATACGGAACTCTGATGGGTGACTCATATATATCTAGACACTACGATAAAAGATGTGATAAGAATACATATCAGTTCAGGGTAGAGCACTCTACTAAGCAGGAACTATACGTTAAGTGGTTACGTGACCAACTCACAGAATTACAACCACAGGAGTTATCATATAGAAATAGGGTAGTATATATTAAGGGTAGAAAGATATCGTCAAGTACTGTCGCACTAATAATATGTAAGAATAGTATTATGTGGCAGCATCTGAGAAATATATTCTATGATGGATCAGGTATAAAGAGAGTCACTCCTGAAATAATGGATGGTATGACATGTGAGTCTGTAGCTCTGTGGTACATGGATGATGGGTGCTATCATCAGTATAGGAATGTAGCTGCTATAGCTACTCACTCGTATACATTAGGAGAGCACCACATAATGGTAGATGGTATACACAGGATCACTGGTGCTAAACCTACTATCTCTAAGAAGTGTCATAGTGGCACTTGCTATTACTATCTATACTTCCCCCGTGATGAGACGATCAAACTTCTTCATAGCATAGGACGATATATACCATATGAAACAGGTATGCGATATAAAGTTCCTCTGGGATGGGATAGAGCCACCAGACTGCCACCTAACTATAGACAGTGTATGCCCGCCAGAATACCAGATGAAGATGCTAGACTCCTTATAATAAATAACCTTAAATGGTTTGCCAGTAATAATGATGTTACTGATGGTTTCCCTGTGGTATTATACTTATACACTAAGGATAGTTATTCATTTAAACCTATTCTGCGAGTATTTGGTAGCGTAGAAGCAGCGTTAGATGCAGCAGGACTACCAACCAACTTTATTTAAGATATAGTCCAATATAGAGCAGTGATCCGCGTTCATTTAGCAGAGGTAAGCGTGGTATAGCTGGGTCAATAATGGCTCCACTATTAAGTAATTAATAGTGAAACACATGGCTTACATCAGTGGAACCTGATAGTAATATATTATCTCATATCAGGTAATACTGAGCGGTACATGATATGGCCGTGCAGAGACTTAGATGATGGTTATATATACATATAACATAGTCTGGATAGATCACATAAACTATAATAGGTGATCTATAATACGCCATGCCCCGGAAGTAGTAACATACTTCAGGGTGAAGATATAGTCCAAGTATTAAACTTGCAATAGTTTTTACCGTCTTTGACAGAGATCCTCTGATGGAGATGGTAGCTAACCAGGCTAAGCTAATGTACTTTGCTAAGAAACATGACTTAAAAGACCCTGAGAACCTGGCGTTCTCGATACAGGATGCCTATGACTCTATTAATAGATCCCTATACGATAATAATAATATGGAACTGGAAATAGAGAAACGACCTCCTGTATATCTCGATCAGATCCTTTACTATTGGAGGATGTAAAACCCCGTGAACTGCTGGAACCCTAATGGTAATACCTATGGCGATCAGCAGCCTAGCCTGTATATGACATACAGGACGGTTCAGAGACTAGAGTATATATGAGTAATTATATATACGAGCGCGGGGCACTATATGGTTATTTATATAGTCATATAGTGATGATATAGTCCGATCAGTATGGAAACATGCTGAGTGTGGCAGAAATGACCACGCCTGTACTTATAGAGTACATGTAACACAGTGCCATTCGATATAACGATAACTGCCGCTAATGAGTATGGACAGATGGCAGTACAGCGCGTATATGGTGTCGAGATACTTAACTCAGGTTCAGGCCTTAGTGTAGACGACATAGTGAATGAGTTATAGTTGTTTGTTCACTATAAACCCTACTATATGCTGGGACACCTCTACGATGTAGAGGCTATCAGCAGGTAAGAGCATACTATTAATATATAGTGGTAGCACTCACCCCAGAGACTTTACGTAGGGTACTGGCATTACATATATACATAGGAGATAGCATTAATGAGATACTTTAAGACGTATACCAGTAACATGGGATACCTATTAGGGCGCATGGTAGGTAGTGGTGTAATAGACAGTAGAGATGATCAGTACAGGCTACTAATATATACAGATGATGCGCGCCTATTACAGTTCATTAATGATGAGCTGGATACTATACATACTACTATAGATCATGTTAAAGGATACTTTAGTATACTCATAACAGATAGGGACATACTAATGGATATAATGTCGTATGGTATATTATCTGTTAGAGAGGACCCTGTATTACCGACCATACCGCGCGATATACATATTAACTTCATACATGGTATACTAGATAGCATAGGTATTGTATGGGTAGATGGTCATAGCAATAACTCTACACTATACACATCATTCATGGCTAACAGTAAGCCATTCCTACAGAGCATAGGGGGCATGTTGCATGACCTCATAGGTAGTATACCTAAGATACATAGTAGTATGCTATACCACCCTGATAGTACATCAGCATACGAGCTAGTATATGCTACTAAGGAGTCATTAGGTACTTACCACATGCTATATGATAACACACATATATCCAGCTACTATGATACCAGAAAGCAGGCTATATATGAGAAGTGGCTACTTAATGATATGAAGAATATGTACTGGGGTATGCGTAAGTGTAAGCTATGTGGTAATATGTATGTAGCATTCCATGACCAGAGCTATAGGTGCTGGGAATGCAGACGCTCTAATGGTAAGAGTAATAATAAGGATACTAATAAGGATGATAATAAGGATACTAATAAGCCAGTAAAGATATAGTCCTACCGGTATAGCGATATACTGTATGAGAGGAACAACAGTGCACATTCGTGGCCAGATCCATAGCAGGATGGAGGCCAGTAAAGATGAGTGATAGTCTGGAGAATAGAACTCTTACATTCGATAGAATAAGTGATATACTATCTACAGCCAGGTCAGATACCTCACTGACTGCCCAATACGAGGCAGCTCGTGCTGGTTCAGTCGAGGAGTTTGGTATGGCTAGGCTAAATGTGACTTAGTTATATGTAGTATATGCGAGGTGATAAGTTATGGCAGATGAGCTGGGCGCTATATTATCTAACCTAACTGACTCTCAGAGAGATATAGTGGAGAAGTTTAGTCCATCCTATAAGAAGGGGCGACTCTGGAATATATCTGGCACTCCTAGTAAGAGTGTACAGGTAATACCAGTTAGTACCACCCCATTAGTAGATATTTCTATAGATCCTACTGCTGACAGGTTTAAGTTACCTGATCAGACTCTAGTGCTTAGAGATGAGGATGTACTTACTATACCACCCAGTACATTCCTTAAGGAACAGAGTAAGCTAGAGATGGAGAAAGTACGCCGTTCTATTAAGGATCCTACATTGGATGACTATACTAAGGAGACTAACAGGTACGATATAATAGATCAGTATATATCTCCCACCAGGTCATTCAGTGGGGCTGATATAACATGTGTAGTACATGTAGTGGGTAATGATAACCAGACATCACCTCTGGTACTAGCTAATGCCCAGACGCTGTCATATAGTGTACACCGAGAGAAAGTACCAGTCAGGGCACTAGGTCATACCTACCCAGTAGGAATTACACGTGGTGCTCGCGTACTGGCCGGCAGTATGGTGTTCACAATGTTCGATAGGGAGGTGCTATATGAAATAATACAGTCGTACTCAGTGGATGTAGAGTGGAATGGTGGCGACTACAGGTATACATCGTTCTCACCGATGTTAGACCAGTTGCCGCCATTCGATATTACTATCACATTCGCTAACGAGTATGGCGATGTATCTAATATGGCTATATATGGTGTAGAGCTAGTAGATGAGGGTGTAGTACTATCTATAGACGATCTATTAGTAGAGAAGACGTGTAGCTTCATAGCGCGCGATATAGATATGATAACACCTATGAGAACTAATACTCTAACAGTAATGGGTGGTAAGAGCGGTGGACACGCTAAGCTACCTATGAGAGACGTTACATCAGAGGATATTAATAACTTCCTTAATACTATGAGCCAGAGGCGTAACCATATGCTTAACACATCACCATACGGTCTGGATGGTGTGTACAGGTACGATATACCATATGATGAGGCGCTATTTAGTAATACAGCGGTACATAATAGTAAGTATCCTGCACTGATAAGCGGACAGCCTGTAGTGTACACTAACCCGGGAGGAGTATCGTGGCTAGGTAAGGTACTGCTATCTAACTATGGTAAATATACATATAGCGATGCTAATAAGGTATCAGGTGAGCTACAGGACCTGAGTGAGATGTATGAGTTTATACCAGACCTAACAGTATATACTACTATATATGATAATAACTATAGGGTGCATACAGACTATAACTATGCTGCAGGTAGCGCGGTACCATCTAAGTACCTGATAAAGACTACTGGTGAAATGGTGGAGCGCAACCACCTGAGGGATGTGAGTAACAGTGGACAATAAGCTAACCTTAGATAGTCAGTACAGGCATTACTTTAGCGGGTCGCAGTGTAGGGTATACTTCGATGGTGAGTTTGTAGATGATGTTAATTACTTAGAGTTCTCTATAGTTAGTAATAAGGCGCCTATCTATAGCTATAACGATCCTTACTATAAGATGGTTGCTATGGGTAACTACCTGGTACAGGGATCATTTACTATAAACTTTACTGAGAAAGGCTACCTGCTTAATATTAAGGACAGGCTGGCTGAACAGAATAGGAAAGGTATAGAGAGCACCAGTATATTCCCCACAGTATCAGATAACACTGCTATGAGGTTTCTTAATAGTACTGATAGCAAGCCTAAGGAGGCTGCTATTAGGTATTATGAGAACCTGTACTGGTATAAGAATAGTAATAGGGAGAGTGGTACGCTAAGTAGGAAGAACCCATATAACTGGGACCTGAGTGATACAGGTATAATAGATGCGCGCGGGTTCGATATAATAATGTTGGCTGGTTATCCATTCGGTACATCTAACCAGTATAACCTGAAGCAGATAAACGATGTTCATATAACAGGACAGACTATGACAGTACTAGATAATGGGCAGCCTCTGGTAGAACAGTACCCGTTCTTCGCGCGCTCATTAGACCTGGAGCCTACTATATACTATGAGGACGATAAGCATACTATAGAGGAACCAGATGTAAAAGTACCGGACCCGGAGGGTACTAAAGCTCCAGATACTATAGACATTAAGAGAGAGATAGAAAAAAGCTTCGTATACGTAACTATACATAAGGAAATGGTAGGTAGTACAGAATGGCGCGCTAAGGTCACATTAGATCCTGCAGAGATAAGCAAGTATTATATTAAGGATGTGGTATTACCACACTCTAACGCGGTAGGTAACCCGTATAGAGAACCAGGCAATGCTACGTGGGGACTAGGTGGTACCGAATCACAGCTAAGATATGGGGGGTATACTATATCTTACGGATATGATCTGTATTCTGGTATACCTATAAGTAAGTATCCTCTCATAATAAGTGGTATACGAGTAGTACTGGTAAGCAGGAAATATCCTAATATAAGTGGTATTACTAATACACTGATACCTAGAGATAGGTATATAGTAGGAGGAGATAGCGTGCGTCCAGGGACGATCACTATTAATAGGCCAGCTGTTAAGGGAGAGGTGCCTCCTAGAGTAATATCTAACGCGCCATCTGTTCATGGAATGAGTGAAGTAACTACTGGGATGACCAGGTCAAAATAATAAATTAGGAGATAGATAATGAGTAAGTCTAGTGAACTAACTGACAATGTAACTGATGAGATGATAAATGAGTGGAAGAAGAAGTATGCCGTGTATCGTATAACTATAGCCGATACAGACTACTACTACAGGCCGCTAACACGCGCAGAGTTCAGGAATATATCTAAGAGCAGCGC
>Ga0172365_10003982_pt1 | contig 10941 bp, 8 predicted proteins | sample LakKivSesite48cm_FD_114535 | JGI IMG/M metagenome (GOLD analysis project Ga0172365, IMG submission 114535) | Sediment microbial communities from Lake Kivu, Rwanda - Sediment site 48cm | ecosystem: Environmental > Aquatic > Freshwater > Lake > Sediment | place: Rwanda: Western Province, Lake Kivu... | reverse complement strand
GTCCTCGTCCAACCACCTTGGTATCTCCTGCGATGATTGCCACACCAGCCTCACGGCAGGTTTCTGCCATAGAAACAATGATCTGTTCTAAAACAGCAACCTGTAACCCCTCTTCAATGATGAAAGAAGCTGTGAGATAAAGAGGCTCAGCCCCGCTCACCGCTAAATCATTAATCGTTCCACAGACAGACAGCCTGCCAATGTTCCCGCCGGGAAAAAAGATAGGGTCAACGACAAAAGAATCAGTGGTTATTGCTATTTGCCCCGGTTTGACTGGAAAGAAAGCCGCATCGGTTAAGGGTTCAAGCAACTCGTTATTGAAATGGGGTAAAAAATATTTTTTCAGGAGTTGATGGGTAAGTAATCCGCCATCACCATGGGCAAGAAGTATTATATCTTTGGTTTTTTTAAAATCCATCTTTTGACCTCATTATTTAACTATTCACCATTCACCAATTGCTAATCACTGTAGTTGTAGTACGCAGCACATGCGCCCTCAGTTGAAACCATACACGGGCCTACAGGCTCGGAAGGGGTGCATATTGAGGCAAATAAAGGGCATTCACCGGGTGTAAGTTTGCCCCTTAACACCTCTCCGCATGAGCAGCCTTCTGGTGGTGAAGATTCAGGAACCTTCATGGGGAATCTTTCGTCAGCATCATAGCCAGAGTAAATTGCCTTAAGCTTGAGGCCACTTTCTAAAATAAGCCCGAACCCTCGCCAGTAAGCATCTATTGGTTCAAAATATTTGCCTATAATCTCTTTTGCCTTTATATTGCCATCTTCATGCACAAGGCGTGTATAGCCGTTTATTGTTTCAGCTCTCTTGTCCACCATTTGCTGGAGAAGGAGGTATATTGCCTGTAAGATATCAGCAGGTTCAAAACCGGCAATTACCGCAGGTATGTTATATTTTGAGGCGATAAAGTCAAAGGCCTTCCTCCCTGTTATCGTGCATACATGGCCTGGTAAAATAAAACCGTCAATATGCAGTTCTGAATCGTTCAGAAGTGCTTTCATAACCGGTGGAACAAGTTTGTGGACTGACAGGACAGAATAATTTTTGATCCTTTGTTGTTCAGCCTCAGCGATACTCAGGGCAATCGCAGGAGCGGTTGTCTCAAAACCAACACCTAAAAAGATTATTTTCATATCAGAATATTTTCCGGCAAAGGTAACTGCCTCATGAGGTGAATAGAAGATCTTTACATGGGCGCCTCTCGCACGTTCCAGTTCCAGAGATGAATAAGTCCCTGGTACCCTCACCATATCGCCAAAGCTCGCAATAATAGTATTGGGCATACGGGCAAGCTCTATGATCCTGTCAATGTCACTTTGGTCTGTAACACAAACAGGGCAGCCGGGACCGCTTCTTAGCTCCAGATAGTTAGTTAGGAGATTTTTTATACCACTTTTTGCAATTACTGTGGTATGTGTCCCGCATACCTCCATGAGTGTAATGGATTTTCCAAGTTTTTCGGATGTTTTTTGAGCAAGCTCAATAAGTCTTTGCAAAATATTACTCTTTATTTCTAAACCCTTTTCATTATCAAGCACGAGAAATCTCTTCCAGCAATTTTAACGTATTGTGGGCTTCCTCTATATCAATTTTCCCAATTGCATAACCCGCATGTACCATCAGATAATCTCCCAATACAATATCCTCTTCAATTAAGAGGGTATATACCTTGTTTTGAATACCAAAACATTCAATTATTGCCCATTTCTCTTGCTCATTAATTTCTACTACTTTTCCAGGCACACCCAGGCACATTTAATTACTGCCTCCAAAAAATTTTGTTTATTTCACTCATCACCAATCACCCATCACTCAATACTGCCTTTCAGCCATCTCCAGTGTGCTACCATTGCCTGACCGAGGGCGATACCTCCATCATTGGCAGGGACCATCTGATGATAAAGGACATCATACCCCTTATTGCTTAATGTTTGCTTTGTCTTTTTGAAAAGATAAGGGTTTTGCCATGTCCCACCACTTAATACTACCCTTTTTAAACCGGTATCTGCGGATACCCTTTCCACCGCATTACAGATAATATTAACCAGTGTGAGGTGAAACTTTGTGGAAATTGTTTCCACAGATATCCCTTTCAATCTGTCATATATTACTCCTTCTAAAATCCTTTTAGGTAAAATTATATCCTTCTCGATTTCGTACGGATAAGGTTTAAGGAAACGGTCTTCAAGCGACTCCATTACAATTTCTCCAAGTTCAATGGCAGCCTGTCCTTCGTAGGTATTTTCAAGACAAATACCCAGAAGGGCGGATATTGCATCGAAAAGCCTACCGCAGCCAGAGGCCAGGGGGGTATTAAATCTATTCGCTATTAATTGTTCTACAATCTTCATGTTTTTGTTTTTTAAAAATCTTCTTGCATACCTTTTACCCTCATTCCCTGAAAAGGTTATGAGATATGCCACAGCGGTTCGCCAGGGCTGACGTATGGCGATTTCTCCACCGGGGAGGGGAACGTAGGCAAGGTGAATTCTCCGTTTAAAATCAACATAATTCCCTGTCAAAATTTCAAAACCCCAGAGGCAACCATCAGTACCGTAACCTGTTCCATCGAGGATGATACCTATAGTTTCTTCATTCTCAAGCCCGTTCTCTGCCATACAACTGGCCATATGCGCATGGTGATGCTGGACCTTAATGTGCGTTTTTGCATTGATTTGAAGCGCCATCTCAGAGGAAGCGTATTCAGGATGGGCATCGTATGCAACAATTTCAGGTGTCACGCCAATTAACTTCTGGAAACGTATAAGACTTGCAGAAAGGTTTTCTTCCCCTTCGAGGCTGTCTATCTCCCCAATATAATGGCTTAAGAAGGCCTCATCTTTCTTTAAAAGGCAGAAGCTATTTTTCATTTCCCCACCAACGCCGAGGATAATTGGTGATGCATCTGCCCGGAGAACGTGAACAGGATGAGGGACATAACCCCGGGACCTGCGGAAAAGCTGGGCCTTTCCATCAATAACCTGAACAATGGAATCATCACAACGATTCTCAATCTCCCTGTTGTGGAAGAGAAAGTAATCCGCAATTGCACTAAGTTCTATAAGAGCGTTGCTATTATCTTTAACGAGAGGGAGTTCACTATAGTTGCCGCTTGTCATAACCAGAACATCAAAGGATCCGCTGAATAGAAGAAGGTGTAAGGGGCTGTATGGTAACATAACCCCTAACGATTTCAACTTCGGTGCAAGCTCTTCAGACAGAGTACAGTTCGGTTTCTTTCTTAATATCACAATAGGGGCCTCAGAGGATGTTAATATTCTCCCTTCTTCTTTATTCACAAAACAGTATTTTCGAACTGTTTTTAAATCCCTGCACATTACAGCAAAAGGTTTTGCTTCTCTTCCCTTGCGGTATCGCAAGATTTTTAAGGTTTCAGATTGTTTTGCATCGCACACGAGGTGGAAACCGCCGATACCTTTCAGCGCAAGAATTTTACCATCCTGCAGTATTCTCCACACAACTTCAAGCCATTTCTCGTTTTCTGGAATTTTATTACCTGTAGTGTCCGTTATCCATACATGTGGTCCACATGCCTGACAGGCCACAGGCTGGGCATGAAACCTTCTGTCTGAAGGATTGTAATATTCTTTATTGCATCTGTCACACATCTCAAATGAGGCCATGGAGGTCTTTTGCCGGTCATAGGGAACCTCTCTGATTATTGTAAAGCGAGGGCCACAATTGGTGCAATTGGTAAAGGGGTATTGGTAGTGATTATCCTGGGGGTTAAAGATGTCGTATTTACACGCTTTACAGGTGGCAATATCAGGGGGGACAAGCGCTTCTTTTTCTTCATCACCACGAGTATCTGATATTTGAAAAGATGTATAGCCAATAGGTTGCAGCTCAATTTGTTGATAATTTTTAATCCGAGATAGTACAGGAGGATGTTTTTTTAGTTCATTTAAAAAACGTTGAATACTATTCCCTTTTCCTTCCGCTTCAATAATTACCCCCTGACTTGAATTGTGGACAGTACCTTTGATCTGATAAGCCTTGGCGAGCTGGTAAACAAAAGGGCGGAAACCTACACCCTGAACAGTGCCTTTGATGATAATTTTGTATCGTTTCATTGTCTTTTGTTATCTTGTATGCATAGTAGCTTATTAAAGAAAGAAAATGAGAATCAGTTCTTCAACTATTTTTTTAGCAAGTTCCGGGATGGTTTTTTCAACCTCCGGGCTTAAGCTTTCGCTGAATGTTGTGTTTTCTCTAATTTCTATCGCATATATATCAATAGATTCCGGCATGTTGTACCCCATTTTCTTACCCAATTCGATTGTTGTTCTGAGATCGAGCAAATGGGAGCTGCATGGATATGCTGTATCACCGAGGTCATTGATGTTTAACTTGTAAAATGTCCCGGGGCTCCCGTTTTCTGTTTTTATGGAGTCAACTATTATCACCGTGTTGTAATCTGCCATAAGGTCGATTAATCCTATACCCCCTAAACTTGCTTCTACTATATCTATAGATTTGAGCCCGTTACGCCTTTTTTTAATCTCTCTCGCAACCAATATTCCTGCACCATCATCGCTTAAGATGGTGTTACCAAGACCGATGATTAAAGTGCGGCTATTCATTGTTATTAGTTTATAAGTTGTCTGAAAATTGTCATATATCCCTGCTTACGGTCTTAATCACGTTCCCCGTGTGATCGTGGACATCAATAACCAATGGCATTTTCCCATGTATCGTATGTGTGGCACATCCGAGACACGGGTCGTATGCACGAAATGCCATCTCAGCCATATTCAGCAAACCTTCCCTTACCTCTCCTCCCTTGATGAATCTCTGTGCTGCCTTTTTTACAGATAACCCTATGGGGGCAGCATTTTGCTGTGTTGCTACAATCATATTTACCTTTGTAATCAGTCCCTTATTATCAGTTTCATAATGATGGATCAGTGTCCCGCGGCACGCCTCAACACAGCCAATACCTTTTCCGGTAAATTGAAAGTTCATGTTTCTGATGTCTGTACTGGTAAGTAATGGATCGATGGATATCCTTTGAAGGTCCTCGGCAGCCTGCAGTGCCTCGATTAACCGTGCCCAGTGGTAGGCGAGTGTGTGATGGGCTGGTTTTCCGAGGGTACTTACCATTTGTTCGTATTCTTTTTGGGCAAGTGGTGTTGCCATACCTTCAGAAACATTGAATCTTGCAAGCGGGCCTACACGGTAGAGTGACGTATCGTCGCCTTCAATCAATCCTTTCCATCCAATCTTCCTTAAATGTGTTAATCTAATATATGTCCATGGCTCTACCCACTCTCCAATATATTCAGTGTAGTCATTCGGGTGGAAAAATGAGACCTCCCTACCGTTGGGGTCAATCACCCTCAACTTGCCTTCGTAAAAATTGACCTTTTTATTTTCATCCACCAGTGCCATATAGTAAGTTTTCAGGTTATAGACATCGCTTAAAATTAAATCGAGGTAGTCCTTATTTTTCAGGACAACATCTTTAAAAAGTTGTAATGCAAATTGAGCGAATTCAACACATAAGTCTGCTGTCTCGATTATTGTTTTTCGCTCCTCCTGTTTTATCCCCCTTGGTACACCGCCCGGTAGCCCTCCTTCTGGATGTACTGGCTTACTGGCAATTAGCTTTATTATGTCCCTCGTTCTTCTTCTTATGTCGATGACCCTTTTACCGATTTCGAGGCCAACCTTATTGATTACCCCCAGGATGTTCCTTTCTACTGGATTAGCCTCGGGTCCAACTACGAAATCAGGGGCAGCGAGGAAGAAAAAATGGATATAGTGATCTTCAATGAAATTTGCATTGTACTGGAGTGTTCTTACCAGTTTTGCGGCAGGGGTTGGAGTAACGCCGTATATGGAATCGAGCGCTTTCGTAGATGCCATGTTATGGGGGGTAGGGCAGACACCACATATGTTTGGTACTATTCTCGGCATTTCTTCTGCTGGTCTACCTATGCAAAACCTTTCAAATCCCCTCAATTCTGTTACCTGCAAATATGCATCTTCAACATCCCCGTTTTCGTTGAGAAAAATGTCTATCTTCCCATGACCTTCCAATCTTGTAATTGGATTAACAGTTATTTTATTGCCCATATTTACACCTCATGCCTTTTTTAAAGCCCCTCTTCTTTTCTTCAAAATTGAAGATGCGGTTGTGAAACGATAAAAGTATCCAACAGGATCCTCCAGCTGATCTACGATTTCCTTCCTTTCTTCTTCTGTTTTTGCTTCTATCAATGAAGCGAAGGCAGAGAGGTATTTAGCGCCCATATCAGTAACACCCTCCACAGGTCCAAAACACCCTCTGCAAGGCATGTTTATATTTATACAAACCTCACCACAACCTGCTCTTGTAGCAGGTCCGGTACAGACAATACCCTGGGCAAGAAAACACTTATCGGGATCAGCTTCCAACTCATGTATTCTCTTAATTTCAGAAATTGCCAGCCTCTCTGGTTTTGTTTTATTTCTTACGCAAACATCACAGAGTGCCCTTTGAGGCGCCAATGTAGAACCCTTGGGCGGCAGGTCTCCACTCAAAGTAGCGCTGATTGCATTGTATATCAAGTTTGGGGGTGGAGGACAACCAGGCAGGTAATAATCAACATCTATTACCTGACCCAGGGGATATACCTGATTATAAAATTCCGGGAGGGTCAGTTCGTTATCACCCACTTTTGTGACCGTTTGCGGAACATTATGCTTTGGATTTACAACGGTCGGTGCATCTTCATAAATCCACTGAAAAATGTCTTCTTTACTACGTAAATTGGCCATCCCCGGTGTTCCACCAAAACATGCGCATGCACCAAAGGCAAGGACGAGTTGTGATTTTTCTCTGAAGAGATTGGCAAGCTCTTCATGCTCAGAGTTCCTCACTGAACCATTGATTATGCTTAGCGTAATTGTCTTGTCCTCCATCGCTTCAATGTGGTGATATTTAAAATCAAATGCTATAGGCCAGAGGACTATATCAAATGCATTTGTTACTTTTAAAATATCCTCATTGAGATCGACTATGGCCTCATCGCATCCCCCACAACCACCAAACCAGCATATTGCTATCTTGGGTTTTTCAGCCATCTTGCCCCCTAACCTTTTATCGGTCCAAGAATTTTCAGTCTATCCCTGAGGCTATTAATAATTTCAGAAACCTTCTCTCCCTGTGGATCGATTGAAGTTACTACCTCCAGTCTTTCTCTCTCAATTCCAAAGGATTCCAGGATACAATGCAAAAGATAGATTCTCTTCTTTGCTTCCTGATTACCATCCTGAAAGTGGCAATCTCCATCAGCGCATCCAAGCAGAAGGACACCGTCAGCTCCTTTGTTAAAGGCATTTAATATGTCTATTGCATCTACTTTTCCTATACAGATAACGGGAACCATTGCTTTTACATTTGCGGATATCCCGTTATCTGATGTGTACCCCCACCCGAATTTGCAGGCGAAACAGACAATCCCTGGCTGGTAATCAATTTTTTGTTTTGCTATAGAAGAAGGATCAGGTACAAGATGTCTTGCACCTGATGGGCAGGCAGATACACATATGCCGCAGGCCTTACATAAAACAGGATCTGTATATGATACACGTTTTGTGCCCACGACTCTGCCCTCAAAAAATTCTTCTGTCTCTAATAAATGGGCTGTATGGTAATTACAGGCTGCCACACATATACCACAACCGCTGCAGAGATGCTCATCTACCTTTACTGCAGGTAATTCAGGCTGGATATCTATTGCTACGCATGCCTTGCAGGAAATACATGGTCCGCATTCAAGGCACCTTCTCGCTTCTTTGATTGCTTCTTCAATTGTAAAACCTATTTCATACATATCGAAATTCATTCTCTTGTCCGGAGATGTCCATTTGATATCGGGTTCTGGTTTATAGATTTCTCTAAAGGGGGCCTCACTGCCTTCATACCGTAATAACCACCGTTGCAGGCCCACGCCCCTAAAATATTTATCAATAGAATCTGCAGCCTGTCTGCCTTCAGTCATTGCATCAACCATAAAACCTATCCTTCTCACATCACCACCCAGGAATACCTCTTCTTTTATCAAGCTCTGGTGTGTAAGGGGGTCGACAGCAAGCCTGCCATTTTCATCAAAAAGCGCCGAGTTTTGTAAAAGTGTTCTATCTATCATCTGTCCTATTGTGATTAAAAGTACATCTCCTTCAATTTCTACACAGTCTGAGGTATCAAACTTCGGGTTAAAACCCTTTTCATCAAAGACACCAGTACATTTTGGGCAATCAATCTTTGTAAACTTATTGTTTTTTCCTATTATCTTTCTTACACCCCTTGAATATACTATCTGTATCCCCTCCTGATTGGCACCTTCGATCTCCTCAATATCAGCAGGGATTCCATCTTTTGAGCTTTTGTCCCATGTCTCGAGACACACCACTGTTACCTTCCCGCCTAATCTGTATGCAGTCCTGGCAGCGTCGAATGCCACATTGCCCCCGCCTATAACAATTACCCTCATATTTTTAAAATAATCAGGGGAAAGCTCTCCTTTGCCAGCCTGGTCCAGGAATGTCAGGCCGTATGTAACATTTTCCAGCCCCTGCCAATCAACAGGTTTTAGCCCCAATGTTAATGGACGAGGGTAAGGGGTACCGGTTGCAATAAAGAATGCCTTGAACCCCTTTTTCTTTAATCGGGCAATAGGGTTTCCACCATTTATTTTAATCTTCTCGATATTGATGCCACCGATCCTTACGAGGTTATCAACGGCAGCATCGAGCACGTTTTCGGGCAGGCGGTATTTTGGAATATATCGCACCGCACCGCCCAGTTTGGGATTATTATCAAAGATTGTTACTCTGTAGCCCTTTTTGCTTAATTCCCATGCGCACAGTAGCCCACTTGGCCCGCCACCGATAATTGCCACTTTATTTTTATCTTTTTTTACATCAAGGGGAGGTTTGCTCGGGAGATAGGGCGTATAATAATCAGATAAGAATCTTTTTAAAAGCCTCCTTTTGATTGAACCACCCTTGGTCTTGTAATTACATTCCCGTTCGCAGATACCGCAGATGTAACCACAAATGGTAAAGAACGGGTTTCTTTCATACAGGTAATCTCCAATCTGTATTACACCCTCACGAGTCTTTTCAGGATCATCAGGTAAAAGAGAAATCATCACATTTGTACGCTGTATAGATTCTTTAATAGGGCACTTAACCTGGCAGGGAGGTAAAACTTGTTTTACGGCAGCCTCTACTCTTGCATTTTCATCATTTCTCAATTGCCACATATTTGTTACCTCCTTTATATTCGGTTGTAACAATTCGCAAGAGCTTGTTAATAGTAAATCAGCATTTTTTCAAAGTGTAATTATAAAGAATATTATAAGGAGTTTGGATGTAAAATGCATATAAAATCGAAAAATATATAGTATTAATATTTTCAAGTCAAAAAAATTGTTAATCTTACAGATTTTTTTTGATTGACTTTTAATATATATGTGTGGCAAAAAATAGCAAAGTCTTGTGAAATTTATAACTTATCATATGTGGAAGTTAGAAATCTTTAGATAGTCATTTAAAAGCACAGCTTCTTATACTTTAAAAAAAACAAGGAGTCTCATTATGCAAGAAATTAAGTTCACCATCGATGGAAAAGATGTGACAGGGGGGAAGGGTCAAACCATCCTTGAGGTTGCTTTGAAAAATGGTATTGATATTCCATACTTATGTTATCATCCTAAGGTCAGCAAAACCGGTGCTTGCCGTATGTGTATTGTTCGTGTGAACGAAGTGATGTTAAAAACAGCCTGCACTGAACCAGCAGTGGACGGGATGAGGGTAATCACTGAGGATGAAGAAATAGTAAAAATAAGAAAGGGAATTTTAGAACTCCTTCTTGCCGAGGGTGACCATAATTGTCTTTATTGTGATTCCAATGGTGCGTGTGAATTGCAGGCCCTTGTACACAGGTATAATATTGAACAGGTAAATTACGAATATCCTAAACGAAGCCGCGAGATTGATTATGAATCGAGTGAGGGTTTAAAGAGAAATGAGAACAGGTGCATCCTCTGCGGGAGGTGTGTGAAGGCATGTGCTGAGATCCAGATATCGAATGTGTGGAGTTTTACTGATAGGGGAGGTCACACCCACCTTGCCTCAGATTTATATGAAAAGATCGGGGATTCAAGTTGTGTTCAATGCGGCACATGTGTTCAGCTGTGCCCTACTGGTTCCCTTTCATTCCAGACAGTCCTTGGTAGAGGTGAAAATTGGGAACTCACGAAGGAATCAAGCATCTGTATATACTGCGGTGTTGGATGTAAGATAGATTACTATAAAAATAAGGAGGGTCTACTTGTAAAGGCTATGGGTCATGATGATGGACCCAACAGGGGCCATCTCTGCGTTAAGGGAAGATTCGGTTTTGATTTTGTTCAGAACGGAAAAAGATTGTCAAACCCTCTTATCAAGAGAAACGGTGTATTCGAGGAGGCAAGCTGGGATGAAGCCCTCAATCTTGTTGCGAGTAAGTTTACCGAGATAAAAGAAAAGTATGGTCCTGATTCTATTGGTTCCTTATCTTCGGCAAAATGTACCAACGAGGAAAATTATTTAATGCAAAAATTTATGAGGGCGGTGATAGGGACGAATAATGTTGATCACTGTGCCCGTCTCTGACACAGCTCAACCGTCGCCGGTCTGGCGGCAGTATTTGGTTCTGGGGCAATGACGAATTCAATTCGGGAGATACCCCTGAGCGAAGGTTTTCTTGTAATAGGGTCAAACACAACAGAAAATCATCCTGTCATCGGGTCGATGATTAAAAATGAAGTAATCAACAACGGTAAAAAACTGATTGTCGTAGATCCAAGAAGGATTGAACTTTCTCGATGTGCAGATTATTACTTCCAGATAAAACCTGGTACCAATAT
>Ga0172365_10003980_pt1 | contig 10947 bp, 13 predicted proteins | sample LakKivSesite48cm_FD_114535 | JGI IMG/M metagenome (GOLD analysis project Ga0172365, IMG submission 114535) | Sediment microbial communities from Lake Kivu, Rwanda - Sediment site 48cm | ecosystem: Environmental > Aquatic > Freshwater > Lake > Sediment | place: Rwanda: Western Province, Lake... | reverse complement strand
TCACTGAGTGCCTCGAGCGTATCGGATGCGGTCATCATCTTCTTGCCCTTAATGTAGGCCTTGACCTTGCTTGCCACGATCAAAGAATCTCTTTTTTTTGCCATTCTAAAAAACCTCCCTGCTTTAATTTTAGCGTTGCAGAACCATTCCAATCCTTGGTCTGCCACATTATGACCTCCTTATTACATAAGCCTTTTAGATTTTCAACAAAAATGTGCGCAAAATACTAAATTTTTGTGTTTATAGCGCCGATAGGCGCAAGAGGCATTAGCCACGACTGAGCCGGCAGATAGCATCTTTTGTTCCGCCGGTTGTCTTTGATGGTTTGAGTTTTAAGGTAAGCCATTTTGGCGAAATGTTTTCGAGAGCCTACGCACCAGGCCGCATCAGCTTTGTTGGGAGTGATAAAATGGCAAAGCGTTCAAAAAAGGAGCACAAATCAGAGGCCAAACTGCAAGGATTTGTCGTTGTTGCCTTTGCCAAGGATTGGGAGCAAGCCAGAGACTATGAGACCTTGCTTAGAGTCAATGATATCCCTGCTGTTATTGGCGCACAGGAGAAAGGACCAGAAGGCGCTAAAGAAATTGCGGTAATGGTTCCCGAGGAATCTCTTGACGAAGCACATGTAATCATCGAATCGCAGAACGCCTATGATGATTACTACGACTTTGCCATGGAAGAAGAGCAAGATAGCGATTTCGACAGCGATCTTTTCCAGGACGACTATTGATGGGTCCAGAACACCTGATAGAGCGGCGGAGTTTCAGAGACCGTAGGCAAAGTGTTGTCGATAGGCGGTTGGGGCTGGATCGCCGGCGAGGTCCCGGCAGACGCAGAAGCGATGAGCGGAAGTCTGCTGAAGAGGGACAAATGTCGGATGAACAGTTTGAATTCCTTGTGGCGATAGACGAGTATAAAAAGAGAAACACCAGGCCCTTTCCCACCTGGACGGAGGTTCTGGAGGTAATAAAGGCGCTGGGCTACCGAAAGGTCGCCGAGCCTCAGCCGCTGAAACAGTTCAAGAAAGAGACACGGCGCGACAAGGTGTGCTCTTAAACGGCGCCGCGGAAAAAGGGCCTTACACACTAAAACAATCTCCTGCCGCATAGACTTGCCAATCGGACGCGTCATTTCCAATCCCTGCGAAAAAAGACACTTGTTTTGTTTTTCCCTTTTCCTTACCATATCAGTGGAAGTGCTTCGCATCGCAACCGCAGTTATTCTCTTGAGCGGATGCGGGCAGCACCATCCTTGAAAGGCCAATAGAACTTATGCTAGACAAGCGTGACGAGTCTGCCTGGTTAAGGACGGCCTCTTTAACCGTTCTTGCGGCGGTAGCTATAGCTATTGTAATGCGTTATACCAGCGTGGTAATGATTCCACTTGTGTTGGCTATCTTTATTGTTTCGCTTGTCTCGCCGATTCTCGACTTTCAGGTAATCCATCTCAGACTGCCTCGTCCGATTGCGGTGGGGGTGACTTTCCTTGTGGTCGTCGTGATGATCGCCGTTCTATGTTTTTTCGTGACGCAGGTGGTTCAGACGATCATCGCCACGGTAGGCCGATATAGCGACAGTTTTGCCGACCTTACTAACCGGGCATTTACGGAGATGGGTCGATGGGGCAATGAGTTCAACCGCGAGAAAATCGTAAGTGACTTGCGAGACAGAATCCCGACTCTGGTAACCAATGCTCTGGGGGCGGTTCTGAACCTCTTATCAAATGTTGTTCTGGTCTTAATCATCGTAATTTTTCTGCTGACAGGGCGTAATCCGTACCTTGTGCGCACCGGAGTTTACGCAGATATGGATCTGCAAATACGCCGGTACATAGCTATCAAGATCGCGGTTTCTATCATAACTGGTGTTCTGGTTTGGGCTACTCTGGCATTGATCGGGCTGGAATTGGCCAAGGTTTTCGGAATGCTTGCCTTTGTTCTGAATTTTATCCCGAACATCGGTTCGGTAATCGCCACGCTGTTGCCGATTCCCATCGCAGTGGCACAGTTTCAAAATCCCTGGCCTATTATCTATATTGTGGTTGTGCCCGGCACTATCCAAACAGTCGTTGGCAACATAGTCGAACCCAAATGGATGGGCGAAAGATTGAATTTACACCCGATAACCGTGCTTCTTGCATTATCTTTTTGGTGGCTGCTCTGGGGAGTAGCGGGCATGTTCCTGGCAGCGCCGCTGACCGCCATTATAAGGATAATATTGATGCAGTTTGACACCCTTCAGCCTATCGGCAATCTGCTGGCCGGAGAATTGCCGCCTTCCTGGGGACGCCCCGACCGATCGGGCATTAATGATAAGGGCCGGCAAAAGTCACCACAAACTGGCCCGATCTTCGCCGAAAAAACCATAGAAGCAGAAGAAGGAGAGAGTTTATGAGCAATGATCGGCTTTCACGAAGAGATTTCATGCGTAGTACTTTGCTGGCCGCTGCCGGGCACTAATTTCGGATGCAGCAACTCCATTTTATGGGGGCGGAAAGCACACTGTGTTTGGACACGTGGTTGTTAAGACTTTTGGCAAAAATTTTTATAAGTCATTATCTGGCAAGTGAATACGCGAAAAACAGAAAAGACCCAAAAATGCGCAGAAATGCGCAGAAATGAACAGAAACGCGCACGTTTTGAACAGAAATGATCAAGAGCGGCGCACTTTTTAACACTTTTAAAAAAGCGGCACTTGACTTTTAACCGGACCTTGGCTTTTTGGCACGCAGCTTGCTAAGGCACGAACAAACACGGACTCAAAACGGACAGGCACAGACTGATCGGGGGCTCAATTCTGGATACACGATTCTTTATACTCGGTATCAATGCAGGAGAAAAGGATTCTGCTTTTCTTTGTCGGATTTTGAAGGTAAAATGAAGCCTAAGCTGGAGTATAGCTTTCTGGATTGAGAATCTCTTTGTGTAGCAGCGTCAAGCACAATCTGGCGGTTGACAACGATGATGGCTTTACAGTCCATTGACTCATCCTAAGGCCTCCAGGCTGCCTGCCGCCACTAATAAATACCAATCGTACAAATTAGTGTTGTTCCTATCACAAGATAAAGGCCTAAGACTGGAGGATAAGCGGAATGAAACTGTATCGTGAGACCGCTCTCCGCAAGCAAGCGGACCCGCCAACGCTTGCGATGCTTGATTTGTGGCAATCCCTCTGTCAGCAGAGAATAGGCTCGCCCGTTGAGGTCATGTTAGGTGATAGAAAAGAGAATCGGCAACTGATTTCGTTCAAGGGAGAACTTTATGCTGTAATGCCGCATGTCATCCAAGGAAAAGTAGCCCTCGTATTATGGCTAGACTCTCTCAGTAATGTAAAGCCTCTATTGGTCACACATGAAATCGGCCATTGGGTATTAAAACTGCAAGGTTTTTCCACGTCTCTCTATCGTCCTAATAGGCATACCGATATGGAGATAATGCTCAATTCAATGGCACACCACCCACCTCTATACGCGCTCCAAAAGTCTCTTGGGCACGAACCTCAAGTTGAAGTTGATTCACGGTGTGTTCACAATATCAGGGTGTTCTCAAAGGGCAAAGAACTGAACGAGAAATCAATATGGGTAACCAATGCCCTGATGTTAGCCGATGATATGTTCAACTGTTCTGACGAAAACCGCCTACCCCTTGAAAATGTATTGAGAAACGATCATCCTAACACATGGAATCTGGCAAAGAAAATCGTCAAGCTCGCATCGGGCTATGATCTCCTTCTTCCAGACCAAAATTCTGCATTTCGTCGAGCAATAATACAAGATTTGAACATAGGTTCCCATTGGGACGAAGTGCAAGAAGCCGAGAGTTTGCTATCAATGTGCACTACAGCCCGTGAGGGCCGAACGAACCCCGACAATAAAGATGTGAAAGATCGGCGATTTATTCAAGAGCAGCCGTAACAGGATACGCGCACGAGAAGTCAAGATAAGGAAACGGTGGTCACGGCCCACTGCACCCTTTTCGGGGTGGTGTTGGTGACGCGGTTTGCGGTGTTGTTTATGGCCATAGTTTGATGTCAAGGCAGTCAAGGAGACCCAGGCCAGCCCAATTTTAAATTTCAATTGCGTGCATTTGCGGTTTTTTCCGCTCAACCACAGATTTTATGGATTGACAACGGGGATTTCACTGATTAACATCTGCGTAATCTGTGGTGAAGCATGGTTAAATACAAACACGTTCTAGCCCTGAACCCGTATTTCGGGGATTCTACCGCGGCGATGGGGGTTTTCCCTCCGACCGGCCTGGAGTACATCGCCGCCAGCATGAAAGACCTGGTCGGCAAGGTGACGCTTCTCGACCTTCGGTATGAGAAGGCCTACCAGGACCCCAAGGTACTGGGCTCGTTCATCAGGAACCAGGTCGACCTTCTGTGCATTAGCATCCGATGGGAATCTCAGTTCAAAAAAATCTGTGATTTCGTCTGTCAGTTGCATCGTGAAGTCTGCACGGTCGTCGGGGGCTACAAAGCAACGCTGGAAGTCGAGCACCTGTTCGAGCGTTGTCCGAATATCGACCTGGTCGTACGAGGTGAGGGCGAAGAGATCATAAGACAGATCGTCACGGGCGTCCCCTACAAGGATATCCGCGGGCTTTCCTATCGCGACAACGGAAGAATCGTACACAACGAAATCCATCCTCTGCCTGACATCGCGCGTATCCCATTTCCAGACCGGTCGCTGCGAAGGCACGATTATTGCTTTTTTCAGCATGGTGTTCGAATTACCAGCCACACGTTCGACACGGTACTGACAACCAGAGGATGCCCGTTCAAATGCAAGTTCTGCACGTTCAGTCTCAATCCGCTCGGCCAGAAGAGAAGCTACACCGAACGACCGGTCGAGTCGGTCATTGAAGAATTCAAGACGATTACGGCCGATGTCGTGCTCTTCAGCGATGACAATTTCTTCACCAACCCCAAGAGAAGCGAACAGCTTTGCGATCTGATTATCGAGAACAAGATCAAGAAGACCTTTGTTGTTCAGGCCCGCGTTGATGTGGCCAGGCATCGCAGGCTGCTCGACAAGGCGCAAGAGGCGGGGTTCAAGGTCTTCCTGATCGGGGTCGAGTCCCCGCACGACCGCATCCTGCAGCAGCTCCAAAAGGGAATCACACAACAGCAGATCCGAGAGGCGTTTGCGATCCTGACGCAATACGACTTCTTTCTGCATGGCTACTTCATCTACGGCAACATCGGCGAGACAGAAGAAGAGATGCTCTACATCCCGAAGTTCGCCAAAGAGATCAAGCTGGATTCCATCAATTTCCACAAACTCCGCATCGAGAAGTTCTCGCCCCTAAAGGAAGTGGTTGAGAAAACGCCGGGCTACTACTACGAACGCATCGGCGGTCCGGTATATTCGGACCGCTACGGACGCAAGGAGCTCAGGCAAATCCGCAACCGCATCCGGTCGGAGTTCTACGATCTGCCGCAGATCATCCATATCGTCAGAAAGGCCCAGCGAATTGGGCTTGTCAGCGGACGCGAATTGACCAGCGCATTTCTTCATCTGCCTCTGATGCTGTACGGGTTAGCCAGACGATGATTCTCTGCGGCTGCGCTGCGAGACCGGAACCAATCGCAATATCAGCCGGCCCTGTTCGACGGTCACACTATCCAATCGCACGTTCTTATCTTCGGCGGGAAAAACAGGATCGAACGGCTGATCATTCAGCAGCGCCGCCGCAATCTTGGCACGCCAATCTTCCGTATCAACCGGGTCGGTAGCGAGCCTGTCTGCGTACATCTTCTTGGCTATCAGCTTGGCAAGAGGTGTAATATTCATCGCGCCAATCTTGACCTTGGCCACCTGCAGATTTAACAGTTTCTGCTGGTCGATTTTTGGCTCAAGCTCAATAGTGACGACAAACTCGGCCCCCTTTATATTGGCAGTGCCCATCAAAACAATGGTGCCCGGGTTAAAAAGCACCGCAGGTGCATAGAACCAGATGCCCTCGGACTCCACAGTCCAGTTGAATCCGGTGATTGCCTGGTTTATTCCTTCCTCGGTGACGACCAGCTCGAATGCATTGCGGCGCTGCGCACCATTATAATACTGGCTCGATAAGTGGGTCAGATATGGACTTACCTGGCCCTGCTGGTGCTCGACAGCTACTTCTTCCAGCGGCTCATAACGCGAAGGCCTGTACAAAAGTAAAGCAAAAATGGTAACAGCCACCGCCAAATCAATCAGAAGCCAGCAGAACAGCTTCTTGTATCTTTGTTTTTTGCGAATTTGTGGGTTTACCTGTGGCATCTAATTAACCGCCAGCCGTGCCTCTAAACCAAATTTCTGCCTTGCTTGAAACAATTGCTGTGATTATAGTGATTCCGATGCTTGGAAAAAAGTTTTTTTGAGAAAGGAAGGTTTAGCAGAAAATGGCCAGTCATTTCGCTGATCGGCTCTGCGATGCTGTAAAAGCTAAGAAGACTTCGCTAATTGTCGGGCTGGACCCTGTTTACAACCGACTACCGCCGGTGATAACCAGCCATCGTCAGATGAATGACGAATTTGACGCTGACGCCGCCGTTGATGCAATTTTCGATTTCTGCACCCAGACGATGCGAATTGTTGGGCCGATGGTGCCGGCGGTAAAGATAAACATAGCTTTTTTTGAAAAGTATCTTTGGGATGGAATAGAGACTTACTATGCGTTGATCACCGAGGCTGACGATTTGGGTCTGGAGGTAATAGGCGACGTAAAACGCGGCGACATAGGCCACACCGCGGAATTTTACGCCTCGGCTCATCTGGAGAATCCAGAGTTAGCCGGCCTGGAAGATACTCTGGCCCCCGACGCCATAACCATCAACGGCTACACAGGAGCTGATGGCATTGAGCCTTTTGCGGATGTGGCTGACCGGCAGGGTAAAGGGCTGTTTATACTGGTTCGCACGAGCAATCCTTCCGCCGCCGAGATTCAGGATTTTGCCGACGCCAACGGCCAGACAATGTACGAGAAGCTCGCGGAAATCGTTGGCCAAATTGCCAATAAGCCGGAGCGAATCGGAAAGAGCGGCTATAGTAACATAGGAATGGTTGTCGGCGGTACGGCACCTGAAGTCACCACCATCCTGCGGCGAAAGTATGATAAGGTCTGGTTTCTTGTGCCCGGCTACGCCTCGCAGGGTGCTTCCGCCGCCGATTGTGTGCGGTTCTGCAAGCCGGATGGCACGGGAGCTTTAATTAACGCATCTCGCTCCATAATCTACGCCTACGAAAAGCCGCAATATAAGAGCCAGTTTGGCGATGATTGGAAACGATGTATCGAGCAAGCGGTCATCGACGCCAAAGTTGACCTGGCAAGCGCAATGCAGACCTTGATATGAGTAAACGTTTTTTTTGCGACAAACACTATGATTAGTCTTATCGAAGACAACTGCGAAGTGCTCAAAGAACTGTGCACGAAGTATCGGATTCGGCGGCTGGAAGTGTTTGGCTCAGCGTTGACTGGCAAGAATTTTGATGCCGAAACGAGCGATTTAGACTTTCTGGTTGAATTTCTGCCACTAAAAACTGGCGAATATGCGGACACATATTTTGGCCTGCTTGAGGCGTTGGAATCGCTTTTCAACAGACACATTGACTTGATAATGGTGCGAGCCGTGAAAAATCCATATTTTCTCGAAGCCATAAACAAAAGCCGCAAGGTGCTCTATGCAGCTTGAGGGATTCTATGTTTTATCGGTTGCGTGTTTCGTCCAGCGGTTACGCTACTCGTGTCGGTTGCGTCCGACGTAAGACGTTCGACAAAACGAGCAGCGCAACCTCAACCGTTTAACGCAACCTTCAATATTGATTACATTGAATGGTAAAAGATTTTTTTAGAGATAAGACTGTTCTGGTTATGGGCTTAGGCCGCTTCGGCGGCGGAGTTGACGCCACGAAATTTGCCGCAAGCGCTGGCGCAAAAGTTACCATAACAGACTTGGCAGATAAACAGCACCTAAGTGATTCCATAAACAAGCTCAGAGAGTTTCCGGACATAGAATTTCATCTCGGCTCGCACAACCCGGCTGACTTTGAACAAGCCGATATTATCATAGCCAATCCCGCCGTCGCCCCCGATAACCAATTTCTTCAGCTTGCTCGGCGGCATAATAAGGTAATCACGTCGCAAATAGGTATCTTTTTCCAGTTGTGCCCTGCGCCGATAATCGGCATAACAGGGGCCAACGGCAAAAGCACCACCGCCGCCCTGACAGCACATCTACTACGAGCGATAACAGAGGACAGAAGACAGAAGACAGAAGACAGAAGACAGAGGACAGAAGACAGAAGACGGTCCGCGCTCCGGACTGTTTGGCTAAGCGGCAATATCGGAAACGAGCCGCTGCTGACGACTATCGACCAGATTGAACCGAACGATTTAGTCGTCCTGGAACTTTCCAGCTTTCAACTAGAACAACTGGCGGAAATTCAAAAGGCGCCCAAAGTTGCGCTTCTTACGAATCTGACGCCAAACCATCTCGACCGCTACCACACGTTCGCCGATTACTGCACCGCTAAAGAAAATATCTTCAGATTTCAAAAGCCCGATGGACATTCGCCCGCTGTTTCTATATTCAATGCCGAGGACGAAATTGCCGCCCAATGGTTTGAAAAATACAGAGAAGATGCCGGCAGAATTTGCATCAGATTCTCAGCCGACGATGTAAGCCAGGACATACGGGATAGTTTCACGCTGCCAGGCAGGGCAAATCTATCAAACCTTGCCGCCGCCCTTGCCGTCGCTAGATATTTTGGCGTCAATGACGAGCAGATTAAGAGTTGCCTGCCGCATTTTAAGTCGCTGCCACACCGACTTGAATTTATAAAACAGATAAAAGGCGTCCGCTGGTACAACGATTCAAAGGCTACAACGCCGCAAAGTGCCATTGCCGCTCTGGAGGCGTTTGATCAGCCTATAATTATCATTGCAGGCGGTTACGATAAGCATCTGCCTTTTGACCAGTTTGGGCAGAAGATAACCGAAAAGGCCAAGGCAGCCATTCTGATAGGCCAGACCGCCTCCAAAATCGCAGAAGCAATACACAACGCTAAAATGTCATTGCGAGCGAAGCGAAGCAAACTCAATACCCGAGCGGCGAGCATTCCCCGCTTTCGCGGGGACAGGCTTGCCCCTGCGGAAGCAGGGGATCGAGCGACGAGAATCGAGACAGTTAATTCTCTCGCCGAGGCTGTCCAATTAGCAAATCGTCTCGCAACTCCCGGCGATGTTGTTTTATTAAGCCCAGCTTGTGCCAGCTACGATATGTTTGAGAACTTTGAGCAACGCGGCCGAGAGTTCACCAGACTCGTGCAGGCACTCAGCGATTTAGAATAGCCAAAAAAGACCGAGCTAACGTGCCCGGCCTTCCATTCATGTCAACGATTCTGTTATTTCAATAACTGCTTTATATCGGCTAACCTTTCAAAGATAATGGTCTGGGTAGTTACCTGTGCTGCGTTGTGGTCCCTAATTCGTCTGTCCCGGGTACGTAACCGGCAGGAATCTTCGGCTCGAAATCGCTCGCGGTTAGTTCCACATTCCATTGGAACTGGTCTGTGACTATGATGTTCCACACTGAACTGCCGGCTAAGCTATGCTCCGCTTCCAATCGCACGGGTAATTGGGTTCCGACATCGACCCATAGCCTCGCTACGAAATCATGCCACTCCGGTTTCGTTCCCGGGGGCTTGAAAATACTCTGGTCTTTTACCTCCACCCCCTCAACCTGAATGCCATCAATGATATCTCGCCCCAACGGCTTGTAATCCGCAGATAAGAAGCGCCTCACGATTTGCCTTGGATTCTCCTGCTCCATTTCCGACAGGGCTTTATTAGATAAACGGAGATGATTATACATTTTCACTGGCGGAAAGATGGCAAAGAGCTCTTTCGTTTTGCGGAGTCTGTAGCTTCTTACCGTCAGTTCCCCATCGTTGTAATGCTCGCTCTTGGTGCCATACTCAACAGAGTACCAGTACATCGATACTTTTTCTTTTACAAATTCAAAACCCTGCTGTGTCGGATCATTCGTTTCTCTTTCTCGTCTTCGGCATGTGAAACTGTCAATGGTCTCCATCTTGCGGCCAACATCGGCCCAGACGACGCTCGCCCCACCGATTGGCCCAGCAAACTGATGTATACCGATTGCCGCTGCAAAAATTACTGCTGCCGCGGCGGCTAATTTTGTCATTGGGCTTTTCATAATTATTCTCCAGATACTCGGCTGAGCAATCGCCGATTTTTTCGCCTTTGATTGTCCGAATGCCTTGAGGACATCATCGAGGACGGCTTTGTCCATCTTGGCATTGGTGTCAATATCCGTATTTTTAATTAGCTTTTCTATATTTTCTGCCAGTCTCATAATTTGGCCTCACTATCTAAATCCACCTGCGGCGGATAAAATTGACCGCAGCTTATCCAGTCCATAGCGATACCTGCTCTGGACTGTGTTGATTGACACGCCCTGCAGCTCAGCAATTGCCCGAAATTTCATTCCACCTTGCAGGTGCAGGATGACCACTTCTCGCTGCTCGTACGAAAGCTGGGCAAGTGCGTTGTTTAGCTGTGCGAGTTGTTCGTTGTAAATAATCCAATGTTCCGGCCTTCTTGCGCTTGATACGATTTGCCCGGCGTCATTTAGGCTGGCCGTTGCCCTTCGTTGCCTTGCTCGGTTCCAGTTACGCGCACGGTTGGCGACAGAGGCCGCCAGATAGCTTTTCAAGTTGCCGTTGACCTTCAATCGCTGCGAAGACTGTGCAAAAGATACAAAAGAGTCGTGGACAATATCCTCAGCGGCAGCCGTATCGTTCAAGAGAGCCGATGCTAATCTGAGCAGATTACCTTTGTACTTCTGATAGATGCGGCAAAGGGCGTCACTGCTGCCATGCTTGAATTTCCATATAAGCAGCTTATCTTTTATCATCTATAGTCCGCGCGGCTGTTTC
>Ga0172365_10003977_pt1 | contig 10949 bp, 13 predicted proteins | sample LakKivSesite48cm_FD_114535 | JGI IMG/M metagenome (GOLD analysis project Ga0172365, IMG submission 114535) | Sediment microbial communities from Lake Kivu, Rwanda - Sediment site 48cm | ecosystem: Environmental > Aquatic > Freshwater > Lake > Sediment | place: Rwanda: Western Province, Lake... | reverse complement strand
CTCCGGTCACCGGAGCAGCGTGTACGGTACGAAGCGGTGCGGGTGAGGCTCGGCTTTCAGCGGTTCACCTCCGTGGGGATCGAACGGGTCGGCATACCGATCTATTACGGGATTACCGTTCCGAAGAACGCACCGAACCCCGACCTCGGGGTCGCGTTTATGCACTTCATGCTCAGCGAAGAGGGGCAGAACGTGCTCCGGGAGGTGCATCACCCACCGAGCCCTGCTGAGGCTGATATCTTGGAAAACGTACCTGATGAGCTGAGAGACGTGGTGGTAAACGAGATAGCGAATAGGAGGGTGTAAGGCGATGGGTGCTATGCTGAACTGGTTAGTGGAGCTGCTGAAGCGTGAGCGGATCTTTATTCTCTCGCTCCTGGCCGGGCTCGTGCTCATCGCGTTCGTGGCGATTACGCTCGCCAATATGTTCTATCAACAGGCGAAGGACATACCTGGGCTCATCGCGATCGCAATAGACCCGGTGGTGCTCAAAGCGATCGGTATAAGCCTCTCCATGGCGCTCGTCGCCACCCTCGTTGCCTTTGTCTTCGGCGTCCCCTTGGCCTATTTCCTCGCACGCAAGAACTTCCGGGGCAAGAGCATCATCGAAGGGATCGTGGATGTTCCCTTGATGGATCCCGCATATCGTCGCCGGTATCGCGCTCTACGGCGTCTTCATGCGGTACGGAGTCTTCGGTGCACCGCTCCGCACGTTTGGTATCGTCGTGACGGACGCCTACCCGGGCATTGTGATTGCGATGCTCTTCATGTGCCTCCCCTACCTGGTTGACTCGGCCCGGGAAGGCTTCAAGGAGGTCAATCCGCGGCTGGAAAATGTCGCGCGCTCACTGGGTGCATCGCACTGGCGCACGTTCAGAGAAATTACTTTCCCGCTCGCATTTCCTTCGATCCTGAGCGGCGCAATCCTCAGCTGGGGGCGCGCGATTAGTGAGTTCTCCGCTGTGCTCGTGCTCGCCTACCACCCGATCTCCGCGCCGATTCTGATCTATGAGAAGTTCACCTCCTTCGGGCTGCGCGCATCTCGGCCCATATCCGTCTTACTCATCTCCGTCTGCCTGGTCATCTTTATCATCCTGCGGCTGCCCCGCTGGAGGAAGCGATGATCCGGGTGAAGGGGTTGTACAAGGATTGGAAGGAGTTCTCGCTCCAGGATATCAACTTGGAGGTCAAGCAGGGCGAGTTCTTCGTTATCCTTGGCCCGACGGGTGCGGGCAAGACGTTGCTCCTCGAGACCATCGCCGGCTTTTACATACCCGATCGCGGCGAGGTCTGGCTCGACGGCCACGACGTGACCCGCATTTCGCCGGAACAGCGGAAGATTGGCTTCATCTACCAGGATTATTCGCTCTTCCCGCACATGACCGTGGAGCAGAACATCCGCTTCGGCTTGAAGGCGCGAAAGTCCTCTGCACCGCAGAATAAGGAGCGTGTGCGGGAGATCATGGAATGGCTGGGCATTGCGCATCTTGCACATCGACACCCCGCGACGCTCAGCGGCGGCGAGCAGCAGAAAGTCGCGATTGCACGCGCGATAGCCATCGAGCCCTCCGTCTTGCTCCTGGACGAGCCGCTCTCCGCGCTCGACCCGCGGACGCGCGATTATCTGCGCGAGGAGCTTAAACGGGTGAAGGAGGAGCTCGGAATTACGATGCTCCATGTCACGCACGATCAGACGGAAGCGATGGTGCTCGCGGACCGCATTGCGGTAATGATGCACGGGAAAATCGTGCAGGTGGGAGCGCCCAAAGAGATCTTTCATAAGCCGCTCAACGAGGAGCTGGCTGAGTTCGTGGGCGTGGAGAATATACTCCTGGGAACCGTGCTGAGCAATGAGCAGGGGCTCGCCACGATCGATGCGAATGCCGGCGTGAGGATCTATGCCGTTTCGGGGTATCGCGAGGGCGCGGTGAAGGTCTTCGTGCGACCCGAAGACATTGTCCTCTCTGAACGTATCGGCGAGGGAAGCAGCGCCCGAAACGTGCTGCGAGGGCGTATCGTGGAGCTGCAGGACATGGGCCCGTTAACCCGGATAAAGCTTGATTGTGGATTGATCGCGCTCATTACCACACAATCCCGTGAGGTGCTGGGCCTGAAGCGGGGAACCGAGGTCTACGCTACATTCAAGGCGACAGCCGTGCACGTGGTCCGCGGCTAATCCAAAGATTCGCCCGAGCTCACGAGAGATGGTGTTGTTACTCCGCAACCTTGCGCTTCAACTCACGCACCAGCTCGGCACGCACCCGTGCGGCTCGATCGCCACCACAGACCATACCCCGTACCCCGAGGATATCAGGATTGATTCGCTTGATCGCTGGCAGATCCGCAAAGGTGAGCGCGCCAGCCACCGCGGTCATGAGTCCGAGCGCTCGCGATTCTGAGACGAAGGTTCTCAAGTCATCCTCGCTGAGGAACTCCAGGGTCGACCGGCAGTCCTTGATGCCCGTGTCCACCATCGCGACATCGATATCCACTTCAGGCCCGATCTGCGCAATCTCGAAAGGCGAGATCGAATTGATCCGTTGATAATCAGAATAAAAGGCACAGACTACTCTCTTCGCGGGATCAACGCCTTTCACCGCTTTCGACACGGCGGTCAGCAGCTCGATCGCTTCCTGCCGCGTCTTGATCTTGTAGAGCCCGACCTTAATGTAATCCGCGCCGGAGACCGCAGCGCCTAACGCGGCTAACGAGGCGGTACCAGGCTTATAATCAAAATCGCCGATGGCCGCGCTCATCTCCATGCCATCTCCGCATTCCTGCTCCACGAGGTCCTTGATCGCGCGGATGACCCAGGGGAAGTTCGCGCCCAAGGAGCCCTCGGTCGGGTTCTTCACATCGATAATGTCCGCACGGCCACGAATGACCACTTTCGCCTCCTCCACGTCTTTTGGACTTACCAGCACTTTCATCGCTTCGCCACTTCTGACTTACTGATTACTTACCGTTTCCTTAATATCTTAACCTCGCGCTCGGTCCCCACGTGGACTTCCGAGACGTTCGTGAAGAGCCCGTGCTCAACGGCGCCAACCACGGTGGAGAGCGCGCGACTGAGGTTCACCGGATCGTGAATAACGCCGAAATCCGCGTCTAGGATGAGATTACCGTGCTCGGTGATGAAGTAGCCCCCGCGCCTCCCATCAAGCCGCACCACGGGCGTGCCACCAAGCTCCTGCACCTGGCGCTCCACTACCTTCGCGGCGTACGGGAGCACCTCGAGGGGCACGGGCTTGCTGAGCTGGCTCACTACTTTCTCGTCATCCACGCAGATGATGAGTCGGTTCGCGGCGTAGGAGACGATCTTCTCCCGGGTATGGGAGCCCCAGCCGCCCTTGAGCACCGAGAGCCGGGAATCCACCTGGTCTGCACCATCGATGCAGAGGTCCAGTACAGGGTGCGCCGAGAGTGTGGTGAGCGGGATACCGCACGCAATGGCGAGCTGCTCGGTACGATAGGAGGTGGAGACGCCTACCAGCTCGAGCCGCTCAGCCTGCAGCCGCTGCCCGATGAGACGGATCGCACGTTCCGCCGTCGAGCCGGTACCGAGCCCGAGCACCATACCGTTGGTAACGAGTGCGACGGCGGATGCTGCTGCACGTTCCCGTTTCAGCCCCGTTCGATCCTCGCCCATAAATAAGCTCTCAGAGGAAGTAGTACCTGCTTCTATAAGTAGCTTGTGGAGTTCCCGGCGCTCTCCCGAAACCTCTTAAGGGTTCCACGCCAACCTCTCATTGACAGCGTTCATGCGGCGCATCAACAGCGAGGAATGGACCGAGAAATACCGGCCAAAGCGGTTGAGCAACATCGTGGGGAACGAGAAGGCGATTGAGGAGTTACGTGCGTGGGCTGACGAGCTGGCCAAGCCGAAGTCGAAGAAAGCCGCGCTCCTCCACGGCCCCGCGGGCTGCGGGAAAACCTCCGCGGCCTACGCGCTCGCTTCAGAACGGGGCTGGGAGGTGATCGAGCTGAATGCCTCGGACCAGCGGAACGAGGGCGTGATCCGGAGTATCGTTGGTCCTGCCTCGAGCAGCACGACCTTCTCACAGCAAACACGATTGATCATTCTGGACGAAGCGGACAACCTCCACGGCTCGGAGGACCGCGGGGGGACGAAGGCGATCACGGAGATCGTGAAGCAGAGCACGCAGCCGATCATCCTCACGGCGAACGATAAATACAAGGTCGGCGGTGGGCTGACCCGGAACTGCCGGGTGATCACCTTCGAGCGGATCAAAGCAGGGATGGTCTTTCGCGCGCTGCGCCGGATCAGTGAAGAGCAGCGGCTCGCGATTGAGAATAACGCGCTGATTGCGCTCGCAAAGAACGCGCATGGTGATTTGCGGTCCGCGATCAACGACTTACAGGCGCTCGCGATGACCGCGCAGACCCGTGACCGGATCTCAGCAGAGGAGATCGTGACGGGCGGGCGCGATCGGGAGGAAGATATCTTCGGTGTCCTGAAGCTCATCTTCAGCACCGAGGGGCGCGAGTTACAGGAGGTGCTTGCCGCGCTCTACAGCCTTGATAAGACGCCTGAAGAGAGCATCCAGTGGGTCTATAAGAATTTCACGTACAACTATGACGACGCGCGCTTCTTGCACGGGCTGGAGTACCTGAGCCGTGCGGACCTCTTCCTGGCCCGGGTGCGGCTGCGGGAGAATTACAAGTTCTGGCGCTACGCGTCAAGTTTAATGGCTGGCAGCATGCTCTCGGCACAGGTCATGAAGACCTGCCGCGGGCCTGACTGGAACCCGCCGGGGCCACGGTATTTCAAATCGCCGTGGCAGCGCGCTCGACTGCCCGATGAAGCGGAGCGGGCGTCAGGCCCGATGGATGAGGAGATCGCGGCGAAGATAGCTCGGTATGTCAAGGTGCCGCAGAGTCGTGCGCTCTCTTTCATCCTCCCGTTCCTGCCGATCTTCTTCGAGGAGGACCGAAAAGCCGCGGAGATCACCGCGGCGCTGCGGCTGGACGTCACGGAGATAGCCGCGCTGGTGCGCGAGGGTGAGACGGAGCGCGCAGAACGGATTTACCAGGCTGCACGGGCCGTCATGGCACGGAAAGTGGCGGAACGTCATGGAGAAGCACCTCAGGTGGTTATGGCCGCTGGTAAAGATGAGAAGCGCATAAAGAAACGAGAGGTTGAGCTGGTAGACGAAGTTGGCAAGGAAGAGGATAAGGAAGTAAAGAACCAACGGACGCTGACTGATTTCTTTTAATTGGTCGCTCAATAACAACTACATGGAGGATTGGAATAACGTATGGGCGCCGCTCAATCACCGTTTACCAAACGGCAGATAGTATGGTTCAGCTGGTTCAGCTTCATGATAACCTGCAGCTACCTCATACCCTATACCGTTTTAACTCATGTTGCTACCATGTACGGTGCATACCTATGTTGGGTTGTGGTAACGCTCGCGGTTATACTGTCTGCTATCGCACTCACGGCGCAGTGGAGGGATTGACATGATCGAGCCGGTGTACCTGTATATGGCGGTAAGCATCTTCTTCCTCTGCATGTTTCTGATCGCCCACTACGGGCATGTTAAAACCGGCAAAGGCGTGGAGGAGTATTACATTGCAGGCAGGAAAATTGGGGGGTTAGTCTCGGCGTTAACCTACAGCGCGACAACCTATAGCGCCTTTATGATGGTGGGTCTCGTCGGATACACCTGGGCTGGAGGCGTAGGCGCACTTGGCTTCGAGTTAACCTACCTCATGGGTACCGCACTCCTCCTCGTTATTTTTGCCCCTCGGTTCCTTCTCGCGGGAAGACGGTGGGGGTACGTAACGCCGACCGAGCTGCTCAGCCGCAGATACGAGAACAGAGCGGTGGGTGTGATCGCAACCCTGCTCTGCTTGGCCTTCCTGATTCCCTACGTCTCGGTGCAAGCCACCGGCTCAGCCTACCTGATGAGCACGCTGACAGGCGGCGGGATACCCTATCAAACCGGCCTGCTCTTCACCGGCGTCGTCATTGCAGTTCTCGCATGGTGGGGCGGCATGCGAGGCGTTGCATGGTCTGATGCGGCACAGGCACTCGTCATGGTGGTCACCTCGACTGCGCTACTCGTCTTCCTTGTCCACCAGCTATGTGGTGGCTGGGGGGCGCTCTTCACGACGCTGGAGAGCGAATATCCGGCGCTGCTAACCACGCCAGGACCGAATGCCTACTTCAAATTCCCCAAGTTCCTGGGTCTCACCCTGCCGTGGTTCTTCTTCGCCCTCACGAACCCCCAGGTATCCCAGCGGCTCTTTATCCCCAAATCGGTGGGGGCCACCCGGACCATGATCTGGGGGTTCCTCATTTTCGGGTTCATCTACACGGTGATCTGCACCCTCTTCGGCCTGATGGCGCACGTGCTCTACCCGGCTTTGACCGCGCCCGACACGGTAATGCCCACACTGCTCGCGGAGAAGGCGCCCACCATCGCCGCTGGGCTCATCTCCCTCGGCATACTCGCTGCCGCAGTTACCACCGCAAACTCGATCATACTCACGCTGGGCTCAATGGTTGCCCGGGACATTTACAAGGCGGTAGGAGGGCGAACGGCCGCCGAGCGCCAAGAGATGCAGGTAGGCCGGATCATCATACTGGTGCTGGCTGCCGCGCTCATCGCCTTCTCCTGGCGACCGTTCGGGCTCATCGTCGAGCTCTCGGTTCTGTCGTCCGCGGGACTCCTGGCACTGGCGCCGTCACTCATCGGCGCGTTCTTCTGGCGGAAAGCAACCGCTTCGGGCGCACTCGCCAGTATGATCACCGGTGGACTCGTGACCGCCGCTCTTTACTTCGGGCACATCTATCCGCTGGGGCAGTGGCCGGGCATATGGGGCTTCGTCTGTACAAGCGTCACCTTCATCGTGGTCAGCTTGGGGACCCAAGCGCCTGCACACGCTGGTGAGTTCTTCGACGCGCTCGACGACGAGTTGCGTGAGAAGAACATCATTAGAGCTTAGAGTCGAATTGCCCTAATGATTCCGTCGGCGAGGATCGCGATGCCGCAGAATTACCAGACGTTCCGCGCGCAGCAATGCAGGTTACGGAGAGTGCCGATCCGGCTCACGACTCGACCACCCGTACATATTCCGGTAGCCGCACTCATTCCGGTAAAAGCTTTTATATCAGATAACCTTACTCTTCTATGGTGCTGCTGCGGTGATCGCTGAGGGCATCGTTGGCAAGAAAGGAGAGCTTTTCCCACCGAAGGAGATTCGGAACCTGATCGGCTTGAAGAGCGGCAGCAAGGTCATTTATCGAGTAGAAGATTCAAAACTGATCGTCGAGCCTGTTCCCGACCTGCTTACCGCGATTAAGCTGCCAAAATTCGCCAAGACGACCGTAAAGGAGTTTGAAAAGGAGCGCAGAATACTCGCCGCGGAGGTAGCGGGACGATGAAAGTCCTGCTGGACACCACGTACCTCTTGCCGGCCATTGGTATCGAGGTTGATTTGCCCGCGGACATGCTTGAACAATTGCTCTCATCCAACCACTCGCTCATCATTAATGAGCTTTCACTCTTTGAGCTCTTTGGCAAAGCGAGCAGGCACATGGCGGGTAATGAGGCAGCAAAAGAGCGGTTTTATACCGGCATGAAGAGTATTCTTTTATCAAAAATTGGTATCAAACCAATTTTTACGCGTGATACCTTGCCACTTGTACGCGAACTTCAAGAGAAGTTGAATGATCTGCCTGATTGCCCCATCGTGGCTACTGCAATGGTTTATGCCGAGGTCTTATTAACCGAGGCGGAAGATATCTCCAGACTTGTCGAGTTTGAGGTTCTCAATTTGACCCAATTTGCCCGGAGGTATCTGTGATAATCCGTTGGTTTGGTAGTGTCCCTAATTTTAAGGGTGATTGAGCACATCGTGAGGAGGATCTCTTGGTGGTCTCTATGCGCCTAAAGGCAGATCGAAATCGGCTTCCTTTCTTTCAACGCGCTCACTCTGAGGATTGAGAACCCGATAACGTTTCCTTCCTCATCCACTTTCTCCATCACCGCATCGTTCTCCGTCTCCCTGAAAAAGCCCTTCCGGCGCTCAAAGATAACCTCGAGGTAGTCACTCTCGCTGTCGAACCAAACGTTTATCTCCTTTCCCATAGCGTCTTGCCTCGCTGTATCGTAGCGGTAATCGGCCGATTATGGACATCCCGTAACCGCATTACGGGCATGCTTCACCTTCGATGCGCCTCTGCTTAGCGACGTCTCCAATATTTTTATGCCCTGCACCCACACGTCCTGGCCACCTGCTCGGGCTCCAAAACAATATTACTATCCTCGTGCATATAACTAACGTTGTAGGGGATTACGCGATTAGCATGCACTTGACAGGTTTACTCAAAAAAACTGGCAATTATTACGTGGCGTTATGCCTCGAGCTCAACGTCGCGAGTCAGGGCGAGAGCATCGAGGAAGCCCGAAAGATGTTGCATGATGCATGTGAAGAGTACCTCGCGTATATCAAAGAGCAGAAGCTCGAGCACGAGATACAACCAGTAACTCCTGAAGTACTCAGGGATTTCCTCCTTGAGGAGGTCGAGCAGGTACGACCGGCACAAGACTGGGCGTATTCGGAGACTATAGCCTTTGAGGTCAGCGCCGGTGCCTAAACGATTCCCACCGAGGTCCAGTAAGAAGTTCGTCTCACTTCTTACTCGAGGCGGTGCGCGATTCGTCAGACAACGCGGGACCAGCCACGCAATCTTTGAACGCGAAAAAGACGGACGGGTGTACCGAGCACCCGATGACGGGGCTAAGCCCTAAAAAAGGGCGTAAACCTGTCTGTTGTACCGCTTCGATTAAATCCACACGGTACAGAATATCTAATCTAACGAGGGATGAAGGCGATGATCTCGTTAAAAGGCAGGCCGGTAAGAAGGGGGATCTCTTCAGCGGCTATGCGCCGCACCCACCAATTCGCCGATATTCGAATACCCCTGTGCCCGCAAATACTCCGTTAACTCCACCTTGAGCCGCGCAAATATCCCGAGCCCTTCGCTCACCACCGCGCTCCCGATCTGGTACAACCGCGCACCGTTCCGCGCGTAATCGAGCACATCCTGAGCGGTGAATATCCCGCCCACCGCGATGATCGGTATCTTCAGCTCACGGTAAAGCTGGTAGACGATCTGCTTACCGCCCACGGTCAGATCCTTCCCGGATTTACCGCCGTAGCCCAGCGGATTGCCCAAATAAGGGAGTCCCAGCGTCTGCTCCACCGGTCGCGCGATAACCGTATTGATCGCCGTGATCGCATCCGCGCCCGCGCGTTGCGCGTTCAGCGCTAAGCCCACGGGCGCACCGATATTGGGTGAGATTTTCACCGCCAGTGGTTTCGGCCGCACGAGCTCCTTGATCGCCTTGACAATCTCGGTTAAAAGCTGCGGGTTGTTCTCGATCGCCGTGAACTCCGTATGGGGGCACGAGGCATCGAATTCGTACAGCGCTACGGGATACGTGCGGGCTAGTCGGGCGACCTCGCGACATTCCTCCACACTCTTGCCAAAGATGCTCAGCACGAGCGGCACGCCACCGTACCGCGCATCCTCGAGTTCAGCACCGTAGTGCGCTATTCCCGGGTTGGGCAGTCCCATCGCGTTCACGTAACTCCGCGGCTCCAGCTCGATAAACGTGGGGTTAGGATAGCCCTCGCGTTCATCCAGCCCGATCGATTTGGTCACGATCGCACCTGCTCCGGCGGCCGCATACCGGTAGAGGTATTGCCCGGCAACGCCGAAGCCCGCCGCGTTCATCAAGGGGTTCGGGAACGCGATCCCGCAGACTTCGGTCTGCAATAACGGCTCGTCTTCTGGCGTGTACCGTGGAAGGTGGCTTGAGAGCAGCTCGCCTTCTTCCACCGGCGCGGACGAAAGCGGGAGGCGTTTACCGCTCTTCGCACGCTTCCAGCGCCCAAATTCCGTCTGCGCAAGCACTTCCGCGGGGAAGACCGGGCCGTCTTTACAAACCAGGTACCCACCGAGATCGCACGCGCCGCACGCGCCGCAGCTGCACTTGATGATCCGCTCTACCGAGAGCTGCGTCGGTAGCTTCACCTTCTTCGTGAGTTCACAGACGCGCAGCAACATCAGTTCCGGCCCGCAGCTCAAGACCTGATCGAAGGCTTCACCCGCTGCGAGCTGCTCCTCGAAGAGCTCCGTCACCAAGCCGTGGTAGCCCGCTGAGCCATCTTCCGTCGCTACTCGCACCTCACATCCCAGCGCACGAAAATGCGTGAGATAGAGCAGCTCGGCACGTCGCTGTGCACCGGCAAACAGTGTTACTGCTTTATCTTTCGCGCACGCGCGTTCCGCCGCGAACCGCAGCGGTGCGGCACCATAGCCGCCCGCAACCATACCGATCCTCTGCCCGGTGATCGTGAAGCCGGTACCATAAGGTCCGCGCAGCCCCACCACATCCCCGACCTGCTTCTGCTGCAGGCGGTGCGAGCAATCACCCACGTCCGCGATAGCAAGTTCTACCGTGCCGTCCGGAGAGACGTGCGCGATCGATATCGGGATCTCATCAACTCCCGGGTCCCAGACCATCACGAACTGCCCTGGATTACTCTCGCGCGCTATGCTCTGTGCAATCACAGTGATCGTTTTGACCGTACTCGTCTCTTGTTTGATGGTTTCTATTCTGTAAAGGATGGGAATATTGTGGGACATTTTAGCTGTGGTTAAGGTTAGCCATTTAGCTCTTTTATCTTTTTATTCACATCTTTGCCTGCTTTTCCCCTTCGCATCTCGTTATCGCCGTATCGCCAATCAACTTAAAACCTGTTTAGAATAAATGTGCCACCTACATTTCCTGTGAATTTACGAGGCGTGTTTCCTCTTTAAGCAACTCGGTCATCTCAATTTCCTTCAAAGAATCCGTTATCGCCTTCGTTACATTGAGGTATAACGTCTTTATTTCATTACCAAACGT